>Ga0179591_1252315_pt1 | contig 16726 bp, 22 predicted proteins | sample CZOMad2_1_08_16f_FD_182891 | JGI IMG/M metagenome (GOLD analysis project Ga0179591, IMG submission 182891) | Vadose zone soil fungal communities from Angelo Coast Range Reserve, California, USA - CZOMad2_1_08_16fungal (PacBio error correction) | ecosystem: Environmental > Terrestrial > Soil >...
TTAGACACTGGACACGAGGGAGCCTGGTGTATGGAAGCTACAGCAAAAAAAAAACGTCTCTCCGCCACGACATCCGATACGAACGATACGCGCAGGGGCAACCGACTTCTTTCTTTAAAAGGGAGTAGAAAAGGGCCAATTAGCTTTGCACTCTATTCCCCTTTGGAAAAGTCCTTCTCTAACAGAACAAGAACACCCCCCGCGCCACGCCCACACCCCCCCCTAAGGAAACGCACCCACCCGTTTAAGGCAGTAATCCCCCCCCCCCCCCGGGGCCGGGCTGGGCCCCAGAACACCCCCCAATGCCCCCCCAGCACCGGCACACATCCGACGCAGATAACGACCTTCAAAACTTTTTAACCCGCGCACGGGTCACATATCCATCCCGGTGGTTCCGCGGGAAGCGGGCAACCCCACGACTACAACGACCGTTCGTCACGAATGGACATCGGGTGTGCCACACCGACCCACCACCCACACCCAAACCCCCGGCACAACTAGCCCCCCAGGCAAATGCAAACCGGATCTCACGCCACAAGCTTGACCCAGCAGTCGCTCACCTCACCACCGCGGTCCAGAACAACGCACGCATTACTCGGCCAGCCCCGGGACAACCCCACCACGCAGCGACCACCCTCACACAACCAGAGCGCGGCGCCCATGCCACCCCAGGCCCGCTACAAACCCCATACCCGGCGTCCCGCCCCGGCGATTACGGGGACCGCCAGACAGTGGACACTGAGGCCGCTGTGTGGGCCAAAAAACAAAAAACAAAACGCCACACACTTTCATAGGGGGGACAGGCACCCCCAATACCCCACCCCCGACAGCACACCCCCCCCCCCCTCCACATCCCCCCCCCCCCCTAAACACACCCAACCCCACCACCTAAACCCGGACTCCAACCCTGCCCCAAGCACCAACCATAGAACGACAACGCCACTAGCCCGCCCCCACAGCACCGTGACGCTACAGGCTCAGACCATAGTAAAACAAGCGCCATCCACAAAGCCCGACGAGTGCAACGATGACACCCCAACCCGACCCCGGGGGGACGGGAACCCCCCCCCCCCCACAACCCCTTACTCCAATCTAGAACGGTGCTTGAGTAACACAAGAACCAAAACACGCATTCTCCCACGACCCGCCCCACAACAGCCCCCCAGAGCCAACAATAGAACCACACCACACCAGCCACAGAATTGTACCGACACAGTGCCTCCGGCCAAAAACCACCCCCAAAATACGACACCAACCCACCTACCTCCCATCTCACCCCCCCCGAGGCACAACGACCCGCATACGGACACACGCCGACCAAGCGCCTGAGAATACAGCACCCCCCCCCACCCCCCCCCCCCTGTTCACAAACAACAAACCTACACTACAAACTAAAATAGCAGATACTGCCAGCCGAGAGCATTGGCAAAGGGGGCCCGCGAAAACGCCCCGACATCTTCGGGACAAAAGGGTCACACTTTACCACGCACCCCCCACACAACCCCCACCCCCCCCAACCCCCCCCACCCCGCCCGATTCCTCCCCCACACGAACAGATAAACCACCCCTTCACCTTTCTCGATGAGAACCGCCCGATCATTCCGAACCCCTGCCAGGCCTCGCCGGACCAGTCCGAAGCGAAAAAACCCACCCCCCCCCCCCACCCCCCCCACCCGCGCCAAACCCCCCCCCCACAAGCAGCGTGGCGACGTCCCGCCCACTCCACAAACCAACCCCCCTAAACACCCAACAGAGCACCGGCGCCGAGCTCGCACGCCTTATCTTCCCCGGACCACCCCAAGGACTTACGTATCCCTCACTTGACCCCAAGAAGCGAGCCACCCCCAACTGCGTTCGCAGAGCGCCGGCCCGCAATAAGGAACAAGGAGCAACCGAACGAACAAGGACTCGGCACCGGATATCCATACCAACCCGCCGGCCCCGCCCAACAGGGTTAATCCCGGACACGCCAGGGCTCTTGACCACAGCCCCCCCGCCACACCTAACCCACCACCAAACGCCCCCCCCCCCCAAAACTACCAAACCCAGACTTCTAAATCTTGCGATACTATCGCCACACCCACGTACACATACTTCCTCTTCGAACACCAACAGCCCCCGCCCCCCCGCCGCCCTACTACAACCCACCCTTGCACTTCGCCAACACCCACCCCAACTAACACCCCAAACAGTGGGCCTCCAAGTACCTCAATACAGCGCCCCCCCCGGCCCCATGGACACGCAGCGGAAGGAGAGGAGTCAAAGGGGGGGTCAATTTTTCTCTTGGGGAAAATTAGTCAAAGATAATTGGTGTCGTTAGACACGTATCGGAATAGTATTATTCTATGTTAAGCGTGGAAGGAACCCCATGGGTATGGTATTTGGGGTAAAGTTGGTGGAAAAAGGGGGAATTTTTTTTCCCGTAAGATGTGGAGGGGTAGACTTTAACGTGCGCCGGGAATGGTTGACATCGTTGTAGCGGCGCTGTGACTTACCTTAGGGGGAAACTAAGATCTGCTGTCCATGGGGAGGTCAAATGCACCTGAGTGTTTGGATTTAGTTGTGGATGGTAAAATTCTTGGGGGTCTAACACCCGTCGGGTCTGGGCGGGTGTTTTTTTTTATTACTTCAATGTTTATAGAGTTTACCCTATTACTCTCAACTATGAATGGGCTCTTCACCACGTTAGGAAGTTTTGAACTACGTCTTCCAGTGGGAGACGAATGGAGAAGACCTGAGATGTCGAATTATTTTTGTTATGTGGTGAACATACGGTCCACTAAGAGGGGGAACTTTGATCAGGGCCGTAGATGGGTGGATTGAAAACACTCTTGGGAAGAGTGGTAATAGGTACAATTCACTCGAATGGGTCTCGTCTTGCGTCGAATCGGGATTGAATTGTAGGCCTCTTTATGAGAAAGAAGACTACGAAAACACGCTCGGTATCCGCGGGGAAGGGTGAAGAAATTGTCGCCAGCATGATGATTGCTTCAATGAAATGGGACTGGGGGTCTACTACTTTTTTAGGGCAAGTAAGAGTTGGGGAGGGGACAGAACGGAACAGTCGCGTGACTTCGCGCCTAGGGGACAAGAAATTACTAGATATGAGACTAGATGTACTGGATAGAAAATATGAAAATCTTCCATGGGATAAAGGTCGAACTTTCAAGGGGAGGGAAAGACAAGTAGTAGGAGGACGGTTCAGGAAGAGAAACTGGAAATTTGTCTGGAGATTAGACAGCTTTTTCCGATGTTACTTCTCTTTGGGAAAAGAAGGGATTTCCGTCCGAATAAGGTGATGTGGCACGGTTAAAACGAAGAGTGCTTGCGATAGGCACCCTGTCCGCCATGCTTGTTTATCCGTGTTCACAAGGGGGGGGTTGGTATGGGTTGACCGGGTCATGGTGTAAGGGCGGGGTTACACTGGATCTGTTATAAAAGAACTTTGATCATCGTTAGGTCCAATGTTGTGAGGGGGGGCAACGGGCAATAGGGGGGGCTACATGAATGGGTAAGAATTGTGAGGTCCGCCGGCCGCTTAATAGGGGTTGGCCGGGGTGGCGGTTGAGGGTACTTGATCAGGGGCTACGGAGAAGTCGCTCCTGGGGTGGTAAAGAACTGACGACTAAGACAAACAACGGTGTGTGTTTGGATCAGTTCTGGTAGGGCTTGCTGGAAAAGGATCTAGCGGTGAATAAACTTCATTTCATTGAGAGTGACATCGTAAATCAGAGGGGGACGGCAGATAGCTTGGGCGTGCCTGTATTAAGGGGGGCTAAACCTTGACTATTGCCACGGGAATAAGCGGAACGACGTAGAACACCCTGGCTCAACTCGACACACAGACAACTGTACCCAAGAGTTTGAGTTCCTTCAGTGGGCTGTCTGGTAGTCATTAAACGGCGGGGAGTCAACGCTCGCCCTATGAGCAGTATCAAGCGTCGAGGTGTTCTGCTCTACCAACAAAAAAAAAGAAGGATGATTAAAATATAGTAGGGGTTAAAAAGGTGCTTTCGGTCGAAAGGTTTAAATGCGGCGGTGTGGACGCAGGGGTCTGCAGCCTACGCTTTAAGCCCGTCCGGATGCCCGCGTAAAGGGTTCTTCTTTCTTCGAAGGGGGTAACCAACTGTCGCAGAGGAACGGTCGACAACGTGCGCGCGAAGGCAAACAGGCATTTCCCGGAGGGGACTAAATCATGGTCCGGGGTTGTTTGGTGTGTACGGTAAGATTATCAAGCAAGCTCACCGACGGGTGATGATGGGCCTACTTAGGGGGGTACTCTGGCTAAAGGTCGGGTGCTTGGGGCGACTTAACGTCTCTCGGAAAACCTGGTTGGTAGAAAAGGACGGAAAGGCCCCTCTTAATGCAGAAAAAAGGGAGGAGGCAAGCAATAAGGATGCCGGGGAGATATAGTTAAAGGTGGTAGGGCGGTTCTGTTGGGATGGTAATAAAAGGAATTTGTTTTTTGTTTGGGTGTGTGTTGTTAGTAGTTTTTTTTTTTGGTGTGGGTCGTGTTGAGTATATTTTTTTGTGATAGTAGGACACTTAGTATACACCACCATGCCTCCCCCCCCGAACCCACTCGCCACCACCCAAACCCCCCAAGCCTCCCCATCGCGGACCCCACCCCCACAAACGAAAAACACCCCACCCGGAACAACACCTGTGCGCCCCACTCACAAAAAGAACGGCGCGCGGGCAAATTCTCTGATCACAAACACCCCGGCGGACGCCCAAACACCTAACGGCCGGATAACCAGCCAAAAGCCCCCCCCCCCAACGACCCCAAAACCCACTGTTGACCCCACTATCCCGACAGTCGAACACATCGGCTGTCAGAAATCGGCGGTCGCAATCAAGAGGCGCGACACGACCCGAACACATCCTTTTCACAACAGGGCAGGACACCACCCGGCTTCCAAACACCCCGACAGTACACCCCCCATCGACACCCCAGAGCGCGCCAAGCAAAGCCCTCCGTTTTCCACTGCCCGAATCAGGCGTTGTCGAGCAACGCCCGCCCCACGTTCACTCCTCGAACCGTGCGCCTTCATTAAGATTTCCCTGGTGCCCGTAATCACACATAAAAGGAGCGGTTTAAATTCATATGGGGGGCGGATCTACGGCGCAAGGTCGAGAGGGGTTAAACAGGGTGTGACGGGACAAGACATCCTGTTCAGGCCAGGAGAAGTGTCACCGGGGTAGGAGACGAATCGATGCCGGGACCGGGTCATGCACACTGCTGGCGAACTCAGCAGTCCCCATCGCACGCCCCCTACGACCGAACGTTTCGCCCCCCCCGATAGGGCTCCGCACGGGCGGATAAAAAGTTTAGTAAACAAAGAAGGTACTGATAATCCCTCAGAGAAGTCGCCGTGTGCACAGGGCCAATACGGCCACGGTTGTGAACGGGCCACTGTATCAGGAAAGTGCATAGTCGTGAAGGTCACAAAAATGTTAAAAGGACCAGTACAGTAGGGAGACGGGGGAGAAAAAAGGGGATTCAGCAAAGAGGCGTTTCCTACGTTGGGGGGGACGTCAGTCAGCTGGTTCGGGAAATGTCCGGGAGGCATCGTGTCAAAAGGATATGGTGGCCAAAAGAGCCCATCATCGGGGGGGTTCGCCAGGTACGGAGCCGCCAACCCAAGAATGGCCGCGTGTCCAATTAAAGCTGGCGGAATTTCTGAAGAAGGGTGGGGCCTCTGAAGAGTCGCGCTGTGAAAGGAAAGGGCCGTTGAGAGTGGGAACCCTCCTTCCGGAATAAGCCTGCAAAAATCCCCTCAAAATCTTAACGTTGGTGGCGTGGTGGCAAAGAGAGGGGGGAAGACTAAGATAGGGAAGTTTTGGCGGCGGACAAATCTGTTTGTACAATCGACACGGTTTTTTTCTTTAGGAGTCCTTCACTGGATATGAGAGTCAAACTGGCTGAGGAAAGAATACTTCATTAAGGGGGGAGTAGTCTTCTTCGAATGGTCGGCCTCGCTCAAACTCTTCAATCAAGGTTTTATGGCTGGTGAAAGTCGTGGTTTAGCGCAGGACAACTATCCAGTAGGAGAGTCCAAATTTTCTAAGAACTAAGTGCCCTCAGAAAATTTGAAAATTATGGTCTACGTTTGAGGGCTCCAGGAAGCATCAGCGACTAAAATCGTGCGCCCTAGGATTGAACCCGAATCTTCGCATAATAGAGTCTTCTAAAAAAGCCGATGAGGGGGAGTAATTGTACTTAACCGGCGGGCGAGTTTCTCAAGGGACTTCTGGACTACGGCGGCGAGCTTGAAAAAACACATGTAGATGGTGGAGTCCGTGGGCTTCTCACTTTTGTTCGGGGACAGTTGGGAACCCTTTTTAAGAAAGGGTCGCTGTGAAGCCGCCCACTTCAGATAGCAGGCGGCGACGGAGATGAATGTGCTATCTGCGGTGGTTGAACTCATTCGTGTCGCTCAAATACGGCGATATCACCTATTGCAGAAGCAACACAACAACTACGTACCCCCCCCTAAGCCGTACAGGCGACACTGCCGACCCACACCCACACGCCCCCCCCTCTGTGCGGACCGACAACAATTTACGCAATACATACGAGCCCCCCCGGACAACGAACCTTCCACACCCGCCACGGGGCAAGATCACGCACCCCTACCAACACAAAACCCCGCATGGCCTGACTAAAAACCCCACCACCCAAGGGTTTTCACGCCCGCCCACCCGCTACCTCTCATATACACACCCAGGGGCCAACGCGCTCCACCATCAGCCATTCCAAGGACACGGCCATTACTAAAACCGCCACACCACACCCCCAGGGTGCATGAAAACCCCCAGACAAGCATCCACCTCCTAGTGGTCCTGGCGGGTGATATCTACCGGGAGCTCGTACGACACTCGCCACAAACTGGCGGACCCTACCACCAACCTTGAGGAGCATGCACCACACTCATCCTTCCACCCGGGAGAAGCCCGCAACGCGACGCCCCCCCCCCAGTGAGCCCACAAACCCCTGACCCCCTCCCAACAACGTGAACTCGCACCATCAGCCACACCAACACAAAAACAGTCCGACGTCGACCTATAACGACTGAAAGCCCAGAAAATCGGGGACTCCCACCGGCGGGGCGCGCGACCTCCCTCGGGGTACCTGTCATAGCCCCCCGACATCGTCTCCAAACAAACCCACTCAACCTGTCAGGGCCCCACCAACGCGAGATGCTCGCCCACCCAACTAAGGGAAGCTGTACACAGTAAAAAACTAACTAGCTGAGGGTTGTAAGGGTTAATCACAAGGGGGGAGGGAAGGGAGGTCAACGGGGGCGAGATGAGGGGGTTAACGATGACGACTTTAATGGGTTAGGGCCTGGGGCAGCCCTGTAGATGCTCGACAGCAGCTACGACGTGAACTCCGGATCTGGACGAGATACTGGGGAAATGAGAAGTCAGACCTTTTGTTGAAGTCGAGAAGAGAAAAAAGGGTACTTGAGATAAAGGTACCTGAACAGAGTGATCCTCCGGAGTCGATGCGTGCGTTGTATGTAAGACGGTGGAGAAACGGCGATGGACTGGGTATTTGCCTAGACTCTCCAACAACCCAACGGATTTATTAAATTGGGGTAGAATGTGTTCCAGTATATTACCAGACTCTTGACATGTGAAAGGGGAGTCTCGCCGTCATCGCAAGAGCGATCGACGCGGCGCGGAAAGGCGTGCTGGTATGGGAACAGGAAAAGGTCACGTCTTTCTCGAGGGCCGAAAGGATACGTCCTTTCCAAGGATCATAGAAGGAATCTTCGGGAAGAGAGGCGTGTGACATGGGGAGAGAGAAAATCGGGTGCTTGGCACCCGTTGACCGGTTCCGCAACTGTAGGCAGAGCGAGCCACCTCGGGTGAGTTGTAACGACCTCCCTTTTGGGGGTGATTTTAAATGGAAATCTAGCAGGTGTATTGGGAGGATTGATTTTGAGAACGGAGGCCAGCGAACCAAAAAATGACGGGCGATCAACTACTATAGAAGCGCACTTCCGAATAAACACTTTGTCAGAACTACTCAAGTTTAGGAAGTGTAAACAACTTAGGAACTAGAGAATTAATTGTGAGTTTTCGTAAATTTTGGACTTTGTCTCTGCAATCAATGTGGTATTAGTTAATAACGCATGGTATCGGGGTGGTTAAGACACGCAAACTAAGAATAATCCCTGAAGAGTGGTCTGACATGTATAAAGCCCAAAAGAGAATCTGGGTGTACAAAGAAGAATAAGGTTTCGTTCGTTAGATGATTGTCGGAAGAATGTGTACGCGAACCATGGGGGGGGGGAACTAGAGTTGATAAGCTCGCGTGATTTAAATTTTTAAAATTTGCCAGCCCAAGGAAGTTTTGAGGAGGAACGCCTCTGGGACGTACTATGTTACGTACGGGCTTCTCTTGGTACACCAGGATTTTAAGTATTGTTCCTACGTAGGGGGTTCCCTCCTCAGTCTTGGGAATTAGAGGACTCTGGAAGTAGCAGTCTGAAGCAGGAAGTCGGATCACGGGCTGGACACAAACCGCACTACCTTAGGGGACGTCCTTTCGGAAGGGAGGAAAGCGGAAAGCCACATAAGAACATCGTTACACACGCGATAACCCAGTAAACAAACCCCCTCAAAACCCTTGACATAACACGAGACGACAAAGAGTCATGAATTCACTGTTGTCACAAGCCCTCAGGAAGCCAAGGAAACCGTATAAGGGAAAACTCCGACCGAACGAGAGGAACACCAGCAGGTTCTGGAAAAGGCTAAAAGAGAGTTCATCATAGTAGGCCTTCCCTGACTACTGAATAAAAGAGTTGGGAAAAAATGCCGTCGTTCATATCTTCTGCAGGAACTGAGAAGAGGTGGACGCAACATTCGGAGGGGAAGTGAGTTCTGCCCCTTTGGCGCCCTGGAAAAAACTGCGCTCCACCACTACTCCCCAGTACTTCCACACTACTGCTGTCACGAGAGTCTGCGGCCAGTCCCGGAGGCAACGACCGCGCCCCCCCGCCCGAACTCCCGACCCAAAGGACCGCCCCTGCCGAAATCAAACCACGGACACCCCAAAAAACACAACCCATTTGAAGCGACCCTCATAAGGGGAGGGAAACTCGATGATCAACAAGTTCAAATCCACCCAACACACCGCAACCCCAACCCCCCCAACGCACCCCAACCCGTAGTACCCGGCACGGTGAGGCCTCCACCCCAGGCCCACGCCAGCAACCGCCAGTGTACTTGCTCGAACCCCGCACCCCCCCCCAACAGGACTGACAGGACACATACCACCAAAAGACCGCCCGGGAAAAACCGGGCCACCCCCAACGTCACACGACTGGGATTTGTGCACAGAACCGGTTCGAGCAACCAACGTCCGCGGGTATCTTCCGGCAGACAACCGTCCCGGGCCCCACAAGCCCACCCACCCCCACGGGCGGACGGCAGACTGACGCCCACACACGCCGAACTCACCCCCACTTCCCGCGCTTGAAACACCAACGAAACCGTAGGAAAGGAAAGAGGAAGGCTTTGGGTGGTTAGGACCTGGCTAACACTGCGGCGAATAAGAAGGTAACCCAGTGATGAGCCAGTTACTTACTGACCATCTTGGAGATGAGGAACTAAACTAATTCGCAGGAAGACGGCGGCCACGGGAAATAGCAATTTGAGGGGTCCTTTTTGCTGTTTAAAAGCGGGGCAAAAGAGGGGGGTAGAAAGGAAAGAGTTCCGCCGAGTCCCTCACAGCCCGGAACATTACTTTTCAACAACTCGACGAAGCAGAGGCGGAGAAACAGTTAAAAAGGGCTGGGAGCCTACTTGGTAGTCTGATACACGAAAGAAAAGAAAGGTATGAGTCTAATGGAGCAGAAGTGGGGGTTGTGGTGTGTGTGGGGTGGTAGGGGGTGGAGTGATGTTGATGGAGTGAGGTAGGGAGGGTGTTGGGGGAGGGAGGGGTAAAGTTTTTTGTTTGAGTGTGGTGGGCCTCATAGATAGAGTGAAGGCAGAAGAGGAGATTTCATGTAAGCTTATCGTTCTCCGAGGGTTTATTCCTAGATGCGGGAAAAGCCCAAATTTAACATCTTATAACATGCTCTAAGGATTCTACGACACCAATCTATAGCAAAAGCCGAGAATGGGAGATCGTCACCAGGGGGGGAAAGTGGGGATAAATTGATCAAGGGGGGTCCATTACTACCATAAGAAAATAAAAAGGAAAAAACAATTCATGGGAGGCGTGAAAGCTTGGCCACTTGCGTTGGTAGCTGCGTTAGTTCAATCAATAAAAAGAGGTGACTAAAGGCCATTTCTGCAATAGCTATTCCAACCTGTGACTAGGAAAAAGCGGGGGGCAAAAGAGGGTTTCTGTTGAAGGGTCGTTCGCCCGGATTTGGAATAACCGGTCTCGGGAAGGTGTCCGTGGTTGGGGGGGGGGTTCACAGGGGGGGACACGGGGGGCTAATCAACCGGGCAGCCCTGGTGAGGAGGTCCGAATGAGGGGGCTTTGGCCGGAACTGGTAGGGGGACCAAAGTCCGGGGGAGAGCAACAATCATAGGTCCCCCCGACCGTTCAAGCAAACACCCTAGCCGATAAATCATTTTGTTGGGACGGGGAAAGGCTTTCTTGTCTGTAGAGCTATCCATCAAAAAAGTGCGTAAACCATGTTCAGGCGAGCGGCTCAATAAAGGGAATAAGGTTAACTGGAGAGAGGGCGCATGAGCATGACACCGCCATCCCTAGGAGAACGGGGTTCAAAAACCAGGAGACGCTAATAACCTTCCCATTTCGCGTCAGGGAGGGTTCAATGTACTTTTAGTAACATAAAAAGGGAGGTGGCTGTCCTCTCAGACACCACTCGGAACGAGCGCGGCATCCGTGGATCGCTCTCTCAACAAAACAAAAGATTATATACAGACTTAGAACTTCTCATTCGAGCGGATTAGGAACTACCTCCACAGAATGGGCTTCAAGCAACCCTTACATCAATGACGGGAGACAAGATGTGCCATTGGGAAAAGTAACAGTGCGGCGTCCTCCAAAAAAATCGGCAAAAAAATGCTCTCAAGCTAAAAAAAAAGACTGTCACCGAGGATTTCCTGGTCATATATGAAGTCAAGCGGTTCCCTCAGAGGATCCACTGAGCCCCAAGGTACTCCCGAACAAAAAGAACGACAGCTGCTTTCACTTCTCGCAGAGGGGGATTTCGCAAAGGAAAGGAAACTCCCAGGACGACTCACCATCCAGACTGAGGAGAAAAGAAAAGGAGAGGAAAGTCTTGGTGAAACGCGGGACCACTCAACAAAACGGCATCTCGAAGGTCCAGGTGATCCGAAGGTCCGCAAAAAAAAAAAAAACTCAACGACACCCTTTAAAACTATACCGGAGACAATCGTCTATCTAGTTCCTCACTTTCTCTCAAAGAAGTGGAGGGGACAGGGGGGAACTAAAGGAGGGAAAAAATACGACTTCTAAAAGGCCAATCTGTCCCCACCTAGTTTCCTGTCGTCACAGGCAAGGTGCAGGTAAAAAAAGAACTTTCAAGTAAATACGATCCTTGCCTCCATTGAAGAAGAGAGGAAGGCTCCACTCTAGGGTTGGGCGTCGCTCTACAAAAGGACGAGATGTGAGTTGGGGCTGGGACCAAAATCTTCGCAAGATCAAACGTCAGCGCAGGGACTATAATAAAAATCATCAGTCGGCCTGGACACTCTACTACAGAGTTTGTCTTTGAGAGAAGAAAGGATGTAGGCCGAAGAAGGCGAAAGGAGACCCGACCGCCGTCGCCTGTGGGCACGGGCATCGGCCCACGCTTGGTACCGCGGCGCAAAGATCGGGCAACCAGAGTCAAGACATCACCAAAACAACCCCCACACGACAACAAAAAAACAAACAAAAAAAAAAAAAAAAAAAAAAAAAAAAACCACAAGAAAAAAAAAAAGAAAATCGTCAAGGAAACACACAATAAGAGGATCTCGTGAAAGAGACTCCGCAAGACGTCCTCAAACCAAGGGGACGCCTTCGTGTCGAAACGCTGCCGGTTTCAAAGTTCCGGTCAGTGGGCTAAGCAATCGGTTCCAGGGACGGAGCTCACAGGGGGAAGGCCAGCGGGGGGGGGGGTGGGGGTGCGACCTTGCCGGGTGGGGGGGGGGGGTGAGCGGAAAAAGGGGCCTGAATCGATTTACAGCGGACGAACAGTAAATACGGAGGCCGCTCAATAGTTGGAAAAACAGCGGCATCCGTCCCTTTACTGTAACCGGGGGCCCGTGAAGAGTAACCTACTCCTGTCTGGGAAAAAGAATCAAATCAAACCTAACAAGAATGGGGGCAGGTTCCACCGTCGAGAATGGGCCTAGCCGGTCATAGCAAAGCGACAAAAGGCGGCGAAAACCAAGACAGACGGATGTGAGAGGGATCATCGATTAAGGGTCACTTGACTAGGGAACTAAGAAAAAAAGGGGTGGGCGTCTTGACACTCGTGAAATAAACTTCAAGTACTGGCAGGAAGAAAACGACTCAAGGTAGTTCAACGAGTTCCGGAAGGGGGGCAGAAGGCCTAGGGACAATCTTGAGCTGTTTTACAAGGAAACGGTTGGTGGACGCAGCCAGAGAAAAAAAGCATGCAACAAATTTCATAACCTAACTTACCAGAAGAATGACTCAAGTACGTATACTTGGACTCAAGCCGCAAAGAGCCCTGCAAAGGCTAGGAGCTTATGCCCTATTGAGGTACGTACTTATTCATAACGGAGTAAACTAAGCCAGAGGGGGTATTAAGTTTCTCAAAAGATGGGGGGACTATAGGAGGGAGGCAACGTATAATACGTGCGTCACGATCAGAGCGAAAAACCAGTAAAAATGACGGTGAGTGTCGCGTGGCTGCGTCAACGGGTGGACTGGAATCACCTTGGTCACTATTGGCGATTCTTTTACTCCTCCCAAGAAGGCCAAGGAGTCGAAGTGAGGGCGTGTGTGTGAAGCGTGGGAGACTCAGGGCGGCGCGCGCTGGAGATCGAGGGCGCCAATGCTGTCTGTGCTCGGCGCAAAATACGCTGGGGAGGAGGCATACGGGAAGAGGGAAAAGGGTTTGGAAGCGACTTCGCAAAAAAGAAGGGGGTGCTGCGGCGTGTCGGGCCCACAGGTCACAGACGAGCCAAAAACGGCAACCTTAGAGCGAGGTCCCGCACGCCGCACGACGGCGAAACAACTTTTGGAGGCGGGGAACAAACCGCCAGAGAGAAGGCGGGTACCTAAATGTCGAGTTGGCCGAGTCAGGGGGTCGAAAACCAAACCTGGGTGCTACCACGACGCACAACTGAACCTATGGCACACTAAAAAACAAACCAAAGGACACCCATGGAATTAAAACAAGTCCCTTAAGAGGAATCTTGAGAAGGGGTTCCCTTCCGGCAGGCGTCTGAACAAAACCCACGTGGCCCTCGACCCTCGACGACCAGACAGGATCACGCACGACACCCACCACCGAAGTTCCGGGCGGGGAGTACATAGGCCTTTGACAACAAAACCCAAACAGACATCCTCCCTAAGCCGGTCAGCCTCAAAACACGTCCTGAGGCCGCCAGGCCACATGGCGAAGCCTAGCACCACCGGACTGTGAATGTCGTGTGGAACCAACGATGCCTCGAGAGAACAACCACAAGCCCGAGCAAAACCAAGATTATGTCGACTCGAAGGCGATCACAATGACTCGCAGAAAAACACCAGTGAAAATTCTCCCCTACTAAGAACCACTAACACGAAAGAAGGAGGGGTTGAAACTCTCCGGACCACCCCGCGAGTAGAGCTCCGCGTGGCCTCACCCGCGGGCGCCTCCGAAAAAAGGTACTAGCCTGATCCAGAATAAAAAACCAACAACGAAGGGGCTGCGGGCGCCACGGCAATGAGAGAGATCCCGCGGGCGATACGATAAAACCCACAAACGACGGACGCCGTTTCCTCCGGCCCCTCCACGCGAGACAAACCACCGCGCTCACCACTAGGCGAAGCTCAAACCAGCCATTTACTTGCTTAGTGAACAAAAGGCTAGCACAAACCGATCACGAAAGCTCCCAGAATTCCAAAGGGAGCGCCACTTTGCCTCAAGTATCACAGAATCTCGGGAGGGGCCGGTGAGCGTCGGGGCGGCCCGTCTAGGCACTTGCGTATAACAGCGTCGGGCTCTATTACCCACCACAAACACCCCCTTCCACCACGGCCCCACCGGCCCAACTAATACGAAAAACCCAGCCACACACCTTGTAGTGGAAGGGATCAAGAAGCAGTTTTTTTTTGTAGTTAAAAAACATGCCTAACAAGTGATTTCGGTATTTAGGTGGGGAAGGACAAAAGGCGAGAACACAAAGGAATGACGGTTGTGGACGAACGGCAGGGAAAAAAAGATCCCAAGGGGTCTAACAGACTAAGGCTTAAGGGAACCAGGCAGGGCCAATCGATTCCGCGTGGGGGAAAAAATTTTGTGGCTTCCCTTCTGGCGCAAGCGGACGGGCGCGTGTGAACCAGGGAGCGGTTGGGACTGAAAACAAAGGAAAGAAGAGGAAGCTCACCCTAAAAAATGTAGCAAACAAGGTACGTACAGCTCAGAAGGGCAATTGAAAAGGGCTCTCAAGGGCCCGAGATCAGCTCTAGATACCGGAACACCGCCATCACATGCAAAGAAGTCGGCCCCAGCTAAGAATATAGGTCGGAGCGCAGGAAAGGGCCCGTGAAAAACTATGAAAGAGAAAAGGGCTTATTGACGACTCTCTCATAAGACGACTGCTGAGTCCTACAACCTCGTCCCAACAAACATCGAAGTATGGCTGGTGGAGGACGGGAAAGCTAACAGACTTGAAAACGGGGTAACAGTTCCGGGTCACAAACGGTGGGGCAGCAGCACTGACTAAAAGGGCAGGTAATGTGGCGACATAGGCCGCACGTAGGAGTTAAGATCCTAAAGACAACCGCATTCGTAAAATTGACCAGCGGGCTCATCAGGAAGAAGTAGAGACTAGGGTCTTTAATCCTCGGGAGGAAAAAAGGAGGTCCGCGTGCAAACTCGTCGGCGCGTCACGTAGAAGCTCCTGCGGGCGGAAAGGGGCTGTCATACCAAGGGGTTATAGGCTGGATCGTCAAGTAGGATCAAAAACTAAAAAAAAGGGGATTTCAAGCTTTGTCCTAAAGAGGAGGTCCAGTCCGGGAACAAAAAGAACCGGGCCGCAATACGACATGACTGATTAAGAAGACAGTTGTTGAAGCCTCAAGACAGTGCAGGCGAGGGATAAAGTCTCAACGCCGTTGTCAGAGGGTAACCTTCGCAAAACCTTTTTCTCCGGAACAAAAAAGTATAGGCATCAAGCCGCCGTGGAACCGACCAGACGGGAGGATGTTGGGTTTGGTGAAGAACGGAGCGGGGGTTCCGCGTTGACCCTGCACAAGTGAAGGAAGGGAGGAGGCTCGTACCACCGCAGATCCGCTACGAAAGGCCATGGAGCTCTGGAACCATCGGGGTTGACGTAAAAAGCAAAAAAAGGCGGGGGGTTTTAACAATATACTTGACAAGAGGATCGCCGAAGGGGACGATCGACAAAATCTATGAGCAACGACGACGAAGCGTCAGGAAGACCGGCGTCGAAGCGGAGAAGGCGCCTGTTGGGAAGGGTAAAATTACTGTTTAACAGGAAAAGGCCACAATATGGAATAAAAAGGGAGTCCTGGGAAGAGGTCCAAAACGCTGGCCGATTGGACCGTGACAACGACGGGAAGCTTGGGACGTGAAAAAGTTTCTGGTCTTTTAACTCACTCATGATGGGAAGGGCAAGAAGAACACCAGAGTATTCGCTGAGGACCGAAGATGACACAGCATGATGATACGGTCATAAGCTGATCGTCTCCGCCGGTTGACGAAATTGGGAAAGGAACCAAACTGTAAAAGGAATACCTGAGGACTAGCGTCCTAAAAAAGGAGATGATCAAGTAAAGAGGATGGGAGGAATAGGCACAAAGAACGCAAGGGGGTCCTGAATATAAAAATAACAGGGACACCAGGAGCAACAAAAAAAGAAATACAAAGACTATCAGGGCACACCTTCAGGACTCTTCGAAAGAGAGGGGGGCCTAGACGGTAGGGAGGGGTTTTACTTAAAACTCCAGGCACCCGACCAGTATTCGCACAAAGCAAAAATCGTAAGCACCGGCTACCCACTCGTATCGAGTTGACAACAAGGGGGGGGAAGGGGGTGAGAAAACCTTGTATTGAAAGCACGGACTGCGGGTAACATGTGTCACAGGGGGGGGGGGGCCGGTGAAAGTGGGCACCGGGGAAAACGACGGGGGGGAGACAATAAGGAAGCCTTTGGAGGGGGCCCTCCCGCCACAAGAGTGGCCGACTTGAGGTTAACTTCACTGGCGAAAGAATAAAAAGGCTCCAATCCTTTGAGAACGCTAAATAAAGAAAGCGTTGGTTGGCGGGGGGGAGGTGCAGGGGCCTTGCGGTCGGGGTGAGCGGGAAAAATAGCGGTCAAAAAAAAAAAAAGCTGCAAAGGAAATAGGGGAGGGGGACCTCGAGCTCGCCGAGCAATAGGCTAAACCAGAGGAAGGAAGGAGCACGTGCCCAGCGCCGAATACAAAATGTCCCCCGGGAAAGCAGAACATCGTGAACCGGTCGGCGGCAAAGGCGTTTGGAGGTGAACCGCGAAAAAGATCGACCAGAAGCAATCTAGAAGGGTG
>Ga0179591_1322789_pt1 | contig 16720 bp, 18 predicted proteins | sample CZOMad2_1_08_16f_FD_182891 | JGI IMG/M metagenome (GOLD analysis project Ga0179591, IMG submission 182891) | Vadose zone soil fungal communities from Angelo Coast Range Reserve, California, USA - CZOMad2_1_08_16fungal (PacBio error correction) | ecosystem: Environmental > Terrestrial > Soil >...
ACGCCGAAGCCGGAGCTTGGGGAACAGGACGAAGAGAGAGGCAGTCCGGACTGCGATACCGAAAGAGAGTTCAGGAAAAACAAAAAAATGCCTCACTCCCTCGTAGGGAATTCTTGAGCAGAGCACCCGCCTGAAATCTTCTGGACTAGAAGTCACTGCTAGCCTGCGCGGGGCGGTCTAAAATATAAACTCTGGGGGGGGGGAGAGAATCTCGGCACTGCGGCAGCCTCCCAATAGAAAACCGAGCTCTGTGAAAGCGTCGGGAAACTCTTCTCATTCAACTGAACTCACGCCACGACGCCGCCAGGGATCAGGGGGGGCGAGACTGAAATAGACGGGCCCCTGAGGAAAAGGAGACTAAAACGAAAGCGGGACAGCGCCTCCCCCGCGCGCGACCGGGGACCTTAATGGGCCGAATATAGAAACGGAGCCAATGTTCGAGCACCAGGTAGTTTGTCGCAACACCCGAAGTTAATACAGCGAGGAAAAACGATTTTTCTCTCTTCCGGGTCGCAAACGGCTACGCCTTCTCGAGGACTATATCATGCGAGACCCCTTTTTGGTGGGGATAAGGGAAGGAAAATCGCCTCGGAGGGGCGCGCAGCCTAGGATTAGTTCGGGGGAAGCTGGAGCGGCTAGGGATGCGGGAAGGCCGTTTAAATCCTTAATGGTCCGGGAGAAAGGCCGGAGAGGGCCAGCCAACGCCGAACTTACCGGAGCTCTCGGAGAAGCACCGCCTTGGCCTGGGGTTCCGGAAGAGGGAAATTGTAACTTATCTTCCCCCAAAAAAAAGATAAGTAAAACTCTTGACTTCAGGGAAGTAATACCCTCTTAACAAGAGCGGGAGAGACCGGAACGCGTCTGGCTTCGTACAATCGGCTACGAACCGTCATCATGCCCGAAAACAGCCCGGCCTCCGCCCAAAAAGGGGAAGGGCACCTCGTCTTGTCCTGTAAGCATATCGCGAGGAGAGACGTCGTCCAGGCGGAAAGGGAGGTCCTTGGAAGACCACGCCACAATGTGGCCGGACGGGAGGGGAAACGAGGCACTTGCCTGGGTGTCCGCGAAGCAAGGCAAGATAAGTCAAAAAGTCCCGCGGTCTAAAGACGAGGGACCACTGCCCCAAGGGGGCACCGAGCCGACTTTTGATCGAAAGAGAGCTCTGCTCTCGCTCAGCGGTCTGGAATGTAAAAAAAAAGACCGCGGGGGGAAAACCGCACATTTCGCCAGCTCCTTTTAAAATAACGTCGCGGCAGGCGGGCGTGCGTTTATTAGAAGAATAGGAATAAGGAACCAGCGCTGCAGGGGGAAGAGGAAAGCGACTCGAAAGGTGCCTTTTCACGAAGGCCAACCCTCGGGGATGAGGGAAAGGGGGTCGAACTAGTCCGACCGGAATCGCCTTTTGAAGGATAAGCAATGCTTTGACGCTCAGCGCCCGAAGGGCAATGAAAGCCGCGACCAGAAGGCCACAAAGCGGCTTGATCGGACGAAAATCTTCGCTCACAGAGAAAACGAGCCCGCACGATAACTCTCATCGACGCGGAAGAAAAGAGAAGAGATGGGGACATGGGGACCTGCATGCCCGCCAAGGGAGAGTGAAGGATAGTAATACCCGAGAGTCGAAAGTCACGATAGCGCCGCGCGGGAGGGAACCTTGACAGTCTGCGCGTTAGAGTTGGATCCGAAGGTGCATCCTGGAAAGTACGCTTAGGCTGCCTATTATCAAGGACGCATTTTATTAAATATAAAAAAGGGAAAAGTCAACAGGCGGGACGGGGGGACTCCTTTTCTGGATTGACATTGGTAGGGAAAGAGGAGAACTGGTTGGGAAGAGAGAGAACTTTTGAGATAGATGAAACGACCGAAAGAGAAAAAAAGAAAGAGAATATCGCCACCCCTGCCGAAAGAACCGACATGTAACAATTCAACGGGGTATGCGGCCAGTCCTACATTGGGAAATGGTCTCCTCTGGATGCGTGGAAAAAAGATGCTACTGGGGCACGGTCACCAACGCTCGGTCCCGGAACGGCATAGGTGCTGAGGCGGAATACAAAATGACGTTTTCGTGACAGCGGGTTCAATGCGCAGAGGAAAAAAGGGGGGAGATGCCTAAAATTGAAAAGGGGGGGTCGAAAGGTACGCTGCCTGGAAACTTTTAAAGCAAAGTGATAACGACAACGCAACGTGTTGAATCGGACTTCAAAAGTCAGCGAACGCAGAAAAGGAGAAGGGATTTAGGTGGCGGGGCCGAAGTAGGCCTAAAGCCGACTGTGGACGTCCAATGAGGAGTAAATTTAGTTAAAGGCAGTACGGGGCAATATCATGTAGTCAACAACGGAGGTCCATTCGTGGTCTTCTTCTTTGAACTAAGAGGGGAGGCTGAGAAACGCAACTACCGGCTCAGAGGGGGGGGACCAGCTTCCGACCGGGAGGTTGGCGGGAGTGGAGTTGTTTAAGGGAATAGCCACTTCAGGAAAGTAGATTTTGCCGAAAAGTCCGACCTTTATTCATTAAAGGTCTTGGGGAAAGGGCCATTGATAGAATTCAGTTTTAAATTTGTATCATGTCCATAGTGGAGAAGGTGCAAATGTTACGAGGTCGCTAAAGACATTAAAAACATGACATTAGCGCAGAAGGGGGGGAGCGTACGGGGGGGGGGGGGTACTCTGCCTTCTTTTAAATGACCTCCAATCCACGAAACTACGGATGCCTGATTCGAAACGTCCGACGTCATCAGCTGACAAGGGGAGGGAGAAATCGGCAGGAAGAGGGCCTGTAGAATTACTGTCTAGAGAAAAAACGCTCCATAGGAACCTACCCCCGGAGTGGGTCTTGACTAAAGTTGCTGTCTAAAGGATTTGGTGGGGAGTCCCAACTCAGATCAAGCGCTCGAGGAAATCAGGGGGCACCTATTTCGACGGGAAAAAATATCTGTAAGGAATGTCGCCCTGCTCGTTCAAAGAGGAGGCCGGATCTTGAACGGGGCTGAACGCGGCGTAGACACGAAAAACAGGTTGGTCATCGAGCCAACCTGAAGTGATTAACACCAAACAACAAAAACTGCGGTTAAGCTTCGGCAGACCTCAAAAAAGGGGGACTGGCAGTCCCGGATCGCGGCAAGGGTCAACGACCAAAGTTGCCTTGCGTATGGGCCGGGTAGATATACTACGACGCACAAGCATCCGGGACCACAAAAGTTGCTGGTCTCCGCACGCAGGAAGGGCTTCTAGGTAGTGATTGTCTTCCAAACACTGTGAAATGAAGGGAGAAAACAACCCAAAGGGAGTGGAGGGATCAAGAACTGCTTGACGTCCAGGTTGTGGAAAAAAAAACATATCAGAGAAAGCCGACCGTAATAACAGACGTGTAGTAACTCCACCTTCTGGTGACAGGCGGACATGAAAAGGGCCTTTTCGTTCACTAAAACGGAAGCCATCGGGCCGCCCTTGGCGGAGAAGGACGATCGCCGGGACGATACGAACTTAGGAGAATCCTCTGCGTCCGTGGGGGGGGGGGGGGACATCGAACCTGTTGTTAGGTCTACGAGACCAACTAGGGAAAACGTCTGGGAGCGTTCCGAAGGAGTGGTATCCTCGGAAAAAAAAAAAAAGTATGCGATAAGTATCCTATCTGGAAGGCAAATAGGAGATTGTAAGAAGCTGAAACACGCTGCTCTGCCTGCAAAATCCTGCGGCAACCGGGAAGAAACCTCGTGGTCGACTTCGAAAGGAATGAGGTAGGCCAAATGGGAGTGTTTGATCCGGGTTCCGAGGATACCGCCAGTGATAGGGGAAAAAGGACAAGCCGGTTCGAAGGTCGGCGCTGCCTCGTTATTTCGTGTACCAAGAGGGGTAACCCCTGAAGAATCAGAGTCTTTCACGAAGGATTAAGGTTTCGGAATGGAAGGCTAATCTTCTATTAAAGGGAAAACCCTAGGAAAAAGTGAATTTGAAACAATTTAAAAGTCATTAGTCAATTTTTACAAGGGTCAAGGAATAAGTGAAAAATGGGGGGAGGGGTGCAATGCGGTAGGAATTGGGTTGTGCTACAGAGAAACCGTAAACACGAACACTCCAGAGCCCTACCGCGACGAACTCGTTGCGACAAAAACAAAGGAGGATGTCGAGAGCGCGCTATAATATAAAGGAAGAGTCCAGACATTAGACAGGGGGGGTTGAGGTCACCAGTATCCCAAAAAAAAAAAACCCCCCCAAAAAAAAAAAAAAAAAACAACCCACACCCCAAGAGATGGTGAAGCGGTGGGGAGATACTCAGGAAACCCAGTTAGCTTAAGCGCGGAAACCACTACCTTCCAGGAAAGAAAACTAGTAAAGGGGGAACGAACTGCACCTTGATCCACAAGGGAGAAAGAGTGGGGGAAGGGAGCGGTTTGTTAGGCGTAACCATTCGCCGTATTTCCTACCCACTTATTGGAAAATGGGGTGGAAGGAGGATTTGGGCAGTCAGGCCCGAGCAACTGGACGTCGCCGCCTAACACCTTTCGTATTGAGAATTTATCCCAGAAATGGATGGGGAACTATATTCCTTAGCTCTTGATCCCATTTTTGACGGGGCCCAAGGGGGTAAAATTGTTCAGAGGCTCATGCCAATTGTAAGGGGGGTGTAGAATTCGCATAATCGGCGCAGAATTTAAGTCTCCTGGTTGGCTATAATCGCTGCCTTCGATGTTCGAAGGAAAACGGTGGGGGGACAGGGTCGAGAGGTTGGCTATCAGAAAAAGTCTGAGTCTAGGCATGAGCCTTCCGTCTTCCAGCTGGGAAAAGGTCACCCAAAGAACTACCCTTCCCCCCTGGGAAAAACGTGTTGCGGCCTTTGTAAGCTTTCCTAAAAAGAATTGCTAGGAAGGGGCTAAGGAAAGAATTATCAAAGGGTGTATGGGGGCTCAAAAGCGTCGATTCACAGGGGGAGCGCACGCTAAAGCGACATTACGATCAAGACCTCTCTGAAGGTCGAGGTGAAAGGGTGAAGCAAGAAAAAAACAAAGAGCTTCAAAAGGCTTAAAAATATGCTTCGCGATCAAGGGCTCATAGCTCCGTAGGGAGTAAAGGGAGAGGAGCGAAGGATTCGTGAAAAACGGGAGGGAGCGATGTGCGCGAAATTGATCCCGCGGAGGAAAAAGGGTCTCCTGTAGCCGCTAACCTCCTGGCACAAGGGGATGGGTGCGCGTATTCTGATAGAGTTTCTCGACTCCAGTACAGGCGGATCAAAAAGGAGCGCACGGGGGAGAGCCGTTCAGGGGCCCAACGAACGCAGAGACTAAAAGGGACCTCGAAAGTGTTCAAGCTGAACCCGCTGAGTCTATACGCTGACAAGGGGAAGGGCATGAAATCTACCTTATCTGGAAGACTATGGCGCCGAGTTCGTGTAACTTCGGAAGCCAAATGCGGGCAACGTAATCGCGCGAAAAAAGGATATGTCGCGAAACGCTGGCGGGGAAGAGGCAAAGGGGAAAAAGCGGAACTGAGGGGGGGAGGCGTCTTGATTATCGTTCCGTCTCTGCGCAGCGTCAAGGAGTTACTAGCGGACGAGGGCTTCAAAATCAAGTTGGTCTCAAAGACGGAAAAAAACTTTTAAAGGAAACTTCCGCCTCCTTAAGATAGTACATCGTGGGGGGACCGTGGTCTCATCTCTACTTCTCGTGCGAGGCTCTTCTTCTAGTAAGACCGTTGGGGGGACAGATGTGATAGAAGTACATGGTTCCTTCCTGATACAGGTTTTAGGAAAACTCGCGTGAACTCGGGTTGGAGAAGGAAGGGTGGGGGACCAGCGAGGAAATACTTTGCAGATCAAGAACGGCCGTTCCTACAATACGGAAGGACGTCGCGATAATCGTCTTTATGGCTTCAGGGAAGTTGAGTAGTGGGGGGGATACTGAAGGAAGTGGGGTAGAGGGGAATGGTGTTTTCCTTCCTTGGGGGGTTTTTCGGGGAGGGCTTGGGCCTTTCTATTCAAGTAATCCCTAAGAAGACGAGAAGTAAGGAACCTTCTTCGAGTCTAAAGAGGATCGTACATGAAAAAGAGAAAAGTCACCGGGCGCATACTCAAGGGAGACGAAGGGATGTCTACTAGTAGGTTAGGGAGAAGGCTCGGTTTGGAAAGAGACTTTCACTCAAAAAGGAGGTGAGCGTGGGTCTTTGAATTCACCTGGGCTATGGGGCTACCCCTACGGGGGGGGATTAGAAACTGGCGAGTGCTCTTTTCAGGACATAAGAAACCTTCGTCGATACTTGTGGGGTCCAGCTTTTCGAGCGGAGGGAGAGGAGAGACAGATATCAGTAAAAGAGAGGGGGTGCTACTCCACACAAAGTCTGGGGACTTCAAAGAAGGGGGGCTGGCTTTTCCGGGAAAAAGATACACAGATTGACCTCATATTCTTGGAGCCTAAATTGCTGCGACGGAAGGAAGAGCGGGCGATAGGGGGGGGAAAGACTGCGCATGGGGGGCGCGGGAGATTAGTTAAGGAAGGAAGGAGGGGTCTCTTATGGAAGAGAAGACTAAGAAGTTGGAGGATTGGGGGTGATTGAAGGGGGAGGAAAAGGAAGGGGGGAGGGAAAGAGAAGACATCCGGATCGTCGTCCGAGGGTTCGGAGAAAAAAGCTCGCGGCGAAAGTAATGCGATCACACAAAGATGAGGCACGAGAGATAGAATACGCGAGGGAGAAACCGCGAAACTATGAGGAGGCGGATCGTACGGCTTCTATAGCCACCTCAAAAGAGAAAGGGGAGAGATCCACCCACGCCAATAAGCAAAAAAAACCCGAGGAGGACTGGCTAGACTCATTCGAAGAAGTAAAAGAATGCTTAAATCCTCGACTGCCGCCGGGTGCGGAGCCGTAGATAGCAACGCGATACGTCAGAAGAGAAGCACTCTGAAAAAAATCCATATCCGAGCGGAAGCGTGTGACCGTCGGGGCGACACCTTAACGCCAACGCCTTGATCAGCGAAGCCCGGTGATAAGTGGGAGAGCGTAGAAACCGGAAACAGAGCCGCCTCTTATCTAACCGCGCCAAGGAGGGGAAAACCAAACGCATCTCAGAGGAAACCGTTGTCCCGAGGGGAATATAAGGTCACTCGCACAGGAGCCGGGATGGCTTCAAAATTAAAGGGTTCAAAAAAGGCGGCAGTAAAAAAAAAAACCGCAGAACCGCGTGCAGGAGCTGGCCGCACCGCGAACGAAAGGAGAAGAAAAAGCATTAAAAGTAACAGCGTCTCGGATGCCCCTACGAATGTGAAGAACTAAAAAAAGAGAGGGAGCGCATCCTTTCGAACGGCTCCGCGGGAGGCCTGCTATGCGCCTATGGCGTATAGTGGTTGAAAAAGAAGAAATGCGGGACTTCGAACTGCAGGAGGCGCAAGAGGAAAAGAAAAGACTAACGGACATAAAAGGGAGGAAAGTGCAGGGCCAGGCTCGGCGATCCGAGGGCGCGAAGGGGCAAAAAGAGGAGAAAATCTCTGAGCCGTCAAAAAAATGCTCTCCTTAAAACGAGTCCAAGTAAATGGAAAAGAAAATCGTCGTGATGAAGAAAGGAGGGAGTCACCAGAGAGGTTCGAGCGAGGCAAGGAAAGGACGTCTAAAAGAAAAAACGAGCGCAAGAAGGGAAATAACCTTCCCCACCTCTCTGTCTAGAGGGGGGAGGGGAAGTGGGCGCGACTTACCTCGCATTCCGGAATGACGGTTTCGCCAACCAATGTGGAGAAGGGGTAGAACTGCGAACTCAAAGAGACGCCTAAAGGACTCTAAGGCAATATAGGCACCAGCTGGGATCTGAAGAGTCCTCGCACCGAGGAACAGTCCTCCACGGTTTGGATGCTCGATGCTCGCGCTGACAAATTTTCCGGAAGCGTCACCGCACAGAGAAAAGCAACTGTGTGCCATCATAAGTCGAGAGGCATAAGGCGAGCGGTTCAGTCAGCAGGGGATGAAGGCGTTCGAACTGAACACACGCGTAGGATGTTCACGTCAAAAGAGGTAAAGGGGTTCTGGGAGGACTCTCATTAAACGGAGATCATTTGAGCGCCGAACTGGAAAGGAGGCGGCGGTCCGAACAAACCGGGTCGTCCTTTTGGTCGAGAGACTGTAAGAGTCCGCGGCAAACGAGGGAGAAAAACGGGCCGCGAAAAAAATACCAGGGCACCGAATTGTGCGGCGAAAAACCATCGCGGGCACGCCCAAACGACAAAAACGGGGGCGAAAGAGCCTGCGCACGCCTACGGAAGAGGGAGAAACTGGGGATCTAAAGGGAAAATAAAGCCGAGGGCTAGGGAGATCCGAAGATCTCCACACCACCGGACAAGAGCCTGACGCGCCGCGGAGGGTCGTCATGGAGAAGGGTCGACACGCATAAGAGAATCCGAAAGGGGAGCAAATAAGGGATTTCGGTAAGCATCCTGACGGGAGAAATGTGCTCATTTGGGAAGAAGGCTCACATGATCTAAAGGAATTCAGGGGGGACGGGTAGGCGTAGGTCTGAACTTTGCAAGATGCCCACGGTTAAAGACTCCCCGTTTCAAAACTGAAAAAGAAAGTCATGTAAAAGAAAGGAAAAAAAAAATCTCAAACTGGAAAAGAAAAAGGGCATCGCCACTAAAAAGGAAGCTGACTCCGAGGGGGCAAAAAGGCGTCCGTCTGTGCTGTACCACCTTCAACTTCTATTGTGAGACAGTGTCGTATAAGTGGTCAAAGAAAAGGTGGAGCTTCGGGCAGGAAGCATCCTGGGCTAAACTTTCAATAAAGTTTAGGGTAGGGGCGATGGTCCACTCTGAAAAAGAGAGGCGCTAATGACAAACCAGTTCCGAGGCATAAACGGGTATGGAAAAAGGACGTCGCCGTTTCGACATGACAAAGGAGCAAGAGAAGAAAAATGGCTCGCCTATGTGGGGGGGGAGGGTCAGGCACCGGACACCGTCTGGGGGAAAGTCTTGGCAGAGGAGAGAATCCAGACGCAGGTAATAGGAAAAAGGGAAAGCTTTATTTCCAGTTCATTACAAAGAAAATGTTGGTACCGGAGGAAAGGATTGCAATGAAGGGCTCTGCGGGAAAAAAGAGGATGGATCTATCGCGGAGTCGAGGACATATCCTCATAGGGGGGGGGGAGCAAGGAGCTGACGACCCCGGGTTCGGGCAGGGCTCCGGGTTGTGGTTCAGAGAGATAGCCACTGGGGAAGGAAAAAATAGGAACAATGGTTGGAAAAAAGTTCCGCCGGGGGGGGGGGAAAAAGTGAACTTCCTGGCACTTGTAACCATTGATGAAGGTCTTAGGGGTTATCTCAAATGTCCCTTAGTCTTTCACTACGCGAAGAAAAGACAGGAAATCAGGACGAAATGGAAAAGAAACACAAGACGATGAGGGCGTACCTCGCCTTCTGAACGGGGGGACGAGACCTACCTCGGAAAGAAGGGAACTTCCGAACGGGGGGAAGGAAGAAAGCATGGCGCAGGCTTTCAGACTAAGAGAAATCGGGGACTTGCAACTCAAGGCGCGGAAGAAACTAGACTTCCCCCGGTTTCTTCTGCAAAAAGAAAAAGGGAACAGGGGGTTCTTCGAAGGTTGGGTGAAAAGGCAGCGCCTCTGTGAGGAGAAACGCAGAGGAAACGCGCTGGAAAATAGAAAACTGGCCTTTCAAGGGGAAGGGTGCAGGCCGCCGATAGACTACGTCGGGAAAAATACATCGGGGGGGTACTCATAAAAAAGAGGGTAGAATTACCACAGAGCGTCAGGGACTTATTGGAACAAAAAGGAGGAGGCCGCGTCGGCTGGGACTTCGCCTTCTGAGAGCGCACAGGCATTATCCGCGTTCGACCCCCAAATAGCAAGTGGAGAACACAGCCCTGGACTACGGAAGGGGGGGGCGGATTCACACGAAGTTTATAACGGTCAAGTGCGCTAAAAGTGTCACCCTGAAGGAAAGCGTGGGACTCTCAAAAAAAACTTAGTAGTATGAAAATTAGATATACGAAGGGAAAGGATTTTTTTGGAAAAGAATATACTAAACGACCTTATAGAGCGGTCGTATATCCATCCGGCGTAGGGGAGGAGGGGGTGATCACGACGAGTAACAGATAACGCGACCATAAAAAAAAAAGGAATGGCGATAGTCATTGACAGAATCGGCAAAGAACAGCCATAGTACCGCTAAAGAACAATCCTATGGCGTCGTGGTGTGGAAGAGAGGCGCGAGACCAAAGGTGTCGTCGTGTCGAGAGTCACGACGGAGGTCAATAAAGAGGGGAAGTGAGACCATGACTGAAAAGATGCCGGGGTATCAAGGGAATCCGAATGAATGGTAGGGGGGGAACTCGGGGAGGGACTACACTAGAGATCCAGTCCGCAAGACCTTCTAATTCAACCTCAGAAAGCGACGGTTAAGAATTAAAGAAGCCGCGAGAAGGAAGGGTGCCTGATGTATAGACTTCCGGTAAAAAGGAGTCCATTAATCTTCATTGACCGGATAATGTCTCTTCTTCAAGGGGAGGTTCTCTGGAAATGAACAGGGGGGTAACATTAGCGAGGAACATCACGAATCCATTTAATGGTTCATACTTTCGGAAAGGCGAAAAACGGAGAGGGGCAAAAAAAGGAAGGCGATTGACAAAGACAAATGTTAAAATCAAATTCTAAGGAAAAGGGGCAACAAGAAAATAGGACATGACTACGGTTGCGTAAGAGGGAAAAATTGCTTAGGAGGGGGGTTGCTATGCAACTGGAAGCAACAAACTGAAAAAAGCAACGCCAGAAAGAACTACCTCGGGGAAAAACTCTTTCGCCCAAAGCGTATAGGCGGCGACTCTCTATAGCGATGGTAACTACAATCGAGGACCTTTTTGGGGAAGACCGGAAGTCCTAGATTGAGAAAAAGAAGCTTGGGCCTACGCAGCGGCGTAAGAAAGGGGGGAAGGGGACCTCAAGACCTTCCAGAAAGAGGATGCACGGGTGAATCAGGGTTCGAAACTTCACCGGGAATGAAAATAACTCCGTGGAGTATGATACAGCTTTTTCAGGGGAGTCACCGGAGGAGGGAAGCGTAGGGGAACGACATTGGAAACTGGCAACACTTTTTCAGTATCGAACAAAGGTGTCCGAACCACACGAAAAGGGAATGGATGAAAAAAGGGGGGGAAACAAGACGTCCGAACAGGGGTCTTCTTACTTCCCATTGTTGGACATGGGGCACTGGGAATTGTTTACGAAGGGGAGGCCTTTGGGGGGGGGGAAACCAACATCCAATTGTAGCCAGTGTAAGTCAGGAATAAGCCTTCGCGGGTAAATGGTCTTCTCTACGTGTTCTGTAAGCTCGGGAAGGGGAAGGGGCGATGTTAGGCGGAGGGTCGTTCATTGTTCTAGGTGACAAAGAGTCTTAAACTTTGGGGTCCTGAAGAGGCCTCGGGAACAAAGGACATCCCGCACCGCTACGAAAAAGAAACACTGTTTTTCCCGCAGGAAGGGTTTAATGCCTTTCAAAAAACCGGGGAAGGGGGCTTGGGAATTACAACTTCCTAAGTTGTATGGAGGAAAGAGGCGGTTAGGGGGCAAATACTCGAAGGGGAAATTCGACTTATAACGACCTCGATGTATCTGACTTTTCTCTCTCCTCACTTAAAAAGAGAGTCCACTCAAGAGGAATGATAGGGGGTAAAATATCGCGACCTTGCTTCGCAGGGATACTATAAGAGTGACTGCGCTTCTTTCTTTCGGGGGGAAGAAGGGTCTCAGGAGGGTCAGATAAAACTCTGAGTTAAAAGGGGTCGCTGGCACGGAGTTAATGGAGGGGGGTGAACTTGAGGGAAAAACAAGTCTTCTATGGATTAGAGAGAGAGTGTTTCCGCAAACGATTGAGACGAATAAGGAAGCACTGCTCTCACAAAGAGTTCCTTATCTAATCGCTAATAAAAGGGGCACAGTCCGGAAGAGGGAGGATGGGTCGTGAAAGAACGAGAAGTTAAATCTTCGTCAAGTCAGCAGTCATACACTCTTAAGAAGGAGCTTTTCATTCCTGCTAATAGGGGGGGAGGGGCCATTCACTGGTAGAATTTCTTGGATCTGTTCTCTCACGGACAACCATTAAACGTCTCTCAGGCTAAAAGAAGGGAGGGACGAAAGTCATAGGGGTCGTCCTCGGCGCGGGGAATCGTAATATAGAGTCGGAGAATGTGGGGGGGTGGGAACGGCTAGCTCGCTTCACCAGGGAAGAGCGGCGACTGGGGTCTTAAAGGGAGTTTACACACCGACGGAGGTTGAACATAATTGATGAGGAGGAGAGAAGGGGGGTGAGATGCATATTTCTACAGCGAGGTGCCTGTTAGCTGCTCGTTCGAGAAAGGTGAGCTTCAGATTGGGCAGTCTATCGTAGTACTTTGTCATAGAAAAGGGGGGTTGGATAGGGGGGAAAATACGGTGCCGGCCGGAGGGGATAACCAGATTCTCTTCCAGCTGGGGGGGGTTGGGGCAAAGAAGATAAGGGGGTAAGACTCCGACTCTTGGGGAAAAAAGAAATGGCTGCTCAAGAACCACGGCCGGCCGCAGGCGGGTGCAGCGTTTTGACCTAAGGCTTTCGATTGGGGCGAGATAATAAAGGGACTGGGACAGAAAGTCAAATTAAGGGGAGGGCAAACTATCCGGTCATTAGCATCGGGGGGGATTACAGACTAAACATCTTAAGAACTAAGAAAACCGGCTGACGCTACGTCCTAAAGAGCGGCGGAAATGACTATCAAAAGGGAGGGGAAATATAGACTAAAGGAGGGATAACGTCCGTGAATGGACGGGTTCTGACCGCGACAGGAAAAAAATCGGATAGCGCAGGGGGACTTTCCGGCCTAAAAGGGGGGAGAACACGAACTGGTGTCGTCATCAAGCCCACTATGGCGAGTGAAGGTTATGAAAAATTTTAGATTCGCGGAGCGTCCAGTTGCAGTAGACGAGAAGCATAAAGCGGCTATACAGGTGCTGAAGGGGGAGAGAAAGGAAGAAAATTCAGGGGGGGACTGTGAGGCGGCTACAGAGGTGGCACGTAGAAGAAAGCAAGGGAGAAAAACTTTTTCAACAAAAGGATCAGTCTATCTTCGTTCAAAAAAAGAAGGGGGAGGCTGCCAGGCGGACTCGATCGGGACGATAGTGGACGCGGAGACGGGCATCTGCTCTTCAGGAGAGTAGGGAGGGAATGATTGCGCAGGGACTCATCTAGGGCCTAAAAAAAAAAGGATTGGGCGTTGATGACGAGGAAATTGTACAGCCGGCCAGAAAAGGTCTTCGCCAGGAAAAGATCGCTCTCGTATGGAGAAGAAAGGGGAGGGTGAAGAGAGGGCGAGGGGGGGGGGTGGCGCCGCCTGGGGGGAGAAGGGAAGGGACGAGCGGCCGGGAAAGGAAGAACCGGAAGCCAGAGACGGACACTCAAAAGGGAAGCCAATCCTCGCGCAAGCCAAAGCGAGCATCAACCAGGCAACGAGGATCGTATTGAGGTCCTCTAACGGAGGCCGAAGCGATGGAGGAAGGCGCATGGATAAGTGCGTCATCTTGCAAATAACCGAAGAAGAGGGAAAAGGAAGTCTTTTGAAGCGGTCGAACCTGAAAGAAGAAAGGCAGCCTTCGGGAAACGGGCCAACAGTGAGGAAGAATGTTAGTCGCAGACCGTATTCCTTTCAGAGCGAAGATGCGAAATGAAAAGAGAGAAAAGCGGAAACCAGCGTCATCAGGAAAAGGGGGACACGGGGGGGGGGACCGTAAATATAGGAGGGAAAGAAAAAACTCGGGATGAAGTCCGGGCAAAAGTTCCTGGGGGAGCACCATAGAGACAAGCAAAGCGAAAGGTTTTCACCGCGCGTGCTACGGAAAAAGCAAACCGCGCGCCGGGAAGCCGATAGTCGACAGCATCCAGAGATGCCGCCCCGGTGAAAGGTCAAAAGACTCGAAAGGAGACGCCGCCGGTCCGAGGGGGAGAAAGCTCGCTCGTAGGAACATGGCGATGCGAACGAATGCGGAAAATCCGTGACGTCCAGGGGCGTGAACAAAAAGCGACACGCTACCGGGAAGGAGGAGGAGAGGGCCCCTGGCACGCACGCGAATCGTGGTCTTTTAGCAAAAAAAAAAACCAAAAACAACGCAGGTCCGCTCTCAAAAAATCTTATCTTCACCCATGGACTTAACATTGGGAAAGAACAGTATGAAGAACCCGTTAAGGGGAGGGAGAGAAGATTCAACAGAAGGCATGGCATAGAATAGTGCTCTACACCGTAATATCTCAGAATTCTCCTAAGAAACATACGTTAAAAGAGAAAAAATCCACTAAAGAGAACATCCAACTCTTTCGAAAAAGTATCGTCGAGCGGAAGAACCAGGGAGCGGAAACGACCTTCGTTGTCCTAGGGGAGACGCCCATGCATGGTGCCCCGCCTGACTGAAAGGGTATAGTCGCTGGGACTACTGAAAGATAAGAAAAGAAAGGAGGGAATTGACAGCTGCGGAACGCTCAAGATCTAAGAACAGAAAAAAAGAACGGTTTCACGAAATCCGGGGTAGCTCTGGACTCCTCAGGGCCTGGAAGGAGCGAAAAGGAAGATGAACCATCTCCTTTGCCATAACCAGGGGAAAAAGAGGCAGCGCTTTTAGGAAAAAGTAAAAAGACTCAGAGGGCATCTTTAACAAGGCTGATGCGCTGGGGATTTGGAAATCTCGAATCCCTTCTGAAGGGGAGGGGACGGGCCTCTAACGGAGGCAAAGAGCGGTGCGAGTCTTAGAAACACTTTCGAACGTGAAGGAAAGATCAAAAAATAAAGGGTTGGAGAAACCTCATGAGCATTGCCAGAAGAAGGTTCCAAATACTGAGGGGGCCGAGGCTAGAACAGAAAAGAAAGGTGCTGATCGGAAAGAATCTTTCTAACTCTGCGAACTCAAAGAAGAGCCGAACAGACGGAAGGGGAGGGAGCTGCCTTTCCTCTCAAGAGAAGATGCATGGATTAAGGACAAGATCGCCCGCCAGAATGCCTAGGGTCTATCTGTGCGAACGGTGAAAAAACTCTACAAAAAAGTTTAACTAAGAAGAATCTAAAGAAGGAGGGGGGGGGGGTATCTTCAAGGGTTCATGTCTCGTGGAAAGGCGCATTTGTGACGAAGCCGTCAGAACGAAAATAAAAGGCTGAGGAAGGCTGTCCTGGAAGAGAGGAAAGCTTCTCATTTTAGGAAAAAAAAAGGAAGAGCAAAGGCTCTAAAGGACAGGTCTTTTACTGTTCGAGGGTCTTTTAAATTTTCATACTCCGGGGAAAGAAGGGAAACCGGGGGGGGAGGGTCGGAGCCCTTTTAATAATGAGAGAGTACCATAAACCGACGGAATATCAATCATCCACGAAATCATTATAGGGGGGAAAAAAAGAAAGACTTAACACCAGAAGGAGGCAGCTTTGAGTCATTCAACGGCTAAGGAATTGAAAATGATGTCGGAAGAAAAGGAGTAGACCAGTGGGGGAAAAGGGGGACCTTGGGGGGGATCGGAACATAGAACTTCATCTCTTTGCATGATGAAGGTTCTTCAATACGGAAAGAGGGGTTGAGGGGAGAAAAAAAAAAAAAAAGAAGACGGGGGGGCTAACTTCCAGAGAAAATTCTCTGACATGAGGTTGGGCTTCACCGTACGGGAGCGAAGAAGGGGCTCAGCGAGCCACTGTTCGGTCAAAGGAAGTCCTGGTTGGCTGCAGTCTTCGAAAAGGACAGAAGCATACGCATATCCTTCTTGAAGTCGTGGCTCGAAGTCGAAATAAGCCTTGGAAAAACTGATTATCATTTATGCCAGAAAGGAAAGCTGACCTGTGGCCGGAACGAAACAAACGTCTTCCAGTCGGGTGTCTGAAAAGGCAGATATCGTCGAGAGGAGGGGAAAGCTATCCCTCCTGGGGTGCCGAAAAGGGAGGGCGGTCTCGGCTGTTCTGACGTGGACGATGCAAAACAATATGAGAAAAATTCACCTAGACGACTTGGGGGGGGGGAAACAATAGACACCTGGGGAGGCGGGTTGAACTGGGAACCATGAATACTAAAAGTTGTTCAAATGTCCATCTGCGACAATGTGAAAAGGGGGGTTAAACTAAGAAGCTGGCTCAAAAGGGAAAGGGGGAAGACGAATCATGACAGATTCTCGCACAGGGGGGCGCGTAGGTGTTTACCTGGGGGGGTACCTCCCTAAATAACCAAAGATCTGAAGACCGCATGGAGACTTCTGGAAAGAAAAGGGGGGATACAGCGGCAGAAAGGAAGGAGATATAAGACGACGCTATAAAGAAAGACCCTGCGCTGACCGGTTGAGGCGCCGAGCGGCACAGAGAAGGGAGTCAGGGCCTTCAATCGACCGTAAGGGAAAAAAAAAGTCTTCAAGACCAGATGGGAATCGCTCCTTCCTGGTGCTTCGACAGATAGAGTACTTCGGAAGAGCGAAGACAAGAAAACGATCGTTGGGGTACGAACCGCGTTCCTGAACAAAACACTACAGAAAAATACTTATCACCGGAAGAAGTACTCGTTGGGGGAAAAGGAAGGGGGCCCGCGTCATTATATACGAAGGGGGGTGACATTAATGTTCCAGATATTATACTAACCAGTAGCTTCAAACTCATCAAGGAAGCATCCCCGAAGCTGTCTTCTCGAAAGAGAGGGAGGGGGAGACGACGGCTGGAGGGGGGGGGGGGTTATGGAAACAACTTGAACTTCAGAGAAG
>Ga0179591_1275489_pt1 | contig 16719 bp, 10 predicted proteins | sample CZOMad2_1_08_16f_FD_182891 | JGI IMG/M metagenome (GOLD analysis project Ga0179591, IMG submission 182891) | Vadose zone soil fungal communities from Angelo Coast Range Reserve, California, USA - CZOMad2_1_08_16fungal (PacBio error correction) | ecosystem: Environmental > Terrestrial > Soil >...
GAGTGGCAGGAGTCAACTGAAAGGAAAAAATTGACCTAAGGGTCAAAAGGAAAAAAACGAATAGCCGACGAAATGGGCAAACAAATTCACGCGAAGGAACAGCTTCGATAAGGGAAGAGGGGGGGAGCTTGGGGGATCTAATTGTCAATAGGTTGTCAAGTAACTTCTACTCCGATGGCATTGAGTTGAACTCCGGATAAGAAAGAACCAAGGGATACGTATAACCTAGGTTAATTTTCCTTCTAAAAATGTGGGAAATGGGGAGCCCGCTGACATAAGGCTCGCGGACCAGGAGAGACAATCACCTATCGGTCTCGAAAGGGAAAAAGATCAAAAAGAAGGGCACGAAGGCAGGGTTTGAGGACATCCCCCGTAATCTTCTGAAAGAAAACGAGGTTGGCGAATGCGCTGACCAAAACGGGGGGGGGTCAGAAAAATTGTACTGAAGGGAGAAAAAAAGACAGGCGCGTGCGGCTTCGGAGAATGAGTGCGAAGAAGGGGCGGGCCCTACTAGGGCTAAAAACCAATTTCTTCACGACAAAGAAGAACTCACCGCTATGAAAAAGGGTCATTCGTAAGGGGGAGTCTCCATGTTGCTTGCCCTGAAGGAAAAAACCTGCACATGTCTTTCTTGGGGAGAGGGACGAGCGCGAAAATGTAAAGCCTCCCTAAGTACAAAGGAGGAGACGGGATCGCCGGTCATAGCTTGATTGGCTTTGTGTGGGGGGAACGATCACTTAAGAAAAAAACACCTTTTATACCAACTTTGTCTGGGGGACGTAGATGCTTAGCCCATGGAAGGACATAACCTCTATTAACGAGGGTATCTGGGGGGGGGGGAAAGCAACTCGGGACAGGATAAATTCTACTACGAGCAAGAGAAGAGTGAAGGGCAATTAGTCAAGCTTAAAGCAATTATAGCTGGATCCTACCACCTGGGAAAATCCCTGCCAAGAGGCCGAGCGGACAAAAAATCTTAGATTTACAAAAAGGGGACGGATGCTCGTCTAGCGGGCCTGAAGAGCTCTTACATCGTGAAGGAGGGTCCGGGAGGCCCTCGAGAGACAGCCACTTCGATCACCTGGAGAAGTTATGAGCGTGTGGCGGGACCAGCCTCCGGGAGATCGGGATCGGACTGCATGGGATACTACCTTTCTAGGCAAGGAAGAAAGATTCGCGTCTCCGTGAGAAAGGGAAGCTTAGATTGATGGGGTCCGACGTGTCCAAGTGCGGGTCCGAGAGGTTTCTAAAAGAGGGGAAGAAAAAGGAGCGACTTCTCTTTGCAAATTTTCAACGTCATAGCGAGGTGGACGCGACTCGATAAGCAACATTCTCTCGAGAGGAAGGTTCACGGCCAATCGAAATTTATATACTCAGGGGGGGGTCTCAAGCCACTCGACGTAATACGCTCTAAGGAGAAACGGCAAGGGAGCTCGACAACGGAAGGGGGTCGTAGTGTGGGGGGAAAAAGTCCTTGGAAGCCAACGCTCTAACGGCCTAGGGAAACTCGGAAGGCTCTAAAGTTCGACTTTACTGGTATGAGGAAAAGGGATTCCCGCTCGCCACAGGCGGCATCAATTTAGGGTACGAGGGAGGCGGAACTAAAGTAAAAAAGACACGCGGCCCATGGGGATGCCCTTAGTGGATTTCGAATAAAGTTAAGCGGAGGTCGCCTGAAGTAGGGGGAGTGCGGGTGCCGGTGAAGAGAGGGCGCACTTACTTCTCAGCCGAAAGAGGTGAGGGACGGGGGAACTCTTCGCCAGGGCACAGGGGACTCTAAGGAGGAGCTGTTCGCCCGGCAAGCCTCTAACGGGGGGCGGGACCTAAGAAACCACCAAAAGCGGTGTATTTACCTGATAAAAAACGGTAGCAGGGACTCGAGAAACTTCCTCGAATATGCTTCTCATCCGGAAGGAAGGTCGGGGGAGTCGCCGCGACCTCGGGACCGTTCGTTTCTCAGAGAAACCTCCGCTGGGGTCGGCTGGGTCGGAAACTGGAAAGAAAAAAAATCGCGATTCAATCTCAGACCACAACACCTGGTTAGAGAGAGAAGAGATTGTTTTGAAGGCTTTGCGGCAAAAAAAAAGTGAGCACGCGGGTCCGGGAACTCTTGATTCTGAAGAGCCGCGGAGGGGGGAGGTCGACAAAATCGTAGCTTTATTCTCTGCTGAGGGAAGACTTAAAATGTTTCTACACAACGCCAAACTCCACGTTTCAAAAAAAACTCAAAAAACACAAAAAAAAAAGACCCCAGGTAATCACATTTTTGTAGTCTGCAACGCGCGGTTGGGCGAGAGGCGGTCCCGCACCGAAATCAGAGAAAAGATAAAAAAAATAAAAGGGGATCTGCCTACTGCGCGAGAAAAGCTATTGGGGCATGGCTCGATAGCATCTACTCTGAAAGAGGTAAGAATTCAAAGTACGCTAGGAGGGGGAACTCACTGCTGACTGGGGGGCGGACTTCGCCATAACACCGGGCTAACTTCATCGATTTGAAGAGGTCTGAAAGGGTTCTCCTCCCTCCGGTTGGGAAAAAAATGGCATAGCCTGGAAACGCGGGCCAGGGGAATCCTCGACTTCCTCTAAGGAAGGGATCAGGGGCTAGCGTACCAGTCCATCGATAGAGCTAAAAGGAAAAAAAAGCCCCTTGCTACGAAGACGCGAGACGGCTTTTCAAAGAAAGTAGGGGAGTCGAGTAGAGGGTTGATCGACAAATTAAAACCGCGTATCTCCACGTCTCTTGGAGTTTAGGGGAGCGAAGTTACGCGAGCGCGCGGCTCGGTCGGGGACAAAAACAGCCGAGTCCCCGTTCCAAGGGGCAAAAAGTCGAAAGGAGGAGGGACAAAAAAAAAAAAAGGAAGAAAAAAAAGACTCCTCTATCACGTTTACAGCAGTAAGTTCAAAAAGATCTCGGCACTTCGGGATCCAAAACGCTTAGAGGAGGGACATTGAGGAAAGCTGTCTCCATGAAGAGTAAAGGACATGGACTTCTTTCTCCGGAAGGGGGGAGCCGGCGGACTGGGGGTCACGCGCAGCTCTTCAAGGGATCAACACCGGTAGAAGAGCCGTGCGGCTCGCGACTGGCCTCAAGGGGCCAATGAAAACGGTCAGAAGCTCTTCGCGAGTCAGACGGAAAAATCGTCAAGTTACCTCTCCAATTAGAGGAAGAGAAGAGAAAGGTGCACAACGGGGATTATCGGGGAAAAAAAATCGAGAAGAAGAGGTGGGCCCGTGTCCCTCAGGGACATTTGCAGACAGGAGTAGTAACAGAGAAGAGGTCAGCCGTTGAAAAGACCGGGACTCAGTTCCTCTGGGTAAAAAAAAGGTAATTGACGGCGGATCCTCCGATACTACGGAAAAAAGAAAGACGGGGGGGGGGATAAAGGGGGTTTTCAGGCCTAAAAAAAAGGCCAACCCCGTGATAGGGAAAGAAACGCTCGAGGGTCTAGTACAAGGCGAAGAAGGGTATTGGCGTGAGAAAGAAATGACGTCGCGAGTCTCTCCTTTATCCCCCCTAAAAAGATCAGGGGTGATGTACTGAAAGTTCCCGTCAGCCAAAAAAAAGCCGGATAAAACCGTGAAAGTACGTAGTCTTTCATCTCATCGGGAGGAACGAAATGGACCAGCGGGGGCCGCCCCGGATTATAGCACAGTCAGGGAAGCCAGCCGGGGAATGCCGGTCTTCCAATGGAGGGGCGGAAGAATTAGTTCAACTCTTCGGGGGGAGGTGAGATGTACGGGCGGGGGGCTTCGTGTCGGGTTCGTGGACTTTTCATCAGCCAGGGGATAGGGTGATGGACGCGGGCGACAAGAAGCCTGCCCTCTAAACCATAAAACTGACGACCTGACGAAAGCGGGTCTAATTCTTCACAGAGATGACGAGGCGGCAGTCAGCGAGCAAGCTCTTCTCCTTGCCCCGGCTTAAGAAAGACTCCTTCCAAAACATTATTCCACTCTCACGACGATCGAAGCTGGAAGGAAGTTAGGGAGAGGCGGGGAAGGTAGGTTCGATTCGTGCGGGGAATTGACCAACAGGAGGGGGAAATTCGCAGAGATCGATCTGCCCGCACTCTCAACAAAACAACTATTATGAAAAAGGGAAAAAAAGGAGGAGGAAAGGAAAGTGGGAGAGAAGATCTCAGACGAAAAATACAGGGGGGGGGGGGGGGTCAAAAGAACTAAAAGCCGACTACTGGAACAAGCTCGGGGAAGGCGCTCTTCCGGACTTCTCGGTGTCGGAAGGGAGAAACGAGGGGGTGGGGGGGTGTTCGCGTCGGGGGAACGGAAAAAGGAAAAAAAAAAGAATAAGCCGCCAGCTAACGGGGTCCTGAGTAAAAGAAGGAAGAAGGTGGGAGGGGATGCGACTGACAGTCAAGAGGTGCTGCAAGGGTATAAAGTAGGAAGGTGCTCGCGTGGAAAATCGGGGGGATTCCCCTGAGTCCAAGAAAAAAAGCGCGCTAAAAAACCGAAAAAGAATGCCGAAAGACCCGATTTTACGGAAAAAGAAGTACCATCGGGCGGCCATACGGACGGGCGAATTCCGACCTGACAGTGAGACCATCAGAATATTTCGCGGGAACGCAGAAGGGTCCGACACGCTGATTCCTAACCGCTAAAAGCTGCAAGCTCTGCATCACTACGCAGGAAAAGGGATGGAGCCGGGGATCAAGGACGGGGGAGGGCATGCCATTACACAAAGAAAAAGGGTAGCGTGAGGGGGACAAGGAACAGACGAGAGGAAAAAATACGCCTCAACCACGGCGTCGACTGGGTCTTCTCAGTAAGGGGGGGCTGGGGTCGGCTTTCTATACGGTGGGAAAAAATCCTGAAGGTCCCACACCGGTATACAACGGCTTCGGATTCTATCTTGTGAAGGAAAGGGGCCGAATGAGAAGATCGAGGGGGGTAAGCTTAGGTAAAAACCAGCGGGAACATCGCATTGACGACTTATCAAACATTTCGAGGAGGATTTCCAGGTTCAGTTCTTCCACTTCGGCCGGGGGGGAAGTTATCCCGTCCTAAGCGGGAAACCACTTCCAGCGGCGAGGCTTATATCAAGAGGGAGTTTATCGAAGCTTTCTGGTTGGCTAGCTGTCCTCTATAAAAGACTAAAAGGAAAAGAAAAGAAAGACTTCCTTTTCCTTTGCCTTTTTATATAGCCAAACTTAAACTCTGGGCTATCACTGAGAAGTTCCATCGTCTGGAAGAGGGAAACCAGTCCGCGGCAGATACTCTTAAGGAGAATACAGGTCATTCGATAAGACTGGGGGGAATCGGGATCCTTATCACCGGGGAGAAAGGGGAGGAGGACCTGTCCGAAAATAGGAAGGGGGAGTCCTTTCACTTGTCCTGTGAGGGTACAGGAGAGGGGCTAGGCTTGCGAGGGAAAGACGAGTACTTGAATGGGAAGAGGAATGGGGAGTTCGGTCGACGAGAACCGTTGATACGGACGATCCTTCACCGTAAGTGCACCTCCAACAGACCTTGAAGATAGAAGGTCGCATGAGAATAATCACGCTGAAGCAGGGGGGCCTCGCCGCGAACTCGCTTTCGCCGTACGGGAGAAAGAAGGGGGGTGTCGTTAGTCAGTCGGGAAAAAAATCGGAAAAGAAAAAATGGAGGTCCTTGGATAGTCAGGGAGCTCATTGAGCATAGGGAAGGAGAGGAAGATAAGGAGGAAGGGGGACTTAGTATCCGGAAGGATTAGAAGAGGGAGGGGGGGCGTCCCACTCGTCGGAGAGGCACCGGAAAAGAGGAATTCCTTATAAGGAGGGGAAAACTTTCCAGCGTCATCTCAAGACATTGGAAGGAAGGGAGATGGGGGGAACGTCTGTCCGGCGCGCTCCTTACGTCTAAGGGAGCCTGACCACCGGGGCTTGTCCTTCGGCTTAGAGAAAGGGAGGGATTAGGAGGACGTGGCACTTCATATGACCCTGCGAAAGGGGGGCGTTAAGCCGCTCCCTGGGTCTGGAAAACATATCCTCCAAAAAGACCTGAGAAGGGTCAAAGACCCTTTGAAAAGGCTAAGCTCTCGCAATCCCTTCTCCGGCCTGAGGGTAGGGGAATAAACCCTAAAAAAGGCGTGAAAAGGGAAAAAAAACCCGCCCGAGTGCGACGGCCCGGTCAGGAAAGGGAAAGGGAATGGAGAGGAGTCAAACCAATCTCCTGGGAAAAAAAAGATAGGCCCACCAAAATTATCAATATATAGAAATGAATAGAGGACTGGGGGACGGTGAAAAATCGTACTACAGTGCTAAAGAAAGTTGCCGTTTCTCACAGGCGGAAAACTTCCGATAGGAAAAACTAAAGAAGGTCTCTAGAAAATGCCTAGCGGTCAGGACTTCAAGGGTGCGAGAAAAAAAAAGGGGAAAGCAGGGGGGTCGACAGTGTGTTCGGCGGCGTCACGACTATCCTCTGGGTCGAGGAGGTACCCTAAAAGTCGCAGATTCTTTCCTTCTAACGCCGGAAGAGCGGTGAAGTCTCCTACTCTATCCTCTTCAAAGCTACTGTCAGGCTCTAGTAATAGTAAAAGGACAAGAGAGGGAATGCACTGTAAAGATTCGGGACCTCGCAATCGAAAAAGGAAAAAAGTCATCCACAAATAATTCATCCCCTGTACGCTTTCCACTTTGGGGGGACGAGAACCAGAAGACGTGTGTGCCAAAGGGGATTAAGCCTTTCAACTGCTGGCTCGCTAAAAAAAAATATTCCTCTCATCACGATGCTGGGCGGCGAACTCTCGTCAACTGGTACATAGGAAAAAGATGAGGTCAGAAAGATAAAAAACCTACCTTGCCTACACTGCAGGATCGGGCTGTTCTCTTAAAGCAGAGGACTAAAAAAAGGGGGGTTGGGAAAAAAAAAAGTAAGCCCGCGTATCATCGCGGTTGAACCAACTTCCGCAAAGGGGAATCAGGGGAGACGTCACGAGCGGGCGTAGGAAAAGTCAAAAGCAAAGGGGGAAAAAAAGAGCTTCGTCGGGAAGAGAAGCAGAGCTTACTTACCAGCAATGGGAAACGGTAAAGGACCAGAACGCTCGGGGAGAGGGAGCCCTTTCAGACAAGGAAATAAGGAGGGGACCCAGAGCGGCTTCGCCCTTCTGAGAAGGACATGAACGGTTGCGAAAGGGATCTTCCGAGGAAAGGGTCCTCTACCCGCGGCTGGCCCCAAGTGAGAGCAAGGGGAGGGGGGGGACGACTTTCAAGGCCAAGGCAAGACTGAAAGTAAATCTTCCGTAGCTCGAGGCCGTTACCTAGAAACTCGAAGAGGGGAACAGGGCGGAAAATGGGGAAAAATGAAACCCACCTGGGGGTATGGGAATTTCCTGGGGGAGGAAGGCGCCATGCTAATTGCCAAACGTGAAAGAGTAAAGGTGTTGGAGAAGAAGAAAAGGACGCTGTTCGCCTTGGAGGCCTACCGGCTTTCCTCTAGGGACAGGAGGAAAGCTGTAATCCTGGGGGCAAACTCCTCTCAGATTAAAAAAGGGGAAAACCCGGTGTGGGTACGGCGGACTCGCTCTCCCAGTTACAGAAGAAGGGGAAAACGCTCAAATGTGCGCTCAAAAACTAAAAAAGGGGGTTGTACTTTTGAGCTCTGCTTAAGCCTAAAGAAGGCAAGGGACGAACCCAGAAAAGATCAAGGGGGGGGTTTTGACGCATTTAAAATTCAAAGGAAAACGATACGAATAAAGGACTGTCCGCGTAGGTGTGCTCGAAGGTTCTTCGGCTTTAAGAAAAAGTGGGGGCGGGGGGAAGGAGCCGGTGGACGAAGAGTAGGAATCATTCTTTCAGCAAAAAAGTAAAGAGACACTTCTTGTTGTCGGTCGGGTCACTTTCGAATGGGTTCATCAACTATTGGAGGGGGGGGGGGGGGAAGAACGAGGTTAGGCTTAAAAATCAAGGGATGGCCCTTCGGTTGGCTTAACTTTTGAGTCAGGCGGGTTAAAGGGGAAGAGGGGACTTCCACTCCCGAAAAAAAATAGAGAACATTCACGAGACCGGGCTGACTTAACAGCTTAAGGAGGGATACAAAAAAGGGGGGGGGGAGGGAGACTTAGGATAGTCGTCCGCGGAAGCCGGAGCGCTCTTCAACTTGCCTATTTCTAAATTAAATCAGGTCCACACCTCGTGAGAGTAAAAAGGACACGCTCAAGGCGACTCGGCGAACTAGCGCGCGAGGGGGTCCAGAGGGGGAGTCTTTACGTTGGAAAAAAGGTTGACTCATTAGTCAGTTCGTGGAAAGGTCGAGCCAACTAAAACAACACAACGGGGTATAGGGAAAGGAAAGAAGGAAAAGGGGAAGATGGCCGGAGAGGACAAGGGACTAAAAATTCCTACAGTTGGGAAAGGGCAGCAGAAAAAAGCTACTGGACGAAACCTCTTGAATACAAGAGAAAGGAGAATGCATTACTCTAATGGTCAAAACGGGGGTTGGGGGTTCCCCGCAGAACGCTCAGCCGAAGTTTCCTCTCCTCGCCGACGTGAAGGTAAGAGGGGAAAAGCCTCTGTTTCTGGTCTAAAAAAAAAGAGGGTTCCGGCGTGCAATCCTTAATGTCTAGAGTTACGAAGGGGGGAAAGGTCCCCGGAGAACAGCAGAAAGCGTCTAACATTTCAATTGACCAGAGCAAAAAAGGAAAGCCCTATTTTTTCCATCGAAAAAAAGAGCGGCAAGAAAGGAGTTGGCGCTTCCGACAGTTAAACATGGAGACGCTAAAGGAAAGGGGCGCGGGGTCTGGAGGAGGAACAAGACTTATCTCCGAGTGGGGGGGCACCGACTCGTAACAATGCGCCTTCATCACAATAAGGGGCACGTAGGGGAAAGTAATCCCGATCGCTGGAGCTAGGCCTTTCAAGCAGTACCAAAGAAACCTTTCTTGGTTCTCCTTCCGGATCTCTCACGACTAAGGAGAAGAAAGGCTTCGTCGAAATATCACGCGCATAGTGCGAAAGCTTCGATCGAAAAGGTGTGTAAACCACGGAGGTACACAAAGAACGGCGGTTGGTCAGAGGAGTAAAGGGGGCACAGAAAACGAAAAAGAGACCTCTCCGTGTAAAAGGGGAAGGGTGATAAGGCAAACGCGGGAATCGGGGGGGGGAGAACCAGGTCTGACTATTGCCAATTCTTCACGGCAGGGTCAAGAAAGGAGAAAATCCCTAGAAAAAAACAGGTGGTAAGACACGAAAGCTTCCGCTGTCTAGAGCACGCGGAGATGGGGACAAAAAGCCGTCCTCGAGAAGAACTCTCGAGAAAAGTCCTGGGGAAGGGGGGGGGAAGTTCTAACGGCAGACAGCCCTCTTCGGCGAAGAAAAATGCGACTGTGGCCGAGCGCGGCCGAGCGTGAACCCCCGCCGAAGAAAAAGAGGAAATCAAAAGAAAATCCGTTCATGTAAAGAAAGCGAAAGTCAGCCTGAGAAGTCCGGCCCGGAGGAAACACCGAGAAGACTGGAATGTTTCCGGATTGAAATGGGGAACGTAGAGATTGTCGAAAGGGGGAAGGGAAGCCGTCTCCGCCGGCCACTTTGAAAGGCAGCGTCATATCAGGGGCTTTCGAGTCATACTATCCCGCGAGGGGGTCGGAGAACTCAAAAGAGGGTCACCTCCACCGGCGACTGGCGGGATTGTTCTAATTCTACTATAGGGCATGAAGAAAGACAGGACGCCGTCGGACTCCTGTACGGAAAGCCAGTCTTTGGGGTCAGTAATTGTGTGACAGAAAGGGGGGGGAGTTATCTGAGGGAAAAAAAAAAACCGTGTAGCATAGGGGCGTAAGGAAAAAAAACGGGCTTCCTGCGCGAGAAGATTAATCTGCATCAGACGGGGCAAAGGCGTTCTTAGAGCTAAAAATTCAAAAAGGATGCCGTAGAAACTGGTGGATGGGGAGCTCCGCCTGTAGGGACTCAGGGAGGGGAAAGGGGGGGGAGGGAACGGGTATCTGCGGCGCTGAGATCTACTGACCCGCTCTTCGGGCGCCGGCACTTTCACCTGGTCAATAGCCAAAGAAGGAGTTTAGGGGGCAGCACGGAAGCAGCCTGATCAGGGGGCAAAGCCCCCTCTGGGGGTGGGTTCCAGGGGGGCATCCACCACTTCGAGAGTAACTTGTCCTCACTCCTGTTACGATGAGACTGCAGAAGCACAACGGCGATCCGCTCTTATTATAAAAAACCGAGCTTCCGTTTGATAGGAAAAGATTGATAAGCCCTCTTTGCAGATCAAGGGGAAGGGGTAAACGTTCCTGACGATTAAGGAAGCAGAGCTATTCATATCTCAACCACAACTTATTGATAAAAGAAGTTAATCTGTTGTGGCAATCGGAGTAAAGTGGGACATGGTTCTAAGGGTCTTCCACTTTGGCGCAACGGCAGGGGTCTGCGAGGGAAATCAGGAAAGTAGGCTGCTTAGCTCCCGACTGCAATTTTACGAAGGCAGAGACAGTGGTGCGGCGGCGAAAAGTAGAGGGGGCGCACGGCGTCCGCTTATCTTATGCCGCTTCAGGAGAAAGGAATAACATAAAGTTAAGGCGTAGGATTTAATCCTAGTCTGGAAGGGAAGGAACGATCTAGGCCTCTTCAAGCATGATCTTCCTTCAACTGCTCTGAAAGAGAACTCGCTCGGAAGGCTTCGAAATCCACAGGGAAAGAAGGGAAACACACTGGGACTCCTTTAAACGTTTGATCTCGGGCCCCTGTTTTCCCATATGTGAAATATAGAACGAGGGCTCGAAAGACGGAAAAAAGTCCTCTCCTTCACTAGGGGCTCATGGGGGGGGAGGGGAGGACATCAGAGTCAATGACGGTAAGAGGGTGGTCAACGAAGGAGAAAAAGTCCACGTAAACTTCCTGACGGCATGGGAAGGGGAGGGGGCAGGAAGAGCGCGTATCATCTACGAGTGTTCTACAAGCGCGACACGCGACTCAACTCCGTGGAAAAGGTTCCTCTTCCTCCGAGAATGAGCCAAGGTATCGTCTAGGTCCGCGACGCCTGACGGGGCCAATGCAACTGGCCGTAAGCAGTACTTGGGAAATAGGGGCCAGAGACCGTACTTTACATCAAGTACATTAAAAAAAAGACCGCTAGCGTGCTCTCCCGTCTACAGAAAGAATCGGGCGGCCTACCCTAGTAGAGAATTAGAAGGGGAAGGAAGAGGGACTTTCCTCCGTAGACCTCGTATCTACAAAAACGGAACTTTTGTCACCCCGCACAAGATCTCAAACACACGGTGATCGGAAGTAAGGGAGTCTGGGACCTCACTTCAATTCAGGGACCTGTCAAGCTCCCCTACGTAAAGAGAAATAGGGAGGAATAACACAGAGGCTATCCTGAAGATGGAGGGGGACTTACCCGTCTGAGAGTTCTACTTAATGTAGTAGGGGCCAGTGTTCGACATCCCTTTTGCTCAAGCGGAGACAGCTGAGTTAAACCTGTGCTGGAACCAAAGAACTTGGGACTCGGAGAGTCTGTTAGCTTACGGTGAAAATCACTGCCACTCTACTACGAACAAAAAAAGTTGGTACTTTTTGTTACGAGAAAGTGGGGGCAACCTTGAGGAAAAAAAAAAAAATCCCCGACAGCGCGCCATCACAAAACGAGGGTGGGTAAACGGTGAGTCCTCAGAGAAATGGGGGCTGTGTCCGTGAGCCCCAGAAAGGGTGTGCGTTACGAAGGAAAAAAAGGGAAGACCCGAAGACGTGAAGGGATGTAGGCATACGTATAAAGGGGCCGGGGAGGGAGCCATTTCAAACGCTAGAGGACGCCTCGAGGAGAAAAGGGGAACCGCCCGGGCAACGGCTGCGGTCGGGAAACATTGTGCAAAAGAGCGCCTTCGTCACTCGTTCTAGTGCCGATTTACTTTTCTATGGGAGACGTGGAGGGGGGGAAGGATTAAGTTTCCAACTTTGGGAAAAACTTAGACGTTATTGTAAAAGCAAGGAAAAAGCCACTGGCAAATTCACGAGACTCTTTGGCTCCCTGGAAGAAAGGGGGAGGTAAAATTCGTAGACCCTCTCGAGTACATCTTCTTCCTCTTCTGATCCGTGCCTCAGAGGAATGGCTCAGGATCCTTTCTGAGGGGAAAAAAGGCAAAAAACAAAAAATCGTTCGAACATTCGCAGAAGAAAAAGAGGGGACCTTACACGAGAGTAAGGTGGGTCCCTTCGGTAGGGGATTCAAGGAAAAGACGTGACGTAGTTCTGGCGTAAAGGTGGCAGAAGAAGAAAAGAAAATCACACCAACAAACACAGGAGAAAAGATATTATTTGCAAGAGCGAAAAAAAAAAAGGACGAAGGTCAACTTCCGTAAGGAAATCCGAGGGACCAATCAGCGACGCTCAAAGGACATCTTCCTTCGAAAAAAATTAGGTAGCCTCGGTGTGGCCTGGCGGGGGGGGGGGAAATCCAGGCTACGCAAGGCGGCAAGAAGACTCCTCTCCCTTTCGCCGACGCTGGAGTCGGGGGGGACTAAAGACTCCTCGTTTAGGTTCTACTAAAGGAGGGAAGCAGGCTTCTCTGGAAGTGCTGGGTGGAGGGTGGGAACGTCCCAGAAAAAACACCATAAGTCGCCGTGAAAACTAAAATAAAACCCGGGGGCACAGGGACCAAGACGCCATCGCCCCTTACCAAATAATCCATCTACTATGGTGACTAGATGCCGCCTCCCTACAGCTAAGTGCGCGTAAATCTGCTGCAAGAAAAGCTAATAAGGAGAACCTAACGCCGCGTTGGCAATTTGAGGGGGAAAAAAAGCTACTCAAGGGCGATGCAGAAAGTACGGTGTATCTCCTTAGTCTGACGGGCAAACGGCCAGGAAAAGTTCAGACTTTCTTTTTGGCTCAGGGGGAAAGCCCTGAAATCCTCACCAAAGGATCTTCTTCGACTGGCTCGACCGAGCATGAGGGCGGGGACGGAGATCACGGTGTGAGATGGCAGAGCCGGGCAGGGGGCGCACACCCATGGGTAAACGCAAAACGGGGGGGGGGGGGGAAGGTAATGTGGAGTCCCCATTGACCGAAAAAAGTGAAGTACCTATCTCAGGCTTCTCTGCCCTCCACCTGACCCGGGAGAGGGAGAACGTCAACAGGAGAGTTAGGGCAACTTTCAATTCGGTAATGATGGATTAAAAAAATTCAGTGAGATTCTATGACCCCATTTGGCATAAAAAGAAAAAGAGGCAACCAGAGGGACTATACCTCATTAAGGGAGCTAAATGGGATCCTCGTCTACTCTGAGGTTACAGCAAGGGGGGGGAATGTAACGGAGGACCTTCGATATCACACGGAAATCACACGGCGCGCGCGCAAGGACTGAGAGGGGAAAAGTCCTCTATCCTCGGGAGCGGAAGAAGGGGAGGGGGTTCTAGACGACATCTACGCATCGATATCGTCCGCTTAGGCCCCGTGCTAAGCAAAATCAGGGGACGGTCGTGGGCACGGGGTAGTGAAACGTAGAGAGGGTATCTTGAGGGGATCTCCGACGAATTTTCGGGGCCGCTCATAAAGAGAGGAGAGAAGTAGGGAGCCGTTCGCAGAGAGAGGAGAAAGGCGCAGAGGGTTCCCTAAAGAGAGCGCGCGCGAAGTCGCAGAAAAAACTCGAAAAATCTGGGGAAAATGAATCAGCCGGAGAACTAAGGGAGAGCGTCGTAATTGGGGGGGCCCTTATCTTTTGTTTCCGTAATTAGTAGGGGAAAAAAGGGTCAGGAAGGAAATGATTGAAACCTCTTATGTCCATTTAGCACGTCTGAGAGGAAGACTGGGAGTTCAGGGAGGGGAGGGGCGCTCAAGAGTGGACATAGACATCATTTCTTAACTCGGGGGGCGTGACCTCCCATTAAATGGCTTCCCAGGGGAGTGCACCGGAAAGGAAGGGGGGGGGGGTAGAAGATGCAGCGGCCTATGTCCAGAAGAAAAAAGCGTCATGAATGAATATAAACGGTCCTTTGTAAGGAGGCAAAAGGGGACACCGGACGTAGAGAGAAATTCCAACCGAATGAACTTCGCGCGTCTGACCCACCTTTATTCTGCTGTGGACGGTTCTCAAGGAAGAAGCGGAGGGGACAGCCTCCTGAGAAAAAACTGGAGGGGGGTTTCGGTTCTCGCCACGTCCATGCCAGCGAATGCCTGTAGAACTCAGCTCTCTAAAGGAAAGGGACGAGATTCCCTCACTCCGGCTTTGTCTTCCAAAGTGAGAAGGGGCCCCGAGCAGTGGAGTGAGTGCCTCACTAGGGAAAAAAGAGGATTCATCTAAACAACGATATTATTAGGAAGAGAGAGGGGAGGAATATAGAGTTGTGGGAACTTTCTTCAAGCTACGGGAGGACTCGAACTTTCGCACTCTGCGTCCATCCTTTCAAACTAACGCGAGCGAGGGGGAGGGAGTCTAAGCGAGTCAGTTCTTCAATTTTGACTAAAGGGGGAAGTATACAGGTTTGGCCTACACTATAATTTGCGAAGGAGCGAATATATGAAGGGGGAGAAAAAGGGCAGAACTCTCCTACTACCTCAGGGGGCTGGGAAAACGAAACTTCGCTAATCTGGACTTCGTGGAGAGTACTCCTCGCTCATAAAAACTTCAAAGGAGACTTCCTTCAACAAGGGACTAGCGAGGACTAAAGTCTCTCCCACACCATATAGGGCAGCCCTTTACTCAAGGTTAAGGGGTCTCGGAAGGACGCCTTTGGGTGGGGGGGGGGGGGGGGGGGGAATGGGGAACGCAGAGGTATTCAGATAATTTCAACAGGCGACTAAGCTCCATGACCGTCTGCCTCTCCGTCAAAAAGGGGAGAGGGTTCGCTCGATCGGGATAGCTGATGACTCCATCGCTAGTCAGCTATTTGAAAAGAAATACCAAGCAACCTTGACTGCCGTACTTCGGCCTAGAGGCGTGTCGCGAGAGAGGGGAGTATCTGCAGATTCTATTTGATTAGGACACCTTCTCTCAAAAGTCGTAGTCTTTGAGGTGATCTTCCCAGACTCGAGAGGGAAAGTTTAACTCTAAGTAGAATCGGAATGACTCGGCCAAGACAAATTCAGGGGAAAAAGAACTCTAAGGAAGGGGGGGGGAAAAAACTCTATCCCTATCTACACTCTACGGTGTCGAGGGAAATACACGGAAAGAGGCGCGGGCGTTCTGTGCCGCGCGGCTATCTGCGGTGAAGGAGAGGGACCTCTGAGGGGTAGATTGATCAGTACAGCTTCTCCGAGAAGGGGGGAAAAGGGGGCCCGCTGACTGGTTCAAGTCCCCTCTTAAATTAAGCACAGGTGAGCTCCAGATAACGGGGGAGGGTATATCTACGGGCCACCCAAGAATTGCAGCTTTCAAGAAATCCTCTTCTCTGAAGACGAGAAGACGGAAACCGAAAAAACCGCGTGTCTATCCGACAACGGAACAGCGTAGTTCTTACGCATGGGGGGGTAGAGTTGGGATTCCTGACGAAAAATCATACGACTTGCCGTTCACTCTACTCTGGGGCGAGAGGAGGGAACGCGGCCTGAACTGTTTCTGACAAGACCTCGTTCAAAAGTCCCTAGTAGGGTTCGTCTCACCAGCCAAAGGAAGAAAACGAATCCGTGTTCAGACGTTTGGACGCCGAAGGCCTTCAACCATGGAGAGAAGGCCGAATAAGATCACTTAAACTCGGAGACGCGCCGGGGTAGCTGCTCCAGCGCTCCCGAGTTTCCGTGAGAAAAAGGAGCCGGTTTGCGGGGAAGAGCCCGTCATCCAGGTCCAGAGTCCACGTTAATTACTGAAAAAGTAAAAGGGCGGATTTCTGCTGGTAGTCAGCCTGCCCGAAGAAGGATTCGCTCTGAGAAGAAACGGGAAGCAGCCCCCACTTCTTGCTGATGAGAAAGTGTTCGGGGAAGCTGGAAGGAAAGTCAACGAAGGGTGTTTGCCGCCGGAGGCTCTAATGGAAAGGATGCGCAGGTTTTGAGGTTGGACTTTCTCTAGAGGGGGGATTGTCGGGGACTCTTCCACTCCTCCATTGAAAATCCTCACGAACGACGGGTCCTTGCCGAACACCGCTGAAATTTGCCTAAGTAGACGACAACGAAGGACGGTACGCGGCGGCCTAAGTAAAAGGAGAGGCCCAATCTTAGCGCCCGCGTCGTAGCCTTCTCGGGAACCTCCCTTCCAAACGAAAGGGAGGATCGAAAGGTACAGGGCATCGACGGCGTACTCTTCACAGCGGCAAAGATGGGAGGATTCGCTTTTCGTCTTACGGGACCAGGGGGAAGACTTAAGTTTTCAATTTTAGAGGCCACTCATCTACAACAACGTTAGGGGAAAGTAGATGGGGGGAGAATATCTCTGCAACAGAAAAAAATACTTGGTTTCCAACTTAACACGGGAGAGATGCGGGACCCAATCTCGAACTCAGGGGACATTCGAGGAAAGTATCTAGGGAAGGAAGGAGAGAACTGGGGTGGGGGTTCCCTCATAACGGTACTAAGATAGGATTCTATAGCCTTGTGTCCCTACTCGGGAAATAAGAGGAAGAACTCCTCGTTCTTGGGAAGAATGGGGTTAAAAGGCATTTATCCACGTTATTCTCTCGGGCCGCGGTTTCGTGGGCGGGGCCGGAAAATCAAAATGAGGGATTAAAAAAGACTAGACCTAGGGAGGAAAGATTTTTAGTGGGGAAAGCGCTTACCTTCTGAGGAAATAGACTTTACTAATTCGACTCCCGACAGGAAAGGAAACTACAAGGGGAAGGGCTGCGAACAGTCTGAG
>Ga0179591_1318808_pt1 | contig 16716 bp, 9 predicted proteins | sample CZOMad2_1_08_16f_FD_182891 | JGI IMG/M metagenome (GOLD analysis project Ga0179591, IMG submission 182891) | Vadose zone soil fungal communities from Angelo Coast Range Reserve, California, USA - CZOMad2_1_08_16fungal (PacBio error correction) | ecosystem: Environmental > Terrestrial > Soil >...
GCAAAGGGGGGCTGAGCGAAAGTGGGAGAAATCTGATTATTTCCGACAATGAGTCGTCGAGTTGGGTCCGGAGGGGAACCCCCCGATCAATCTGATGCGACCATCCTCCAAGTTACCAAAACTAGGCCACCAGAGGGAGGTGATTCAGGAGGAGGAAGTAAACGCCCCGGCTCGACGAAGTCGGATCGAGTTTCTGGGATTGGTCCTTGCAGGAAGGCGAAGAGAGGGGGGAGGCCGACCGGAGGAAAAAGAGCCCCACAAACTGAAGATGATGGCTAGGACCGCTAGTGGGGGGAGACGGATCTAGAGAAGGAAGTAGCCGAAGATGTCTATCATTAGGGCAAAGGGTAAAAAACCTCGGTACGTTTGGGCGAAATCGAGCTTTTCGTTAAGGAAAAGATAGCTTTGAACTGGGGAGCCGTCAACTCTAGGGGGGCATAAGACCAAGCGCACGGGGGGAGGGGGTTCCAACTCCTGAAGTTCCTGGAGTCAAATCTCAGACTTGACGAGAAAAAGTCAGGAGAGGGCGGCCGCACCAAGACAAAGCAGAGCGAGACTTGAGAATGAAAGAGAGCACTCGTGGAACTTGAGGGGGGGTCTTCTCTCGTGAGAACGAGAGGGGCCTCTCGAGTACAACTGGAAAGATGAGATCGTGTTTGAGGCATATGGGAAAAAACCAACAAGATATTAAGGGGGAAGGATTTCACTGAGTCGGAGGCCCCATAATTCCTGAGTGGGAAGGGGGCCTAATAAATAGACAGAGGGAACTCTTGACCAGGGGAAGGAAAGTTCATCACGAGGTTTCGGGGAACAAACAGAGTAAAGCACTCGGAGGAACGGGACAGGAGGGAGGGGAGAGGGTTCGATAAACCAGCCACATCTATTTTAGGCCACTTCATTCTCTAACCTGAATCAGATTCTCTAACAGGGTAAACTTTGGGAGGGAAGTGGGGGAACTCTTACTCTCTTAATGAGGTGGTCTCAAAATTATCGAAAAGAACAAAAATGGCTTCTCTAGGGAAAAATAGGTCTTCTCTTAAACGAAAAAAGGGGAACCATCTACGATAGGAGGAGGAGGAGGGAGTGGTCATGAATGGAGAAGATCATACTAAGAGGTCCCTAAAATAGATAGGGAGTCCTTCCTGCCCCTTTAGGAAAAATCTTGATTGGGAGAGGAAGAAGGGGAATAGGGAGGGGAAAAGACAGTCTGGAGGAGAAGAGAAAAGGGCTACCTCCTCAGAGTTACTGTCTATCTTTCCTATGTTACGATCGACGGAACTCAGATGGGGAGGGAAAATAGGGGAAGGGAGAAGAGGGTGTTAATGATGTAAATGTCGATTGCGACCATGAAAATAGAACCTTAACCATGAGGAGGAGAAAGATCTTCTGAGAGGAAACATGAGGAGAGGTCGGAGTATATAGAAAGGGGGGGGGAATCTAGGGGCGACCCCTAGCCACGGTGGTATAACACCCACTCCGAGGAGGTCCTATGGAAAAGAAGCACGTCTAAAGTCAGAGGTAAAGGAAAGTCCTCACCTGAGGAGAGGGAAATCAGCGAAGAACTAAACTGGTTGACCGAAACCGTGCCATGGAGCTTCCAATGGGCAGGCCAAACAAAAAAGAGACTTGAAGTGAAGGGGAAAAGTCTGATCACCGAGGAGGTGATTCCGCCTCTACCAATCAAGGGGGAGGAAATGGAGAGGTGCGAGAAAATCCACTCAGGCCAACCTTTATAAATACGCAGACAGAGGGGACGATCTTATCAATCGGGGACGGGGGAAAAGAATCTCGTGGCCACAGAGGACGGGAGTGGGGGGCTATTCAGAAATTCGAAGGGGAAATGCTTACCTCCGAAGGGGAAAACACATAAAGGAATAGAAAATCTCTTGAAAAGCTGATATCAGAAACGCAAGAAAGATAGCTATTTGACTTAAAATCTGGAAAGAACAAGCCCCGAAAGTTTCGAGAAGCTGGGGGGACACCTTATCCTACCCCCAAGGAAGGGAAAGGACCCGCAAAGAGATTTGAGTGTGGGGCGATGAGGAGAAAAAAATCAGGCAAGAGTGGGCTATTCATCCGGGTTCTCCTCAGAAGACCACCACACTGAGGGCATGGTAGACGACTGAGGGACCAGACAGGTCATAACGGGGCACTATACAATGGTCTGAAGGCGTACCACCACTTGAGGGAGCAAGGCACTGTCAGCAGGGGTAGCGACCACTTCGGAGTCAAGATCTTCTGAGGTCGAGTGATGAAGCGAGCCAGAGGGGGGAAAATTTTAATGAATCCATGATAAGCATTAGGGAGAATTAAGGCTGAATATAGAATAAACGCGGGAAGGTTGAAGATGCACTCGGAAGGCGGACGGTCTTGGCCCAACAGGAAAGGCACGGGGGAAATTCGCAAAAGAGCATTAACCCAGTTTGACCAATGACGGTGGGGAACTTACTTTGGGGGGATTATAATACCCGGGAAGGGGAAAAAGGTCACGTGAAAGTAGCGAGCAGGCGATCAGGAGTGATAAAGTCTCTCCAGGAGGCTTGCGAGGCGCAGAAGGGGGGGTCTCGTTCGGCAGGGGGAATTTCCTTCAGGGAGTCGGGGCAGAGTTTGAGCTGTCCAGACGGTCAACTGAAAGAAATGGAGGGAAATCGGGGAAAAGGAAAAAAAGGGCGAACAGGGAGGGCGTGAGAAAAAAAGAAAGCAGGAACCACCGGACTCGCCTCGCCGGGGAGAAAGTGAGTTGGCCGGCGCCGAGGATGGCGAAGCTCCCGCCCCGTTTTTGTGGCGTGGGGTAGAGGACGGGGTCGGCGGGCCCAGGGAGGGGGCAGTGGGGATGTCAAGTCGCTACCCAAACCATCCGGTGGCAAGGAAACGGGGTAGGCCAGCACCCCGCGGCGGCGCTAATATTTCTTCAGAAAAAAAGAGTGACTGGTAGGGGGGCCCAATGACTCTTTCAAGGGGGGTGGGTTAAACACAGAGGCGGTTTCAAGGGGGTCTGTTGTAAGGACACGGCAGTGGCGGTCAACGAAAATGGCTCGCTGACGGGGACCAGCGTACCAAAGGAGGATGCAACTCGGGGGGGAAGAGCGAGGATTGTGGGCCAAATGACTCGTGAAAGAGAAGCAAAGGATTGTGAAACGGGAGGATTGGGCGGGGTCGACATGTACGTCCTTGCATGTAAGGAATAGAATACGTTCGAGGGGGGTGGACTAGACAGAAAGAAGGCTAAGAGGGGGGTCAGAATTCGCGGCATGAAGAAAAAAGTAATAGAATCCTGCACATGACAAGAAGGGAACAAATCGTACGACCGTGGAAGGGGGGGCAATTACTACCGTTAAAAGGGTTAACCGATAAAACTCGTGGGGGCGAGGCGATCCACTCTGATGAAGAAAAAAGAAGACCCGCGCCTCTCAGGAACCGTAGGTGCGAACGGTAGGGACCTGTTCACCACAGTCACAGAGTCCGGGTCCCGAGATAAAAAGCAGAGCAACCACCGTTCGAGTCGAGGGGGCCGACCGGGTTCCGCCCGGCGTAGCCGGGGTGAAAGTTTAGGGTTGTAAAAAGTAATGAAGAGAAGCAGTTTTGAACAAAAGCGGAGGGTTCGCAATAAGGGGCTGCAGCCGTAGACAGGGGAACGCGACCCGCCAGCGAGTGTGAATCATAAAACGGAGAAGTCTGGAAGGGGGAAAAAAACCCGATGGGGACCATCTTGAACTGCCCTCTTGCGGCCAGTGGAATCTGCAAACTGGAGACGGCGCGAAGTCTCTCACGAGGGCAGCGAAGGTAGCAGCGTGTGTGAGTTGGCCGACCCCCCTAGCCGGCTGATGGTTTAAGAGATGCCCAAGGGAGGCGGAATAGAACGGGTCGAAGGGATTCCGAACGATTGGGGAAAGGCGGGAAAGCATTCGGGGAACGAAATTCCTACGGGGAGTAAGAGGGCTGGACACATCGCCCCGGAGGGGGCAACGAAAAGGGGGGCTCCGGAAAATGCGGAGCAGGGAATGCTCATCTACTCGAGACCAGTGCCTGCTTAACTCATGAAATAGGTAGCCGAAGGGAGCGCAAGCGCCAGTGGAACCGAGGATGATTCAAAAAAAACCCACGCAGGATGTCGGAGGCGGAAAGGGGGAACGGGTTGAAGAACGGGAAAGAGGTAGGGACCACAGGCTGGGACGGCACCACGCTAGGTCAAAAATCCAGCACTGGGTAACTGTGCCTAGCCGGCGCTCGAATAAAGTCCTGAGAATCAAAGGCCATCAAAGGGGGGGACCGCCCGCCACAACCAGCCGCGGAAACGCACAGAAACCGTCAGGAACGCCCATTGTGTGTCCACCGTCGTTCACTGCGTCCTGAAACTCAGGTTCCCAGGGGTGCTTTAGGGAGGGACAAGGTAGTCCAGGAGCTGCGAAGGTTACCGAAGCACTCTAGAGACAGAACGACGCTGAGAAGACATCATCGAGGAAGAACAATGATGAGGTGAGTGAATATGAGGGATGACATTTGGAAAAAAGGCTCAGATGAACGCACAGCGAAATGGCACAACCAACGCAAATTCACACCCGCACGAAGGGGATCGGCCACGGCTATTCGGAATAGCAGGAAAACATCCACACGGTTTAGCAAAGTAGTTGTATCAAAACGCTTGGGGGACAAAAAATTGGGGAAGAGGAAAACTGTCTAAGAGTGGAAGATATAAAGGAGACTAAAAAAGAGGTATTAAATTAATTCAAAAGAAGAAGCACTGACTAAAAGACCCCCCCCAAAACCTAAACGAGGGCGGTGTCTGCAAGGGACGAAAAACCAATCAGGGGGGTGATGAGGTAAAAGTGACGTGGGAGTAAAACTCGAGTTCCGATCGTTGAAAATTCAAGCCCGTCGAAGCGGAAAGCCCTCGGGCGAAAAAAAAAAAACCTTCCGCGCGGTCTCAAGGGGAGAGTTCAAGCACGGGCGAAAAAGGCGTCCTCCTTCTAGACGGTCCCAGTACGCATCGATGAGTCAGGGGATCGATCCGTTACGCCTTTCAAAAAAAAAGCGCGATCGGTTCCGGGGAGCTATTGCAAAGGAAAAAAAAAAGCGTGGCAGAAAAAGTATATAAATCAGGGCACAAAAAACGCCAGGTCAGAAAAGAATGGAAAGCATGACCGCATTTGTCTAATGTGGAATGCAGAGGAGGGGGATAGAAACAAAAATCGTGCGGCAGGAGCAAGTGGTCTGTACAGCTCGAAGGCCAGCGCCGAAAAAAAAAAAGGAATGGTTTAACCCCAAGGAAGGGGGGGGGCCAAAAGAAGGCAAAGTTCGCTTGCCAGAAAAACTCCCTCAAAAAACAAGAGGAGTGTGGATGGCAGCCTAGCTTGACGAACTGAGAGCGAACGGCGAGCGCGTTCGACAAAAAAGTTGAGGGAGTTGCGAAAGCTGGAGGTCCCAGGGAACAAAGCAAAAAAACCCCGTACACAGTGGGCCTAATAAAAAGAACATGGGAAGGCGGAATGAGTAAACGCCATCTAAGTGGATTGACTATGCGTTCTATATACTATGTAGGCCGGGATCGCAAATGGGGGCAATAAGGTGGGGTTTAGGCTTGAAAAATATAGTCACCAGCGTATGATCGGGACGGGTGAAAGGAGGGAAGTGGATCCAAACCGCATCGAGGGGCGAAAAAAAAAGACAAGAAGGGGCCGGCATCGAAAGTTGCGGAGAAGGACAAAAAACGGGCCGCGCGGAGGAGGGGGGATTAAATAAGGGGAAAAACACTAAGGGGCAGATCGGCGAGGGAATGGGGAAGCAGCCTCGGAAAAGCTCGAATCTCGTTTTGCAAAAACAAAGAATGCGCCACATCCTCAGGAGGGGGGGGGTTGTAACAACACAAAAAACGCACCATCATCTCAATGTCGAAAAAAAAAGACCAGAAGAAGGCTTGGCCTGCCTTGGTCAGCCTTGAAAAGGTGCGCGAGGAAAACCGAATTCTTCACTCACGCAGAAAAGACGAAATACAGATTGAAAAGAAGAAGAGAACCAGATAACAACACCTGGATGCGTCCCTTCGAGAGACCAACGCATCGCGGGAAGTCCCAATGTCAAATTGGAGAAACCGGGCCTAAACCACAAGAAAAAAGGAAATTGGAGTATCATATGTAACCGAAAAAGGAGGTGGGCGCACCCGGAATCCCCTCAAAGCGCTCAAGAAAAAAAAGGGGGCTTCTTCTCGAGGCTGTGATTTATCGGAGTGCGAGAAGGATCGAACTTCTCTGCGAGAAGCAGGACACACCTTGACATCCGACAAAAAAGGACGGCGAGGTTAAAGGGGACGAAAGCCATGAAAGAAAAGGGCACCGTATGGAGAAGGAAACCGGGACAGGTTAGGGTACCCGGGCAAGGGTGGAAGTGCTAAGGCGGGCCTAGTGCTGTCTTCAGAGAGGGGGGCAGAAGTAAGCCTACGAAGTCGAGGAGCAATTGTTTCACATTGATTAAAACACGCTGGATCTTAGCGCGGGTAAGGGTCGCGTTGCTCCTGAGCAAACTGCCGGCGTCGAAATTATTGGTGGTGTAAACGCTCGGGGAACATCACGGGGGTCCTACTAAGTGGGGGGGGGGAACCTATACAAGTAAATAGTCAAAATCATACTGGAGAAACGGACTGTCGGCGGCTACATCTGGGGAGCCCAGGGCATGGAAGCAAACTGGAATCGATGGCGGAGAAAAGAAAACGCTCAAGGACTGAGAATCTGAAAGCCAATCAATGTGTCGAATAAACCGAAAAAAGGAACCGTACGGGTAAATCTTTCACCATGGGATGGAACGCTGGACAAAGATAGAAGTAAAAAGAAAACCTTTCAGGAGAAGACACGGACGCACGGGCGAAACGCATCTAGACCATCAGAAGAGCTACCGAGGGGGTCGCGCAAATTACTAAAAACCACGCGAAAATAATAACGGGGCAGATCTGAGGGGGAAATGACTTTTGGGATGAAGAGAGTCACGGTCTATCGTCTGGGGGATATTCTGATGACCCCTGACGACAAATACACAATTCAAGCTTTCAGCGGGAAAACTGAACGGGGGCTCGAAGTGGACTTACGCAGGGCCAATCCGAGGGGGCTGGTGCAGCGCAATCTGCGCAAAATAGAAAAAAAAAAACACTTCCGTTGCTAAAGAAAGGAAAGTTAAACCGGCTGCTCAAGGACCTGTTGGGGGGGGGGACAATCCATAAGAGACTAAGAAAGGCCATTCTCTGGGAACGGGGCAGCGAACGTCTTTGGCGTGAGAAGTGTGGTTCAAGGGGGGAGGAACTCATGGGATCCCGGCCGAGGAGGGCGGGTGGGTGGGCAGTTGCAGAGCGCAAAGAGTAACAGCGGAGAGTGCGGTTGGGGAGGGGGAAAGTAGTTTCGCCGAAGCAAGCGGGCTCGGTAGAGGTATCACCAACCTTGCTGGTTTACGGCACTGGTATAGTGCCGCGGAAAAAAGAAACTGGTCGAATTGTCATCGTCTGGTTCAGGCCGGATTCTATAATGGAAAGGGGAGAGGCAGCTTCTTAACGGGCCAGGGGAGCTGATGTGAATCTTGTTTCAAGGGGGAGGGGCCCAAACCTCCCGAGCTACAGAAGAACTGCAGACGGAGAACGACCGCCTACAGAAAAATGCTCATCCGCCAATCGTATTACCACGACAGAGCAAACGAAGGACCAGTTAAAAAGGCCGCGATCCGACAAAAGCTGCGAAAATTCCTTTGTCGGTACGGAAAAGACGCCGGCGCAAAGGGAGGGTTAGCCACCATGGCCCGAGGTTGTTACACAACCACAGAAGGGAGGGGCCCACCGGGGGGGGACACCCCGCACGCAGAAGACGACCATATTGCCATATCGGAGGGCCTCCTTTCGCTCAAGGACGCCGAAGGGAAGCTCCGACTGGAACTGTACGAATACTGTGGGGGGTGAAGGAAACGGTAGGTTGGGGTCTTTGCGAGCCGAAAGCAAACTGCAAAAAACAAACCTGAGAAGCAAGGCAAAGGTCAGGGGAAACATCACTAAAACACTAAGGGTCGTCTGGTCGCAAGGAAAACCGTTTCTGGAACTAAAAAGGATCCATCGTCTATCGGAGGAACTTTCATTACCTGGTAGTGATGGCAGGGAGAGGAAGGAAGGTTGCTCTTTTTGGTCATGTAAAAGATGTTGACGTCATGATGGAAGTGTGGTTTGAACTATCAGGACTAGGATCCGAGAGATGCCCATGACTCTGAAAACCTGGGAGCGATAAAAAAGAAAATGGAAGCAAGACGCTACAGCCTCAACGAAAAGAAGTCGGTAATCATTACGAAATAAGATAAAAAAAGCAGGGACTGGACTGTTCAGTCGGTCTCGGGGAAACCACCCAGTACGCGGCTCCCAAAGATGGCCGAATAAAAGGGGGGGGGAGAGTGTTTAATAAGGTGGGTGACTATCTCACTGGGTCTCCCACGAAGAGAAATTCCGCACTAGAAGGAAGGAAGAGACAGGCCCGAGTTTAGTGAATGTAAGCAAAGACAAAAGGAGGGCGAATGTCGGGATATTGTTTGCCAAAGGAAAAAAAGAGTCAAGGGGATGCGCGAAGCAGTAGCTCCCGGAAAGACCTGGACTGGGACTGCTACGAGCCGCGGGAAGTGACTTTGCGATGTGGGGGGGTCCACTCAAAGGGGGGGATTAGAGGAAATAGACGATTGCCTGTTCTCATAAAAACTGGAGGAGCTCGGACAAGCCCGGCGACTAGGAGAGGTAGGACTGAGGATGCTAAGAAAAACGGGGAAGTGGCCTCCCTATTGCTAGTGTCGAATAATCGTAGACCTCCAAAAAAAGAAAGAACAGTTGACTGTGAGGGGGAATCCGTTGGACGGGGAGGGAGGCGTGGTCAAGACCATATCCAAATTGATGGGGGGCGAGGTCTGTCCCAAAGCCTTTACTCAACCGATTGAGAGCGGATGTCCTGGCCACCGATAGCGGCCGGATAATGAGACGACAAAGGGGATAGGACGTTGAGAGGCCAGGGGGTAGGGCTAGCAAGGGCAACCGAATTGGAGGGGGGGAATTCCACTCTTTTTTGCGGGAAAGTCGGGATGTCTTCTCACGGGCGATAAGAAGAAATCCATCGAAAGACCGGAGGGCTCGTGGATGCAGGGGGGGGTCTGAGTCAAACTTCATCTGTAAGATAACTGTCGGCCAGCACGGGAGGTCTCTTCTTAAACTCCAAGATTTACAATAAGGAAGCCTTGGAAGAATAGGAAGGTAGGGGCGGTTAGACGGCAACAGAATGAAAGGCGTTGAGGTTTACAATCACGTGCTTTTCGGAGGGTACGATCTGGGGTCCCGGGGGGAACCATGAGGTACCTCGAAGAGTAAAAGAAGATGCCTCAGTTCACTCAAATATCATGAAGAAAACTAACCGGGGATTTGGTAGGGACGCCACCAGCAACGAATCGGGCGGAGGGGGTCACCCGATACGAGGTACCAATTCGGAAATAACTGACTAAGAAGAAAGCTTCGCTCCGAAAGAGATGTCATCGAGCAGGACTTATGTTCACTAAGAAAAGAATGAAATCAAGATCAACCACGAGAAAAGAGACTCCAGAGACATGGGGCAGGGGGGGAGTTTTCAGGATCAACTTCACCTCGACAGCCGCCGTCGACCCTAGCGGAGGGCGGAAACTTCGAGTTTAAGCCAGCAAAGGGAAGCTTTTGGGGCTGGGACTGACCAGCGGATCGACTGGGTCTAAAATGTCATTCTAGGGAGGGGAGACACGGACAGGGCACCAAGGAAGGCCATACGAGGGAGCGGCGAAGACTTAGACGGGCTTTAAACTCCTAGAACAGCACATGAACTGTTAATCCGAAGCAACGAGCCGGGAAGAAGGAAGGTATCGGAGGAGCCGGGAATTGTCGAAGCTGGCCGAAGAGTCTATTGGGGCCTAATCCACTGTAGCACCGAGCAGGAAAAGCGGAAAAGTGACACTTCGGCCCAATGAGCTAAGGGAGGGAAATAAATGAGGTGATTCTTCGAGCACGTATAGATAGTGCTTCAACCTCGGGATCAGTGGGGGGGGTAAGTACTCTCTTCGAAAGAACTTCTAGAGCCGCAGGGCAGGAAGCGCTTACCTCTCGGTGGGGTTCCAGTCGCAGACAAGGGGCACTTGATACAGGGCGGGGAGGGCACGCAGGAACTATGGGGGGATAGAGTCACATCTGCAGACAGGCGAATGGCCTGACAACGAAGAGGGCCCAAAAGAACCGGACCTAGGGAGGACGAAAAAAAAAGCTGCTAACACCAGATGCGAAGGAGCGGTGAGGAGAGGGAGCTACCTATCTGTATCGGGCGCGATGACACGCAACCTTCCAATCAAGTACGATCGCGAAATCTAGCGCGAAGGGTTCCACTGCTTTTTCTTCAGGGTCAAAATTACTCGGGGGGACCGCAAGGACCCTACCGGCTCAAGAACTGGAAGGACGTAAGGCTTTCTTAACACAGATACAAGGGGAAGGCATGTTTAGAACACTAGATCCGTAAGAAAACATTGACCCCGCGCTACTCTGGGACTCCCTACCGCGCGTGAACCAGAGTCAACTACAAAGGGGGGAAAGGGAGGAAGACCGGCTGGACTCGCGACATTACACTGTCGTTATACTAAAAATGGATCACTGAAAAAGCTCATCCTTGAACTTAATTAATAGAGGGCGAAGAGTGTTAAAGCACTTCCTTCCGAGAGACTCTCCTATTGGCCAGGAACCCTCGGACGCAAAAAATACACATGACGTCGGAACAGCAAGGGAAAATTTTCGGGAATCTTCTCATACTACGCAGCCCCGCGGTTCGCGATTGGGGGGGGGAGCGGCCGGTCCAGGGGGGGAGGTCAAAAGAAAAAAAGTCCCGGTGACGAGTTTTTAGCGGCGAAAAAAGATAACGAGAACCTGTGAAAACAGTGGGAGGGGGAGGACTAATCTACTAATCTTGCGCCGCAAACGGGTCTGTTCGATCTCCTTCTCTCTCAAGGGGGGCGAGAAAAAAAACAAAGGAGGAAGAAAAAGAGGAGATCCATGAGGACGAGTCGCTACCCGGTTTAGAGCCTCTCTTTATTGGCGAGAACTCCCAGTCAGGATTTGTGGCTGTCTTCTACCGAAGAATAACTACAACCGGCCTTCTATGGCGCCGGCGACAAAGGCGGAGGAGGAACACACTCTCTACAACAAGAGGCGCTTAGTCGTCAACAAGGGGGGAACGAAAATCTGAGGGCTCGACCTCTGAGCTGTCATTAGTGGAAGACTGGGCGCACGAGGAAGGGTGATCGCGTCCTATACTTTCACCGCACGGCGACTTAGATCCAAACTTCCAGGGATGAAGAATCTTCTTCGAGAGCGGAAGGAGGTGAAGAAAGTTACGCCCCGGCTGGTTAATCAGCAGGAGTCACAACCCGGTACATGTGAGCGGTTCGAGTGATCTATCTTTTAAAAGCGGCCAGAGTGAGAAGCGGGGGGGGAAAGGAGCTGCCCACGGATATTTATCCGAGTGCACCTCACCAGGAGGCGAGGAAGGGAATCCGCAAATATTTATATGGGGCTGGCAAGTCGGGGGTCTCATGGGCAAATCAGAGTAAAGACTTGCGAGGAGTCTGGGACGCACCCGCTCTGTCCCGAATCATCATCGCAGGGCGAAAGGGCGATCTACTTTGATCGTAAGCATCTAGTCTAAACCTATTATTCGCCTCTCGAGGGGAAAGAAAAGTGCCTCTTCGGAGAGGGGGTACAGATGGGAACGACACGAAATAAGGGGGAAAGTCGAAAAAGAGGGGAGTCTTAAGTCCAATACAGAGCACCTAAAGGGAATTCAGAGAACAAGACAGCTTTTAGAATGCGGGGGTCACCCAGGGGAAGGATTCTCACCGCGGGGAAAAGAAACCGCTGAGGGATAAGCGCTCACGGCCCGGCGCGAGTCGGAACACAGGAGAAAAATCAAGAGGGAGGGAATGCCCCAAGATACAAATACTAGCGAGTAAGGCGATCGCTCCCATAGAGGAGCGGCCGGAAATAAAAAGGGAGCTCTCCGGGGCTTGTTGATGAAAGGGGGAAAGTTTAGAGTCCTTCCTAGGGTTTCTCACCATTCGGCAATTCACGCTGTGCCTTTTGAGAGAGAGGCGACTGCGGAACTTAACGAGAAAGAATCGAGCGAGTATTACTGGCGGAAGAATTGTCCTTCGTTAGGAATTTCGGCTATCTAACGAATCCTTTACTAGCGAACGGCCGGGTCCAGAGCTGCAGGGGGGTACTGAAGTAGGCCCTGAGCGTGACTTCAACGGACTTCTTTAGAGAATAAGGGCAGGACTTCAGTCCGAAAAAGCTACAGTCATCGGGTAGGAGAATCAGAAATCCTCTAATGCAGGGGGGAAGAGTCGGGGTCCTGTGACAGAGGGGGAGCCCTTATTGTAACACGTCCCAGGGAGGCTAGGGAGAACGTCTTTTGGGAAACGCTGGAGCTGAACACCGGGGGTGGGAAATTCTTTAGCATGAAAGGGAGGGATCTAGGAAGGAAACCTTGTGGACCCTTCACTAATTAACGGTCGAAAGAAAAAAAAGAGATGTATTGGCTTAGATATGAAAGGGATGCCTGTAGAGGTTGCCTACAAAGAATAACTCTAGTGAAGAGGAAAAGAACCCGCCAACAGGGCGTCATAGGGCCTCCGATGGAAGGGAATAGCAACAGATAATCTTAAGAGGTAACAGAATTGTTTCTCAACGAAAGAAGATCTTCATGCCGCAAACCGTGGAACTACCGGCTGGGCGCTCTGTCCTGGCCTTCCCCAAGAAATTAAGGGTCCTCGCGGAAAAGCGGAACTTCTTAGGCGAACTTCTCGGGGTGAGACACCTTGGAGACGACAGAGACCGCTACGCCAGGGGGTAAATCCACCGGACGAAAGCCACTTGAACGGAAGGAATCCTTGTATGCTTAATAAATCTTCCGTAAGGGAGAGTGGACCAAGCCGGTCCGATTGGAAGAAGACCATAAATTCGGTTTGGAGGTGATAGGGCCCTGCTTTCTACAGAGGCCAATGAAAAGGACAAATCCACGGGAGAAGAGTGAGCGCTTAAAGGGGGGCAAGACGCACGATCCTACGAAAAGAGAGGTTGGCGTAAAGTCGGACTAGGGACGGACACGCCCGAAAAAAAATTAAATTTTTTCCTGATAGGAATCAGGAGGAAGTCGAAACACGTAAAAAAGAGTTTCCCGCACCGGCAATGGCATTTGCTGTGGGGTTGGAACAGCCCTAGGAGGAGGCGCGCCATCACGGGCGCAGAGAAATCATTTGTCAGGAAAGAACTCAGAACAATCATCAGTGATGAATGCGAAGGGGAGGAAGATAGAGGCCCAAGGGAAAGCTCCATAATAGTGACTACGCCGTCCACAGATTTTAGGCCGCGTCACTGAGGACAAACTCACGGCTAAGGCCGGGGGGAGGGGAGCACCGCAGACGAGATTATTCGGAGATTGCTATCGACGGCTCCTCGAAAGCAGAGGAGCTTGGCTCGGGGGCGGTGCCTCCATGAGAAAAGAGTAAGAGGAAACGAAGAAGCTGGCGCTGAGGAAAGCTCATAAGCTACACTCTTTACAGGGGTGCAAGCATTCATAACCGGCGGGACGGAAGGGGGGGAACTTGGGGCGACCAGTGACAAAAATCTTAACGTTTTAGTCAAAAGCTTAGGAAAGAGGGCCGGCTTTTTGGTGGAGCGTACGGTTGGATTCAGAGAAAGAGAAGAAGATTCCACAGGGTAACACGGGTAGAAGGGTCGGATAAATGCAAAATCATGCGTGATGGCGAACGCTCGCGAATACTCAGGTTTGGGTTATAGTAGGCAGCAAGGTTTTAATTTAAGGGATTGCGCAGAGATCATGCCAGATCGCCAACAAGGCCACAAGGAAATACTGCAGAACTATGTGGGAAACAAGGGGGGGAAAAAACCTGTGCAACAGGGAGGAGGGGCTTTAATTCCAGAAAAAGACGTTCCTCAGTTGATTCTGTATCAGAGGGAAAGTGGGGAAGGATCAATCGAGGTCCGAAGACGAGCAAGGTGCAGAGGGGTTGGGGAGGTACCGTATATCCTGACAGTGGCTTACGGGGAGGCAGGATGGGACAGTTGGGAGGAGGAGGGGACTCCACAAATCGCGTAAATGGACCAGTCCGAGACCACCGGCTTTCCGCGGGGCGAGAAAGGTAAGAACGGGCGAGTGCCATTAAAGCTCTCTGGCACGGGGGGGGAGAAAAACTAGAGGGGACAGCGTCGTGGGGGTGGGGGGTAAAAAAACGCGGCCAGTGGGGGTCATGAACGAAATGAACACGGTAATTGAAGGGGGCCCTAAGAGAGTGATGACCAGATTAACGTGGGCTAGAGCTCAATGGGACATGCAACTGGGTCTCGGGCGCTGACGACAATTTCTTATAGTCAAAAGGGATGCTGGGGGGATGGGACTCAAAGGGACGGTGCAGGTTCAGCTGACGTAGCGGGCGTGATTTTGGGCCAAGACGATGGAAAAAGATACAAGATGACCCCGGCCAAGAATTCATGGCATTAAAGTATAGAAGCAGGGCTTAAAAAAGGACTTGGGAATGAATACATAAGGGGAGGGGAGGAGAAGATATACGAAGTAAATTACTTCCACGAAAGGTTGGACGTGATACACTCTACCGCGCACACTGTGAGAATCGTCAGATGGACAACCCAAATCGGAAACACCAATCTCTCATCGAAAAGGGAAGACACTCGTAGAAAAAAAACCACCCTCGGGATCTTCAGGACGGGGGGACCGATTCCGGTAGCCGAACACGAAGCATGCACGACAACGCCGGTCTCTTCGAGGGCGCAGAAAGGTTCCGCATTCAGAGGATGGCGGGAAAAAGGGTAGGAAACAAAGCGCACAGGCAGGTTCTTCACGCCTAAGAAAAAAAAGGGAAAAATGGGGGTTGGCCGTCACAGCCTTTTCTTATTCGGAGCTACCATTTGGGCGCAAACATAAAAGGGGAAGACCCGCATAACTCAGGAGAGCATGATCCAAGGTAGAGATTCATGACGAAGATACCGGGCGGCACGGGGGGAGACAGGGGAAGAAGAGGAAGACCCCAAAAAGGATTGCGATCATCCAACCACAGGTCCATCAGAAAAGAGGATATAGGGAGGCACGTGCTTTGTTCTCTCGAAATAGTCTTGACGGCGGGGTATATTTCTATAGTCTGGCAAAATATCGTAGCGGAAGCATAACGAAACGGCGCATGGGAATCGACTAAAGTGGTCGGGGCGGGAGTTAGTGAAAGAGTCACTCTTAACGGGGGTTGTTCTCAAAACGGTGCGTTGACAAAGGAGAAGGGGGAAATTCGAGCTGGCACAGACCAGAGGAATGAAGGGCGGACAGGCAGCTTGGACTGCAGGTAGCAGTCTAATCATAAAGACAGTATGTCAGTTCCAGATGAATAAATGATAGGAGTCACCGAACGCGATGGAGTCTTGAGGTGAGAGCTTTGAATTCAACAGGAAAAGGAAATTTCGGACGTCCCGTCTGTTGTGCGATAAACCTAAAAAATGACCTGTCCCAGAAATCCATCAGTCGAGTTCCGCAAGGCAACAGTTCGTCTAGTCAAGCCTTCTAAGGGTGGGAGCTACAGAGAACATGGGGACGCACTTCCGCCAACTGACAAAATTAACGGAAACTCCTTCCAGGTGGAAAAAACCTGTGGTGTACAAAATTCAGGTTTCCGGGAGGTACTTCGGAAATATCACGGGTACTTGGGGGTTCGATTCAAGGGGGAGGACTTGCGCAGCGTGCTAGCACGCATAAGACATACGAACGAGGTCAAAACGAAAGCAAGCGGACAAAGACCAGGTAAGGAGAGTCTTGATCTAATTTTGAAAAAAGTCTTGGGGGGGCACCGGGTAGCAGAGGGAACGAAAATTCAGATGTCGGAAGGAAAGGTCCTCATTGTCTAACTACGGCGGGCTTCCAGGCGAGGACGGTCCATCTCTCTAACCATCAAGGTGATCACAGGTTCGGTTATCCGGAGAATTTCAATCTTGTGTAGGGAGGACTCCGGATTTAGGCGGGATGTTTAGTGAGGAAAGGTCACTAGGTAATACCGGATGACTTCAAAATTCGGAGCAATCTTTAGGCAGTCAGAGGGAAGGTCTTTGAGGGGGAAAGGACCCAAAAAAAGAGGTGTGAGAGGGCGCATTGAGGTTGGAGAAAACGAATTACTGGGAGAGGGAACGGAGATTCAAGCAAAGGAGATCGTTGAAGGGAACGTCACCACCAAGTAAGCACCTAGATCATTCCGCAAAGGGCGCAGATTCGCCTTATGGGGAGAAAGCCCAGGAACTGACGGTTCTTGGGGAGAGCACGGATAAAAAAAAGAATAGCGCTTGGGCTGCGGGGAGCCGAACAAAACAGCGTAAATTCGCGAGAGAGGGAGAAGAGAAATCAGAGAGAGCTCATAGTCACAAAACAATATCCGGACATTGGGAACCATCCTCGTTGAGGGGGGAGAGGGTGGTGGAAGGGCCAAGGAGGCTTGACTGACTTCACGCTTGTAAGGGGCTGGAAGGGTCTTGGGACTCAGACTTCACAAAAACAACCAGAAAAACGTCCGGGGGAGACTCAACCGGCTTCAGTCATCATTAAAGTGGACTGATGCCCACACTGAAAACAACCAACCCCCCCCCCA
>Ga0179591_1331662_pt1 | contig 16712 bp, 9 predicted proteins | sample CZOMad2_1_08_16f_FD_182891 | JGI IMG/M metagenome (GOLD analysis project Ga0179591, IMG submission 182891) | Vadose zone soil fungal communities from Angelo Coast Range Reserve, California, USA - CZOMad2_1_08_16fungal (PacBio error correction) | ecosystem: Environmental > Terrestrial > Soil >...
CTGAGCTATTTATGAGAAAAAAAACGTGCACTGGGAGTCAGCTTTAGAATCTGGGGTTCGAAGGAAGAGCCTGTCGGGACTTCTATTGGAGTACACTTCGGCGTGACGAATAGGGGAAAGGGGGGGGGTCAAAATCCAAAAAAAAGGAAGGGGAGGGCTTCTAGTGTCCAAGAGGCTGTTTCTTGGTAAATTGTCCCGTTAAAAACAGAAAAACAGAGAGGAAGAAAGGGGGATAGTCAACAGTCAAAACACCGGGATATTGAGGGTCGTGGGTCCCTTGCCGCAAAAGAAAAAGTTCCTCCTATTTTGGGGGGAGGCGGGGAAGGAAGAAAGAGCCTTATAAAAAGTCAGAGGACCCTGTACCTTTATGTTTCGCTTCAGATCTAAACCGGTCCCAATAGAAGACCTCACATAAGTGGCACAAAAGGAGAAAAAACTGGTCAGGGGGAGAGGGGAATGAAGGCAAAAGAAGAAGGGGGTGTTCTTACTAGTCGATCGTTCGCTCTTGGGTCATTGCCAATTGTGGTATTCCGAGAGAAGAAAAGGATCGGGAATTAAAGAGAGGTGTCAGATTGGTTGACGTTAGCACCGAGAAACGTCGGGGTGGGCGAGTACTTGAATACCGTTATCAGGGGAAAGGAAAATAGAGATAATGATTCTCCTTAGTTCCGAAGATTGATTGTGTTACCCGTTTATCTAACTTCCCTAGGAAGGGAATTGGAGGGAAAAGTAGGAGAAAGAAAAAGGCCTAGGAACACTGAGGTATCTTCCCGATTCCCCAATAGGGGACAAAGAGGAGAGATGGGAGATTGACCCCCGTCCGCCACTTCTTCAATGGCGACTGTGGGGGGGAAGTGAAATTGCCAGGGGGGGGGGAAGGGGGGAAAAAAAATAGCCAGCCCCCATCTTGGGTCTGAGCTCGCGATTCCTCGGTCCAAACATCGAATGAAAATGGGGGGCGAAAAAAAAGAAGGGAGACAGAGGAGGAGGGGTCTGAGATTTTTTAAATACAAAAAAAGTTCAAAGGCAAAAGGCGGCTGAATTTCAGTCATGGAGACGATTTGGACCTGTTGGGGTAGAGTGTTAATGAGAAATCAAAATCTCAGGGATTAGCAAAACGGAAGGCGAGCTTCTGCTCGCTGTGGGACAGGTCTTGTGGGACGAAGAAGGAAAGTGTTCAGGTTTCCTTAAAAAATTGTTATGACCCGAACGTGTGCTCGTGGGCAATGGTTCCTCTGGAAGAGAGAAGTTATGCAAATGAGAGAAAAGGGCCTGGGGTCTTAAAACCCGATAGACCAAAATACTCATCTGATAACCGGGACAGGACTGAGAGCATATAAGTAACCGAAGGGAAGAGATTCATTAAAAAGAAAAGGTCCGAAAATCGTGGTACACTGAGGGGCATGCGTAGGGAAGGTTTCGTAGTAGGTGTCAATACATGGAAGGAGGTTAAACGTCGACGGAGAAACTGGCCCAGGAAACACGGGTTCGCAGGGTAAGGATGGAAAGCAGGACAGAAATAGGATCGAGAGGTGGGGTCCGTGCGCTGGTGTGATCATTGGTCGTCGTTTGTGTTTCCGGGGATCCAGGGATAAATGGGGAAAAGGAAGGATCAGTTTACTGCTTAGGAGCGTGTATGTCAAAAAGGGGAGCGGGAGGGGGAGGGGAAAGGAACGAGGAAGGAGGAACGAGCTCTATGAAGCCGCCAGGGGGCGCTTTGGAGCGCGAAGTCGACCGCGTTACTGGCCCGACGCCCCGAATAGCGCCGCTGCACGACCCAGAAAATCCACTAAGAGATAAAGTGAGGAGGTCGTGGCTAGCACTCCAGGAAGGGTTAAGTTCTGGGTGACAAGTGGGTCCAGCGACGTTGTCCGGACAGAGTAAGGGGGGATTGAACGGAGACGAACAGAACGACAAACCCATAAGGAGTACATCGAATGCGGGCTGGTTCAAGGGAAAAAAAAGGAAAAAAGCTGTGAGGGAAGGAAACCACCCGACCTTAAAAGGTAAGATATATTGTCGGAAATTGATGACGGGCTCGCCATGAGCAGGAACCGAGAAAAAGGAAGCAGAAAAAATCGAGCCGAAGCCACCGACAAAGGTTGAGCCAAATCCACGAAACGGCGATAAAGAAGTACAAAAGCGAGCTCAGGAAGGCAAGACGCCTTTTGAAGAAGGACGAAGACGGGACAAATAAATACTTTGAACCTGGTATCATAAAACAAGAAGAGGAAAGAGAAGTCGGCCCCTGAATGAAATCAGACCACCGGGCCATGGCAAGTGACCAGGCAAAATAGCGAAAAGTAGGTCAAAGGCTTCATATCGGGTAAACTTTATAGGTTATCTACAACGGGGACGAAGAAAAGGAGACATGAGTGAGGGGGATCGTTTCCACGTCCAAACCGGGGAAGAAAGCAGCCGAACCACCAAAACAAAAGAATTGATGAACACTCATAGGGACTGGAGGGGAGAAGACCCTAGACAATCAGGGCCGGGATGGAGATCGGGAGGGGGACGGGGATTTGAAAAGCGGTATGAAATTTGTCCCAGGGGACGAATCGGTTTGCAAAAAGCGGGCCGGAGTGCAAACCCAAAGGAAGAGGAAGATAAATTTCTGACCATAGGATCGGGGGACCCCATGATCCATAGTAGAAGGAACACCCAAAAGAGGAAAGGAAAAAAAGAAAGGCAAGAGATATTTTAAGACTTCAGAGACACAGAAAAGCACACTGGGAAAGGAATCGGGAGACCGAAGCAACGAGTCACGATTGTAAGACTGGACAACAAAAAGCGCACCGAACTTCGGAAGGAGGCTGAAAAACGAACATGAAAGATAAAAAAGCGGAGGGGAAGACCGAGGAGGGAGGGAAAAAAAAGAAGATGGAAGGAGAGGGCCGGAAGAAAGCGCCGAAGGGGGATCTTATCGTACAAGCCGTTGAATGTTGTTGTCATAACGAGGGACCCAGTGTAAAAGAATCCTCTAAAAAAATTTGAGGCCATCTAAAAGGAAAAGGGGGGGGGAGGAAGTAGAGTAAAACAAACCTGAGGAATCTGTCACGCACGAAAGAAGGTCAGCTCGCGAAAATAAAAAATTCTGCGGTAAAGAAGAAAAAAAAAAAAAAAGACAGACCAACAATGAGTGGGTGAGGTCACTCAGAACGCGCCTGTAAAAGACACGGATGTGAACAAGTTTCGGGGACCATCCGCTCTATTTGAATCTGGTGACAGTCAACCTTGGAATTCAGGAGGCCTTGAAATTGGACATTACCAGAGAAGGTAGGTAAATGCAACTCGCACTAAGACGACGATTAGGGGACCTCTGTCCGGACAGTGCCAACTTCAATAACGCCAAAAAAAAGAAGGTAGTACCGAGGAGGTGAGAAGGAAAGACGCGAAAAACACCATCGCAGAAAAAAGCGACCAGCAAAAGCGGAAGGTTGGAAAAGGGGAAAGTCTGAGGCCATTGCAAAGCACCTACAGGAAGTAGGGAAAGAGAGACAGGTCTACTTGATTGTGATAGGAGGATTGGCAAGAAAAAAAAAAGGGGAACACGAAAGGGGGCTGATAGGAAAGGAGTATTCTTACTTCAAATCACTTTTCGTGAAGATAGAACAAAAAAGAGAAAGAGGTGGTATGAGAGGCACAGAAACTTCAGCCGTTCAGTCTAAGTTCAGCATAGATGAAGAGGTCCCGGTGGGTCACGGAGAACCGACATTCCACATCAAAAGGTCCGAGCCACTGCTTGAAGTTAGCCTAACAGACACTGGGGAAAGGCAGGAAAACCGGCTGAGTGGACAACACTGAAAACGCAGGGGACGTGCGCACCAAATCTTCCGATTCGCGAGGAGTAGGAACTAGGGGCGTCGTTAAAGTTTACGAACAGGCCGAATCCGGTAGGATTAAACCCGGGACTGGAAAAAGCCTCGAGGGGGAGGGGAGATTTTGACTGAGGCCCAATCTTAAATGGATGAGTCGGGGGCCTGAGACACTTCTTATTAATTTAAAAAGAAACAGAAAGGCCTAGACCGGGGAAAAAAGGGGCCAGGTTGAGCTGTCAATCAACTTCTGGGATGCACCAGAAACCTTGTAACAAAGGGATGTGAGTGGTCCAACAGCGTGTTCAAAGAAGGAAAAACTAGGAAAAGATTGGGTCTTAGACGAGCGGACGGCGGAAGCTTCTAAGGAGGAGAACGTGCGCCCGAAGGATTCGCATTGATCAGGTTGGGGTAGATCGGCAGGCCTTCAGAAACGGGTGTCCCAATGTGGCCCGAGTTCAGTTTCAATTGGGGGAAGAGTAATAACAATTAGAGAAAGGACATCAACAGGAGGGAAGTGGAATTCACCATATCCAGCAAGCAGCTTTTTCAGAGAAAACTATCCAGAAGGTTGTCGAAGCGCAGGAAGAAGTCGAAAAAAGTCTTTGGAGTCGCCTGGGCCAGCTTGGGGGGTATCTCAAATTAAATATAGAAGAGGGACACTGGGGGCACCAACATGAGAAACGCGTTTGATGGGGAAACGCGCGCCTGTAGAGGTTCCAGGGTCACAAGAGAGAGTTCAGACACGGGGGAACTGGTGCGTGACAAGATTCGGAGGGTTGTAACACAAAAGGAAGTGAACGGAAAAGGCTAAGAGTCATCAGAAGTTGGCACTGTAAGTCACCATCTTCCATAGATCGACACGGAGACATTCATAGGTGAAAAAAACAGATAAGGGGGGTCACCACGCGAGGGACACGCAAAATTCGTTTTTCGGCAACGGCGGGTAAAAGACTTTCCTGTCATTTGGAGATCACGATGCTGAATCTTCTGAAACTATCCGAGATAGGGGGAGACGACCGCACAACCCCGAGAAATAAGCCCTCAATAATCAAGCGGAAATACGGCGTGGGCATGAAGAAAAAAACCAAACTAAAAATCTTCTTTGGCGACAGGGAAGCCTGTTGACTTCTTGGGCACGGGTAAGATCCAACTTAGGGGAGGAAAGGATGGCAGCAAAGTGGGCCGGAAAAAAAGCGGTGCCTTAGAACCTTCTCTAAAGTGGAAAAAAGAACAGTGGGAGGTGGACTCCTGAGGATCAACAAAATAGGACCTTGAGGAAGTTTACACTGGGAGCACTAAGGCAGGTCCTTGGAGAACCTCACGCAGCTTCATTTTTAAAAGAAAGAGAACACACCCAACATACATCAGAAAAAAAAGAGCGTACCTTACAAGTTTCGTATGGTAGAGAGGACCCGCAGTCACGGGAAAGGCCACAGCCGTCATCGAAGGTACTTCAAAGGAGGAAAAAAGGGGATTAAGGATCTTGTTCAAAGAAATAAGACTGAAAGTCAACTGAGGGTCAGGGCCAGGACAACATATTAAGACGGGGAAGCGATGATAAATCACAAAGGGCACAGAAAACTCTGCACGAAGTAGGTCTCCATGGGGAGGGGGAAAACTAAGCGGCCATGGGGAGAAGGAAACTTTCTAATGAACAATGTAAAAGAAAAATGATCTCCAACCAACCCCCTGAGAACTAGATACGGCGAGAGAAAAGGGTGCAACTGGGAAAGAGCGCTCGAGAGTTCGATGGGGTCACTCCCAACTTGAAGAGAAAAAGACGAGGCCATCGGCTGCGAGGAACCGAGGCTCAGTCCCAGTTAAAAGATTGGGGTTCTTGCGTTCATCAAATCTCCAATAGGGAACGCCTGCTTAGATCTGGTTCCGACGACCGTTCGGACACTTCCCTCAGTGATAGTATTGGAAACCTATAACCAAAACGGAAATCCAATAAGAGGAAGTCAGGTCCGATCGGGAGAACTGGGCCAAATACTGAAAGGTAAGACGGGAGGAGCACCGACAGGGCGTCAAAAAAATCGAAGGGGTCAGGGGGATTTATGCAGTTTTAGAGAAGACCCTCGGCCTCAAGAGTGAGGACCATCCGCTCGTCGTGATAGTGGCTCCATAAGAAAAACTAGAAATCCGGCAGAAAGGGGATACCCCATAGTAGAGTAGTAGGACACACACGGCATCGACGGGAAAAATGAGGCAGCGGAAAGGGAGCGGACTCGTTTGCAATCTTCAAGAAGTCGAGAAACGGGAAAGGGCAGGGGATCATAAAAAGAGCTCCCCAAAACAAAAAAGAGAAAATAGAAGAAGTCATCCTTAGATGAAGTGGACATCGCGGCCGGACGGCCGTGGAGTACACACTCTACGCCGGGGATTCTCTGAGAAGCTAGTTTGAAGTCGTAGAATGGACCTATGTCGACCTCTAATAGCACAGGGTGATTTTAGTTGTCCTCGAGAAAAAACAGGCCAGGCAAGGAGTGACCATCACTTTAGAATAAAAAAGAAGAACAGGGAGAAAATGGGAGGCTCAAGAGAACGGTCTATCCTTTAGGGAAAGATCTTGGTAACGGTAAGGGAGGGGGGGGGAGTGAGTCGGTTAGAAGGAAGGCCGACGGAGTTTTTACCAAAAATTGTAAAAAAAAAAGAAGGGAAGACTGGAATTGGGAAGAAGGAAGAGTTAAGGTTGACAGGAACATGAACGAGTATCCCACCCAAACGAAACCGGTGAGGAAAAACCGTTTTGTCTGTTCAATTAGTCAGAGAGAAAGGACTGAATCAGACACATAATATCAGAAAGAAGACGGCCGAATCTCTTTTAATAAAAAACTAGGAAGGGATCCGGGAGGCGCTGGAAGTCGCTATTATTGGTTTTCCTAAAAATTAGCAGAAGAAAGCAAAAGGAAAAGGGACCCGGGGCCAGACATCTACTACGTCTATTGAGGCCACGGAACGTAACACCTAAAGAGATTGGAGCACGGGCGAAACCCACTTTCCTCTCGCCTCGCATGGTGTTAACGAGACAAAAAGAGTGAGAGGTGAAAGGAGAAAGGGAAACAGACTAGTGGAACAAGGTGATAACCAAGGAAGAACGCCTGTGGCCAACTGGGACCTTCAACCAGGTGAATGCTCAGAAGAATTAAGAAGGAAGAAGGGAAAGATAAAGGCATACGACTATATGGACTCTCTGCCGGAAAGCACCTCAAGACGCCCAGGGGAAAATGTTCTTCCCTATTCGAGGGTCATCCTACTGAGAAAGGAGAGAAACAATGAAAGAAGGAAAAAAACTAGAAAAAATTCTAACTCCTCTCAAAGCAGAATGAGGAAATGGGGGGGGAGAGTGAAAAGTCAAAAACAATCAAGACAAAAATTGAAGGCCAGAAGAGGGAGGTTCGCTAATCAAGATTCTGTATGAGGTGAATCGAAACCCAGGGAAAAAAAAACAGCGGGAAGGGTACTCTACTGCTTAACGTAATCATGAATCTCCCTGACTTACAAAGAAAACAACTTAGAGTAAAGATATAGTCCGAAAGGTCAAACGGAAAAGTGATGAACTTTCATCATTAGGGGATTTATCAAACACCTTTCTTGAAAGGAGGTGCTATTTCCTAAGGCACACACTGCCAAAGGAAGCCCCTCCACAGGTCAGAGGATAAAAAAAATGAAAAGAAAAATGGGGACAGGGGAACGTCAAAAACACCAACTCTTCACTGGGAACGTGAGGAGGGAAATTTGCGAGGGGCCGTGAGCGGACGCCCCACGGGGGAAGGAGAACCTCTCTCTGACTCCATCTGGAGAGGAAAACCGGAGGAAAGAAGGTTCAAATCGTCGGTGCGAGCGGCGAGGGGGGGAGGACTGTCCTCATCTTCGGAAAGGGAACCTGCGCAGAAGAGAAAGCCAGGGGGACTTTGTCACAGGTCCACTTCCCAGAAAAAATTGAGCTGAAAAAAAAGGCCAAGCAGTGTCGTGTTGAGGGGTGTGACCCCATCCGATCATTTTGTCATCAGGCAACGCCTCAAAGATCTCAAGAAAACCAGATGGAGGAGGAGTGGAAACATGCCCAAGCGGGGAAGATGCGCGGGAGTTTGAGATAAAATAAGAGTATCAAAACGCAACGAAGAAGGGGGGCGAGGAGTTCTCTTGAGGCATCTAACCTTAACCATAACAACCATCAGGAAGCGGGGTGGGGACGGGAAGGAAAATCCTCACAACAGCTGCAATTCAGAAAAATAGAGAAGGGTTTGATTAAACTCCTTTAGCATTCGCAGCTCGTCTGGTATACAGGGCCCATGGATTTCACTCCGCCCTGAAAGAGGGCCTAATGAAAAAAAAAAAATCAACGGTTTTGCGAGTTTTCGCTTTGATAAAGACGGGGGGGAACGGCTTCCGGTACGTCCGGATAAACTGGTTCCGAGACAAGAAACATGTCTAGTATACGTCCGCCGAAAGGGTGAATCCAAAGGGAAAAAGTAGAAAGATTCCGCGGCAATGGCGAACCTCAATAGTTAATTAACGTCAAGAGAAAGCCGACCCTATCCCGGATATTCCTCGTGGTAAAAGAAGTGACTTAAACCAAAAAGGGGAGCTGAGGAGTGGGAAGGGGACACTTTCGTGGTCAGGAACTTGAGCTGGACAGCGTTGGGATGCAAAAAGAAACCACCTCGATCATGCTGCGAGGGAGGATTCCTCTATTCTAGACTTAACACTAACTCAAGAGCAAAGCGTGGCGCAGATTTGGCCAAAAAGGCCCAAATAAAATGAGGTGAAAGGAATAGACTTTTCCTTCGGGGGGCTCGGGGTATATCAAAAACGGGAAGGGGGAGGAGAGCAAACGGAGGGAGGTCCGCTGCGTGACCGATCTGAGGAGACGAAAAAGGGATGAGAGTTTAACTATGGGGATCAACCACCGGCATCTTTCTCGTGCACAATGGAGGCCGAGAACGAGACGTCTGATGAAAGAGCGCGGGAGCAGAAGCGATGTTGAGCCAAAACTTCATCAAGAAAACAAGAGTTAAAGAAAAACGGAAGGGCGGGAGGATCGCCAGTAAGGGCGTATTCTGAGAGCCCAAAAGAAAGGGACCTGTACTTACCTATATTGGTATTGAATCGTGCAATTGACAACAATGAGTTACGAAGAACGAACTGAGGTACACAAAAGTCAATTGTCAAGGGGAAGGATTCTCATCTGACCCATAATCCGCGAAAAATCAAAAGTTAGTGAAAGGGGGCGGCCATGATGGGGTGGCTTTCGGTGACCTCCGCGGTCTTCACAGGAGGTCAGGGAGGAAGTCATTCTCGAAGGACTTGACCAATTGGAAGGAGAGAGAGAAACACCAACTGAGGGCGGGAAAATAAGATAGGGAAAAAAAAAGCAAGTGGTTATCCGAAAAAGGAAAACCTTTCCGTTCCTCATGACGCCTGGAAAGACGACGGCTGTCAGAACCTAACACCACTGAAAAAGAAACGCGTCATTACCTCAAGTGCAGTTTTCTGACCAACGATCTCAGACCCCTCCAAGCTTGACTTCAGGAAGAGGTAAAGAGGGGTAAGATCTACAGTTTTCTCCAAGAACTCGTCGGGTAATTAGAGACGAACCGGTTCCCATCCTACAATCAGAGGTACTAATTGGACTTAAAGGAGAAAAAAGCAGAGGGTATGATCTCTACCGCCGACCGGAAATTCGCGGGTCTCAGAACGATGATCAGGGGTTTTCCGGCTTGTCGCCTGTTTACAGGCAAAGTCATAAGAAAGAAACATGCAGGCCATCAGGAGAGAAGAGCGGGTGAGAATCGGCCGGCCTTGACGAGACACGGCAATCCGAAGGGGGTTATCCCCATATAAGTAGTGACAGCAGAAACATAAAAAAATGGAACCAAACCGAGAAAACAGGGGACGGAAAGCTTATTCTCGTTTGAAAACCTTAGGGCCACCCTTAGCACCTCCGCATTTCCTGGGGGATAATAAAAAGCAGAGAAAAGGAAACAGGCTTCCCTTAAGGAAATTCACAGCCTTTGTCTGCCGTTGGTAGCGAGCAAGACGGCGCAAGGTCTTCTGCATTCTCGGGGTGGGGCAGGAGAGAGAGGCACGGGAAAGAAAAGGGAGACGAGTACAAAGCCGAGGGAGTGGTTGCGTCACAAAGGTCGAAAAAGTGCAAGCAAAAAAGTCGGCAAAAGAAGAATTGGTACTTCATAAATACCTCAGGCCCAACAAACGGAAAAAGGGGGATATCGGGGAAGGGGGGGGAAGAAGTGAAGTCTTATGATGACCGGGAGCCGCTGAATCGGTGGTTGACAACGGCTAAAACCCCGAAAAAGGGAGTCGTAATATTTTGCAGGGCCATTTCGAAGTAGTACTACGCAACACCCCGATCGTCAGATCAGGTTAAACGCGGTCAACCCATTTGTGGTCTCAGTCCATAGGCGAGAAGGGAGGGAATCCCCAGATCACATGAGGCCAATAAGCGAGCCTCCTTCACGACTAAAAAAACTGAAAGGCAACAAGAACTAAAGAAGAAAAAGCTGCAGGACGTGGATCTGGTATCAAGCAATGACGCGCGTGAGTTGTTCTACCTGATGGACAGGTGCGCCTGCAAAACGGACCCAGGCGTAGAGCATGTCTGTGGTTTGCTGAAGGCAAAGAAGTAACAAAAGGAAAATCACAAAGAAAATCTTGAGAGAAATGGAGACCATCTCAAGTTCCTCTCGCCGGAAGCTATCTGCGGTGAGATCAAACATCAGCTCATTGCGGAGACCGCGACAACTCTGAAAAAGCGGATGTAAATTTTGGAAGGCTCAATCAATAGCGATGTAAGAGGGTGGAACACTTCCAACCGGTCACTGCGAGCCAGGCTTGTGTACATTCGAAAGAGACGGGCAGCACAAACGAACTCGGCATCCGGAATATTGACCAAACCATTCAACTGTCAAGAACAACAGGAAAAAAAAAAGGATGAAGGATTCGAGGGGGAGAAAATTCAAGAAGGGGCGAACGCAAAGAACACGCGAAAGGCCTATCGAGCCCGCACAGGGGTGGGGTGGAAGAAGGGTTTGGGCAATACCTCAGTGAGATTGAGTGAAGGGAAGAAAGAAGGAGCGAAGGGGAGGGGTAAAAAGTCCTACAGAAAAAACTTAACACGAAAAGGGACTTGTAAGTCCAAAAACTGCACGGCTGGAAACTGCCCTTTCTTGACTTAACTCGGCACCACAAAAAGATAAAAGAGGGGAAAAACGAAGGAGTCTATGCAAGATATCAGGCAGTATAGGACTAATACCCCTCAAAACGGGGGAGTGTCTGAAATTCCAAATCCAGTAACCAGATCAACTGATGACTTCACTTCAAAAGGAAGCAAGAATCCTGGCTATGGGGGGGAATAACAACTGGGGGGGGGTCCGCGTCCACCAACAAAAAATAATGGGTTCTTCTCGCGGAACTTTCGAGGGGAGTTCGTGCGGAAAAAACCAAACGGCAGAGCTCGAATCGGATGGTCTCTATGTCTGTTAGGAGTTTGGCCGTTTATAAAAAGATTCGGGACCGAGGGAGATTGAGCTGGAAGACGGAGGTCACCTCACCGGGCTCGAAGTGTGCCCTTTGGTCACTCCCCTCTCTCGGCGGGGCGGAAGAAAAAACTGGGTCCCGAAGGGGCAAGGGTTTCTTGCCAAACTACATGCAGTCCGCACACTGTGGACTGCAACTCTTGAGTCGCAGAGATGGGGGGGCTTAGGGAAAGAAAAACATAGAAGGCGGCTGACTTTTTGTTAAGAGGCCGGTCTTTAGGAATGACGGAGTGAAAGATTCGAGTAGAGCTAAAAGGAAGGAGGGTCAAGGGAAAAAAGGAACAGGGGCCACGTGGAAAAAAAGGTCGGTAAGGGAGCTTCACCAGATCAATCAGCAGCCAAAAAGGCAATCAAGGCCGAGGGTTAAGGCGTCCCTAGACGGGGAGAAAGAATACTTCGCTTCTGGGAAATCATCACGCTGGGGGTGAAGCCATACGTAGGCCTACTGGACAGCACATGGTTTCCAGGGAAACGGAAAGGAAAGAGGGGGCTTTAGGTACATCCGGGATCCTGGGGTAAGCACAAGATAAAGAAGTGCCAGACAAGGTACGGTTCCGACGGCTTGGTTGCCCAAGAGGGAAAAAATGACCGGCGACTAAAGGGAAAGAAGGGAGAAGCCAGGAAAAAAAAATCAAGAAAGTCCACTTACGCACGCCTCCGAAAAAAAATTCCCCCTACATCTCCCGAGATAAGGTCTAAAAGGTAAAGCCACCCGACTTGGGCAAAGATGACTTCTTTAGGACACTTTACAGGGGCATATGAAGACTGGACTTTTTAGGTCAACCGGTAAAAAAGAAGAAAAGTCCACTCATGGGGGCTATTGTCTCGATTCCTAGGCGCCATTCTACCGAAAAAAAAAACGAAACCAAAAAACCGAAAAGGAGTCGGCGGCGGAGGGTGGTGCCTTAGGTCAACCAAGAGAGGGCTGAATTTCAGCTCCTTTTGGAAAGGGAAAGGTGGGGTAAGGGATAAAGAAAGTCGGAGTGGGACGCAAAGGGCGGGAAGTGATCAGGGGAGAAGTTGGAAAAGACCTGAGCGACGAGGGTGGGCCGCGGTCTGATGGTTGCCGGGGCCTGAGAATAGAAACCCTGAACTTCCGTGAGCGGATCAACTGGGATTAAATACGGAAAGCGGACTGATTGCAGAGGGATGGACGAGGCATGTTTCCAAAATACAAAGCCGAAAAAAGGAGAGACATAGGAGACCTTAACGGGAAGGTCGAGGGAGCGAATCCCGGGCAAGTACGAGCATAGTTCCCAGAGTCTAGGAACAAGCAGAAAGGGGGACTGAGGAGGTAAGGGTTTCGTCGGATCGGAAGGAAATTGAGGGAGAGAAAAAGTCGAACCACTGATAGCCTAGGAAACATGGGGGCAAAAAAAGGGGGGTGGAGGAATTATTATATCTCCGGCCAGGACCTCTGGAACGGGCGGCCGAGTATGTAAAGATTGGGCGGTTCTTCTGCGTCAGAAAAAATAGTATGGAGGGACTCAAGCCAACTAGATTCCCGTTAGACGTCATAAAGCACCACAACACGGAGAAAAGAGATAGGTTCGCATCATCTACAAGTGGCTGTAAAGTCGAGAGGGCAAGTCATAAGGCCTCCCTTGAAGCAGGCCTTCACGACGCGCAAGAAATGACGCAAAAAGAGCCCACGCGTGTCTTTATGGTCAACAGAATCCTATCCAATCGCTATTGTCGGCAAGTGGGGAAGACTGTAACAAAGCACTCAGGCGTAGGAAAATCCTTCGACAAAAAAAAAGAAAACCAAGAGAAGGGAGTACAGATGGTATTATCTCGCTAGACGAAAATTAGGATCTCGCGGCCCCCAGGGGGGGGGGAAGTTCCAAGGGGCAAAAAGAGGAGTTGTGCGGCTTTAGATGAAACATGGGAATCGAAAGGCCCCTGACGAAACCCGTCCATCGGGAGCTCGGGGCGGGAAAAGAAAGGGAGTGGCTAAAAGCCGTACTGGGGTGGATCCCAAGAATATCACGCAACCGGCGATCAAAGAAGACATGTCAAAAGCCAAGGCAAAAACATCGCAAAGGTAGACAAGTTGGAAACGGAAAATTCTCGCTGCGCCCCGACTTTGAGAGGACGATCCGCCTACAGAGGATTATCCCGGAATTCAAGCAAAACTCAAGGGGTCCGGGGGGGGCGGTGAGGAAGACACAGAGACGCCGACGCTTGTCTTCGAAGGAGGCGGCATTCTCGGGTGGGTCGTGAGTAAGGGGGGAGGATCGGCTCGAAGTGCAGCGGATAGGGTGGGGAAGTTAAGAAGAGGAAAACAGTTTACCAGCAATTAAATTCAAACCCCGAAAAATGCCGAAAAAAGCAGAGGTCAAGGCAGAAACATCCGCTAGAACTTACGGGGTAGGGGGCAGGGGAAAGGATCACTGGGGCCAGGCGGAGCTAATAGTTTTTTACCCAAAACGGCAGGGTCATCAAGAGGTCGGAACGAACTGTCTACACGGAACTATCTTGGGTGGTCCCATTATCCAGAATAGACGAAAACAAGGGAAGAAAGAAACTAAAGAGGAAAAAACGTGGGTGGGGGGACTCCATTCCGTAGCAGAGCATCAGGGAAATCCAAGGGCAACATGGAGTCATGAAGTCCGGCAAGCGGTTCATACACCTTCGTAAGAGGGGGTCCTTAGAAAAAGGATGCTAGGGGGAAATAATTTTAAGATCCAAAGTCCGAGGTTGTCTACCAGAATGAAAGCGAAATAACTAACCTAGTTTTATACTGGACCGAGATTTAAGTAAATAAAAAGGAATAGAAAAAACCGATACACGAAAGATTGACGGCTTCACTGGCACATACCAGATAGAGTGGGAGAGACAGCTCAATGAGCGGTCCAAGAAGATTTTCGGGGACAAAGAGAAGACCAAGGAAAAAAAACCACGATTTACACGTGTTTTTTGAAGAAACTCATCCCCGCCCCCACCCCCCGCCAAGAAAGCGGGTGGACCAACTGCACTTTCAACTGCGAGCCAAGGGGTCTAGTGGTGCATAAGGGAATGGAGGAAAGGACAGGGGTCGCACCAGCTCGGCAAAAACAAAGACGATTAAACGCTGGCCGCCAAAAGCGACGGCCGACAGGGCTCTGTATGTTATTCAGGCGCGAAAACGAGAAACGCAAGAGCAAAACCCAAAAAAAATCTACAACCTGGAGCGAAAAGGGCGGAAGGAATGGTGTGGACGGACGTCAAAGAATGAAAAACATCAGAACAGGATTAACGCCCTCTGACGTGCCGGGGGGCGCCCTCATCAGTGGCTCAGGTTGAATAAGTTAACGACACCCCTACGGAAAAAAGCAAGGGAGAGTCCTCACTTCCTTATCGCACGTAAAGCTGACCCTTGCGTACGACATAAAAAAACGACGGAGGGGTGTGGAAAGGGAAGAAGACCAGAATTCCATTCCTTGAGTTCGGGCAGGAGGAAAAGGGGAGCTTGAAAAAACCCCGTGCGGTCCCGTAAACGGGGGGGGGAAGAGATTTAACATCCTCCAGGAAAACACATCGAACACTGCTTGATGAAAGGCAAAAAGCCAAAAGTCAATGGAAAGGAGGCCTTCAGGGTGGGTCCGAATCTCCCTTTGCAACTTCAACCTCTGGTCGGACCGCTAGAGTAGGCTTTTCGAGGTGCGTGGGCGAAGAGGGGGCAAGCACGGAAGGGGTGATGAACCAGCGAAGCTGGGAGAATTAAAGTGGACGGATTTAGGAGACTTGGAGGCAGCACGGGGGCATAATCGTAGGATCAGCTGCTTGGCCGTTTGGCCGAAGGAAGAGGGTGGAACACCAGACAGTCAGACAGGCCTTTGAGCGAAGTCAAAAGGTGTCCAGTTGTCGAAGAGACATCGTTCCAAGAGGGCGAACGGGAACACCAAACACATTGGTCCACTCCGTTGGGAGTCAGGAGGAAGAAAGAAAGAACACACTCATTATGATGGGGAGCTGGCACTCAGCATGACAAAATTGTCTCGCGAGGGGTGACCTTGCTGTGGAATAGATGCACAGTATTCGCAGTGGGCTCATTGGTTACGATCAAAGAAAATAAAAGGCAAAGCGAAGAGAAAATTGGAGAGCCCCTCGTGAGACAGACTATTCAGGGAGGGCTTGCATACTGTCCCTAACGGGCGACACCTAGCGGGGGAGAAATGACACCACGCAGCCTTGTCAAGTCAGGAAAAATGATTAAACGATAAAAAAGGGGTGAAGGTGGACCAGACGAAGGGAGAAGGACGTTCCTTCGTCTTGTGGCTCATGTGCCACTTGTGGGATAAAACAATCCCATTAACGGCCGTTTCTTGGGGTCCGACAAACGTGGGGAAAGGGGAGGTTAGAAAAGGTGAAGAGACTAAGAGGAGTGGTCCTTTCCTCTCAGTCCTGTGTCGAGCCTGCCGAGGAACTGGTGGAGTTCGCTTTCGGGGAATGCGAAGCAGGCTTTGGGAAGGGGTCCGTCTAACAGAGCGAAAATCAAATCAGAAAAGAGGACGTTACCCCCTATCTGTCCCCCCAACCTCGCCAAGGAGAGGTCGTGGAGGGAGAGGGGAAGTCCCCCTCTGAGGACATTCTTCGTGCCTGGCACTTGGGGGGAGCTTGCCGAACACGGGGGTACGGGGACAAATCCAGAGGAGGGGAGGGGGTGGGAGAACGCTACGTCTAGGAAGGGAGTCCTCGGCCATTCTAAACCCGTACACCCGTAAGACGGGCTCAGGGAAGAGCCTTTCTCAGGTCAATTAAATACAAAGGGGAACAAGTCAGAATTTCTTCGAGTCATTCATGGTGACGAAGGGTTGAGAAGGAGGGGAGTAGTGGGGGTCTGAAAAAATAGGGGATAGATGGGATAGTAAAACTGAAGGGGGAAGGACTTAAGAGCTCGATTTTTACCAACTGGAGAGAAAGTGTTCTGTGTGACCTTTACTATGGTGACCCAAGGAACGAAGACGCTTTTAAAATTGGGCTGGATAGGCTCAAGGTCAACAAGTTAAGCAAAGATCATTTTAGTCTTACCCTTCATCAAGTATGAAAAACCATTACTCGAGTTAGCCACGGAGGGGATGGACTGGGGCGGAGGAGCCACCAAAAGATCTTAGGAGAATATCTCTGAAAGGGAAGCCTGAAGCTGCAGGGAAAGGGGCGTCCGATCTTTCAGTGTACGACTGAGGGGACTTAGGCAAAGGACAGACCTGAATTCGTTTCAAGTATTTATAATCGAAAAAACCGGGGAAGACGGGGGCGGAGACGGAGAGTAGGTGCGCCAGGAGAGGGCAGCAGGACGTAGATATCGCGACCGGACCAAGAATTCGATCAACGAAATGGGGGTGGAGCTGGG
>Ga0179591_1156062_pt1 | contig 16710 bp, 24 predicted proteins | sample CZOMad2_1_08_16f_FD_182891 | JGI IMG/M metagenome (GOLD analysis project Ga0179591, IMG submission 182891) | Vadose zone soil fungal communities from Angelo Coast Range Reserve, California, USA - CZOMad2_1_08_16fungal (PacBio error correction) | ecosystem: Environmental > Terrestrial > Soil >...
AGGCACCCGGTCACACAAAAGAATGAGAAAGGACTACGGAGCACACAGTAAGGGGCGGAAAAAAAAGGGAGCTCTCTAGGAGAGCAAAACGGTGGGGCGACAAGGGAAAAGTTCGGGGAGACTGAGCCGCGGAAAACAACTGGAAGGGGAGAGGATCAAATTATTCGCGTTTGAAAACTGGAGAAAAAAGAATCCAGCGGGTGAATCCAGAAAAAGAGACACGTGCAAAAGCAATAATAAAGATAAGACGCACGTGTATACTGAGGGGCGAGAAAAAGAGGTGCCCAGCTGGAGAGCTCTGCAATCTTCGAAGAGAAAAGCAGGGGAACGTGGGTTTACAATCTTTTGTAGCGGAGTGTAGAAAAATCACCGATGAGATTAAATGTGGCAGCCTACTCTCCGGTTATAAGGGAAACAGACAGCCCGCAAGAGATCTTGGAAGAGAGGACAACAAAAAAAGAAAGCGCGTGAAATAAAAGGGAATGACGAGTCAGCCCATTTAAAACAGATCGGACCGCGAAGTGTCGGGGGAGAAGGGGAGTCGATCAAGGCGACCCTAGGGGGAGAAGGGAAGGCTGATCAAATGGTCGACCTTGAATCTGTCGGTCAATGAGCGAGAAGTTCCAAACTAATGCTCGAGCGTACCGCAAAAAAGGAAAAAAAAAGAAAGCGGGAGGGGGTCTTCTAGGAAAAACGGAAATCTACTGGAACGGGCTATACGAAACAAATCCACACGCCATCCAACTCACGACTTGTACTAGGGGGGCGAGGATCTCATCAACGTCGCGGGACCCAAGAGGAAGGGGGAGGAAAGGAGGGAGGAAACCTGGACTCAGAGCACCCGTCAGAGTTATAGCAGTGAACAAAAAGAAAAGTGGGGTGGTCTTCGTACTGGGGCAGATCTCTACAAGGGGCGAGCGCCTCGCGCGAGTCAGAAATTTCGGAGGGAAATTCGGAGGACCATGTTAAACACGAGGGAGTATCCGAGTTGAAAGGAATGATGGATAACAAAAGCGGAAAGGGAGGGAAGAAAAACACACGAGAGTGAAGAAAAGAGAGAGATAACATGGGGGCGCAGATCGGAAAAAAAAAACAAAAAAAAATGTCTCGAGGTCCGCTGATCTCAGGCGGGTGGGGGTACATGAACGCGAGACCCTATAACGCCTGAAAACATCAAAGCTGGAAGCTCGCCCCATTGCAGAGCGAAAGGGAAAAGCCAACAACGAACCTTCCACGGGAAGAGCACTGAAAAAGACGGAGAGAGGTACATCTACTGAGGGAGGCACCACTCCCCCGAGAATTGGAAAGAGCGAGTGACAGAGCAAAAAAAAATAACCAAAACGGGAGAAAAGTTAGGAAGGTTTGTGTTAGGAGACGCCGACGCTACAGAACTGAGGGGGGGAGCAAAAGATCATTAAAAAAAGCACTTAGGGGGACTCGCTGCTGGCGTTACAACGATCTATTTAGGGAAGTCTTCTATTTTCATGCACTGAAAGAATAGGAGGGAAAAAAAAAAGCTGTTCGCAACAAGCACCTAGGAGAATGGAAAGTCGCCTAACCACGGCGGAAGTGTAACGTCGGGTTACATGGGGAATCGGGAGATTTGCTTTCCCAAAGATTGGTTTTGAGAAAAGGAAAGGAGAGAGGGGGGAGGAGGAGCGGAAAGGACAGGCGCAATATCAGTTAGAAAAGAAAATCTTCTAGACTGGAGTGCTAACGCGCTCCCAAGAGGGAAATCAAAAAAATGATTAAAATCTGTCTAAGATTCGGGAGAGATCGGAAGGGGGCAGCGGGGGGAAAATTCCGAACAGGGAGCTGGAATGAGGGAGGGCTGCTCTTGGGCTGGATTGAGAAAGATGTCCTGGCATGATAAAAAAATTGAGGCCGTGAATTATCGGAGCAAGGAACTATGTGGAAGTCAACTTAAGAAGGAACAAAGTTGTTAGGCTCGCTGAAAGAAAACAACCCGCAAAACGACTCGAGGTGGACAGCGTTTTCCGTCAAAGACTATCATGGGGGGTCGCAAGGGAGAAGAAGGACGGACCTTTACTGTGGTGAGACAAGGAAAACGGAGATAGGATTTTGGCGAAGCAACATTCACGGTGAATGAGTATCGACCAACCAGACCCTGCATGCACATGTTGGAAGAAGGTAGGAAAAAGGCAGGGGGAGTACACAAGATAGTTTTACGCTGCAACGGAGTTGGGGTAGAACAAAGGGAGCGCATCAAAAATTATAGGAAGCAGAATCCGGAATATGGGGGGGGTTCTCCAGGATGCGGCGGGTCCCAGAACAGCCTTGAAAGAGGTGGTGGGGAAGAAAAGAGGAAAAGCCTGCGAAGCCCTGTAACTATTAGATCTATCTTAAGGGAAAACGGATTGGGGGTGGTAATCTCGCCGTTAGGGGGGTCAGGGCCCCACTCATCGAAACGGAGAACTATAACAGAAATTGATCAGCCGGAGAAGAAAGATGAAAGGGAAACATTTGTGGGAAAGCGGGAATAGCATTATCCGGTAGCCATAAACATCCATAGGAAAAAGTCGGGGCGTTGAAAAAAACCAGGAAAAACTTACCGTGAGGAAAAAAGGCCCGATAAAACCTGGTTGGGAAAAAAGGGGGCATACTGGGACGACAGGACTGGTAGCTGGCCTGAAGGACTGGGGAGACGTTTCTTAAAAGGACTTCTGGGGGAGGAGCGAATATCCGTGGGTAAAAAAAGGAATAGAGAGAGTGGGCTTTAAGGTGGCCGCCACGTTAAAAAAGAAGAAAAAAAAAGCGAAACCTCTCCCTTGGGAAGGAAAAGGGGGGATTTCAGGGGGAAGTTCGAAAAACAACCAACGCGAACGGCGAGGACAAAAAAACTGAAAGAAGGGGAGGAAGAACCTGTCGGCGGGTGTTTCATTTAAAAGGAAAAAGATCCCACACCTAACAGGTGGGGGGGAACATACGGAGGCCGCTCGTGAAGGAAGACGGGGTACTTTTTAAAAGAGGTGGGGGGGGGGCGGTTGATAGCTGTGAAACGGAAGACCAGGAAAGTAGGGGTATTGCGGGCGCAAAAAGGAGAAAAGAAGAAAAGGATTCCGCTCTTACGCGGGGCCTGGAGAAAGCCACACCTAGATTGGCAATCGTTTCACCGAAATCTGGGGGAAAAAATGTAGACAAAAGGGAGAAGCAAAGGAGCGACAGTCAGAAATGGGACAGAACATCTTGCAATACCACCGACATCCCGACACCAACAAGGAAGTGAAACGAAAAGCAAAAAAAGGGGGAATGGACTGACGAGTATTTAGAACGTTGAAGAGGAGAGCTCCGCCAGCCCCATTCAAATCATCAAAAGGGACGAAAGAGTCCGGGCGCATGAGGGCAATTGAGGGAGGAGAAAAAAATGTGGAAGGAAAAAACGTAGAGTCCAGGTGAATAAGAGGACATGAGGAGGAGTGAAGTCCTCGGATGAGGGACGCGGACGGTATCAGGGACAGCCCTCTCGAAACGTGAATGGGCCGGGCGGGGGAGGGAAGAAGGCAGTGCCCTGGCAGTTTAAGGGGGGAAAAGAGGAGAATGACCGGGTTATCCACCGGACAACACCGGTTACTTGGATTTTATGAGAGGTCGGGAGGGAAGGGGGGACGGACCAAGTGCGTGGGATCAAAGGAGAAATCACCTGCATTTAACCCGTGCGCGCCAAGTGCCGAGAAGGAGATGGAAGGCCGTCTGTCCGGGGAGTCCAAGGTGGGGAAAAGAGTGGGAAGGGACTAGGCTGACAAGACCAAAAAATTACGAGCGTTTGTAAGTACGAAGCGTCATTTGAGGGGGGCTAAAAGAGGGGGAATTGTAGAAATACGAAGAAAAATTGAAAAGCCGTCCGCGACCTGTCGTAACTAACAGAATCGGGAAGGGCCCCAATCAGATCAACGATGATGACATAAAAACGAAGGTGGGGGGGGGGACGCAAACATTCCCCTTTTTTACAAAAGAGAAAAAAATGACCCAAGCTCCTGTCAAAGATGGCTAAGCACGGCGAGATAGGGGGACGTTGACCAGGTGCTTTATAGGCTCCAAATTGGGCTCATATTTCCGAAGAAAGGGGGAAAAGACAAAGTCAGACCACTACACGAACTAAAGAAGTCATCCTGGTAATGCTTTTCCAATACTGCTCGGGGTAACTGGTACGAGAGGGGAAATCTTTCCAAGGGCGATTTGCGAGGGGGAGGGGAAAAAGGAGGAAGGGACACCCGGAATGGCAACAACGAAAGCAAGACCAAATGTTGAAGGAGAGGGAGCTAAGGTGACTATGATTGAAAAAAAAGAGGGGGACATCTGGAAAATAAGTTACTTACGAATTAGGATGATATATGGTTTGAAAGGAATGGGCCATCGCTATTTACTGGGAGCCAAGCAGTCAAGGCAAAGGTGACAGGAAGAAAGGGCAAGCCACGTAGGGGAAAAGGGAAAAAATCTTCTGTGAACTTCAAAGGGGGGCGACTTGCGGATAATCATCAAAGTAAAACCAAATCCACGGAAAAACTTGAAGATAATCTTTTAAAAACAGAGCGGATCTAGAGGGAGGTCTCAGGTGTTGAATACAAAACACCTCTCTCATCGTCCGGCAGTACCTATGAAAGGAAGGGCTATGATGTCGGCTGGTGCTGAAAACTCGAAAAAAGGAGAGTGGAAAAAGCTGAAGAAGACAACAAAGGGGGTCCGGGAGCAATTGTCGAGTTATCCAAAAAGACAAAATAGCACCACCTCCTGGGGGGTTCGGGTGGTCACTCATGGAAGGGTTCTAAGAAGGAGGTACGGTCAAGAAGAATAAGCAGGGGGGAGCATTGTGGGGGAAAGGGGGGGGCTGTTTCGTGAGTTTACGAAGAAATAACTGACGATTGGGAAAAAAAAACGCAAGTGAAAGCTTTGGATACGAGCGTGGAAAAGAGGGAGAAAAACTGGTCCTTCACTGGGGCAAATACCCAGAAGAAAATGAGCGCGGACCCGTTACGGCCACGTGAAACAATCAGAGTGTCCCGAGGAAGGAAATGTGTGGGCGCTGGGAGCGGTCATGAGGGAATCGCGGGAAGGAGGGAGAAATTGTAAAAACAGGAACAAGGTGGGGACATTGCATTAACTAGGGGAAAAGGGCACAGAGACTAAAAACCACCCACGGCACAAAGCGCGTGAAAATCGAAAAAATAATCGGGTCCACCAAAGGAATTGCATACGCAAAGAAAAAAAGAGAGGGGAAAGACGAACAGCGCATCTCGGGGAGAAAAAAAAGAAAGAGACACTTTGATGTCGAGCAGACACGTGTTTCGTCAGAACAAACCGAAAATTTGGAGAGGGAAAGAGAGAGGAAATGGTGAATGTCGAGGCGGAACAAAAGAAAGGATGGATCAATCTTTGAACCGGAGCACCGTGAAGCCAAGAAAGAAAAAGGAAGTTGTCCGTATCGCAAAAAACCTGATTGGTAAAAAACAAAATTTAGATGTAGCGTCAGACTAAATGAGGAGGGAAACGGAAACTGTATAAACCAACCTTAGCAAAGGATCACTGCAGTGCAAAAGTTTTTGGGTGGGAAACATATGCACATATGGTGGAAGAGGAGAAAGAAGGTTCAAAACACAGGAAAGTTTTTTGCATATGAGGGGGGGGGGTACGGGACACCACTTGTCTTGGAAACAGACCGTGGGCTGGCAACAAAAGAAAGCATGGGGGGGAAATTCAATTGCGGCATCACGCCCAAAAGAAAAAAAGAAAGCGACGGTAACGCCACGACCAACAGGCGCTTGTCGTAAGGAAGGGGGGAACTTGGCTTCTTGATTCATTTCAAAAGGACATGAACACGGGGAAGAACGAAGAGAGATAGACTTCGAGACATGAAACAACAAAAACGTCTAAAATTAAGTCGCTACTAGGGACAAAACAAAAACCCCCTATCGGAAAGAAAGAGGTTTTAGAAGTGGGAAAAGGCTAAAAAGTCACAAAGAGGACAGAAGCAGCCGGACCACGAGAAACACAAAGAGAGCAATCGATGAGAACGTGCTGAAACAGAAAAGACACCTTGGGGAGGTGACCGCAAAGGGGGGGTACGCCATAGTTAACGTATGGGACATTCCGATTAAGAAGTGGGTGAAACCATAAAAAGGACCCAAAAAGGCGGAGAAATTGCCACCGCGCGTGGGTGGGGGGGGGCGGACCCGATAAAGCTTCCAAAGGATAACACCTTCAGAACCACAAGTAGTGATGAAATAGAAGCACGAAGAAAGGGGAGAAAACGGAGGATTCATCAGCCAAAGGGAACTGGGGGGGTCCGTAAAAAAGGAGGGGAGGGTGGGGGAGAAAAACGGGTTGACTCCGAGAGGATCAAGGGACTCGCCAACACAGAAGCAATTTTACCAAAACAGCCCCGAAAAGGAAAGGGACGAAAAAGTTCGGACGGGGAGGGGGACGGCCAGTGGCGAGCCACCCGCAGAAGAAGAAAAAAAAGGGGAGGAGGGAACCTGAGAGCTGTCATTGCCCCCGTGTTGGTCGAGAAACCGAGAGACACCTTAACCTGGAAAACTTTTCTTCGCTTGGAAGGAGAAGTGGGGCAGTAACGAGCGTTGTGGCTGGGGGAAATTGATCCTCGCTAGAAAGGACACGTTGTGGCGGAACCGACCAAAATGCCGAAAAAAGATACAGTCCAATGTAGGAAAATCTCCGGGTAAGAACAGAGGGAGGAGATGGAGGAAGCACGAACGTCGTGCTTTGGAGTGGGGGAAAGGACAACTAAATGTATCGGGGGAAGGGGCCCCAACACACGCGGGGTGCATTGTAAAGAATTTTTTGGACGTCAGTAGCAGGTTAACAGGGTATGGAATGGACCTACAATAAAAAAACAGGGGGGCAACTTGACGGTCCTTGGTGGAGAACAGCCTCCCAGGTACGTGAACTGGGGTCAATCACTGTGAGAATCCGATTGATGGGAGAAGGGGGGCATAGGCGCTACTGTAAAGTAAGTCAAGGGGGGGTTTGAAAAAGTCAGAAAATGGCATCGGACTAGAGGGCAGGGAGCCGACTTAGCACGGGAGAGGACGTGGGGAAGAAAAAAGAAAAGGAGGCTAGATAGGCCAAATGAAAAAAAAAAAAAGAGGAGAAGAATCACGCCTAAAGGGGACATTACGGCGCAAGTCAAGTGAGAGGGGACGTTGGTACTTCGAGCCTCTTCAAAATTGGGGATTAAGGGAGTGAGAAGAAGCATCAGGTACCCTCTCTTGGCGGAACAATCAAATGGGTTCCAGAAAATGGTGGCATTCAACACCGGCAAAAAAAAAATGGTGTGATATAAATGATTTTATTGACATGAAAGAGAATAGAAAAACTGTGGGACAACGGATTAGTGAGATAGAGAGGAGGGAAGGCGAGGGCATCCCGTCATTTGGATGGTTTTATTACGCTAATAAGAGTTTTGGGGGGGGGGGAAATCCAACAGTCTCAGACGGGGCCGACGTAAAAGCCGGTCGGGGTAGAAGAAAAGACCAACGCGCGAATCAAAGTCAAAAAGGAGCGAGGCAGCTTCTCGACAGTCACAAGCTCGACGATGGCAGCAAAAGAGAATCGAAAAGCGCGAAACAGTGAGCTCTCGAGCAACTTAGAAAGGGAAGCCAAGAGGAGGAGACTTGATCCGCTAAGGAACGCAAAGGAGAAAGGGACATTCAATGTGAGGAACTCGAGGATGAGGCAGGGAGGGTGAGGCGGGGGTGAAAGCGGTGGTGAGTAGACTGTGCAAAGGGGTAAGAGGGAAAGGGGAAAAAGTTATGATCGATGCGAAGAAGTCAAAACCGGGGAAGCAATGGGCCAATCAGGACAATGAAACTCACAGCTACCAACAGGGTCACTTCACATGTCGGACTTAACGAACCCCAAAGGAACTAGGTGGGACGGTTGCAGAGACTGGGAAAGAAAGGGAGGGAAAGGGGGGGGAGGGTCAGGTTTACAACGAAGTATCTCAGTGTGAAAACCGAATTATGTCGAAAAACTTTCAAAAAGGAGGGAAACTTCAGGGGAAGGGGGGCAAGCAAGGCAAAAAAAAAAACGAAAGGTCACAATGCGCTCCTTACCCAGTAGTAGGGAAAGTGAGGTCAAACTTATTATTTCTTGACCCTTAGCAGGTTACACACACCACAACAATTAGTGGTGAATAGCGGAGGAGAGCGACTTGGAGTCAAAAAAAAAGTTGACTTAGAACATTGGGAGACAAGAACCTTGGGGGCAGGGGAGGAAAAATTTGAAACCAAGCAAAAATGTTTGCGAGCTCAGAAAAGAAAAAGGAAAAGGAAAAAAAAAGGAAAAGGGACTTTCGTATCGTCCAAATGAAAGAAGAGGGGTTTGGGAACCACAGTAGACTCACTAGATGAAATAGGTTGTCAAAGAGATGGAAAGAGGGGAAGGGGAGGGGAGTGGGGGATTGAAGTTTTGAGAGAGGGACCTGTAAAAGGACCGAAAATTCTTACCGAGACGACGTGGCTGGAAAGGAACAAGGGAAGCCAGTCATTGGACGGAGGTTTCAATCGGAGAGAATGGGGAAAGAAGGACACTTTCAAACCCGAGGGGGGAGAAGTAACGGGAAAGTGAACTAGGGCCTACAAGATTGAAGCTGAAAAAAAAATCAGAAGAACACGTCCTAAGCATTATCCGGGGGGAAACAAGGGGGTACGGAAAAAGAGAGGGTGACCCATTCAGAGAAGGCGTTTAGGACCAAAAATTTGTCATAAAAGAAGAAAAGAGAGTGGGTAAAAGATCATCCAACTGGGTAGATGACGGAAAAACTGAAAAGATGTGGGGAACCGAAGGCAATGCGGTAAAGCTGAAGTTAGGCAAGGGGAGGGAAAGGCCTACATGCTTATGGAAATTAAAAAAAGGAGGTCTGCATACAGAAGTATTAGGTCAGCCAGGAAGCTCACGGCTCGGGAAAAGAGGGACGCCGATGGAAAAACCGGGGATAACTTTGGTAAAACGGGGAAAGTGGAGAGAACTCACGGACCGCCGCCCCTCGGAATAGATATAGAAAAAAGAGCCTATAGTGATTGTGGAGTCAAGCGGCCGGACGTGAAAGGAGGTAAATATAAACGGCGGCACCAAAAAAAGTCGTTGAGGAGACACCAATAGCACGGATCGGCAACGTAGAAAAAGGAAAACTTCTTACTGGGAAAAAATGTTGGAAAAGCAAAGGGAAAAACCCGCGACTCACACTCAATCCACCAGGACGCCGAAAGAAAAGGGAAAAATCATAGGAGGAACGGTGCGAGCACTGGTAAGTGTCTGGAAAACGTAATGCACGAATACTTGTCCTTCAGAAAGAATAAAAGACATCTCCCCTGCACCTGTGTGCGTGGGGAAAAAATTGTTGGGGGGAGAAGAAGTCGGAGTCTGTCACCTATCAACGGGAGAAAAAAAGTACCTAAAAAGAACGGCACTTAAAGTGGGGGTATATGTCTGGACAGTCTCAGTAAAAGTAGGAGGGGGACGGGCACACGCGACGGGGAGGGGGAAAAAGATCAAACGAACTAAGTTTGGGCATTGCAACCTGAGGTAGCATTACCTGAAATGGGGGAGGCCGAAAAAATATAAGGAGAAGGGAGGTGCTGGCGGGGAAGGCGATAAGCAAGACCCCAAAAAGTAAGGAGAAATACGCTAAAGTCAGTCAAACAGGATGGGAGCACGCTCTTATTCAAGGTCGATGAATGTGGTCGGATGAAAGTGGACCGAGGTAAAAGGAAAAATGAGCTCGCCTGTCCGCTTGTGATGGGGGGAGGGAAGGGGCAGGGACTATGAAAAGCGGGACAAAGCTAGGTTGGGGGGAATTTTATTTTCAAACGGACAGAAATCGGCCTCAGGTGAGGGGAAAAACAGACAGTGCGCACGCTAATCCGTAAATATGGGGGGGAAGCGAAGCATAAATCCAACGCCCAAAGGGGCAACCAGGATAATTATATACCTGATCGGGAAAATCAGGGGGGTCCACAAACTTTCATTTGCCGGGAGATTGGCGGAAAAAAACCAAAGAAGGGGAGGGAAACCGACTGACTGAGCTCGTGAGAAAGAAGGGGGGGTGGATCTGAACGTAAAAAGATCCGGCATGCGACCGGCGAGGGGGACGCTGGGTGGGATAAAGGATAACTTATCACCCTAAAGCAAGAATAGAGTACATGGGAGCGAAAAAAAAACGAGAGAGACCTCATCAGCGTTTAAAGGGGTAAGAAGTCGACAGGGAAAAGAGAAAAGACCATTAGTACAGGGTTCACTTGGTGGGCCAAAGCCATGGGTGGTACGGAACGAGTTAAAACAGAGTCAAAAGAAGGAGCGGTGTTGGGGCCGAACGCGACGGCCTAGGGGGGGGGGGGGGGTGGGGTCTCTCATATTTCTAAACGGCGAGAGTTAAAGAGCATGGACAACACCTGGGGGTTACCACAAAAACTGGTCGGGGGGGAAGGCATTCGATCACGACGATAAGAGGGGATAGGCGGAGAAAGAAATTGAAGAGTCTTACTTGGGCCTATTACAGAACGTCGCGGCGAAACCAAAGGGTTTGAAAGCTAATAAAATATTTAATAATAGGAAGGAGGAGGAAGTCCCGGGGTCATCCGAAGGCCTGCCCCGAAAACGCCAACTAACAAACGACTTTAGGGCCCTCCTCTCCTGATAAAAATAAGCAACTTTCAGGAAGAGAAAAAGAGGCAATCTTCATTTCGCTGGGGGGGGACTGCTGCCGAGGAATAAGATAAGAACAAAAAAGGTTAAAGCAGAAACCTATTCTTGGCCAGAAGCAAAAAAAAACACTAACTGCCAAAAGGGAAATTACTGAGGGGCTGGTGGGCGCTACAAAGTACGGGGATTCCGCCATCAATCCGGTCAGCCAGGCGCACCACAGTATAGGGGAAAGGGGGAGGGACTAACGAAGACCTGATCTCTCTTAGGATCAGGAAAAAGTGTGGGCAGAAGAAAGAAAGGTCAGGGGTTCGGATGCGGAACCGAGCCGGAACAAATGAAAAACAGGAAGGCGAAAAAATGGAAGATTGGGGGGAAAGACCACGGACCGAGGGGGGGGGACGAAGCAACAGACTCGGGGCGCAAAGCAGCAAAAAAACCGGACTACTAGGAATCGACTGTAGACTTCTGTTCGAAGGGGGGTCCCCGCGTAGGAGATGAATCAGGAAGAACGCACGCCTAAGATGCCTGGGGGGGACAGATGGGGAGGTTATAGCCAGATCCTAAAATATTGCACGGTCACTCTGAAGAAATTAAGAGACCTGTGGGTACTAAGAAAACACAATAAATCCAAGATAAACCTTTACCCTCAGGAGGATCTAAACGCGGGGGCGGTGCAATTAGACTGGGTCGGCCCCATGTTACAGATCAAAGGAAGAAATAGTTGTCAAAGGCGACCTATCGGTCGATCCATTAGAAAGGTGACGACGATGGGAACTGGATCATGGGGAGACATGCGAGTCGGAAGGGGCAGGAGGGAGACATGTCCCAATACGAGGTAAAACAGCAAAAAAGTCAAATCCGCGGATGTAAGAAAATAGGTTCGCGCGACTCCAAAAGGAACAGAAGAAAGCGGAAAACAGACACCGACCATACAACTTCACTAAGGGCGGAGGAATAAGAAATCTTCTCTTCCCGAAGGGGGGTGACGTGGTGACGCCAGAAGGAAGATTTAACATGTACCTAAGAAGAAAAGTCGACTTGCTCTCCGAAGGAGTGGGGGCTTCGTAAGGGGGGGACAAGAACACGGGGGAAATCGAGGCAGGATTTACAGGACATTGCGGGCTGAGGTATTCGGGGAAAAAAATGATTACTAACCGCCGGGAAAATAGAGACATTGTGGGGCCAAGGGTGGAGTCCCGAAAGAAAAAAAGGGGAAAATCAGACTCTCAAAAAAGGATGAGGAGGGAAGAATATATCAGGAAAAAAAAAGAAAGGAAAGACTCACAAAAGCCAAAGGTCTCTCTTTAACCGCAGGTCACTTCGTGGTGGCAGGGGGGAATAGCGAAAGACCCGACGCACAACTGAGAAAAACGGAAGAATGGACAGCGAAAGGTACTAGCAACACGAAAGAAGACGGGAAAGAGAAAGTACGCACACTGATGGTGGATCGTAGGGAAAAGAAGTGGGGCGGGGCCTTACAAAATAGTGTAAAGCGACGTCGGTTAGATCATCGCTACGAACAAATCTAAGGAGTGGGGAGTGGAGGTGTTGCGGAGCGCCGCCAGAGAAGAAGGGAGACACTATCATCCATTGACCAAAATGGGACCGGCGGAGGGAGGGTTGACGAAAAAGTGGGTCTAGGGGGTCAAAGGAGGACAGACTCAAGGGAGCAAGGGGGAAAAACGGGGGGTCCAGGCACCGCTCGCACCTATGTGGGAGACCGAGGGGAAAACCAACGGGACATTCGTAGCTTGCGATATTTTTGAAATGGGTTAACTAAAAGAGGGGGGGTCAACCACGCGGATGACGTTGGGGGAAAGCAGGAGGGGGGACGAGTGCTGGCGGTGTCGTAGAAGGAAAAAAAAAAGATCCTGGTGCGGGGGGGGGAAAGGACCGGGGAACAGGAATGATCTGGAGGGGGAGAAACATCTCTCCAAGAAAGGGCACAACAAGGGAAATAGTCATGCGTGGCGTTGAAGAGATTAAAAAGCTTCGACGCGGGGCACCTAGAGGGGAAAAAAAAAGAGTCAAAGGAGGGTTCTGATTGACAGAATGTGAGAAGTGGTAGGGGCGGCGACCAAGGATGATGGCTGAGAAGCGCAAGTGGGGATAAACGTTCGTCAACGCAGCGAGGGGAGAGGAGGGCCCGGGGGTCAGGGCTTCGGCAAAAGAGACAAACAAGAAAAAACCCGGCTCGAGTTTGCGCAGGAAAACCGGACAAATCAGATGAGAGCAGGTGAAGGGCTAGTTAGAGAATGGGAACACTTATTAAAGAATGGTACGGGGTTACCGGGGAAAAGCGAGAGGGGGGGGGGGGGGGGGAGAATCCATTACGGGTGAAAGGGGAGAAAAAAACCGGCCCCGATCATGCAATGTGTCCGCAGGAAGCGGGTCGAAGAGGCCACAGATGTTGGACTGCAGGGTGACTCGGGGGTGTGATGAGATCTAGCTATGCGAGCAAGCAAATCAGAACGAGACGTGTCAGAAAGGACCAGAAAAAATGGGGGAAATTATGAAAAAAGAGACTTACGGCTTCCCTACAGAAACATGCAGGAAGGGGTGGGTGGTGTTGACAGACTGAGAAAGAACCAACCAGAACAAGATAGGAGAAGGAGGTCTTGAGGGCGGCAAACGCGCGATTGGGCAGTCAGAACCGGGAGGGAAAAAACCAGCGGCAGGCGCTTAATTCAAAGATCGACGTGATCGAAGGGGCAGGAGGGGAAAATAAGAGGTGTACCCACCTGTGGGAAGAATCGGACGAGGAGGGATCCAGAATTGATAGCAAATCTATTTCTCGGAGCTTTCTTTAAAAAGAGAAAGAAACAAGGGTAAAAGCGACATGTATTCCGAAGAACGGGGGGGGGGGTCAAAATGTTCCATCGTTGGCAAACTTGCCTTGTATCTGGAAGTCCAGGGAAAGGGTAAAGGAAGGGGTCTAAAAAGCTGCTGCGGCGCGGAAAGGGGAAAGGTCAATTCCAAAAACGTCTAAGGGTGTTGAGGGGGGGGGACCCCCGGTCACAAAAAAAAAAAAGCTGTTAGGAAACCCAGCTCCCCGCGCGGTCGGCCTGAAAAGAGGGCAGGTGGGTCCTGGTCAACACACGCCGCCAAGGAAAAACCAAAAAGAAAGAAAAAAACCGGTCTGCGGTTGGGGTTTCAGTAAAAAAACTCACTACACATAAATTTGTGTGGGAAAACAGAAGGAGCCAGCGAGGGGAAAAAGGAAGACTAATTCCTGGTTGCCATAGTGGGAGGAGGGGGGTAGAGAGAGGAAAGGAGGATGAGCGGGCTCAAGGGGAGGAGGAAAAAAGAGATGACTCTCGGCTCTAAGTGGCGAAAGGAACAACCTCAGATGGGGAAAAAAAGTTGGACAGTTAGAAAACTTACCATCTGGGCCAAAAAAGAGGGAGAGGGAGGAAGTGACCGATACAGCACATCTGAAATACAAAAAAAATCCCGACCCGAGGCCTCGAGTGAATAACCTCAGAGGAAAACGAATGGGGAGAATTATACGGAGTAATTGAGTAAAAGAAAAAGGGGGCTCCGCCAGCCCCTTCAAAAACGGTACGACGAGATAAGGAGCATAAATGGCTTTCTTAAAGACCAGCAAGGGTGAAAGAAAAACAAAGGAGAGAATGAGCCCTCGAACCTACGATGAGAAGACCGGCCAAGCGGGGGGAAGCGACTCTTGAATCTCCACAGCCAAACGAAAACTGGCAGTAAGGAGAAAAATCCTACGAGGTGTCCTCATTGAAGGGGGGGTGGGAAAGGACCGTAAGCGATCCAACAGTTCAAAAACCGAAATGCAAGGGGGATTGGAAGTCAGGAACGTGGGGGAAGGAGGTGAGGGGGGGCAGGCCATCCGGCTCTTGGACAGGAAAAAGAACGTAGCTGCCAGTGCAGGCGCATGATGCTAGTTAAAAGCAAGGATTAAGTTCCCTGGGTCCAGGAATTTTGAAGAAGGTTGGCAAGGGAAGAGGGGGACAAAGGGCACAGGCCAAGGTTAGTGGGGAAGACACGTCCTTTCGTGGGATTGTTGCGAAACCAAAATTTGCAATAATGAAGTGGATCCGTGAGCAGGCCCAATGCAGGAAAAGGGAAGACGAGAAAATCAGATCGCCGCGTAAAACAGGGAGCAATCATCTATTCAGCGGGGGCGGCTACGGTAGGGGAGCAGAAAGACCATTTAAACAAAGTTTCTACAAAAGGAAAGGAGGACGTAGATGGAGTCACCCTACGGCAGAGGACTCGGAAAAGCATACTTACTTGTCCGTAAGCTTCCCCATTGTCCTCTATGTCCGAATTACCGAGCAATGGGGGATACCCAAGGAAACGCTCATAAAATACACGAGATAGGAGATCATGGAAGGAAAATCGACTGCAGTGAGGGTAAGCAAAAAGGGCAGGGATTACAAGACTTTACATAATAGGACTCTGTGCAGTAGGGTACGGAAAAGTTGGGGGGGGGGGAAGACAAAAAGTCTATCGGTCGACAATGAATGGGGGTCACCTACCGGGTCAGGGAAAAAAAAGGGGTAAGATCAGGCCGGCGTAACGGGGAATAGGAGGGACATCATTTTAGCATAAGGAATCATGACGCGTAGATAATAGGGGGGAAAAAAGGTCCTGTAATACTATTCCTTTTCGAAAAAAAAAATGAGGAAGGGCGTAAAAAGAAAAAGAGAGAAGGGGGGCAAGAATCTTTCTTTATCTTGAACTGGTGGCGACTTTAGGGGATCTCAAAAAGGGGACGAAACAAATCCACTAAAGGAAAACTACTGGCTATAAAATATTTGGGCAACAAGCGGGGAAAGGGGAGTCGTAAGTGTGTTTATACAAACCCCTCTAAACGTTACAGAGGAAGAAGGCACAGTACAAGTGATTGACGGCGGGGGGAGGGAGGCCGCAAACCGTGGAGCAAAAGCCGCTCCGAAACAACAAGGTGCCGTGCGAACTTGGATAACTGGAAAAGGACCAAAAGAGAAGACAAAGGAGAAAAACTATCACCAACACTCATTGTTGAGGGGGGTGAAAGAAAAGGGAGATATAAGAGTTTGACGGACCATGCAGTAGACGCAACATGGGTAAAGGAGCAAGAAGGTTATGTTTAGGGGGAGGGGGGAGGGGAGAGAAAGGACGAAGTGTCCAGCCATGGAGGGAGATTGGTAAAGATGGGCAAAATCTCGCACGAGACATTGACGTTTGTCAATAAAAACAGAACAGGGGAATGCGACGAGGAAAATTTTCTCGAACAAAAAACCCTCGGTCACAAGGGTGGGGGGAGGCGAAGAAAGGTGAAAGGGGGATGAAATGGTGGGTCGCTGGAGAGTGACTTGAAGGGGAGTATTCCTTCCCACATTGGACCGTAGGAGCATCGATAACCTAACAAATGAAATTGATGAGAGTAATATATAACCGTTTGAACAAGAAAAAAAAACGAACAAACAGCGCGTCACCAAACAAAAAAAAAAGAGGAAAAGAAGGGGGAGCCAAAACCCACAAGTGAATTGACATGCGGCCGATGACGCAAGAAAAGCTATCATCCAAAGCTCATCGAGGGGGGGATAATACGAAAAATCTTGAGAAAGAGCGAAAAGGGGTTCGCGCTCCCAAAATCCTCGCTTGGGGGAGGGCGCGCACAGGAGGGAGCTCGACTGTGGGGGGAAAAGGGAGGGAAAAAAGGAGCTAGTAAGAGGTAAGATCAGAAAATTGGAAAGGAAGGGTGAGCGGAAAACACTGAAACAACCCCGCCCATGACTGCGTGAAAAAAAAAGGATATACAAAATTATTTGGAAAAAAAAAAGGGGGGGGAAGAGGACGAAAAAAAGGTGCTGGGATGCTCGCAACTTTCAGAAACCCAAAAAAAAACAAAATCATCCACGGGGTTTTTCACATATTAAGAGTTTAAGAGAGGAGCAGACCGCTTCACAAAAAGGAATTTGGGGGGGGAAAGGATGAAGGTGGGTGACCTGCACCAAAGAACAGAAGGGAGTGCACAAAGCACTTCCAGCTTGGTTACCGAAGGCAGGGGGG
>Ga0179591_1310133_pt1 | contig 16705 bp, 14 predicted proteins | sample CZOMad2_1_08_16f_FD_182891 | JGI IMG/M metagenome (GOLD analysis project Ga0179591, IMG submission 182891) | Vadose zone soil fungal communities from Angelo Coast Range Reserve, California, USA - CZOMad2_1_08_16fungal (PacBio error correction) | ecosystem: Environmental > Terrestrial > Soil >...
CCCTCTGTTGGCACTTGACAAAGGGGAAAAGAAATAACTATGACCGTTATCTGCAACGAGGGAAAGAAAGCAAGTGGTAGCGCAACCGCGGTTCGCGGGTTACCAGACTTCTAATCGGGAGAGTAGAAGGAAATAAACCAGTGAAACATAAAACAATTTGAGAAGTCATCATTTGTTTGGGGTGAAAAAGGGTCGCCACGCTCTTTCATTGGAAACTGCACAACGCTTTCGGGGGCTTCGGATAAATCGGACCGAAGAGCTCCATGACTGCATTGCGTTCCTACATGACGCCGATCACATTTGTAGGGGGGGGAAAACCAATTAGAAGCAGCGGAGCCAGCCGGAAATAGGATCGTCCGCCGACACACAGAAGTAAAAAAAAGATCCAGTAAGGCACTCCCCTCACAGAAAAAACGATCGCGGAAGAACGGGGACCTCCGCCCGTCAACGGCCACAAAATCAAAGGGGAAGCGGGGGTAACGGTGTCCTGAAAACAAATCTGAAGGGATTTTGGTTTGTTAAGGAAGCTGGGGAGGAAAAGGTCATCCAGTGGAGAAGATACAGGGCGATACAAACGACATAGAGGGGGTCGAGGGGCAAGTAAGAGGAGGAGCCAATTTTGGTGGAGTCATGTATGGGAGATTCCGACGGGTGACAAAAAAAAATCTTTGAGGAAGGGAGGCGGGGAAAAAGCCTGAAATGAAATTTAACCGAAAGGGGTTTCTAGGGAGCAACAAAAAACAAGGAGCGACACGAATCAGTCATATTTGGGGGGGAAGTTCCAGCGTAGATGAGAAAAAATGTCGGAGGAATTGAAAACGAACTAGAAATCGTGTCAGCACCTCATGGCGGAACAGGTCACGGAACGATCTCGTAAACGATCTTGGTTCATCAAAGATAGAACGTCTGTGTCAAAATGCCGGAAAACCAGGCGCAAAGAAGGGTTCACGTTCAGGAGGCGCTCGTGCGTCTGCATCTCTGTGGTGAGTACGGAAAGACTTGGGCGAAAGTCAGGGTCGGGGAAGGCGGAAAAAAAGAGCTTAAGGTTTGGCACCTCTTCTCGAGCCAAGGATAAAGGGGGCTGACAAACTATCGCGAACGTGGAAAGACATTGGGGGGGGCCAAAGGAACCAAAATTGCGGAACCGTACAAGGTGGTGAGCGCCTCAAGGACTTAGAGCAGAGGCAAAAATCAACACCTACAGTAGATGTGCGCAAGGTTTTCAAGGAGCGTGCTATGGCAGAGTCAAGGGAAGGCATCGGGGAAGAATCGTCCGAGGTCAAGTATTGTTGTGGAGTGGAAAAGCCACAACCGGACCATCGCCCCGGTCGTAAAGCCGACTCTTAGGAAAAGAGGGCAACGATGGAAGAGAAAAGGGGGGATAGGTGGAAAAAGGGCTAAAACTACCAAGACCACAAACCAGCGTCCTCATGACATCGACATCGTAAAGGACCAGGGGGCCAAACAGCAAAAGCAGAAAAAATAGGGTCAGGATAGCAGCGTCACAGGGATTTTTGTATCAGTGAGACACCGCCGAGAATACAGGTCAACTCGCGCAAGACACAAAGGGTAAAGGCACAAGCCCCTCACCGCTTCTTACCGCAAGAGAAAGTTGAGGGGCAGGGTCGCCAGCCGGGTCAGATATGGAGCAGGGGTTAAAAATTCAAAAATAGCATCTCCTCATGGGTCCATGGGGCCGATTAGGATGCGGAGTCCTCAGGAAGACCAGCTCTGTCAGCAATAGGGGTTACAGCCCGGGAAAAAGTCTAAAAAAAAAAGCCAATGGGGATAGCGTTAAAGAAAGCAAGGGACTCCCGATGACATCTGGAGCAGCAGATGGGGGGGATGAAAGTAAAGGCAAACTTAAATAACGCGGGGTTGGAAGCAGAAAGATTCAGACGTTGGAACCACTCTGAAGATGATCGCGGAGAGAAACATTTCAGGCTCTTTGGTTTCCCACAAAAAAACCAACAATGTCCAGACAAACTAGAGAAGGACCAGGGCAAAGGAGGGGGGGGGCAAAACCAAATGGATGCGCGTTTGAACGATTACCGAACTGCAGCGAAATTTCTCAAGGGGGACGTAGGAGGCACAAGGAGACTCAATTGGTGGAAGGACAATAGGGAAGAGGGCAGGGAACACTCAAAAGCAGCCTTATGACGTCGGTTGACGCTGACTGAGGATGGAATTAGTCAATGTCAGGCTTGCCTGGTTTGGGAAAAACCGCTATTGGCAGTAACAAACTGGCTTCAGTAGGGGGGGGTGGTGGAGCAATAACGCTCGCGTAAAACTGCCGCATTGGGTTGCAGTCCTGACATAGGCGGGGAGGAAGGGAGGCGTATGACCAATACGTGCCGGGCCAGGTGGGATACCGGGATGCACCGGGCCAACGATCACGGGATCATCAGAAAAAGCACGACGAGACAGGCAATTGCGGGGCGATAGCAGGAGCAGAGGATTGCGGCGAAATGTTCGAGGGAGAGACTTAGCCATGTGTTAGGAAAAGAAACCATCCCGATAGTGCTTGAGGGGGGGGGGGGGGGGGGGGGGGGGGGGGGGGGGGGGGGGGGGGGCATGTTGGGCAGTATGTAAACAGGACTCGCGCAAATCGTGCACAAAATCATTCCTAGGAGAAGGGAATTTAAGGATTTGGCAGAAGGCCGCTAATCGCCTGCTTTTCCCTTCCGCGTGACCAACGCCGTGGCAAGCCAAACAGTAGAGGAGACTCGAACGATTGGGAGGGGGGGGGAAGGATATTTCATGGCGGCCGTAGTTTTGGCGGGCAAGGCATAAGCCAAAATTCGGAAAACCGTGCGCCGGGGATCGCCAAACTTGCAAATCGCCCGCTGCAGGGGAAAGTTCAAGTGCAATCCCAAAGTTCCGGGAAACGCAGGTGAAAAAAAGAAAAAAGGGGGGCATATTTCGGTCCGTGCAAAACGGGGGAAAAGCAGCATTAGAAAATACAAACAAAAAAAGAGGAAGATGATGCTGTAGACCCAGGCAGCATCAAATGAAATAAGGGCCGTCCGTCAAAGCTAATCAGGGAAATTGGGCTGGAGCATCGTAAAGAGGGCGAACGCCGGGAAGATACCGCCACTCCTAAATGCCTGTCTGGAACGAACAAGAAAAACAAAATAAGGTTTGAAATGAAAAGAAAGTCGACTTTTTCATAAGGCCTAGGGAACTAACTAAGTTGCGTGGGGGCCGAAAGGAAAAAAAAAACACCTTGGGGGATCGTCAAAATAGAAACACGTGATCAGCCGAAGAATTATTGGGAGGGAGAGCGAGCGAGAGAAAGAATGATTGCTGAATCGAAAATTTGGGTCCAGAAGCGTAGAGGAGGAGATTGTGGGAACGAAAAGTGACGCAGTGCAGTAAAGCCAAGGAATCGAAAACGAATCATCAGCTCTAGGGGCAGGACCATGCGCTGGCGTCGGAGAGTCGCGGACATGCGACCCGGAAGAGCCAAGAAATCATGCACAGAAATTGGGCAAGCAATCCAGACGCCAGAAAAACGAAGGCTAAATGCACAGGAAGACCATCGAGGATCAAACCATACGCCATTTCCGATTCAATAGCCAGAAAATGGTAAAAGCAAAAAAAACCCCTAAGCAGAACGTGGGGCCAAAAGACTTCACAGGAAAAGGGTGATGGGGGGGATCACACAGCCGATGTAATGGAAAAACCCACAACTGAGAGAACTGAGAACGGCCAGGAGAATGTTGAAGCGGCGATTCGGGAAGCGGTTAAACGACAGCAAAACCGAATTCATTGGGTGTACGTTTCAGCAAAGGGGCTATGAGGGAATAGTGACATTTCAAGAAGAGCCAAGGAAGCGTTAACGCGGAGCAGGGAGGATTCACGGAAAGGAGTACGTATGCTGCTCTACAGGGTAAGTGCGTCATTGTGGTGTTCCTGACGCGAATGCGTCGTTAGTGGGAGGAAGTCTATTAAAGGCAATCTCCAATTTGGAAAGGAGACTTTTTTTTTCCTTCCGCTGACATCGGGAAGTACGCGTAACGACGCACTGGGCATCGAAAAATGCACTGGATGTCTATGAATCAGGTGAAAAGACGGCAAAAGGGGAAAACTGGAGAAGGAAGATCGGGGGCTGCAAAATTCGATTAGCGGGGAGGAAGAAAAATGAACAAAGGGGGAAAAGGGAGGCTAAGGGAAAACGTTTGAAAAACTATGAAATAATAAGGGGGGGCAGAATCGAGTATCCCAAGGGGAAAAGACTTGGACTCATGGGAGAAAGTTGCGACCGCGTTGGTTGGGAGTGGTAGTCAGAAGATCCGATTCCCTAGGAATCTACGGGTGATGGAAACCGTGGAAGATGGGTATTTTCGCGAGAAATCAATGGAGCTATCAAAAAAGATGGGGGCGGCTTGCGCATATCAACTGAAAACATGGGGAAACATTACTTTAATGGTTTTTTTACATGGCCAAGGGCGAGGAAAACTAAAGTGAAGCGGTTCGCTTAAGGAAGAAATGGGGGAGCGAGAATATGCCGGAAAGCACCAGCGAACGAGTGGGAAGCCGAAGACGGCATCGAAGCGCACCAGTCCAAGTCCAAAAGAAAAGCGCGAGCCCGCGAAAAGTTGAAGGCTAACGGCGGATGAAGAGCATGTGACGTGGATTAGTCCGAAGTCAGTTACTTGGAAAGTGGAGGAACAGTGGGATGACTGAAGCAGAAATTATTCTGCTTGGATGAAAAACCAGGCCAAGACAGATGGGGGGAGGGAGGCAAGGCGAAGTCACAGGTGTCAATTTGTAAAGGTCAGACGATGGAAAAGCGGGGGAAAGGGCCTGAAAAAGCGGTAAATCATCAAAAACCACAAAAATGAGAAGCACGGCGACTTGCCCGCGCAGCATGACGTGTGATCGTTCTTTCGAAAGAAGATTACAGCTAAGAATCCATCTCAACGGCCAACAAAATACGCTAAATGCGAGTGGCGGGTCTAAGCAGTGACACCGGCTTGGTGCTGGGGGACTGGGTGCTCACGTGTAATCCCGCGCCTGTGGGAGTGAAAAACTGGGGAGAAAAAACCTCTGCGCGGGGGGACGGACAGGATACAGTTTCCCGGAGGCAGATGCCAGCATCATAAAAACTGGATCGACAGGTTGGTTGGAGGCGTGGGAGGGGAGGGGGCGACGAAGAGTCACCAAAGAAAGTTGGTCCGAAGGAAGGACTGGCGAACTGGGAAAAAGAAGTAACTGGAGTTATTCTGGGTGAAAGAACGGCGGGATGGATACTTGGAGCTATTGAACTAGAATTCTCGAACAATTTCTCTTTCTTGTCCTGGAAGAAGCCGGATCGATGTCGGGGGGAAGTAAAACAATTCTCAAAACAGAGGGAGGGACCCGTGGGGTTTGCAGTTCACCGGAACCGAAAATCGGGAATCTAAAACGAGGACTGGAAATCGGGCAGTTGTTGGGGCCACGCCGATTCATCGGGTCACCCATCGCCTATCCAAGAAGGAAAAATAGTTGCGCAGATTTCGCCAGCGAGCGTTCTTTGCAAGGACATTCGGGCTAGTAGCGGTAGAAGCAGCAAATAAACACTGCTGCAAGTTCGTAGGGCGCACGGGGTATTTTTGGATGGCGAAACAGTGCCCGACCAGTGAGAACGCAAAAAAAACCTCAGCAAATCACGGCCCATCCCAGAGAGGCACAACGTGACTGATGGCGATCGAAGTCCGCAGCCGAAAAGAACTACCCTGGCGATTACAGGTCAAAAACGCAATCGAATAAGTGAGTTTGGGGGGGGATGTTGAGCTGGATGAGCATCGTAGCGAAAGAGGGCGATCACGGCGTGAAGGGAAGCCGCGGCAATTGGGGGGGTAAACTGCGGATTTCAAGGTTGTGGGAAAAACGCCAAAAAGGCACCGCGGGGTCGTTGACACACGGCAATTGAAGTTCGAAATAAAGCTGTGACGCAAAGGGGGGAACGACCACGCTCCAAAGGAAAGCGTAGTCATGACCAAAGAATCGAGGCCATTACAGTTCCCCGAATCTGCAGGAGGGTCAAAAACAGCACCTGGTTAGGGACGCTCTCGGACAGGATCTTTCGCAATCACTTCGGAGGCAAAAAGGAAAAAGCGCAAGATTTTAAACGTTGCTGGGAAAAAGGGAGGGGGCTTCAAGCAGGAAAATGTCTTTTAGTGCCGTGAGATTGGACTTCGGCCGAGGAATGAGTCTCGCGGCAGTAAACGGTACTACATCTGCTCACGCAGATCCGTGGTATGCCCAGACGACATGCACGGGTGTAAAGCGTGGCAGAAGGAACGGAAGTACAGGTGTCCGCGGGGCCTTCTCTGCATACCGTTCAAAATCTAAGTATAGGGAAGGGTTCAGGGGTGAGAAATTCACTCGCAAGGAAAGTGCGCTAGCGTCATCCGATATTTTTTCGACAACACGCCCAGCGAAGTAAGTATAGTCGCCGAGTCGCTATACGGGAATGTTCTGTAGACTACCAAATACTGCCAAAGTCGAGCAAAAAACAGAGGAGGGTTTTTGAAAAGTAAACCGCTTCCTACAGCAATAAACATTCATTGCGAACTCGGAGAAGCTCCTGACGGGTGGCAGCAGGAGGGTCTTCGGTAAAGAGGACTGGCTCATTTCGCAGCCAACCAGGGGGAGGATCCGGCAGCCGCGCTAAGCAGCAAACGGGCAGGTCGTTGCGCCGGAGAGGGTCAGGATGCGGGACTTCCATTGAAAATCCTCCCATTTTCCACCGTCGATGCAGGCGGGTGGGTTAGAAAGTCCTAGACCAGCGCGTTCAAACTACGTTTCACAGGGCTGGGAAGGGCGCGGCCGTAAGATAGGAACCGGTAGCCCTCAAACGGCCCGCCATAAATTCTGTCGGACGGCTGGCAAGGACCAAGTCAAACGGTGAAAGAGCTGGGTAACGTCAAGGTACCATTTTGTTGCTCCGCTAAGGTGACCACAAGGAATAAAAAAAAGAAGCTTTGGCGGGGAAGGGGTGTCAGATTCCGCTAATATGTTCCAAGGGACGCAGGAGAAGGATAGGGGTACCGGTCCCGAATAAAAGCCTGACAGAGCTATGGCTTTTGATAATGCATCTCGTTGGGGGGGCACTTACAATCGAAACTAGATAAGCCGGGGTGGACGTCGGTGGGCCTGCGGACGGAAGGGACATTCCCTCCATGTGATTTGACGCTGTGTAAAAAGGGAGTGAAAAACCGCATTGAGTGAAAATAACTTATGATTGCGGTTGGGGAACGTCGATGAAGCTCCGTCCATCGAAGTGTTGTCATTAGTATCCCCACGAGCGCGACTTTTCGGTTTACTGGGCAAACAACGAACGGTGAAGGTTCGGTTTACGCGTAAAGGAAGTGAACCTAGGACTCAATCCCCGATGTCACGATCATCATGAAGCATGACGACGAAGCCATCAGGACTGCACAACAAAGGTATACAAGGGCAGGATTCCGGGTCGGACGAGGACACACTGAACTTCGCAAATATTTTTTAGGACTCCAACCGCCCGCATCTAGTACCTGGATAACATTTAGGCCGAATAAAAAAAACAATCGTATTGGTCTCGAGCCTTGATCCACTCTAAATCCTCCGAGAAGTCCTCGGCTTCGGAATGTTTATTTGGAAACCTATTCATCGCTTTCCAGCGTCGGCCCACGCCGTGAAAGCCATCTTTGAGGAGGCAATCGAGGAAACGACTTGGTGTTGGAAAGGGGAAGGTTTGGAAAGTAAGCCGGTGGCGCAATGAAAACACATTTGAAGGGCGTTATCTACTACAGCTCGCAAGATCGGGAAAGGAGCTGCAATTGCATCACAATCCGAACGGAAGAAGTAAGGAAGGAGATTGGTGGTTTGATGAAGAAACCCGGGGAAATCATTCATCTCAAAACGGGAGGGGGAAAATAGAGTATTGAGGTGAGTCCCCCGAGGTCACGTAGGGTGCGCGGAAAAAAAAAAAAGCTTCGCGTTCAAAAGGAAACTGTTTGCAAGGGGGAGGTCATGATCGCAAATCGGAAGAGCAAGTCGTGCGACCCGAGGGCACTGGAAGGGAAAATGCAGGTGCATTTCGGAAAAGAAAGCTAATACTTAATTGCAAAACCGAAGCGTGGGGGGGACATAGCATCTTCACGAAAGAGGAGTTTGCTTCCACGGAGGTTGGGCCGAGTTGGAAGGGAAAAAAAAAAAGAGAATGAAGCCACGGAACCGCTGAAAAAAACGTATTCAACGGAGAATTGGGGATGATGAGAAAAGCAAGGGGAGGAGAGACAATCTTCTGCAAAAAAGACTAAACCTGTGTTTATTCGGGGCCAGACATAGAAGGAGGGGATAAAATAGGTGGCGTTTGACGGGGAGAGTCAAAGGTAAGTGGCAAAAATCTAGCACACAGCTGGGGGCTATACGGGACTGAGCCGGGACAAAAATGGGTGCTTCTCGTGAAGAGGATCCTTAAAGTGATTGAACTCTGTGGGGAGCAGGCAAACTGTTACATCAGTGCACAAGCGAGGGGGCAGGACAGAACAAAAAAGCGAGAATGCACGCTACTTAGGAGTACAAACTTCAAGGGGACAGAGGCAAAGGAAACATCATACGGGGGGAATAAACTAGGTCAGTATAGAGAAGACTTTACGGAGAAAGAAGAAAGAAAGCAGAAGGGTAAAATAACATCGCTCCTGGACCTACGGCTCATCCCAACACTTCAAAGGAGCTGTGTTATGTTACAACCCGCACAGGGACCTATTGTAAGTTCCCAAAAAAAGGTATAGTGATGTCGGAGGGTCCAATTAATACCCAGGGTAGGGAAAAGGAGGAGCGGGGAAATCGGTGGAAAAACAGCCGGGGTTTGTTAACTCTTTGCGTACACTGGACTCCGGGTTGGGGAATAAGTAAATTGGGCGGCCCCATTACGAATATATTAAAGCGGTATTCGACGAGGGGAATACGTGAGATTTCAAATATCTTAGAATACCACTGTAGATCTTGATTACAGGTACACATAGAACCTCTTCATTGAATTCTGAGAGACTGACGAAGACGGAGTTCAAGCGCTTCGTCAGTACCGGCAATCTCGATCAGGGTTTCGACGTGCGAATTTTGACCTGTCTCACGTTGCTTGTTAAAGGGGCGCGGTCAGACGTTTACGCAAAAAATTTCACGCTGAATGGACACTTGGGTTATTATTGGTATTAATGATGGGGGAAAACGCGCCAAGAAGGGTGATAAATGGCGACAACCGGGATCTTTAATAGCTTGTCTGGTCCTAGAGCCTAAAGGTTGCTAGCTTCTAGACTTTTAAAATGTTACAAAAATCCCGGAGGGACTTGAATGAATGGCAACTTCAATTTAAACTTCCTCGATGAAGATGGGTACGGGCTAGGTGCGAGAAGTTCCAAGCATGGGGGAAAGGCCTCATGTCAGGGCGACCAGGGGGGGGGGAAGTAGTTTTCGGGGGGAGAGAAAAGGATTAGTGGCGTAATAATTCCATCAGGAGACAACGAAAGAAGTAAACAAAGAGGGGGTCTGTTTCCGGCTCCCTATGACATGACTCGGAGGATCGCGTCCTGTGAATGGGACCGAGGGACATGTGGATAGAGCCACCAAATAGAAGGGGGATTCAATATGGGTGAAAGTTGGGGAACTATTAAATAAAGGGCCAACAGGAAAAAACTGAAATTGGGGAGGCGTTCTGTCTGGACAAGAAATTCGGGATTTAATATACGAGTTAAGGGAACCATACGATGGGGGGATCAAGATTGTATAAACTATAAGGACGGAGGGGGGGAAGACAATAACAGACAAGTCATCTGGGAAATCAAAAAAGATTCGAGACAAGAAACACTCCAGGCAAAAACTAGAGTTGGGGGAAAGGGTACAGGGGACATGAAGGGAAATACTAGAGGGAATTCTGAAAGATTCCGTAAAACGTCCTTTTGAAACGGTCAGACAAAGGGATTAAATAGCCAGTAACTTGGAACGGTAGAGGGGCAGGAGGGGATGGCGTTGATTGCCAAAGGCAGATTATGGATCGGGGAGGTCGTAGGGAAAGCCAAAAGTGAGGTATTTACAAGGAAAAAGGGAACCGTCAAAACCGAGGTCACACAAGAATGGCCGTAAAGGTGCAAGCAAAAGCCGAAAGAGCAACACAGGGATCACGACGCTTGGGGGGCCTCACGCTGATTCAAGGGATAGAAAAGTATAATTGGAGAGAAAAACAGGGGAGGAAAAGGAAACTCCAAAAACAAATTACGGAAAGGCAGATACGTCCAGCCGTGACCGGGGGGAACGGGGGTGAGCCCGGCGAGAAAACTTTAGGGTAAGGAAGTGATCGGGCTGTAGGAAACTCTTCCTGATGCTGGATTAGGAAACAGGGTGAGTGCTTGGGACCTTACGGGGGGTACTATAATAGGGAGGCTGGGGAGATCCTTGGAACGGGGGAAGGTACAAGGTGAGCATCCCATGGAAAGGAACAACGTGGAGCATTAGATACTCTTACTAACAAACAAGCGGGTTGCTCGGGACAAAGACAATCTGCGAAACTGTGCAAAAAAGAATGATTGTAAGGGTTAATTTTGGGTTAGTGGAGTAGAAGCGGAGAAAGCATGGGAATAGAAGCTGGGTGAAGAAAATAGAGGCTTAACCTGTGGGAAACGGATACGCCGATTTCTGGGGTGGTATGTGAACAACAGCGGGAATCTCTCAAAACAACAGGAAAAGAAGCACGTTGCACTGCCACCTTAAAACGAAATCGGAAAGAAGTGAAAAAAGGGACTAAGAGCGGGGGGTGTAGGCAAGCCTCTGCAATCAGATTAAAGAATTCGGAAGGACGATCGTTCAAAGGAGAGAAAAACACAATTTCATCGCATCCGGGGCCATTAACCAAGAGGAACTGTTACTGCCGGGAGACAGCAATGCAGGTAAATACGCTAACAAATGCCTGCACAAATTGGTGAACTGAGAGGACTCATACAAATGGGTGTAGGTTGGGGGGGGAATGAACAGTGCTATGCACGAAACCTAACTCTGTAAAATCAAAAACCCTTTCGAGCACCCTGTATCCTAAATCGGCACAAAAGCGAATAGCGGTAGCGGGCATGTAAAACTGCCGCAAGACAGCCATGGCCAACGGGGACACCTGCTCAAAAAGCACGGAATCTGTAAGGGATGTGGGGGAAGGGAGGGGGGCTGTGCCAAGGGTTTGACTGGGAAAAAGAGCTGGTGTCGGAAACAGAAGAAGGGGCGTGGGCGCCGTCGTGAAACTGTCTAAATTTTGGGGGGGGTGGAGTAGAGAAGGGGCGGGGGCGGCTGATGTCGGGGGCCCAATATCGGTTACGTTTGACAGTCGCGGCAATTAAAGATAAGGGGGTTGGGAGTGTCGCAACTGTAAAGAAAGACAAAAGAAGGGGGGGGATGAACTCATGAAACGGAGAGTTCGATGCCCAGTGACGAGGTCTTGGAAGGCACACGGCGGGGGTAGGGGCATGCGTCTAGAGGGAACGGAAGAGGTTAAAAGCTCTTCCTTCATGGGGGGAAGGGCCAGTAAAAAGCAAAGAGGAAAAGTATGGGGTAAAGGGGCCTGTCGGCAGTCGTCGCATGCAGCGAGCTCTCTTTGTATGTGAACGGGCGGGATGCCTTAAAATAAGGTGCTGACGTACTCGGCGGAGGCAACAGAGGTCGCCATGAACGCAGTGCAGCGAAGAGCAAAGTAGTTCGGGACCAGCAGGAACGCGGGGAGGCCAATTGGCAAGTTTGGGTAAGGACCTGAGGGCGGACTGTCGTAAAGAAAAAAAAAACAAATGATATGTGGCTAATGGTTAAGTGATGAGATGAAAGGAAAGGGCGGCAATCAATCGGAAGAGGGACGCAGAGTATGTATGGGACTCGCACGGAAAAGGCCGAGCGAAAAGAAAGTCACGTATCAGGGAAGGCGGCCGAGCGTGAATATTAGGAGGACGACAATTTTACGTACGAGACACACAACAAAAGGGGAAGCGCGCTAGAAAAGAAGGAAGGGTCTTAAAAAAAGGGGCATACTCGAGCAAAGAAACAGGACCAAGATGCATTTGACCATGGCAGTCAAATACGTGGGGGTCGAAGGTCCACCGTTGCGTCACGGGAAAAAAATTTCGGCCACGCAACCTCGCCAGCTCACCGTGTTAGAAGACAAAGCGCACATCTGCTACCGGGTAGGGAATTCGGGCAAGGTGAACTGGGGCCACAGCTGAAAAGAAGAAAGAGGAACAGAAGCGAATGATTCGTGGAGGGGGGACGTAACCACTTACGAAGAGAGGAAAGTTCACCGAAGTGAAGTTCTAAAAGGAAGAAGGAGGAAGAGGAGAAGGGTAGGATACGGCTACCGATAAATATTCGGCAGGCCGGCTGTCGGCAGAGAAAACGAAGAAAAAATCGCGGGTTGGAGTCAAGAGCTGGACTGAATCGACTCTAGGGGTGGGAATAAAAAATATCTCACGAGTCGCTCGAGCTTTAGGTGGGGAAGTGGAAGTGGAAATGTAGGGGGGGCACTCATACAATCAAAACATTGAAAAAAAAAATGAAGAGGCGGACTGAACAGGATAAGAGCCCCGCATGAAGAAAAGGGCATATCATTGCGGTTGACGAAAAACGGGTCTCAGGGTGTGCAATTGAAATCTGCAAATTGTGCGGTAACCGCGAAAGAGACTTTGAAGGAGGGGACTACCGGAATGAGGACGGGAGCTGGGATTGCCGCGACAGTGCGTGGGGGAGGTGTTTGCAAGCGTTTAAAAGGATCTGCAGCTATGAGGGGGCGGGGGAAAAACATGAAAGAGGGTGTTGGCTGTTGCAAAGAAAAGGAGGCTGAAGGCTAAGGTTTGGGGGCATACAGAAAAAGCTCATTACAAGCTTGTCTGATGGAGTTGAAACTGAGGGGGAGGGAGACCCAAGGTTGTCCAAAGGGGGGGGTTGTAAAAAGTTGCTGAGTCAAGAAAAAAAGGAAACGGGCAGACATCCTCGAAAAAACTGACTACAAGAGCAATGGACGGAAAACGAGGGAGAACAAAAGGGGCGGTGCCGTGACGAACCAGGACGACAACGAACTTGCTAAGCCAAAAAATTTTGTTGTCATTAGACAAGATCAGAGAAGGGAGTGGTGTGTTGACTGGGGGCAATGGGGGGAAGACCAAACAGTTCGGAGGGGCCACTCGTGGTCTCGAGACCGTCACAGCCGCGAGATCACGCTCCAAGCCTCACCGAGGCTGAATTGTCGTTCGGAGGGGTAAAAGAGGCCGGGGAGAGACGCGGACGCCGGGAAAAATTTTAAACTTCCCGCCTGTCTGGCCCCAAACGCCGCAGGAAATCAGTTAGGAGAGAGAAAGGGGGCGGCCATGACTCGGTGTGCAAGTGGTTGGGGGGAATGAACTAGTGAGGGGGACGTCTCCTGGGGAGGGGTGGAAGAAAAAAACTGACATACGGTCGGAAGTCGCTTTAAGGAAAAACGGGTCAGAACCTGAGAAGAAAGGGGGGTCAAGAACAAAAAGTTCTCGGTGAAACTAAAAATCGGTGAGCGACGACGAAGGAATAAGGTGAAAAATGAAGAAGCGGGAGACACATTCATAGCGACAAAACTTCTTAGTAGAAAAGAATAGGTTAATTATTAGCCAAGAGTCAAAGAAAGAAGAAAAAAAAAAAAAAAAAAAGAAAGAAAAAAGGGGAAATAAGTGAGAACGAAACAGGGCAGTTGAGAGGGGTTGTCAGAAAAGCGTCTTCGAGTGCAATTTAGGGAAAAAAAATCCAGGCGAAAGGACCGGGTGATGGCAAGGAGTGGGGGGGAACCACGATAAAAGGTGACGAAAATGCGCGAAGCAGGGGGGGACGAAAAGAAGGGAAAAAAACAAAAAGAATAGGAAAAAAAATTTGCGCTTCAGAGAAGGTCCGCCGCTAACTAAAGAGGAAGGGGGAAAGGTGACTGCTTGGGCCGACAAGGGATGGGGAAAAAGAAATGCCCCCTGGGAGACTGCCAAAAGAAGAAAGGAAATATCAGTGGCCGGAGAAGGAGGGGGCAGGGCGAAGAGGAAGCGATACAATAAATTAAGAAAACGTAAAGGGGGGGGAGAAAAAAGATAACTTGGAATAGAAGAAGGATGGCTCGAAAAAAAGTTGGGGGGAGGGTAGTACACGTCCTTAGAAAGAAAGAGCTCTTCCTAGGTTACAACATCAACGAAGATGCTCTACGTTGCGAAAGGGACAAGAAAAAGGGCCAAAAAACTACTGAATCGGACGGAAGAGGGGGGAAGGGATGAACTCGGTCTGGAGGAATGCAAACAAAAAAAGGGGCCGACATCAAAGTTGGAAACGCCATAGAAAAACACCAATAAAAGACATTAACGTTCTGAAGGGGCAAACCTTGTCGAGGACTTACTAGGATAGATGCTCAACAGACACGAGACGCCATGGGGGGACAAAAGGGTCAGCGGCAGGATTGAAAAGGAGGCAAAAAAGAGAAGACTCCTAAAGAACGGCATCATTGCCCCCCGACGAGAAAGTGCTTTGGTGGGGGAAGAGGGTGACCACACCGATCATATGTTTGAAGGAAAACAAAACCTTTGAAAAAAAAAAAAAAAAAAAAAAGGGGAGCTGGGCGAAATGCTTCATGATAGTCCCCCGGGTTAGAACGGAGATAGTAGGAAGGGGGAAAACGCGAGAGGGGGGGGTGTAAAAGCCGGAAAACATATTAGGAAGAGGGCTGGCATGACAAAAAAGACGGAAATCTGAAGGGCCGATATCGTGGAGATTGAAAGGATGGAAAAAGGGGAGCTGAGCTAATCTTGATGGATCTACAGCAGAGGTAAAAAATAGTGATTGGCCATCTGATCACTACGCCTGCAAGAGGGAAGGCGGGGGGACTCTTATGGGTCGGTAGACCGGCACAGAGGGAATTGGCGAAATCAACGTTTGCCGCCTGGTGACAAAGGGGGCAGGAAAAGGGGGCGCGGGAGAATATTGGAACCTGGAAAGACAACGTAAGCGTACGGGAAAATGTGACTGGGGAGGAAGGCAAGGGTGGAAGGGAAAAAAAAGCGACCCACCGGGGGAAATTACCTAGACGACACGGAAACAGAATCTTTCATAACGGAAGAGGGAGGGGAATTTGGCTGAACTATGAAATTTACTAAAGGGGGGGAATTCGGGGTCGAATGAACAAAAGGGTAGACACAACGGGTGAAATTGGAACTGAAACTGATCAAAAGGATTTGAGCTTGCAAAATGTACATTCCATCAGGGTGTCAGTTAAAGTGGATCTAATAGCAAAGCATGGTCAAATCGTTTCGTCTGACATTGGGAAGCTATTGGAGGGAAGGTTCTATTTTATGGCTAGAAAAAAAAAAAGAAAAGAGTCTTGGAGGAAGAGAGAAGTGATCCCGTCGGAAAAGGAATGATTTACGAACTGGAATCGGTCAAAGGGTGTAAAACACAAGAAATCCAAGGAAAATATCGGAAGAGAAAGAGAGCAGATTGAAGGGAGCCAGCAGGGGTCAAGTAAGAGGTAATGAAAAATGGGAATAACAGAGGTTGTTGTTAGTTGGGGGAAAAGTCTTAAGGCCCAGCCGGCAGGTCAAATTTAGCAAGGGTCAAGTCATTGACAAGGAAAAAACGGGGAAGGGGAGAGGAGAGGAAGTGTACCTAAAACAGCGGATCAGGGACGCAGCAGAACGGGGGTCAACGAAGGTTATACGACAACAAACAGTCGAAGACGTCCAATCACATAAAGCAGGACCCAAACCGGGCAATTAAAGAGTGCACCGAAAACGAAACTTCCCCCCATATTGCGCCTGTGTAAGTTCCACCAAGGACAGGGGAAGGCAGCAGGAAAACTGAAAGAAGCCCTAAGACCTAAGGCACGTCAAGAAAATTGGGAGGGTCCACTACCCGAGTCGGGAAGGGAGCGGGTCTTCTTTGGTAGACACGAGAAAAATGGCATACAAATGGATCTTGGGGGGAGAGGGGGATAGCAGTGTTGCGCAAAGAACCCATGAAGGTCACTAATTTGAAGGGGCAGGCGGCTGGAAAACTGAACGACGGAAAAAGGGAAAAAGGGGGCGCCAAACAACGCTTTAATAAAAAAGAGTAAAAAAAATTGGAAAGAACGAGTTCCCGCGCTACGCTGATAGGTGGAAAAAAGGAACTGTATTTTCGAGTGAGCGGAAAGGGGGGCCGCCGCTAAACGGAAAACAAATGAGACTTACAAAAGGGAAAAAACGATCTGGCATGAGGGCAATGACTACCGCGGTGGCCCTGGAGTGCTTGAAGGGGCAAGCACACGGAGGTATCAGTATTAATAGGAGAAATAGGAGGGGTGCCGAAGAGAGTGAACCAAAAGAGGGGGTTTCGGCCGAGGGTGCGGAAAAATAAAATATTTCCGATGGGCGGCAGATGCAAGTCGCAGGGGAAATCAAAAAATAAAAAAAGGGGGGGGGGAGAAGTCGGAGTAAAAAACAGTTTTGTTGCATGCAGGGGCGGCGTAGGCAAATGTTAACTACAGACCCATCCGAAAGGAGGGTTGAAGGGAAAAAGCGAAAGGAAAAAAGAGATGGAAGTTTTGGGGAATCTGGTTTCGCCACGAGGCTCAGGCGGGAATTCTGGAGAGCAGGAACGAAAGGAAGAGGAAACAATGCCTCGAAGTGTAATCGTTTCAGAAAGAAAAGAGCCACGATGGACTGGGAAGTGCAAAAAG
>Ga0179591_1258854_pt1 | contig 16699 bp, 14 predicted proteins | sample CZOMad2_1_08_16f_FD_182891 | JGI IMG/M metagenome (GOLD analysis project Ga0179591, IMG submission 182891) | Vadose zone soil fungal communities from Angelo Coast Range Reserve, California, USA - CZOMad2_1_08_16fungal (PacBio error correction) | ecosystem: Environmental > Terrestrial > Soil >...
CTCTTGGTCTGCGTTCGAAGAAATTCAAGTGCCGGCTAATTCCAAGTTAAGGGAACACCGCCAGCCGCTGCTTTAACAGGCAAAATTTAATGGAGAAGAAGAGGAGTCAAACAGAGTGGATCACAGCGACGGAGGGAAAGGGGCAGGGAACGGTGTGAGATGTAAATCCGCAAAAGTCAATTGAGTTACTGCGACGAATGGGAAAAAAGGAGTTAGCAAGGAGCCGGAAAGAATTGGGAGCAAGAAGAAGAAAATTTAATTCGCGATGTAGCAAGATTCCATTGTGCAGGACGAAAAGGCGCGCGAGAAAGGCAGAGATAAAAAGGGAGGGCCATGATGTTGAAGGGAAAAAAGGAGGCGGGGAACTCATTCTCGCATGGAGAGGGGAAGTTGTTCATCAATCGCGGTCACACCAGCAGCAAAAAAACTCTCTCAAAAAGGGGAGAGAGTGGGATCGTCTAGCGGGGATGGCGTTGATAACAAGTCAAAGCCATGAGAATAACGTCGGATCAGGGACCACATCATTCTTCTACATGGGACTTCTGTACATCGCGACAATCCTCAAGTCTTCGAAACGGTGACTGCGAAGGACTTCTGATGAGGGAAGGGCAACTACCTTTGTTAACGTAAAGGACCAGGAGGGGGTAATGTCGCGATAAACGGGGTTGGCCACGCACCTAGAACAGAAACTGGGGCGGGAACGGACCGTTTTTCCGATCAGAGTCCCCTTTTAAGTGGGGCGGAAACGCGAGCGGCACGGGCGTGTTCTATTGGGACTTTTTAAAACCGGCCCTGAACTTCTGAGGAGCACGCCGGGGACAGTCTGAGGGACACGCATAACCGCAAACTAAGAATACATCAAATCCCAATCCGTCATGGAAAGCAGGAGAAGGGGGTGGCTCAGCTTGGGCCAAGGAAAGGCTGAAATCGTTCCGTCACAAGGCTCCACGGCAGAAAAAGTCTCCTAGGTGGTGAAAGGAAAGAATCAAAGTCTTAAGCCACGTTTGAAAGTTATCTGAAGCCGGACCCGAAGACAAAGAAGATGTCCGCACTGACGGTCTGAGGAAGCAGGACGGACTATGAGGGTCATCAACCTTTAAACCGCTAGAAAAATCCTTCTGCGGACATCAGCCGGGCTGCGACCTAGAATTGGGCACGAAGAAGGTTTCCTCGCGTTCTCTGAAACGGAAAGGAGCTAGGAAAGGGGGGAAGAGGGTCCGCGTCCGCTCATCCTCTCAGAGGGCAACGATGCTGAAGGAGAAAAATGAAGCCAATTGGGAAAAATTACTAACCGGAAACACAGAAAAAAGAAGCAGGAAAAGGGGATTGACGGCCAATAAACGCGAGTCAAATCATTCGGCAAATTCAGAGTAGTACCCGTAGGTAAAAGGTGTGGGTCCGGTTTAATAAAAAACAGCAGGAGAATTTTCAGCCTGGGCTAAGGCAAGCGGCCATTGCAAAAACACCAAAGCTACAAGCACGAAATCACGAAACATTTCATAGGGCATACAAAAGATGAGACTCGCAGGAAATTAACATGCCAGAATCGCCACGACCTCGGCAGGGGAAAAACACGCAGAGAGGACACTCCTGTGGAAGCGGGTACCGAGAAATCAAGGCGTTTGGATTTCACCCTCAGAGCCGAGATTAAAATGGGAGGACAAAACCCGAGCTTGAAAAAATCTAAAGCTGTCAGAAGATGGGCATCGAGAGGGGGACGGTTACTGCAAATAAGAAAAGACTTAGCACTCTCGTCCCACGTCCAATCGCAAAAAAAAACAGACAGGCAGACCTGAGACACTGGACGGGGGCAGGCAAAGAGACTTAAAAACTCTGGGAGCGAGTAAATTCGAGTAAACTCGGAACCGGGTGGAGTTCTTAGAGAAGTTTGAAGAAAGAAGCCGAACAGCCGAGGAGGCGCAAATTCTTTATCAGGTTTAACATGGGGGAGCTTCAAAACAGCAATCTCATGTCATGAATGCAAAAGAGAAAGAGAGCATCTACAAAGGGGGAACGGACGAGGCCGCACAAAAAAAGTTGAATCTGTGAAGAAGGAAGCACTGCAGAATTCGCTGAAAAAAGGCTCGCTGAGGAAACTGAAGTTCCTATCCCTGAATAGGGGAAAAAGCTCGACGTCACAGGCAAGGCGAGGGGGGAATTCTCGGGGAATAACAAAGTCTCTTTTTCACCAGAAAGGGAGGCCTCTGAAAGCCGTATGATCTGCACCTGGAAACAAAAAAGACGATAGGGTGGTTTTGGGGGTTAGAGGGAAAAAGAGAATCTTGTACTATGGGCTTGGGGCGAGCCATAGAAAGGGTCAGGCGAAAATGAAAATACGAGAAAAGGGAACTCTCGCTCTGGGCGAAGGGGGTAAGAAAATTTACGTCTTTCTAAGATGGCGTTCGGAGCCGGACCAACGGAGAGCTCGGGTTATGAGTTGTAACAAAGAGGGAAAGAGGGAGGGAATCACCCCTGCGCCTCGAAAAAAGAATGACGAGAGAGAAATACTTTCCTTGACAGTGATGACCAAATAAAAGTCATGTCTTTGGGGGAGAAGATAGAAGGAGAGGGAAGTCTTTTATTCAAAATAAAGGGGGGGGGGAGGGGGGACTGTGATGAAGGATGGGAGATTAATGGAGCTGGCTGATAGTGCAAGGACTATATGGGGGTCCTCCGGGAGTTAATTAGAGGAGCCGAAGAAAGAAAGACCAAACTCAAATCAGCGATGGGGGGTTTGAGTCCGACAAGGGTTATTATGTAATTCTAAAAGGGGAGTGCCTGAATTATCTTTTAGCAGCACCCAAGGGAGGCTAGTTGAGAGGGGAAAAAGTATCCATCTTGCATACGATAGACTCGATAGTCAAAGCAAGTAGGGAAACATTCGCGAATTGAGGGGAAGGAAAAAATCAACGGGGAGAGGTCCACAACTCCGGCGAGAGTTAAGATGAGGAGAAAACGAAAAGATGGAGGAGGACAAGAAAGATTAAAGAGAAGGGGTCGGGTAACAGAAAGTTTGAAGTGACCTTAAAGTGCGAAACTCGGGGGGAGAGGGATAAGTCATCTGAGGAAGGAGGGAGACAATGGGGGTCAAGATCCGCTTTTGTCCTAGGGAAAAAAGAAGATATTGGGGAGACTTGTGTGGAGGATACCCTCTAATCATCGGTATTCGGAGAATTTTCATCGGCCAATACGTGTCATCAACAAAAGAATGATGGCAGGATTGTATGCGAGTCTTAGAACGCGAAAACATAAGGCGGACAAATCAATATTGGTGGGCAAAGAGAGGACCCACAAAATCCTCATAGACATAGTGCCACAAGATTTTTGTGGGTGAAAAGAAATGTGGCAGAGAATTCAAGTGAGGAACCCAAAGAAAAAGGGAAACAGGTTCTTGGGAGGGGGAATAACAGTTCAGGACAATTGGGAGTACCTGCTAGGCGCGGGGGCGAAGGCAGGGGCAGAGGAGACGTCAAGGGCTCGTTCAACTTGCATAAAGGGGAAAGAGGAAACGTGACAGGGAGTAAGGCTCGCGAACCAAGCAACGACCGGGAAATGTGAATGAAAGGAACAAGCGCGGAAGGGTCCAGGTTCGAGGGCAATTAGGGTAAACTACTATAAGTTATGGATGCTAAAAGGGAATGACTCAAGAGGACGTAAGGGAAATTCCTCAAAAGAAGGGGGAGAATTTAAGTGCGGGGATGAAGGCTAAGAGGACGATATTAGAAAAAGAATGGGGCAGAGGGATCTAGAGGGAAAAATGGCCAGAATGTGGGGCTGGGGCGGGAGAGGGGGCACGATTAGTGGGCGGAACGAGAACCTTGGCAAACGCACCGTGAGAGCAGGAAGGACCGTGCTTGCTTGAGCAAAGCAACGTCGGCGGGGCTGCGCCGGTGCAGGGATGAGAGGGGGAGGGTTTGCAAGTAAGTAATGATATGGTTCTGGGGGAGACGACCCGAAGGGTCTATGATAATGAAGTTTGACGTCTTCTGTTGAGGGCTGTGACTGCCCGGAGGGTCATGACGCCCGTAAGGAGGGATAAGGAGCTTTTTAGAAAGTGCCCATAAGTTGGAAGAGAGGAGGGGGAGACGGTGCACAATTGGGGAGAAGAAGAGAGGGAAGGGTTGTGGGGTTTGATGGGGTACTAATTTGGCTAAAGGGGCGAGGTGCTTCTTTACAGGTCAGAAAAAAGAAACAATCGGTCAGGACCGCGCCTAGTTGGGAGAAAGAAAGAGGTGGGGTGAGAAAAGGAAAGTGACAAAGAGGATGGCTATCTGAAATGGAAACATCCCTCCCTTGCTGAGGGGCGGGGGCCATCTAACGGTTACGACAGGGCAATGCCCGAGGTCGCTGCGAAGGAATAGGAAGGGGGAGAAGTTAAATCAACTCTACAAGCGGTCAGCTGGGAAGACTTTTACGAAGTTTGGCTAAAAAAGGGAGACGGTGAGGTCACTTCCTGCCTTTGAAGGGAGCAAAAAGTACGAATAAAAGGCAGAGTAAAAAAGACAATAAACAAGAGAAGGAACAATTTCAGCGAATGGGGATTGAGCGTTTAATTGGATTCTCGAAAGGTCAAGTTTTTAGGGGAATCGTGGGGTAGAATGGGTCAAGAAAGACTTGGTCCTTCATGGGTGTAGGGAAGGGATCGTAACAAGTCACGGTAAGAGAGGGTCGTCGTTGACTTTAATTACGAAAAAATAGGGAAAGGCCTTTCACGATCAGATATTTCTCAATATCAACTAAAGGAAAATCAATCGCCTTCTGTGAGGAGTGGGAAAAATTCGATGAAGGGCAAAGGAATACGAAGAAACTCTGAATTAGTTGACGGAAGGTTTAAATTGAGGGAACTGACCATTTCCAAAAGGAAAAGGGAAGCAATGCGAAAATTCTAGGCGGAAATATTGGGGGGGCATTGGGGGACCCATTCGGGCAGGAAATTTGTGAAGGTATACACGTACACGATAAAAACTGCCGTTAGGTTTTTTCCCAAAACCATACGTGTGGGATTCAGGGGGGAGGGGAGCTTGGGGGGGCAAGGCGAGCGCGAAAAAAAACGATTCCTAATGGGGGGGAAGGTTTTCAGCCGGCAAAAAAAAAGTTCGCGAGGGGGGGCGTGAGGTCGGACGATTGGAGGAGTCGAGGACAGAGTAGTTCGGGGGAGGGGGCAAGAAGGAGGATAGGGGCTCGGGAAGTTACGCACCGAAGAAAGTACCTTTTTAATAAGCACAAAAGCGCACCATTCCCCCCGGGAGCGTGGAGGAGAAGGCCACCGGTCTGATCCAGCGATGGCCACCAAGGAAGTGGGGCGAAGAGAAAAAGTTCCGTCAAAAGGTGAAGTAGGAAAAAGGGGAAGACAAACTGGGCAGGGAAGGTTCTGGCGTAATTTCACACGGAAAGGATTCCATAGTGCAAAAAAAATAGAAGGGCAGAGCGATTTCAAAAGGAAGGGAAGGGGGAGGGGAAAAAGGGGGGGAAGAACGATACGCGATCTCATGGCAACTCATGATGTTTCCTCCAATTCTTGGGGAATCAATGGCTAGGGAAGGTTCATCAATCTCTGAATGCTCAAACCGCGCGCCCCTGACACGGTATAGCTCTAAATTGGGAAGAAGAGAGAATTTTATCCTTGGAGCGATGGAGAATGAGGGAGTTGGGATGAGAAGAAGGAAGCTGGGATTTTACCACCTCGCCTTTAACGCAACTCAAAGCGGCGCCATTACGAGATTGAGGGGTATCGCGACGACATGCCGAAGTCGTCAGCATGAAGCGGTTAAAATAGGGAAAAGAAATTCTCAGCCATGAAGCGGAAAATTAGTGAGGCGGGTAAAAGAAGGGTGAATGGGCTACCTCAGAATGGAATGAGGGAGCTTTATTTACCCCACTTTTGGGGTAAAAGACGGCGACTTGGGACGCCGAAGATCTGCCAAAGGAAGGTTGGGGGGGGCCGCCATCGCTTTGGGGATGAGACACGGTGTGAGGGGGGGAAACATATTTGCTGGTGGAGAAATTTTACCTAGGGTGGATTTATAACGGCACGAGAACGGGGGCGGAGAAAGGAAAAAGTTGGAACTTCAGGGCCTACTCGGGACGACTCACAAGAAAGTAAAATCGGGCTAGTCCATCCTTCCAGAAACTCGTGGGGCCGCGGCGATAAAGAGGCATTACAGACCGTTGTATGAGTATCAGAGGCCATGGTGCAAAGTCAACTACCGCAGAAACGTAAGCCCGCGCGGGGAATTAAAAAAGTCAGTGGAAGGCGTTTAACGTTGTTAAAAAAGCCGTACACAAAACAAGATGCAGAGGACCGAGAAAAGAGCGGACTGATTCATCAGACAGAGAGGGCGGTCAGGGCAGGACACCCTCGTATTAGCATCATTTGGCGGGAGCGACGTCCTAGGCGGGATTATTTTTAAGCAAAGAGAAAGAGACTCAAGGGCCGAAGCGTTATCTGGACGGGGAGTGGGCAAAAAATGACACGGAGGTCCTGTGACCGCTTGATCAACTCAAACGAAACTAAAAAACGGGAACGGAAGGAAGAGAAAGTAGAAAAGGACGCTGTGTAGTTGCTAACCAAATTGACAACAAAACCGATTCATTAACGAGAAGCTTAAAAGGAAATGGGGTCTTCTCTGCAAGTCGCAGTAAAGGGTGGGGGAGGGGACTTGTAGCGCCGCGAAAATGTTCAGTTTTGCTAATGAACAAAGCGCCTTGAACAGCGCAACTCAAAAGAAAAAGAAAAACAACTCTCTCAAATACCGCCAAAGTCTCTGGTTCGAACATTCATCGGCAGGAAGGACCTCAGGATAAATACAACGCAGATCGTAAAAGGTGGACTACTCAGGGCCCGTCTTTGTGTTGGGCTCGCCATCCGAGCCAGGGTTGAGAAAAGTCGGGTCGAGCAAAAAAAAAGATAGGGCTCAAAGCTCCGAGCGTCCCGAAAAGAAATGGTCTCTAGAGGTCAGCGACACGGAATACACTACCAAGAGAGAAATCAAAACCAGCAAAAAAGCTCGCCCTGCGTGAGGGAAGTAATCATCCATAAAAAAGATGGGGGAAATGCTTAAAGTAGAAGCACTTCAACCTGGGAGAGGGTGAGATCTCCTTTGGCGCAGGCTACGCGCATCGGAACACAAGACAAACGAATTCTTTTTCATAGACAAGGGTCGCCTGAAACCAAAAAAATCTCAAATGGTTAAATCGCGTGCAAGCGACCCCCGGCGAGCGGGCTAGGAAGAGAGGTAGCGAGCAAACAGCGAGCGATACAAGTCCGTTCCGAGAACCAGGGCTCATGAGCGAACAAAGAAGGCGTCAGTCGCTAAGAAGGAGGATGGGGAACATAGTTTCGGAAACGAACGCGGGACCGATGATCTGCAGAGACCGCCACATTCAGGCGGTGTGTATTAATGAAAAGAGGACGAGAAATCTTGAGAATGCTTAGGGGGCGTTCATCTCTTGAGTCTTGCAGAAAATTTGCCGAAGAACGACCTCGTCGCGGCGACTGTGTATTCCCGCGTTCGGGCTATGTCTTTCGGACGGGACCAACGGTAATAGGCCAACTCGTTGTATGTTGACTTAGACATTGCCACGGACGAGTAGCCACTGCGCGTAAAAAAAAGAGCATGCAGGTAAGAAAATGACAAATGTATTGAACGCAAGGTAGAACGCATCGGGGGGCGGGGGGGGTTAAAAGACTGAAAACTGACAGATTTGTAAATCTCGTGTGCTTGTAGTTCATGAGGGTGCACTTTGCCCATTCGAAGGAAGAGACATGCCCAGTTAAAGTGAGAGGAGACGATCACGAAAATCTCGGCCACTCTCGCCGAGGTTTGGTGGAAAAGATAATAAGGGAAGCGAAGAGAAGTGAGTTTCACAACACCCATGTGGGTGAAAGACAGTGAACATCGAAAAGATAAAGCGACTGTATCAAAATCACTTAGAGCACTCCTGGAATTAGCAAAAGAAACTTCTAACTCTGTTCCGTAACTCTCAGATGGAAGATCTCTCAAAAACAACGGGGACTAGGGGAAGGATCAAAAAATTAAGGGTGGAACTATTTACACTACTGTGAAGTCTATTACATTTCGCTCCTCAGGTGAGTAGAAGAATTTTTGGGGGGGGATAATTCCTCGAAAAGTACAGAGGGGTAAAGCAAAGGGGCCTCTGAAAAATTTCTTTGAAACTTTGGGGTGGACAGCTCAGCAACGCAATCATGCAAAGGTGGTTATCCATAAATGGGGGTCGATCAAAAGAAAACTGATATTGAGGGTCTTTCAGTCAAGGATTCCAAGGAGTCAGGGGGAGGCATAGAGGAATATAAGGAGGCAAGATTGCAGCTACCTCTCGTCAAGCCGATCAAAAAAGGACACCCTATTTTGATAAAATGTGGAGAATCCGAAAGCACAAAGAAATGCTTACTCCTTTGCAGTTTAAGGAATGGCGATAATTAAATTATGCTCGTGGCAGCGCGAGTTCGTACTCCGGGCAGCGAAACGGCAGAACCGATACGTGGGCGAAAAAAGGCGCGCGACGCTCAACGACCCGGAAGAAGCCCAAGGACGCGCTAGGGATCCTCGTATCAATGATGCCAGACTCGCGAAATTAGAGGGATCTCCACAAGAACCAAGAGTCAGGGAAGGGAAGCTCATTCAAGAAACCTTCTCTACTGGTGGAAAAGGGGGGGGAAAGGAGACCGGAGGCTCGCAAGGGACGATAAAAGATCCGCCAAGAACGTCTTGACTCTACACAGCAGGTGCTTGGGACGTCGACAGGGCACGATTTCCCTTTCTAGGAAAGTGTTAATGGCTCGTCCTTTTGCACGAATCCATGCTGCCAAGAGCAACTTAGTTCTACAAGGGAAAGGGGGAGTGGGCGGTGATCTATTTCTCTTGGGAAATGATTGCTGTGGGTCATAAAAAAGTGTCATGAAGGGGCGTGGAGCAGTGAGGTTACTTCTGGGGGCGCACATGCGGAGAAACCATTATCACCCGGGAGATCGAAGGGAAACCACTTGCCCAGAGTTGGAGCGATGCGGCTGCACGAAATTGGGCAGGGAGCAGGACGGTTTGGGGTTTGAGATGGGGGGGACGATTTTCTGGGATGCTAGAGGTAGAGTGCCCGTGAATTCTCCATCATAGAACAAAGTCAGGGAAGTTAAAAATCGGGGGGTGTTACTCGAACTTTTCAAGGGAAGCGAGACGAGGGCGAGAGTCCAAAATCGCAAGCAGGGGGGGGAGGGCAGCTTCACTGGATGTGAAAAGAAGAGGTTGTAAGCAAGGGGGGAGCGGGGAGAGAGAGCATGTTCAAATATTGGACCTCCACTCAGCGTAGCTTTTGAGAAAGACGTCTTCGGGGGAGTGAGCTTGGCTGACGTAATTGGAAGGCCGTTTCGCAAACATTCCGCAGGAAAGGTTGGCGAGGAAGGACAAAAGCAATTACGCGAATTACGCAGATGCGCCGATGAAATTGTACGCTGGGGGGGCGGCAGAAAACTTCTGAGTAGGGGTTTTCTCGCAGACGGGGGGAATTTTGTCACTCAAGCTTGGCAGAGGGTCTGCAGGGGAAAAAAAAGGAAGATGGGAACTTGGAGGAGCAAGTTGACAATAAAACGACGGTAACGATATTAGCTGAAAGCGAGCGGACCAAGAACGCTCAAGCATGAGTAGGGGTGGAAATTCGTCTCCAGACTAAAGCGCAACGAATGAGTCAGGAGGGTTTAAAAATCTGTGCGCAATGACAATAAGCCGATTAAAAGGGGAAACGATTCAGCGACTTCTGAAAAGCTTGGGGGAAAACCATGACGGCACAAATTTGGGATAACGTTCAAACAAGAAACAAAAGCCAGATGATGGACTTAAAAAAGAGATTTACTTCTTGGGAGGGGCAAGGCGAGGCGAAAAACCGGCCCTTCATTTTAAGGGAAGAGGGGTCAAAATGTCAAATGCTGTGGCAAGGGAGAAATTAAGGTCAGCTCAATGTGGGACGGTTGGATGCGTGGGAGGAAGAAGTGCGGGGCATGCGATAAGCATAGTGTTCAGTCCGGTTATAAATTAAAAAGGGTCAACTCAAAATCGGAAGCCGCAGAGGAAAGAACAAACCATGTCATGAGAAAGGAAAAGACGGGGCAAAAAAAACCGGTGGCGCGGGGAAATAGTTTCGTCCGGCATGGGGGGGGGAAAAAAAACGGTGGGGGGAAGATGTAAATCCAAACTTTACATTTCTGTCGGGGGGAAGGAAAAGGACACAAGAAGGAGAAAAAGGAACGAATTGCAAGCTATCCAGGTAGAAATTTCTTCGCGAAGGCGAGACATTACGGGCTGTCGGAGGAGAAGCTCGCTCCAGCAGAATGAGGGGGAGTCCACGGCGGCGATGCTTTGCAACCCAGTTCTTCAGGGAAAGGGATCAGGTATTTTTAAATCGACAAATCTGATCACGGGGAGAGAAAAAACACCGGGGATGAGGTAGAGAAAGGGGATAAGGGCCTCGGGTCATTATCCATCGGGTACGCTTGTGAAAAAAAAAATCAAGAGCCATAACTACTGGTAGTGAACAAAGATACGACATCATGCACTCGAAGGGGGAGAGATTCAAGGGAGAGAAAAACATCACGGCGTCATCAATCAATTACCGGCTATCGACTCAAGTATGCAATGGAAGGAGAAATGACGGGGGTGAAATTTCTCTGAAAGAAAGGGTGAAGGAAGTGAGATAAAATCTTAAAACAGAAACGGTGGTGGTCCCAAACGGAGAACTCGGGAAACCAACGCTTTGTTTTGAAGAAAAAGACGCAAAACGGGGGGAAGGAAAACAAAAAGCACGCGCTGGCGAAGGTGATGGATTGCAACGACGAAACGGTACGCTGCCAAAACCGAGGGGTCAAAAAGTCTTGCTGGAAAGAAAGCACGCCGATTAACCCGCCGTCCGACAGGAAAGGAAAAAGTGGCCGGCGGATACTCAGGAAGGAACGGAAGGCGGACTCGGGCTGCTCGAGAACATTATCAAAGACCCGGCCGGGGAACCCTTCTCCCTGCGGAGTGGTCTCACTCACTTCAGGCCAGGAGAAATTTGAACGTTGCTTAAAAAGTCCGACCCATGAAAGACCAAGGGAATCCTAAATATAAGCGTGATCTAGAAGGAAGGGGAGTTCTTAACAAAACTACCGCTAGGGGACTATATTTATCTCTCTGAGTAGCCTGACATCTGTTGGGGACACTAAGCAACTCAGAGGCGATGCCATTAGAGGGGAAGAAACTCTCTGGTAAGCATGGAGAGTGACACGAGGGGACGAAAGGTAAAGCTGGACAGCGCTCAAGCAGGAAAAAGGTGACAGGACGAACGAATATGAATGAAAAAGCTGCAAAAAATTCTAAAACATAACAGACAAACAGATCAGGAAGGCTTGTGGAACGGAAATTAAATTAAAGGCATGTCGTCATTCGCGAAAATCGAAAAGGGTCGGGTTTTTTGCTGGGACCGTTTTTACTCGGGAAGTTTCAGGGGGTTTGAGAAATGAATAACGGCAGGGAAAGGATCGCACGCCAACCACGTCACCTCATCAGAAAGAGTTGATCAAAAAAATAAAGGGCGCGGGATCGAATAAGTACGCATACCTCGGCGGATGACAGGAAATCCGGGTGAAGAGGGCGAAGAAGGGACACGTCGGGAGTAGGAGTCGCAGCGGGGGGTCTCGCAGGGCGGGGAGTAAACAAAACCGATCTGCTCACTGATCTGTTAAGAAACGATTGAGCGCTGAACGTAACGGAAGAATCCTCCGTCTCACCAATAAAGGAAACAATCACACAACCTTCAAGGACTGAGCGAAGAAATGAGAAAAAAAACATTAATCCATAGACATGGAAAGGGTGGGGTCGGAAGGAAAGTATCCGTGCTTACGGGTCTGTCAAGTTGGGGTGCTAAATATGTCACCTCCCCCTCTACCTCTTCGGAAAAAAAGATTGATCAAGGGGGCTGGGTCCACCAAGCAAATCACTCATGCATAACAAGATCTGAGCAGAAAAGGAAGCTCATTAACTGGAAGGGTCGCGAGTGCGAGCTTCCCCGGCATTAAGGCGAAAATCCCAAAAAAAGGACGGCCAATCACAAAGACAACTGTGAGCAAGTCAATAAGGAATTGGGAAGGCGAGATAAATAATGAGCGGTGGGGAAAATAAGTGGTACTCCGTCCTCTTCCCGCTTATTAATATGAAACCTAACAATGACTGGGCGGTGGTGGGGGGAATGAGCTTGACTATAGGTGAGTATGCTTATAGTCAGAAACTTTGGGCACTACGAAGTAGGAAAAGCGGGCAGAAGAACCACTGGGACCTCGGAGGCTGTGTCACTTTGGAAAAAGGCACATCCAGTTAAATGGAGGGTTTCAGCGAGCCGACAGCAGCATTGATGAAGTGAAAAAACGTGTAAGTAAAACACTCGCAGGAACCCGCAAAGCATTTTAAGAGCTTCAAGTGCAGGGGGGAAGGAACAAGAGAAGTGGCACTGGGAGGAGAGAAAAATTTTTAAATCAAAACATAGTGGTGGAAAGCGGGGAGAGGAAAATTCATGATGGGGTAGCTGCATCTTGGGAAAGGAGGGAAGAAAGGAGCCTGAGCTTTAATTCGGGAAGAAAATAAAAGGACACTCTAATTTGTTGAGCCTGACCATTGGTGAGTGGAAGAAAAAAGTTGAAAGCTTCTAGGAGAAAAAGAGACCTTAATTCAAGATGGGAAAAGGAAACAATCTGGCAGAAGAAATCGAGGGAGGAGCAATCACAAAAGGGAAAAAAAAAGGGCGGCCAAGGAATAAAAAGGGAAAATTAGGCCGGACATCGTTTCCAAAAACTCATGGGGGGGATGAACTAAAACACAACAAAAGGAGGAAAGAAGATGAAAACTCGGGCGTTGAACGTGGGGAGTCAGATTTAAGGGCTCCTTCCTGAAAGGGCAAAAGCGGTGTTCTAAGGGGGATGGTCGTAATTGACAGGGAAAATGGTCATTATCGGCAAAATGCCTCTGGGGGAGATAACCTCCTCGACTCGATGCGAGATTTAAGAGGGAAAGGAAAAGGTGTGAGGGGTCTACAAGCTCTATCATTTGCAGATGGGAGGGGGGGTTCCAGGAAAGCGTCAGAGGACTGAGATCTAGAGGGGAAAGGGGCCTGACAGATACCCATCCTCCTGGAAGAAGGTAACAGAGAGGTGGGGAAGAAAAGAATAGTATCCAAGGAAGGAGCCAAAAGAACTGCTCAGGTTTTCATAAAAGTGGAGGAGGAAACTACATTTATTCGGTTGCGAAAGCAGGGTATACGCCTGGCAAACCAAAATGTTCATAAAGAGGGATAGTAACTTTGGAGTAACGAATCATAGAAACAGACCGGGAAGCATGGAAAAATTAAGCCACTCTCGCGAAGGTAAAGGCAGCTCTTGCAAGACTAAGATAGAAAAATTAGATCGACCAATAAATGAACTATGTTAAAGCTAAGGAAGAAAAACAGTCCTCTAATTGGGGGGGGACGGCGAAAGGTTGAAGGTCACTCACTTCTAAGAGAAGGAAACAAGGGGTCATAAAAAGGCGGGTCGCAGGAAACGAAAATCGCCGCATTTAGTGTGAAGTAGATTTGACACTATGGATCTTGATCTGAAAGGCCTTGGGTGAATGAAAAAAAGAGCGCATCTTCCCGTGCTGGGCCGGGAGCACGAGCAGAAATTGGTGAGCTGATTGAAGATTAAGAGTTGAGCAGCGTGCAGGAGGGGGAAAAGGGGGAGGGGTGGCGCCCCTCATTTTCAAGAGTAGGCCCACTTTTGGGGACGGAGCTGAGGTCCTTGCTCACGGAGGATGTCAGAAAATAACTAGTAAAGTCAGAAGAGGAAAGAAGTGGTTAAAGGCTCAGATGGCTGCCATTGTAAAAAGGGCGAGCAGGAAGTGGTGTTTGCGTTGACAGTAGTTGGAGAGAGGTCTAAGGCCCGTGAAGGACACGAAAATAAAAATCGGTGGACCTATCGGCGCATAGGGAGGGGTGTGGGTGTTGACGAGGAATATCGGAGGGGAGGACTGGTCGCTACCGAAAATGGAGAGAATGTCAAACGTGAACATCGCGTGGGACATATTACTATTGAGGAGGTGGAGAGGGCGGGTGGCCTCACTACGTCAGAGGAGTTGAAAAGAACGTTTGATTTAGGGGGAGTTAGTGGGACGTGAGTCTTTTAAATAAAGGGTGGAATTTCAAAAAGTCCCATGAAAGTTTAGCTTCTATTAAAAGGAACAAAAAGAAGAGAAAGCAAATTTGCGCGAATGAAAATGGGGAATTCGCGTGATGGGGGTAATTCGATTCAAAGGGAAGGGATTCGTGGTTGTCGGGGTAAATTAAAAGGTTTTGACTATTGGCCTTCAAAGTTTGAGGGGGATCGGGTCGGCACTTCAAGGGACGATGAGAGCGGGGGAGCTTGCCTAAATCTGAGCATGTCACAAGAAGGGATTTCTCCTCGATCAAAGAGGACGGAGAGCGCAATCGAATGTCTTAGTGGTGGAAAAAGAAAAAGGAACAGACGACCTCGACAGCGCGCGAGGTGAGTCAAAAGGGAGCTCAAAAGGAAAGTCCGACCTGGGGGGGAAAACCGAAGGGATTCGAGCGGAGTGTTTGTATGGGGAAAAAACAAAAGAGGGGGTTCGGGCTTTGTAAGATAGTTCAAAACGCGGCAATTACTAAGGGGTACTAAACCCAAAGCTTGGGGGGGGGCAAGGCCGATAAGTTTCTCTCGAGGAAAAAAGGTAAAAAAAGAATGCCGATGTATCAAAAAATTTAAATGGAGGTCCTGGAAAAGGACAGGAAGTGGTAAATCGGCTAAATTGGGAGGGAGTCGTGTACACGAGTAGGCGAATGTAAATCGGTGGAGGAGTGAGACGCGACTTCAGGGCCGGAAATTGTCAACAAACCACAAGCCGCGAAGGGGGAGCAACCGGAAGGTCATCCGTAAAAGGGAGGGGAAAAATTCCTGTGCTCTCGGAAACAACGTGAGTTCCGCGGATTGCCTGTCTAAAAAAAAAGGGGGGAATTTGACTAACTTCATTTCACATTCTGGCGGGACGTGAATTCCAGGATTGGATCAAGGGAAGGGTCACGAATGTAGTCCTAAAGAATTCTTAAGAAACAGATCATGGGATGCTGAAGACTGGTGCTTCCGCTAAGAACACAAATTCATTGGGACGGGTGAAATGAGTAGGGGGGGAGGGGGTGGAAGACCCAGTATGGGCTCGGGTGGGAAAAATCAATGCTCACGGAACACAACCCTGATCACCTTATCTAGCTCCAACAAAACAAAGCTGTAGGGTAAGATAGATACCGGGGGAGAGGGCGGCGAAGAGACGGTGAACATATTTAACTTGCAAATCAGGAAAAGGGGGGGGAGGTCACCGAAGAAAGCCGGGGGAACCTCTTCTCTCAAGGGTCAGAGAAGGGCCGTGGAACGAAAACATCCAATAAGCATCCAAAGGAGGGACTCGCAAGGCTATATCGGAAATTACTGACGGGGGACGGAAAGAATCACGTGAATTAAAAGGCAAAAGAAATGGGTGGAAATGAAGTTCGCGTGTTACATATTCACACCATTGGGGGGGAAAAGCACCATTTCCGGAACGCGGAGAGCAGGGGCCAAGGCCTTGGGGTTGGTGACCAGCAGCTTTTGGAAAAATTACGGGTGAGTTGTTAGTCGCTGGAGCGGCTTGGAGGGATGGGAAATTTACCTTCCCTTCACATTAAAGGGGGAAAAGAAGAAAACAGAGTCCTAGTCGTGGACCGACACACTAGCATCGACCGAATTCCAATACTCATAAAGGACCGGCATTCAGCAAGGTTGTGGAAAGAAGGTAAAAGACGCGTCCACAGGAAGGTGATCCTTTTTAAAAAAAAGAGACGCCGCAAGTCTAACCGAACAAGGGGCGCGTTGGTTCAGAAGAGAGCGGCGGGGGAAAGGGGCTGAAAAAGGCCGACCGCATGGGGGGAAAAAAAAGTCCTCCGATAGAATCGGTCCGGGAAGAAGGCCATAGGACTGCGTCATGGCGCACACCTGATTAAACCGATACAAAGGCGCGGGGGGAAGATGTCTGGGGAGGGACGGCATCGAATGTGTGACAAAATCCGGCACTAATAAGGGGCAAGGCGGGGGGGTATCTGGAGTCCTGACCGGAGACGGAAGATGGCGTGGTCTTGTCAGGGCTTCAGCAAGCAAAAAGCAGATATCGGACACAGGAGCTGCCTTAAGAAAGTCAATGGGAGAAAAATGAAAAAAAGGGAAAAAAAGGATTGCAGACACAAACTTCTAAAAAAACGTAAACAAGCAGGAAAGGTTTGCGCGAAGGACAAACATCTAATGAAATTTAGAGTTCGAGTGCAGGATGGGGGGGGGCTTGTCGTTTTACATCGACGATAAACTTTTCATGGGAACGGGGTAGGAAGCCGGCCGCCAAGAAGCACGCCCAAACACTCACTAAACTCGCGTGATCAGACCGGCGAGTAGAGGGAGGAAGATGCTCATCCCGCAGGGGGGAACTCGGGATGACCACCAAGGAAAGAACCCGGGTGAATTGGTCAACTACAAGCAGGGAAAGGCGTGAGACAGCGCAATCTCAATGTGAAGAAAAAGGAGGGCGATCCATCCTCAAATATTCAGAGAGTCAAAAAAAAAAATTGTGAGATTCGTCGTCTTGAACGGCAA
>Ga0179591_1251577_pt1 | contig 16697 bp, 16 predicted proteins | sample CZOMad2_1_08_16f_FD_182891 | JGI IMG/M metagenome (GOLD analysis project Ga0179591, IMG submission 182891) | Vadose zone soil fungal communities from Angelo Coast Range Reserve, California, USA - CZOMad2_1_08_16fungal (PacBio error correction) | ecosystem: Environmental > Terrestrial > Soil >...
ACGGGGATTGAGTGGTGGTCTTCCAGTGCGTTGTCTTGGCGGGCGGCGGGTGGGGGTGCGGTGTTAGATGTGTCAGAATTGTGTGTACAGTTGGGGGCCGGGCCGTGCACGCTGGGGGACGGGGTGGGGTGGTTTGTGTACGTTGACGAGAAAAGCCGGAGACAGGTTGGTTGGTGGTGTGCCTACCAGATCACGACGATTGCAAAAAAATAGAGGAGGGGCGCATGTAACAAAAAAGAATACGAAACGACTGGAGTGTGGTGGGACTTGGTGCGTGTTGGGGGGGGAAGGGTGCGTGGTCTGGGGTGCGGGGTGGTTGGGGGGGCTCAAAACTCACTACGGCACTACGACAGCCAATAACAAAAGAATCAAAAGAAAACTGAAAATAACTAGAAAACAAAAAACTAAAAAGAGCCCGAATGACAAATACAGGCGCCAATAGAACTATCGAATAAAACAAAAAAATTGGTGTCATTCAGACCACCGGGTCAATGTCGCGTCGTATCTGGGCTTGGGGTGGGTGGGGGTGGGTGGGGGTTCGGAAGGGTGTTGTTCGAGGTATAGGAGATGGGACGCGAGCCGTATACAAGATCAAGAACGCATCACAACAACACAATGAAAAAAAATACTTAACTAAAAAGCGAGACCAAACTAAAACACTAACTCAACCACACAACTAAAAAAAATTCATACACAGAAAAAAAACCTCAAACACAATACCAAAAATAAACAACCCAAAATACAAGAAAAGAACCAAAAATAACACACAATGACGAAGCTGGTGAGCGGGCGATAGCAAATAAAAGCAATGTGTATTAAACAAACAAAAAGATCCATGCAAAAAGAAATACAATCAAGCAAAAATAACCGCTCCGAAGTACAAGCCCCACCTCAAATGCAACGACGAAATAAATAAAATGATCAAGACGTCACATAGAAAAAGAACCAAAGTTGTTAAATTTAAAAATTCAAAACAAAATAATCACAGAATAAGACGCACAGGGTTGCCGGGGTCACGACGTACACACGAGTACCCCCATACGGGCGTCAAACAGCCGCGGATTCCGCGTGAAGACAGGAAAATATATCGAGCCAATCACCACTACCAATTGGGGTGGTTTGGGGTTGTGGGGGCTAGGTGTAAGGTAGAACACACGCGTGCCGGGTTTTCAAGGGCCAATGGAATGAACAAATACCAATTCGCCCACACCCCGCTGGAAACCATATAGAGTGAAGGGTGTGTACGAATGTTGTGGTGGGTCATACACGCGACAACTGAAAAATGCGACAAATCAGACCCGTTCTGTCGCAGTCTCCCGACTCTCGATCAAACATTTGCGGCGCAAGGCGGCTGAGGTGCTATCTAACCTGGGATTGACAGAGAGATTATGGCCAGAATTGCGAGTAAATACACCCAGGATACCCCCCCGCCGCCTCCGGGCTCCGCGCGGCGCCACACCCAAACATTAGGAACAATAACAACACGCGCCAAAAAACCACCTATAGTCGACACACACTGCACAATGACCCGCACCCCTTGACCTGGGATCGTGTTTCGGAAGGAGGTGGGCACCGCCATTGATCCATGACCGCCGCCTTGGGCTGAGCTGTCACGCGATACCTTCACGCAGTGGCGAACCCAGTCAACCAAGCATAAGCGGGGCTTAACCGGTTTTGTCTACCTCCTCAAAGCCACACACCGTGTTCACGCTCCGATAGCGGACCTGCTTCCGCCCGGCGGCCGTAAGACATAATCCTAGAACAACAGAAAAATCTGGAAAAAAAATAAGCGAGTCATGGAAAATCAAGAAATGTAAAATACTGATAACTATGTGGTCCCCACCCATAGATCCGGAAGCCCCATTGTTAATCTCGCGTCTGATGCGTGGATAAACAACCCATATCGCTATCTGAACCCCGTCAGTCTAATCGCACTCACAGCGACCATATGACAAAATGGCATTGGGATCGGCGCGATAGGAAATCAGATAATATCACCATAGCAAAGAAGTCTAAAAATGCACACAACAAAAACAGCGCACAAAAAAAAAAAAGAGTGGGGGGTGGTGGTGGGGGGGGGGGTTTGGGGGGAAAGGAAACAAGCTTCCACTGGATTCGCGTCACCCCGCAACATTCATGTGGACGTGCGCTTACCCCATAGGTAGCAAGGACAAAAGCGACGTGTGCCTTTAGGCTGGGTTGAAATTGGGGGGACGGGGGGTTTTGTGTCGGGCGTGGGGTTGGCGTTGTGCGGAGGGGGGTGGGGTGTGTATGGCACACCTGTATGCTGGACGGCGTCATAAGGTCCCCAGCGAATTGCGGGTTGTGTGTCTGGGGGCGATAGGGTGTCGTTTTTGTTTGCTGCACAGTGGGTGTGTTCGGTGTGAGGGGCTGCCGCACCCCACAAAATAACTATTATAATTTGGGGGGGGTGGTTGATGATAGTCCGACCTCGTTGTTGCGACGGTGTGTGTGCGGGCGGTTCTTTGGGGCGTTTGTTGGGACCCCATAGCGCAAGTTTGACTATCACAGAAAGACCAGCGCGCACACCCCGCTCCGACGGAAATATCCCTAGCTTGGCCGCAGGATGGGAGGTCTCATTCCGCGGTGCGAAGATGCCCCGCGCGGTCTCGTCCGAGTAGACACGGCATGCCAGCCGTACGATGGATGTCGATCACAGCACAGACCATACTCGCCACATCAAACTACGTCACGCACCAAAAGGTACGTACATAACACAACGGAAAACACCCATCGAAATCTCCATAGATCCCCGTGAGTATGCCAAGAGACACCCACAGATAATGTGACGATCATTTTAGACTTGGAAAAGCGCGGGTATAGTGACGGGCGATTCTGTGGCGGTCGTGAAGTGGTTGGTAAGCGCCGGAGTACGAACTCAGGCATCAGACCATCGATGTAAGACCTAGACAACTAGTCTGCCGTCGAACAGCATCACAAATTACCCACCCCGATGAATAGTTCACGTACGTGAGAACCACGCATCTTGTTCGCCTCATCAGTCAATACTCAAATAACAAACCACAAACAGGAAACAGGAAAGAGAACAAAGAGAAGAGACGATCTACAAGCTAACGACAACAACAGCGCGTTCAACTCAAAAAAGTCACCTTCAAATCTCCCAGGGACTCGGGTGTACCCTGCGGATCATCGGCGTCAAGCCGCCAGCACGGCTTCTACTAACTATAGGTCAAAGGAAAGCCCATGACAATTGATACATGGCCTAAAAAAACCATTCGAAATATGTTCGGCGGCGTCTGGGGGAAGAACCACAACAAACAAAAAACATTGGGTGGGTTGGGTGGGGGGGTGGGGGGTTGGGGTGGGGGGTTTTGTGGCCGCGCATCCCAGCATAAAAAGACTCACATGTTTCTAATATTCGCAAACAGTGCCCATAAAACTCAAAAAGAAAAAGAGACTAAATGAAGATACGAAATGCAAACCCAAGTAAAATCAAATGCAATAAAAGAACCAAAAAAACAAGCCCCAAAGGCAGACGCAACCCGGGACGTATAGGTTCTAAGCATCTCGACTCTAAACTAAATAAAAAAAAAAAAGCTACAAACGAAAACAAAGCGCTGGGCTAGCTGTGTTGGGGTTGGGGGGGGGGGGTCGGTTTTCTCAGAGACAGAAAGACCGCAACACCGCAAAATGTGATAAACCAAGTTATCGTCATTGGGGTTCGTCTTGGGGGGTTTGGGGGTGACCGGGTGTGTCGGGAAAACTAGCGCCACTGCGGGGGGGGGGGTTGTGGAGGGGCGGTCGCGATACGTTAGGGGAAACCAAAGCAGGTGACGCGGTGGTGTTGGTCGGCGTCGTTGTATTTGTGCGGGGATGAGGGTCATGATTGTGGCTGGCTAATGGCGTCAACGCCCGCGCCGCGCCCATGACAACGTGATGGCCTTTCCCAAATAAGGCTTGTGCGGGGGGTGCAGTCGTGGGACCCGGTGGTTTGGCGTTGCACGACCGTCTGCGACAAACCCCTTTGCTGTGCGAATAGTTAGCTACATACGTGCCAGACAAATTCAGACAAAATCAACAACAAAGACCCAAGCCCAAAAATAACACCAAGAAATCCATAATAAAATAACCTCTCATAAAAGGCCAGCGAAATAATATGTATACGGTGGATATGCACAAAAGGAGAGTACACACAAAAAGAACAAAAACCAAACGCAAAAAAAAAAAAAAAAAAACCGACAATATAGCAGAGAAATCCAACTCAGTACGACACATAAACCATGAAACCTAGCTGTGGGGTTGTTCTCGGTCCTGGGTTGGTGTGTGGCAGAATGTGGTGCCTAGAACGAAATTGTTGCATCGGCGGCCGAGTGCGGAAGCGCAGGGTTTGTGCTTTGGGTCGGGGGTGGCGTGCGATCAGACGAGTGCTGGGGAAAACGAACATGCGTGGGTGGCGGTGGGGGAAACAACCACACCAGACGGCAAGCAACACTGAGGATGTGGGGTGGTTCTATCAGGTGGTGGAACCAAATCAATCCAATCCATACGGCGGGGTTCAGGGGTTGTACCTGGATCACACTCGTGACATGGGACAGCTACCAATTGAACCGTGCAGCGCGGAAGCAGACCGCTACTAGGAGGGTTCTAGATCTTGTGTCTGTTGTTGTGTTTGTGCTGGGTGGGGGGTATCAGAAAGCGGAATGTCATGAGAAACAAAAAACACGAATAGTAATACACACCGCTATCAAAAATAGACTGAGTAGTAGCGCATAGGGGTTGTTCCCCCGGGGCGGGGTCGCACACCGAAAATAATGACATACCTAAACAGCTCAAAGACACAAACAAATGCTCTCGAAAGAACATATACAAAGTGCTGATGCTAATACTAATCCACAAAACTCCATATAAACACAAACAAAAAATAAAACAACGAACCCCGGCAATGTGGTTGGTGGTGGGGGTGGTGCTGTTTGGTCTTTGGGTAGTGTGCGTTGATGGTGTGCGCCTGGTGGTGTTGTTCGTCCAGAGGTGGTGCGTCGGTGTGTTTATTGTGAGCCGTCCGTGTTGGTGCCAGCAAATCTGTCCCTTGTTTGCGTTGTGTGGGTTGGTGTGCTTTGGGGTGGTCGCGTATGGCGGGGCGCTTGGTTCCACACAAATCGCTAATTGCAAACCAAAAAAATAAATATAAAGAATCGAGAGAGTAAACCGGACACACAAGAACAAGAAACAGAACACAAATGTGTGTGTCGGCGGTGTGCTTTGACGAGACGACCGTAGTGGGGTTTTGTCGAGGCTGGGGGGTTTGGTGGTGGCTGGGTTACAATTTTCGGGTGGTCATAGGTGTGTGGGGCGGCTTGGGGGTGTTGGTTGATGACGGTGAAGTCAAGCCGATTCGATGCTAATCTATAAAACCTAAAAAGCATCCACAAAACACCATACGACACAACAACGACAGGAAATAAGAGATAAAATTGGGCGGTGCTGAGTATGTTTGGTCGTCGGGAAAAACAACCCAAGTGAAGCATGAACGAAAACAAGGCATCACATAATGTGAGAAGACATGACGAGAAAACTTTACGAGTGAAAAAGCACGGTGGGTGTTCGAGTGCCGTGTGCGGCATGGTGTCGTGCTATTGAAAAAATAATCCTTGCCCATCTGCACCCTCTAGACACAAAAAACCGAATGTAGGTGGCAAAGGTGGTGAAGCAAATATAAGGCCAGACCCAAACGCAGAATTGTCGAAGAGCACAGCTGAAAAATAACCAGCCTATGGGTGGCAGCAAAAGAAATCCCATAAGGGGTGTGTGGTGTTGCCTCAGTGGTCAATACGCGAGGGGTAATGGGCGGGTGGTGTGGTTGGGGGTTGGGAAACCCTGACCAAAAAAATGCCCCAAAATCAAAAAGAAAAAGAAAAAACCCAACACCAATTTCAGAACAATACAAAAGAGCTCGTGTAATAGACTTCACATGAGCTAGCGTCCAGAAAACAAATATCGCCCGTAGAACGCAAACCGGCCTCGCACAATCAAATTTCCAAAAAATAAAAAAACCACAGAACGACAAAACAATTAACGAAACAAACAGATCAGCACGGAACCCTAAGGCCACACAAAAAACAAAGTAAAAAAAACCCAAGCTGAAAAAACCAAAATCAAAAAAAAATACTACATCGAGCACAAGAACAACACGGCCAAGACTATACCTAACAGATAAACCAGAAGCACGAGGGTCAGGCCCCTGCTGAGGGGGGGGGGGAGGAATAGAAAATATACAACAAAAAAAAACAAAAAAATGGGGTGAGCGGGATGAGCGGCGGTATTAAGTTTGTCAGGGCGGTTGCTGGCGCTGGAAATCAAGAAAAATGGCTTCCTAAAAAAAGCAATCAAATCAAAAGACAATTGATGACGCGATTGGGGTGTTCACACAAAAGCCACGACATGGACGTCTGCTGGCGGTGTGGCCCGGGGGTGGGTGCGGCCCAAAAAATAAAAAATACAATTAAGATCCTAAAGCCGCGAAGACCAAAGACCAAACACAAAAAGTAGGAACACAAAAAAGGGTGCAATTGGGGCGCCTGGTGCTATGGGGTGGTGATTGGCGTTCTGGCCTGTGGCGGGAGATAGCCGCGGTCGGGGTGTGGGTATGCGGCATGATTGTAGCAGATAGAACACCAACAGAGGGGTATGGAATGAGTAGAGGGACAGCCTGGGATATGGACACGAGACAGCAGAAAACATGCATAAAAAAAGTTTGAGTGCTGTGCGATAAAAAGAATCCGATAATCGGTCCGCTGTGGGAATCTGGTAAATACCAGACCAAATTAGTTCAGCATGGTGTCGAGAACAGCAGGGAAAAACAAGTCTGTAAGAGTTTCCGACCAAGCAGCCCAGGCCAGTTGCAATCGCTAATCTAAAATTTTTTTACACACTTTGGTAACAGAATACAACTAAAAGACCAGGGCATGATGCTTACAAGTACGTGCGTCATCTGGTGTGGTGGCTCTGGCGACACCAGGCGACCCGCTGGTGGGAGGGGGTGGTGTGGGGGGGCATGCACATTGCATTCGTTCGGCTCACAGCAGCAATCCTGCATCTGCTGCCGCGGTCACTTCCGTTAGCCAGCACAAAAGATTCCACGCGGCCAACATACAACGCCAAATTGCGGAGTGTGCGAAAACAAGCGGACGACATTGCCGAATCAGCAAAACCCGTTTCACCAAAAAAAAAAAAGAAAAAAACCACAAACAAAAAAAAAAGGGGGGGGGGGGTGGTGGTTGTGGGCGCGGGTTGTGTGGGGTGTGTGGTTGTGTGGCGTGGTGTTGTTCGGAATCATCCGTCCGGAAGACCGGTGGGGGGGGTGGCCCCGAGAATAGGTTGACATCAATGGAAAACTACACCTGGTGCGACCGACGGCAGCGCCGTTATTATCATTTCTAAGGTTCCTCGCAACCAGGCGAAAGGTAGAGCGGTGTTTGGTTTTCGGGGATGCGGACCCGGGGCGGCCGGGTGCATACAACTAAAAACATCAAGTGGTGATGTTGCCTTCCACTACAGTCTACCGACTGGAACCGTCATGATCGCGAGACTGGGGGGGGGTGTCGGTCGGTGGGCAGACATACAGACGAAAGGAGACAGATGGGCGTGTGGCTCGTTAGTGGAGTGGGATTTAAGGAACCGGGGTTCGTCTCTTATGCGGACCGTCAGACGGCGGCGCAGCAGCCAGGCAAAACATGCTCGTACAAGTTTCGGCGGGGCAGGAAACCCACCACGAGGACTCCCTAACTCGACCAAACAATACACAAATACCAAAGCTGGTGCGCTAAAAGCCGACAAAAGACAAAAAGAAAACTCGAACAGCAAAAAAGCAAAGAGAAAATGACATCACCGAACCCCAAAAGCAACAAACAGTGAAAAGAAACCGAAAATAACAAGGCGAACACAAAAAACTAGGGAACAAAAATACGCGTAAGAAAAGAAGAAAAAAAAAAAAAAAAATGAAACCCAAACAAGCCACAAACAGCCCCTATGTTCGAGTACAAGAAGTCGGTGGTGGTTTGTGTTGTTGGTAGCTGCGGGTGGCGGCATCTGAAAGACCCGTGTGGGGTTCGTCGGGGGGAGGGTTGTGGTCTTAAAGATGCGGACGCCAGAAAGCACACCCATACCAACCCAGAAATCGGGAGTTTGTGTTTGGGGCGCGGTCGACGAAGTGGTTAGTTAGTAGTTCCTGGTTGGGGGTTGTGGCAACCGGAAAACAACCAAAAAGGTATTGTGCAGAAAGCGCGTCTCAAAACATCAACAAAACAACTACCAGCAACGGAAAACAAGTGCATCAACGTAAAACGCAAGAAAACAAGGGGGGGGGGCGGCGTGGCGGGGCGATGGTTAAGTCGGGAGTGTTTTGTAGGTGTTTCTGTGGGTTTGTTGTGGTGGGGGGTGTTGTGGTTTTTGTGTCGAACAAGAGGAAAACACCACAGAGTGACCAACAAATAACAAAAAAAAGCACAGAAAAAAAATAACTAACAGAAGCGAAAGAAAGGACAAAAGGTGTGAGGACACACTAAGAAAACATACAATTCAAAAACTCAAAAACGAACAAACACATAAACAAGACACGACAAAAAAAACCATAAACCCAAACAAAAAATAGCAGAGAGGTCGCAAAGCCATGTGAAAGACTTGCACGAGCATGAACGGAAATGTGCTTAGGTGGTTTTCTGTGCTTGTGCGAGGGGCGTTGTGGGTTTGGGTGCGTGGGGGGGGTGGGGGTGTGGTTTGGGTAGACAAAACAAAAAAAAAAGGGGTGTGTGGTGGGGTGGATGACACAAAGCTCAAGGGGCGGGTGTGGGTGTTCGTGGGTCGTGGGTGCGGTTGTTGGGGTGTGGGGTCGTGGGTAAACAATCGAACCGAAATCCGCATCCTGCATACAGCCATCAATCAATTAATACTTCAATCAGACATACACTTCGTGTCCGGTTACTATCCAATCGCGAAAAATCACTAAAATACGAACCAATAAGGATAGATCGTTTTTGTTGGCATGACCGTCTCCCTTCATTGCCAACATCTAGGTCCCTGGGCGAAAGGCGGCAAGACGGCCATCGCCAGACTGACGAAAGAGCGGCAGCCAGAAGCCGCCGATGCTGCTGGTGCTTAATGGTCAATGGGTTGGCAAATCATACTCCATTTACGAAGCCAGGTACATGGCGAGAATGCGACTCGTAAAAGCAAACAATCTAATACACAATGGGTTGTCGAGCTTTGAACGGGTGGCCGGGCTGAAAAGACAGACAACCCTGTTGTTTACTGCGGGAGCGATTCCGTCCCTCAAAAAGTTTCTCGTGAAAAGGAAAGTGACAATGTCTCATTCAGAGCATTTAATCTTCGAAGAAAGTTAAAAACGGGGGGGTCTCGAGGTGATAAAGCTCGCCTAAAACCACGCAGGGTCTATGTCTTTTTCGAGGCGGTCGCATCTTATAAGAAGAACAAATATAAAGTAAAAGGTCACCAGCAAACACACAAGACCAAGGGGTGGACGGTTAGGCGGCGGGAATGGGGGTGGAACAAAAACTCCACCGCCGAGGCCTCGAAACTAATCTACAAAACAAAACTAAAAACAAATCGACAAAAACGTGTGTCGTCCGGACACAGGGCGTTGGTGGCTTAGCTGTGGGTGGGGTGGAGTGGTGTGGCTCGTCTAGGGGCGCGGCGGTTGGTGCAGCCCCTACCAGTGGCCAAGTTGATAAGGAAGTAGCTTAACTGGGGGGGAGAGGGGTCGTTCATGGTGCGTCCAGGGCGGGGGGGTGGGTGGTGGGGTCCGAACAAGCCGTAACTACCTCGTCACAGCCAGCTCCGCGCAGTCAGCACAACGACCAAAAATTGTCTCAGTCCAAGACTCTATGTGGCAAACGACAAAACAGTTGGGTGGGTTGGTGTGACCTGGGGGGTCTGGCTCGTGGTGATCGTGTCGGGTGACAAAGACAGGTGGAGGTGTAAAAATACTCAGACATCAGTCTTCCGCAATGCGGACCAAAAAAAAAAGAAAAACACAAAAAAAACGCGTACGAACGAAGTGTGGGCGTGAGTTGGGGGTCGGCGGCTGTGCGGCGGCGTTTGGGCTTTTGGTGGGTGTGCTAGGGGGGGGTGTGTTTGGCGGCGCGGGCATGGTTTAATAATGGCCATAGCGCGGAGGGGCGGGCGACGCAGCCGAAATCGCAATAATCCGCAGTTAAATAACTAATCCGCGAATATCAACTCAGTCAAAAGTCAGTCTAAGACCAACAAAACCGCAAACAATTACAAACTACCGATACCCAGCATAAAAAATCGCAAAAAAGGCGCGCCAAAGAGACTACCACCGACACTAACACAATAACAAAACCACTTAAAACCAACCCAACTCAACGAACGAATGGACGGAAAACGACAAAACCCAAAATCTTTGCGGGAAAGGGGGTAAACTAGGTCGAGGATGTAGTTCGGGGGTTACTTGATGGGGGGTGCCCGGGGGGGTTGATCTGGGCTACAAAACTCGAACACTAACAAACTCTCAGGCAAGCACGTAAAAAAAAAAAAAATTGAAAAACTGAACCGACTGGAACGAACAAAAGCCAGTCGCTCACAGAAAAGCAAACGTGCGCAATAAAGAAAAAAAAAATACCTACAACTCTCAACAAACCACAAAACGGAGGATGAACAACTAAGACAAAAAGAGCGTCGAAGCATGAAATAACAAACTACGCCCATTGACCGAAACCAACCGGCATGGTTCAAAACACCGCGCCAGCAGCCACAATAGAATCGAAACAAATAAAGGACAACACGAAAGAAACACAGAACCGGTGGGGTGTCAGTTTGGTGTGGGTTGATTGTCGGCGGTGTGGAGTATTGGGAGTAAATTACCAGCGGCAACGTAGCTAACCGAAAACCCGCGTAACGTAGATAATGTCAAATACGAAGAGAAACCATGAAAAGTGGGGATCACAGCCGCGACCATTTAACAAAACCATAAAGACCGCTAACAAAAATAGACGCTGGTGGTGTGTCGGGGGTGGATTTAGGAGAAGCGAACATCGGAACCTAATATTGAACAAAAAAAAAAACTACATCGGGTGTGGGATGCGGGAGGGGTGGGTTTGGGTGGCTGGGGGTGCGGCGCCGTGTTTTGGCTGCGGGGCGGTTTGGTGTCTTAGCTGGTGGCTTGGGCTGGAGCCCAGAAAACAATAACCCCAATAGTCACACAGCAAAAACGCGGGTCCGTGCATCCCCAGTAGTCGACGGGGTTGGTTTGCCGGGGCTGCGGTCGGAACTGGGAGTTTGCGGATATGGGGGGTGGTGGTTGTGTTATTTGTGTGGTGTTATTGGCTGTGAAGCTCGTGTGCCGTTTCTGGCCCTGGGTGGTTCCCATAGGGATGCCCAGAAGTGTGGGGGCGGTGTGCGGGGCGGGACGAGCGATGTTTACTACGAGGAACTTTAACGGCGTGAGCATGAGAGCATCTCCGTAAAGCCATAATATTCTTAATAATGGTGAATGTTCGAAAGGCTCAGAAGAGTTGCGAGCAATATTAAGCCCGCAGATTGATCGTGGACACTTTCTCAACAAAAAAACAAACAAAAAACCAAGTTTAGAAACCAAACAAGAAAAGTCGTGGGATTGTGTAGGGTCGGGGAGCGCGGCGCTGGGTGGAAGGGGGTAACGTGCACGGGGGGGGCTTTCGGGTTTGCGTGGCGGAGTTCATCTTTCAGTGGGCTAATAGGTGGGGGATTGGCGTAGGGCGAAAAAAAAAGACAGAAACCACAACGAATTCTAGCGAGACTCATGTCACAATTGCGAACCACGAAATGCTCTGAAAAGCCCACAAATCCCGAAAAACATAACTAATATTGCGTGTGAAAGGACACCCACGGGAAAAACAAAAACGAAAGGTCCAGAACAAATGTGGACGTTGTAGAGTGGAGGGAGGTCATAAGACCGAGACTTCAAAAAATACTGCTGTCGGAACAAACCGGCTACAAAGGAAGACCAACCCATGACCAGGTGGTGTGGGGAAAACAACAACGCCCCGCATTGCAACTCACCGCGCCTTCATCTGCGCTCTTTCCCATAACATCGTACGGGCCGCAGCGCCATAGCCGCCTTCCGCCCCAGGGACAAAATGGTCAGAGGGACGTCATCGGCTCGGTGAAAAAGACACCGACTTATGTCAAGCGAACGCGCATGAAGACGGACCCACGAAGCCGCCAATGAGAAGATGAGGGCACTGAGACGGACCGGCCTAAAAATACAAACCAAGCACGAACACGCCGAACACAACAAATAGTGGAGAGGGGACGAAGGGCTTGGGGTAAAGCATCGCGCTTCGGCCATCCACAGGACTTGCCCCAATCGGCAGAGCAGCCTGTGGCTGATACGTAGGCAGTGACTCGCAGTCCCAAAAATTGCTCAACCGAAGCCAGCAATTATGTACTAACTGCCAATAATAAAATTTACTCGCGCGGAGCCAGCGAATAAAGCAGGGGCTCTGGTCCTGCGCGCCGCCTTGCACGTTCAGGCTTCGAGCGTACCAATCACTACAGCTGAGACAGAGACGAGCAAATTCCATAAACTACCTAATATATCGCGACACCCAGCATAACGGGCTGACACGGAATTGGTCTCAGCGCCAACGCAAAAAACGAAAAAAGCCTACAGAGAACAAAAATCCTACAATCTCGAGACACAAGGGGGTGTTGGTGGGGGGTTTGGTGCTAAGTTACGCAAAACACACAAACATTAGCAGAAACAGGCACCGGTGTCGAGCCGAGTTGTTGGTTATGTGTGGCCTATAGCATGCCAGGCTCGGGGGGGGTGGGGCGGTCGAATGGTATCACGGTCGCGGTTGGCGGTGCTGTGCGGTTTGTCGTGCGGGTTGCGTGGTTCACCGCTGTGATCAGGGTCTGAGGTTACGGGTGCGCTGGTTGGCTAGACGCACAACAAACTTATGTCGAAGCATTCAGCTTTGCTGGGCTCAATAGCGGCGCAAACGCCCTTCATAGACACAGTAGTCCGCAGGCGTGGAGGATTCCGTACACAATCCACTTTGTGCGATTCACGTGGCGCGTGTGTTGTGGGTCTCTTGCGGGTTAGATCGTTACTGGCAAGACGAGTCAGGGGGTACTCGCGGGATCAAACATCGAACGGGGGTGTACAGAAAACAAAGAGAAGCCGCCGGCGGGAGAAGCCATACAAAAAACTAGACCAAAGAGGGTCGCAAAAAAGCCCCAAAGAACGTCAATAATTTGGGGGGGCGGGTTCGAGAAATGATCACAAAGACGCGCCAGCGCACCAAGGTGTATTTCAAGATACAACCAAGTTTCTGGACGTTTTCGGACGATCGACCTACCCCGAAGCCACGCGGAAAACCGGCACGTCAATCGCCCTCGCCTCGCACATATGCGCCGGTTGATATATGGAATTAGCCGCGGGACCTCGTAAGAAGCTTTGGCTGTCACGAGATCTTGGACCGCGAGCAGCAAGATATGCATAATTGCCATGAAGGTCAGGCACGAACGACAGTACAATAAGTCCAGTTGACGTACGACCTGCCCACGTAGTCCGACCAGATACGATTAAAATTAGAAAAATCTGCGGACAAGAAGACATCGTCAAAAAGGTGAAATAAAAAGACAATGACACGAATCGGTGTCTGGGGTTGTTGTTAAAAAATACCAAGAGACAGAGCGCGAGTCGAAAAACAAGTTAACCGTACATGGTGAGTTGTGGGGCCGCTGTGGCTGTCTGAGTGTACGGATGTGGGGGCGTTTTCCGTTCTTACTGGCGCACATCAACAATTGGAAAACCTACATACACGATCACAAAACACAAACATGTGCTGAACGTACTGCGCCCCACCGTGGCACTACGGCTTCAATCTCAATCCTAGTGGAATCAAAACCAAAAATACGTACCAAATAACACAGCCATGAGGACTCGCACACGGAAGAACGCAAGACCACGACGGAATTGCAGAAATGGTCTCCACGTGCTCAAAAAGCACGCTACTTTAAGAAGTAAATAGTGATGGTTTTCTGCGGCCCGCCAGGGAACGAAAACACGAGTGGCTGTGGCGGCATGTGCGCTCCATTCCCGGATATCATAGAGAAAGGCTCATTCGCAGGTGACGACGCATCAAAGTAAACATACAAAATAAAACACCTCATGGAATCGCATAAATGGTTGTGGGTGCAGGTGGGGCGGGTGCGCCTCGCAATTCGGCGTTGTTGTTTGGTTGGGGGGGTGGGGTGGCGTCTGACGAGAGCGGTGCCGTTGTGTTGGCTTGCCATGAATAATAGATGACGCTTGAATACTCGCCCGATACAGCCCGCGACCTTATTGATCGACTTTTTCGTAGAAATAGAAGCGAGCCGTCGTACAGAGCAATAATGTTCGACACAGCATACATCAAACCCCTATATCAAACTCACTCATTACCCCTCGCTCATTGACCACGCGGTCTGCACGTGGCGGACATCAAAATCTCGCTGGCGCCAGCCAGCCAACACCGCATCGGTTTTCCAGAGCGTCTGATAGGCAATTGCAAATTTTTTTTTCAATCTATGGCAGCTGCGTGCACTCGAAAAATGTCCGTCATCCTCAAAGCCGCTGTTGCAGCCGGTACGAAATTCGCCAAAATTCAATCCAATCCATGTGTTCATGAACCAGGCTGAAAACACAAACCGCGCACGTTCAACAAATGAGAAATATAGCAAAAATACACGACAATAATCGCTAACCACACACACGCTGCCGTTCGTGGAAACTCATTGAGTGGTGTGGTGTTCTAGCAGACGCGGCTCGGGTTGCGGGGTCTCGGGTTGCCGCTTGACGTGTCGGCGGGATCAAATATGGGTTAATAGTAAACTGCGCAAGCGCGTTTGAGACTTGGCTACGGGGAGAGGTGTTGTGATTTCAGGAGGACGATTTGGCGTAAGTTGGTTACCAGCGCCAAATAAATAAGGGGGGATGTCGGACTGACAACAAACGACAACAACACCAAACAATTGGCCCATGAACAAAATCACACACCACACTAATGCCGATGGCTCGTGATCACTATGCGAAAATAAGACGAACAACAAAAAGTACAAAGTAAAAACACACAACAACGCCGAAAAGTGTGCATGCCCGCGCCTTCGGAGCTAGAAAGCTGTACCGCGACCAAATATAAAAAAACACTAAAGTGAACTACGACAAACCACAACACCCAAACGCAGAGGTGGCTAGGGAAATCGGGTGGTGAACCAAGAGTACATATCTAAGTAACATAACGCAATCCTCAACAGTCCACACAGAAAAGACTAAAGTAATCCAGATTTGGGCGGTGTGGCTTGTGTGCTTTTGGGCGCGCGCTGCGCGCACGGTACTCTCCTGCCACGCCACGTATTGGATGCTAAATCAGGTATGATCGAGGATAAGTCCCCACATGATCGAACACCCCCCTAATAGATTTGATGGGTGGCTGGTTCTGTGCGGGGGGGGGAGGGTTTGAGTTCCATCGCATCGAAATTCAATCAACCCTGCTGATCTTAAACAGCAACACCACCAATAGAAACAAAAGGTTTGGTGGGCGGTTTCGGGTGGGTGGCGGCGCGTTGAGTGGGGAGGTGATGGTCTGGTTTTTGTTGGTGTGCAGACCAACGAGGTACAATAGTGCAACCAAGCGAAAAACACACTAATAACACCAGTATTGCAAAGAACTAGTGAAATCCCACAGCCAATCATCCGAAGTAAAAATCGGTGCATTCACAACAAATGGATCTGCAAAGAAGCTAACACAACAAGCCCAAAGAGCACACAAGACATGGAACAAATAACAAGAATCTACTTTGAGCCGGCATTAATGAATTAAAGATAACCAAACATAACAACATAAAGACCCATGAGAAGAACTGCTCAAAATCACCCAGACGAAGCGGCTTTGTCATGCAAGAAGGAATTAAGTAAAAAGAGAAACGCCAAAATGTTCAAAGGCAATAGCCCGCCAAGCCGTTTAATAGTTTGGTGGTGAAAGAACACAGAACACAAACACGTAAAAACAGTCACTTGTGTTCGGGTCGCTTGGGCGGTGGACGCCTGGGGGCGCGAGTGTTGACGTCATGCCTGTATGTGACCGAGCTGGGGCTGGACAAAACAACCCCAAGGACGGCGCTCTCCGCTGCCCTAAGTTGGCGACGGTAGAGGACAAGATGGAACTAAGAAAAAAGAGAAAAGGTCCGAAAGTAATTAAAAAAAATCTACAGAGTGACGACAAATACATTGAGAACTACACGAGCGCGGTCACCATCGATACACGATAGAAACACCTCAGCACAAAAAAAGCCAAGATACGGACATATATACAAAAAGCAAGAACCACCCACACGCACGAGCTCTACTGGCGCGGTTCTGGACTACAAGCAGCACGCGCAAAAATCGAAAAATCAAATCATAGTACCTTGTAAGATATGACCAGAAAAACCCGAAACTAAAACTATCTGATTTAGACAGGAGCAGAACGACACTGTAAAGTAATAAAACGATTCGAATGAGTAATCGCCAATACAACTTCAAAGAGCACGGAACACATCGAATGACACAGCAACCCGTGACAATACATAGCACGCTGAGACAAAAATACAAGTACCACCTCCGAGTTGTACAATGGTCAGGGTGTGAGAACAGCGCATTGTCGCCGCAACCA
>Ga0179591_1421843_pt1 | contig 16697 bp, 22 predicted proteins | sample CZOMad2_1_08_16f_FD_182891 | JGI IMG/M metagenome (GOLD analysis project Ga0179591, IMG submission 182891) | Vadose zone soil fungal communities from Angelo Coast Range Reserve, California, USA - CZOMad2_1_08_16fungal (PacBio error correction) | ecosystem: Environmental > Terrestrial > Soil >...
CTCCGTCGGCTAAAAACCGGAGGGAAAAGGGGCATGTTCCATCGGAAAAGGGATAGCTCGCATGACCTGACCGAGAAAGAAGAGAAAGCTATTTACGAGAAAAAAGGAACCTGAGCATCAGCGCGCATCTCGATGAGGCGGGGACCGGGAAAGAGGCGAAATCCCCTTCAAGAAAGAAGAAGGGCGATGGCCTCTTCCGGTGTGAGATGAAAGACTAAGGGGGCGAAAAAAAAGGAGAGGGGAGAGGAACGACTCACTAAACAACGCTCTATAGAAAAAAACGGGAGACTATCGAATTTTTGCACTGCGGCAGGGGAGTCGGACCTGGAGGGGGGAGAGGGAATTTGTTATCTCTTCCTGGGAAGGGAGGAGGGGTCGCAAAACATGGAGACTTCCTTTATAGGAGGGGGAGAAAGAGGAACTCTTCCTCTCTAGGAAGAAAAAGAGCCGCTGCCGCTACCGAACCTTCTCGAGAGAAAGGAGAAAGAAGAGGAAGTCGTTTCTCACCTAAACAAAAAGATTTCTTGTCTTGCACGGGAAGGCCGAAACCGGTCCGGAAGAAAAAAAAGTCTATCTTCTTCAAAGGACCGGTACGCAGCGGCATCTATCCGGGGGAAGCTCTTCAGAGGGGAAAGGTACTACTATGTACGGAAGGGAATTGGAAACAGCGATATCTTCGATACACTATGAAACGTCGGAAAGCCTCCGAGAAGGAGAAAGAAAAAAAAAGGTGAGAAAAACACACTTTTTCAACCTCTTTTCGGGGGGGAAAGAAAAGCACATCAGCGTCCGTGGGGGTTGGTAAAACTGTCAGAAACCTCAAAGAAGGGAGAGGAGAGGATCATCTATCCTCTTCCGGGGAGGAAGGAAGTAAAAAGATGACTCCGACTAACCCCTTGAGGGGGAGTAAAGAAATCTACATGGGGGAGGGGGGGGGAGAGTTCGATAAAGAAAAAAGGGGATACGGGGGGGGGCCAATCTAGTTAGAGATACTCGCCTGCCTCCGGTCCCCCGCGTTTTCGATAATTGAGGGGATTCCCTGCCTTACAACTGGAGAATAACATCATACCCAGAGGGGGGGGGCCTATTCTCAGAAGAAAGAAAGGAGCTAAGACGAACGTTATTCCAGGTCTTAAGCCCTGGCCTCCTTAGACTGTGAATAGGAGAGAGATACTGATATCTACTCCTATGAGTAAGAGGTGAGTTGTGGAAGGCGGGGGCGGGTAATTGCGAAGGTGAGGGTCATGTGTTGCCCGTAGTAGAGAATGGGAGAAGAGGTAAAGTAATAAGGGAGCTTTACGTCAGACTGGGTTGGGACCGGTGGGGGTACGTGCGGCAAAGTGGCGTCTGTCGTATCTGTGTTTGAGAATTTGGAAATGGGCAGGGGTTTCTCGTTCTCGCTGTCCGCCGAGGGAACGAGGACTCGGTGGGATCGTCCATCGCGGCGGCTGGGTGTTTTGATAAAGAGGGTTCCCGGTTCATTTCTTCTCGCCAGGAGAAAGGGGAAAAATCCCGTTGATGCGTACCCGTACATGGTCTCAAAGAACCTAGCGGTGGAGCGTGGGGGGAGGAGAGTGGCGAGGTGTGCCTATTGGTGACCGGGGGGCGTACGCACCAGGGTATTTCAGAGGGGGGGGAAGGGACTTGCTCGCGCGCTAGTTCTTGCGGGGGGAATCATCCGACAGCGGATGGTAAAGTCGGTGGTTACGTTACCCATGAGACGAGGCTCGTTCAGCCGTCGTCTCTCGGCGGTAGGTTTTGCTATAATATATCGTGGGGCGAGATGTTGAGAGAGAAGACGCTCGTTAAAATGTCGTCAGAGTTGGAGGACTGAAAACTGCGCAGAAGTGAGAAAGGGGGAGGGAGAGGGAGCTAATTCTATCACTAAGAAAAGGAAAAAAAAGAAAATAGTATAAAGAGGTGAGACCCAATCCTTTTCTTGTGTTTTGGAGGGAGAAAAGTCTAATTCTAATGTCTACGAGCGTGCGAAAAGATTAAGCAGATGAAAGGGAAAAGAAGAGGGGGGGGAACCATCCCGACATCTTCTGAAAAGAAGAAGAAAAAACTACGATCTACTCCGCACAGGGGAAGACATCGTCCGAGGAAGAGAAAAAAGAAAAAGGGATAAAGGCTCAAAGCCTCCTCTAGACCCCATCAGGAAAAAAGGAGAAAGGGAAGAGGCATCCAAGAACCGCGTGCCTGGGGAAGGTCGTTGAGGGCACCCGATTCGCGCAGTGGGGGAAAGGGGGGGGAAGAAAAAGGGAGGGGTGACACTCTTCTGTTAATCTACTGTAGCAGGGGGGAAGGAAAAAAGTAGGAAGGAAGGCACGGCCGACGCTTGGCTCTCTGTCGATAAGGAAGAACGGTGAAAAGCTCTGACCGCCGCAAAGAAGAGAGGGAGAAAGAAAAAACCTCGCCGACGTTCACTCTTCCTCCTAGGCAAAAAAGGAAAAAAAAAAGGAGAGGGGGAAAAAAAAGCACAAGGATTTAAATCTCTCTCAACAAAAATTTGGAAAAACTGGGGAGGGAAGGGGTGAAGTGGTTGGCGTGACGACCCGGGAAAAGGGAAGGAGGAGGGAGAAAGGCTGTGTCGGTTTCGCCGAAAGGAGCGGAACCGGCGAGCGCCAATAGCAGATAGGAAAAGAAAAAGGGAGGGGGGTCGTACGCTCTATTAAACTAGGTAAAAAAAAGGGAGATTACCGACGATGTCACCCCTAAGCGGGAAGGGAAAAAAGAGTACACCACGAGAGAAAAGAGTGATCGTGTTCAGTGCCGCTTTTCTTTGGATGCCGCGGGCCGGAGGACCATTTTTATATGTTCTCAAGGAGAGGGGGAGGAGAAAAAGAGGGGAAAAAACTTCTCCTTATCCTGTCGGTGAAAAAAAAAGGATGTGAGAAAGAAAGGAGCTCACCTTTGCTTATGTCTAGAGGGGGGAAGGGACGCACGAATGTCGGGCTGGTAGAAGGGGAAAAAAGAGGGGAAGTTTCGAATCCTATCAATCCTATGAAAAAAAAAGAAGCAACGTACGACGTTTTGCGTTCGCAGAGGGAACGCAGGCTAGGCTGCGTGGCTAACTCTCATAAGTGAGAAGGAAGAGCGGCGACCGTCCAACACCTTGCGCAAGGGAAAGAAGAGAAACACTACTAGATACTCTTTGCGCGCGAAAAATGCGTTGAGAGGAAAAGGGGAGAAAGGTCGCCATGGATCGATCCCTTGAGGAAAGGGAGGGAGGGAAGGGGGAGGGAGGCCAGGTCCACCCGGCGCCGCAGGGAGGGGAAACGCGTAGATCTTTTCCGGTTGGTGGAGAGGAGGAGTAGAAAAAGAAGAACTTCTTCTTCTTTCTGAGAGAAGGGAAAAAAAAGGGGGGGGGGGGGGTGTCCTTTGTCCCACCCGAGAAAGCGCAAGGCCTGTCGGCTTTACAACGTAGGCGGAAGGAGAAAAGAGGGGACCTCTTTACCTTAGAAGAAGGAGGAGAAGAAGTCTCCTGAGCTAAGGGAGGAACAGAGCCCGTCGTCTTCGAAAAAGGGGGAGGGTTCCAGCCCCATTTTGTAATTCCAGAAGGGGAAAGAAAAAGGAGGGGGGAGAGATTAACACGAGCTTGGCCCCACGTCTCCGATCCACATGTCTAGGACGAAAAAGGGTTCGCCAGCAACAAGGGGGAAGGGGGGAAAAAAGGGGGGGTCGGCGTAATCGTTTGTCCTGCTTTACCAGCGAGAGGGGAAAAAAAAAGAAAAGGGGGATTGCCTGAGCAGCGCGTGAGGGGGGAGGGGGAAAGGGGTCACCCGCGCCTAAGAAAAAAAAAACCTACTAGGGGGGGGAAGGAAAGGAGGGGGGACCGTTGTGTTGGCGACTCTGGTGAATTCTCAGGATTCGGCAGAGGAAGAGAGAGGAAAGGGGGCATCGTTTATCGAAAGAGAGAGGGGGGGGCAAGGGGTCTGGTAGTCGCGTACATCTTAGGGAAACAGGGGCAGCAAGGAGTCCTCTCCTGCCGCGCTCGCTGCCGGGGGAGTCAGTGGGGAGGGCTGTGCCGACGAGAGAAGGGAGGGCGGCGTGACCGTTCTGAACGAAAGGAACAAACGACCGCCGGAAGCGAGCTGCGAACGGGGGAGGGAAAGGGCTCTTCAGAGGAGAAGGGGGGGAAAAGAAAGGGTGGCCTGCTAGTGGGAAAATTGGAGTCTTATCTCGAGAAGGGACCGAATATAAATTTAAACGAAGGAAAAGGGGGGGGAGAAGAAAATTTAGCCTACAATTTCCCAAGGGGCAGTGGGCAAAAGCGAGTTAAGAGAAAAAATCCTCATTTCACCTAATGAGGGGAGGAAAAAGGAAGAAAAAGGGGGCTAGAGGTTTTGTTCGTTCGTCTACAGAAAAGGCACTAGAGCTATCTCTAAGGGAAGAGGGGGGGCAATCTCCTTCGCTTGGTCTGAGGAGGAGAAAGGAGAGGGGATCCTGTGGGACTTCGGAAGGAAAATAGGGAGAGGAGCTTACTATTGGGAATAAAAGAAAGGGAAAAAGGCGGTCTTTCACTCTCGATCGAGGGAGAATTCCTCATTTCTATGGGAGAACGTTTGGGGGGTCATGGTCTAGACGAGAGGGGAAGGGAGGGACCTTTTCTCTCAGGGGGGGGGGGGAAGGGGGAAAATTTCGACCGAAAGGGAAGGAAAGAAACAACAACTTATATGAGAAGGGGGGGGAGAAAAGAAAAAAGAGATACACCTGATTGTAGATCTCTCCAATATCAGAAGAAAAAAAAAAGGAAAAGGAAGGAAAAAAAAAAAAGTAAAAAAAAAAAGCACAGAAAAAAGAAGAGAGGAGAAAAAAATAACACGACCGGCCTCCATCTGCAGTGAGAAAAGGCAGCCCCTCGCAAGGGTAAGAGAAAAAAGAAGAGAAAGAAATGCCGTTTCCACTTATCAAAAGGAAAACAGAAAAGAACCCCGACTGCTATTCCCCTTCAAGGGAGGAATACAGACTATTTGCGAGCGAAAAGGAAAGGAAGGAAAAGGAAAAAGGAAAGAGCCTACTGAACGCGTTCGAATAGAGGGGGGGGACGGCGGCAGTCTTTCGCCGCGAGGATGAGTTGCCTATGCTCCTTTGTGAGACGGGATGAAGGGAAGGGGAGGAGAAAAAACAATTGATTGGGGGGGGGGCATTTCTCTTCGGGCTAAAAGGTCAATCAAAAAAAAAGGGAACGGAGCCGTCTACCTCTCCGGAAAAAAAACGAGAATCGTGCATATCGCGTACGGGGGCAGGCTCAGCTCTTGAGGTGAGAGAAAAAAAAAGGGGGGGAATGGAAGGATCATACCTTTCACGGGAGAGAATGTGAATACTGTCTGCACTCCCTTACCGGACGGAATCTTATCTCTGAATGAGAGGAAAGGGATCTCTCAACTTACTTAATACTGGTGGAGGAAGAAGGGGGGGGAAAAACGGATAGTCTAATACACGATGAACTGGCAGCTCCGAGGAAACTCAGACTGAAACCCGCACCATCATTTCGCCAAAAAAAAAAGGGAAAAGGGGAAAGGGGGGGGAAGACCTCTACATCATCTTCTTTTATTTCTGAAAGAAAAAAAAAAGGGTAAAGAACCTCAACTCTCGCTCTGCAAGATCCATGGAATCCAGCTTCCGGGAGCTTTTTAAGAGGAAAAAAGAAAAAGAGGGGAGGGAGCCTGTAGTCCTTCCGCTCTATCTACCTGGGGGAAAAAGAAGGGAAGAGGGGGGGGAGCACAACAAGAGACCCTGTGTGTATCGGCGACGTGGAAACGATACGAGCGTTCCTGGAAGGATGAGAGGGGAGGGAACCTACGGAGTGATTCAAGAGCAGAAGCCGCCTGTCTCGCGCGTCAACGATCCCAGAAAGGGAGAAGGCTCTATCATCTTTCTTCTAAGGAGAAAGAATGGCCTACGGCGCCTACGTGTACACGGAGAACGCTGGGGGAGCGGGTTGGCACGAAAAAAAAGGAAGGGGGGAAGGAGACGCTACTACGACTTTCGGTGAGGAGAAAAAAGAACTCGCAACCTGAAAGATCTACTCCCTGGGACGGTCAAAGCATGCGCGCCGGGGAAGAAAAAAAAAAAAAAACTCCATCTATAACACCGATCAAGTGATCGGGGGGAAGGAAAAGAAAGACCAAAGGAGGAAAGAAAAGGGGGGGGGGAGGCGCGCCACACGAGTATCTCGTCTTGGGGGGGAAAAAAAGGGGGGAGCAAGTTGGTTTGACTTTCGCCGCCGCGAGAAGGAGAAAAGGGTCCAAAAATCCCCCCCTTTGGTGGAGAAAGGAAGAAGGGGGGGAGAAAAACAATCCCTATTCTCAACCTTCGAAAGGAGAGAGGATCAGGATTAGAAAAGATGAAAGCGCTGAAGTTGCACAAAGAGAACATGCGACAACTCCTTCCTGAGAAAAAAGAAAAAGAAGGGGGGTGATCTACTCTTTCGAAGGAAGAAAACCCTCCCTTCTCCTTCGTAGGATCGCTAAACCTCCTCTGAAAGGAAAAAGACAGAGGGGAGAAAAAGAAAAGGGGAGATTCACCAATACCTCTTCCTGAAAAAGAAGGGGGGGTGGATTGAATTCAAACACAACGGTGTCCAAACGTTACCACGAGGAGAGGGGGGGGGGAAAAAAAAAGGAAGAGGCCTCCTTTACTAGTTTTCCTCTCGAGAAGGGAAAAACCCAACCGACTCCTGTGCTCTCTCTAATCCGGAAACGTTGAGAAGACCGCCGCCCATTCCATCGGGAGAAAAAGAAAAAAAGAGAAAAAGAGAAGAAGGGGCACGCTTCCGACGCGGTCCTTCAACGAAAAAGAAAAAGAGGGGGGAACAAAAAGAAATGTATGAATCTCTCTCAACACAAAAGAGATTGAAAATCCTTGTTGAGGGGGGGGTGGCCACTTCGCCTTGTCTGTTGTGAAAGGGGGGAAGGGGGAGGGGAGAGGGGGAGAGTGACCGTCGGCGAGGGCGCGAAGAGATGCGAAGGGCGGTCCTCGCGGGAAAAAAAAAAAGAAAAAAGAAGGGAGCTACTCTAGCCATCGTCGTCAGGAGGGGGAAAAGGGGAAAAGCGTCAACGGAGAACGTCTGCTTCACCCGACGAGGGAAAAAGCAGAACGGGCATCTGGACACCACGAAAAAGGGGGAAAGAACCCCACCCTTATCTTGTATCGGGGAAGAAGGAAGAAATTCGAACCAGCCTTTTTATCCGCCGCTTTGGAGGGGTTGCGCTGCTCTTAGCTAAGGGAGAGGGAAAGGGGGAGGGGAGAGTTCCTCTCTATGTTTAGAGAAAAGAAAAAGAGTCGATCGATTTTTCGCGGAAAGTAAGAGGCTGTTCGCCGGGGGGGAAAGGGAAAGAGGGTCATCTTTTTCGTAGATCCGATCATCCGAGGGGGAAAGAGAGAAAAAAAACCAGGTTGCGCCTCGGGCTTGGGTCGCACCGAGAACTGGGGAACTCATTCCTTGAGAAGGGAAGGAGGGAAAGGAGGAAAGGGGGGAAAAAACACCTTTCTCACGTCTGCGCTCGGGGGAAAGACGAGATAAACTCGTGTTCGCGCATACAGAAGCTTTGAGCATCCAGATAGAGAAGAAAGAGAGAGGATCCACAGTGCTTCGGTTGTCAGACAAAGGGCGGGCCGAGTCACACGGCAGGAAAGAAGGCCTGTCTACATGAACCAGGTTCGTAGAAGGGGGGGGGGAGGAGGAGGAGAGACTCACCGCCGAACCTTCACCGGGGGACGGTTGCAAAAAAGAGAGGGGGGGGGGGGGGGGGAAGGGGGGGGGGGGAAACGCGCGCGCAACCTAATAAAAGGAAAAAAAAAGAAGAGCCGTATAAATTCGTGATCTTGTTGCAAGGGGGCGGAGTATGATCATTCTCCGGAGCAGATGGGAGGGAAGAAAAAAAGGAAAAAAGCCCTTCTTCTTCTGCTCCAAGTCGAGGGGAATAACTTCCCGTAGGTTCCATCCGCTTCAAAGGCGCGGGGAGGAGAAGGGAAAGCCTAATCCACATTTCTCTGTTTTGAGAAGGAAAAGAAAAAGCAAACACATGGTTAGAATCTCTGTTCCGACTCTGCTCGAGAATAGTCGGGAGGGATTACCCTCGACAAGAAAGAAGAGGGGGGAGGAGAGGGAAGCAGCGCGTTCGTTTTCTTCCTGTGGGAAAGGGGGAAGAAAGGGGACCTCCCGCCATCACAGGAATAGGTTTGATAACGATGTTGCCAAACGGTGTAAGAGGGGCTTTATCTTTAGCATGAAGTGGGAAGGGAAAAAGGCGGTTCCCTTTCATCGTGTATGGGAATGTTACAATAGGTGTAGTCGTACGTAAGAGGAGGAAAAAAAAGGAAAGAGGAAGGCTAGCCTAAGCTGCCGCTTCTTACCTTCACGTTCCATGTCTGGGATTTGGGGCCCTACTATGAGAAAGGGAAAAGGGGGGGGGGGAAAGAGGCCACTTACCACACCTCCGGAAAAAAAAAAAGAGGAAAAGGGTTCGGTTAGCCCCGACGAAAAGAAGGGTGAAAAGGAAAGGAGGGGGGGGGGGGGGGGCCTTCTAGTTCTCTTGAAAAAAAAAAGGGTCGAGAGGCCTATTCCGATTATCAGAAAAAGGAAAAAAAACAAACAATAGGGTTGCGCATCAAATGAGTCAATAAAAGGGAAAAAAGAAGGAAAAGGGCAAATGACCCTCGAGTTTCTACATAAGGGGAAGTGCAGAAGAAGAAAAAGAAAGCTTTTCCTGGAAGGGGATACTAGGGGGTCTGGGCTGCTACTAGAGAGGAAGGAGATGCTGAGAAGAACACCTTTAAGGACCTCTCGGGGAGGGGATGGAAGGGATTTCCTCCCCTCCGCTGGGATTCCTTTTACCTTCCAGAATCCTACTCGAAAGGGGGAACGCTTTATTTCGCCCTGGTTCTTCTGGGAGGAAGTGAGAGTCACCAAAAAGAGGGAGTTGATAATTGTCGATGGCTGCCGGTCGTGTTGGGTGGTCCTAAAGAAAAAGACGGACTTATCTGCCCAGAAAAAAGAGTTGTCGCGAACACGAGAACATCGAGAAAAAAAAGGGGGATGACCCGATATATCTGAGAAAGAAGAGCGCGCTACACCTCTGAACAAATAGCGTAAGGAAAGAAGCTCATTCCCACCAACGAGAAAAAAGGATCCATCGCAATTAGAACGCGAGAAAAGACTTCATCACCTGATGGGGAAAGAGCGAGAAAAAAAGAGAGAATGCTATTTCTTATCTCAAAAGGGGATAACAGCGTCTTTTCTAAAGAAAGGGACTCACGCGGACGGAGAGAAAGGGGGGAGGGAGAAAAAACGTATATAGAAAAAAGAGGATCGCAGACTAACTCAACAAACCGCGGAGATGCCAGGGGGGCGACTCTCAAAAGGAAGTGAAAAGAGGGAGGCTCTATTTCGAACTCGAGAGGGGGAAAGGGAGCGCAGTTTTGAGCGCTTCCGGGGAGTATTCTCAAAAAGGGAGGGGGGGGGGGAAGACTTCGGGCTCCTTCTCCTCAGGGAAGAAGAAAAAAAAATCGCCTGCGCCGAGAACGTCCAGGAAGCTCGCTCAAAAAAGAAAAAAAAAAAAAAAAGAGAGGTCTGTCTCACCTAACCCCTTGGATGAGTGTCTTTTGTCGTCTAAGGGGGAAAGAAAGTCACGTAAGAGGGGAGAGGAAATCGTCGTCACCTCCTTACGCGGGGGGGGGGGAGGAAAAAGAAGGAGGCCCTTCTCTGCCTCTGCAACAACGGAGAAAAGATTACTTAAGAATAAAAGAAAAAAAAAAGAGGGAAGAGTCTAATACACTATTAACGGGAGGGGAGAAAGTCGGGGGGCGAAGATCCGCCTCCTTCTAATTAACAACCACAACAGGGGAGAAAGGAAAGGAACACTACCTCTACATCAGCTTCGGGGGTGACACTTTTCACAACGGTCAGAAAAACTCGGAGACTTCTCATAGGAGAAAAAAAAAAGGAAGAAGGAAACGATTCCTTCCTACAACCCCTTCTTGAATCGAAAAGGGGGGGGGGGAAAAGGAAATAGTCTGTAAAAAATGGAAAAAAGGAAGGGGGGGGGGGGAAAAAAAAATTTTATTCCGGAAAAGAGAGGGAAACCGTGGCGCGCTCTATCTATCGCACCACTCAGGCAATGAAAGGCAGATCGGGAGTTCGACTACGACAGAAGGAAGAGAAATGGGGGAGGAACCTCCTGTAGGTATTCCCATCCGGAGAAAGGCGCGAGGCGAAAACGCTTTTCGTCCGATCCCAGAAAGATGATTGAGGACTTGTACCGCGGCAACCAAAGAAAAGGGAAAAAGAGTGTACATCTACTACAGTTTCAAGAGAAGGGGGAGGGAAAAGGAGTGACGGGTTTGGCACGTCCACACAAAAAAGGGACTCGCAACGACGAACGTTCGGTGAAGGGGAGAGGGAAAAAAAGAGAAAGAAAGCCTCTCACATCCTTAAGAGGAGGAAAAGAAGGGATTCCAAGGATCCATTCGCGCCGGGGGATCAAAAATGTCAGGGGGGGGGCTCCATTATACCCCTAATCAAAAGGGAGAGGGGGGGGGAGAACCAAGCAGATCTATCTTGACTGCGCAACGCGGACCTATGAGAGCACACTATTATCTCGTAGTGGGGGAAGAGAAGAAAAAATAAGAAAGGGGGTTGTTGACTTTCTCCTCGCTCGGAAAGGGGGAAAAAGAAAAGAAAAAGATAAGAGGTGAGACCCATCCCGATGCTCAACCGTCTAAGGCGAATGGGGGAATCACTAGATGAAAGCTTCTGAAGTTGAAAAAAAAAACTTCGAAAGCCCAGACATCTTCGACAACGGACAGACGATCGACATAAGAAGGGAGGAAAAGCTGAAATAGCCTATGAACTCTACACCGCCAGGAAGGCAGTTTTGCTACTATCATCTCAAAGGAGACAAAAAAAAAGCGGTCTAAAAGGGAGGAGAGAAAAAGAACGAGAGGACCACGATCCTCTCCGTGGAGGTGGCACCCTCTCGGCGCGCGTTTTTTCCCGATTGCGCAGGGAAACAGCGGTGAAGTCGACGGGGGAAAGTAAGAGGCGGAAGACTTCCTTCACTTCCTACTTTTCTCGCGAAAAAAAGGGGCGCCGCCTGCCTGCCGCCGTCCGCTAAACCGCGAAAAAGGGACGGTCACGCTTCCAGAAAGGGGGAAAAAAAAAGAAGGGAGAAAGAGAAGGGGGACCACCCAACGCAACACCTTTATTTTAAATCTCAAAAAAGGGGGGAAAAGAGAGAAAGATGTCATCCCTTGTTTCTTTGGGTGGAAAAAGCGTTGAGGTGACTACCCAAGAAGGGGGGAAAGGAGAGAAGAGGAGGAATGCGGTGTCCGGTTCGCCTTCTGCAGGGAAAAAGAGGGAAAGAGATGATCGACGCGAGCCAGCGTCGCAGAGGGAAACAAAAGGCGACCGTCTCTGGGGAAAAAAGAAAAAAGAAGCTGTCCCTGAAAATCGGGACACCACGTCCGCGTCCTCGGGACCGGAGAAGAGTGTTCAGGAGAGGAAGAGGGACTTCGACCCTCCTTTTAGCCCGTCGAGGGAGGTGAGCTGCTCGTAAGCACTGGCGCAGGACGTTAAGAGATGTATCGCACGAGGAGAGAAAGTAAAGGGGTCGCGGAATAAGTTTCGAAGATTTCGGAGGGGGGATCCTTGAAGCGTCTTTGCAGAGGGGGAGGGGGGAGGAAGAAAAAAGGGGGACGAGCTCCATCTCCTTCTCCTTTTTGGCAGAAAATCGTAGCCGAGCTCGTTATGCGGCGGAAGAAGATCGTCCGAAAAAGGAAGGAAAGGATGCGCTCGTTGGTAATCCGCGGCCAAAAATCGCCCGGCCGAGAAAAAGAGCCCAGATAGAGAGAAAGGGAAAAAGAAAAGGAAACTGATTCTTTTTTCTCGATTGATAGTGTGAAAAAAGGGAAGGGGCAACGGCGCGCCTTTCTACGGAAACGCCTGTCAGTCGGAATAAGGTGTGCGAAGGAGGGAGGAGAAGAAAGGGAAAAAGAAAGGAGTCGTCCTTCTCGACGTTTCCAAAGGGGAAGAGGAAAAAAAAGACGGCACCGCGGTGCGCGCAACTCGCCCGTGCCGAGGGAAAAATTCGGGTGGCCGCGGTACAAAAGGAAAAGAAGTGCCGCCGTAGCTATGGTATCGGAAGGAAAAAGGCGCCCGCGGCTTCGCGCCGCGGTAAGAAAAAATAGGTTCCAGACAAGGAAGGGAAAAAGAAAGAGAGAAAAAATCTTCCCCAATCTTGCCCACGGCAAAGGGAGAGAGGAATCAGGGGAGAAGCGCCAAGGTTGCGCACGCCCCACATGTGATCTAGATCACTAAGAGTCTGTCGTAATCGGGGTAAAAGAAAAGACGGCCGCTGATCGATGCTCATGGAAGGGGTTGAAAAGGTCTGCCGTTGTTGCAACGTGTCAACCAACGCGCCAGACGAAGTGGGAAAGGGGGGGGAAAAAGGTAACGATTTTTCCCAAAGGAGATGGGGTGAGGGATCGTGAGTCAGTAGGCGGCGCGGAGGACGTACCGGAGTGTATGCAAGAAAAAGGGGGGAGGGAGGACGTGTAGTTCTACTTACATCTCTTTACAAGAAAAAAAAAAAGGGACCGGCAGGCCGCTACCCCCCCTCTGCCGCTGAGAAGGGAAAAAGAAAAAAAAAGGAAGGGCCCTACTATTCTTACTTTACCTGTCCAAAAAAAAAACAGGAAAACAAGAAACCGGCCTTCTCCGACACGCCACGCTGATAATAGACGCCGCTATCTGAAAGAGGAGAAGAAGAGGAAAGTTTTGTCCTTCTATTCTCTCGAGAAAAAGGGGAGAGCGGATTCCCCTAATTCCGAGGAAAAAACGAGCCAAGGGTTTGCGCATCAAATGAGAAGAAAGAAAAGCCAAACAATTCCACACGTTGAGGGAAGAGGGGGGGGGAAAAGAACTTCCTCATTTGAAAAGAAAAAAAAAAAAAAAAAAAAAAAGCTTTAGAGAAAAAAAAAAAGACGTCCCGGACGTGGGGTTTGGTTCGTGGGGGAAGAGAAAAGAGGTGACGGAATTCTCTACTGAGAAAAAGGGGAAAGGGCATCGCCGTCTCTGTGCTGCTTCTTGCCGTGATGGTCCTTGGAACAAAAACAAAAAAAAAAGGGAAAGAGAGGCCGATCTCATCGATATTCGACGAAAGGCTGCATGCTTTTCTCGTCACGGCGGTGTCAGGGGTGCGATGGCTAAAAGGAAAGGGGAGGGGGGGGAGAGATCTATCTTTTCCGTCGAAAAAAGAACAGGGGGGGGGCAGCGGTGTAACATCGTCCGCCGAAGAAGGGAGAGAAAAACAACACCTTATATTATGAAAAGGGGTCGGCGACTATTGCGCGAACTGGCCGTCAGGTCAGAGAAAGAGAGAAAGGGGGGCATGAACCACCACTCTAACACGAAAAAAAGAAAGGAGAATCGCGGGTTTACGAGAACCGCTGCATCAAACCAAGGTATCTCGATGCGATCGTCGGGAGAAAGGGGGGAAAGGGAGGGGATAAATCACCTGTCACGAATCATCCAAAAGAAAGGGGGGTGATCGGCGACGTATATAATCAGCTGATGAAGAAACTAATAAACAACCGAGAAGAAAAAGGGGAGGAGAGAGAGTAAGGTTCACTGTCTGCATTCTTCGCAGGGGAGAGGGAAGGTGACAGAGCGCGTTGTTAGCGCTCCGGGGCACTTGGAAGGGGAAGTGGAGTTTCCCTTTCGATGGAGGGGGGGGAAAGGGAGAGAAGACGCTATCCCTAGCCCATCGAAGAGCTCCGGACAACCGGCCAGTCAAGGGGCAGATCGAGGAAAAAAAAGGAAAAAGGGGAACAAGTACGCTCTCTCGTTTAGGGGGGGGGAGTAGTGTGTACGTTTCCGAGCAGACCGGTCACGTAAGATAATCGAAGTCACCGCCCTGACCGGGGGAAAGAAAGAAGAGACGAGGCCTTCTCTTCCTCGCGGGGAGGAAGAGATGCGCGACTCCACCGAAAACAAATAGGGAGTCGAATACAAGAAAAGAAAGGGGAAAGGAGGAGAGATTCCTCCTCCTTCTCACGATAAAAAAGAGAAAAAAAAACGGGGTCAACCTCTTTATCGGTACATCAGTTTGAGGGAGCGCGTGTTACCGGGGAAAGGAAAAAAAGAAAGAGCTAGGAAAGATCCTTCTCATCTTACAAAAGGAGAAGGGTAACGATTCCTCTGACTAACCCCTTCGTGAATAGAAGACTTTTGAGACAAACCGGGGATCTTCTCGATAGAGAAAAAAAAAGGAGGGGAAAACGAGAGGGGGAATATTCTCCTACGCTCCTGCCGGGCAGAGGGAAAAGAAGGGATTCCACGTACAACGGTGGGACGCGAAGGAAAACTTGATGAACCATAGCTCCGAGAAGAGAGAAAGGGGAAAGAGGGGAAAAAAAAGAGAATTCTACTGTCGCCCTACTTGTACAGCGGGGAAAAGAGGGGGCAATCGGGTGGGCACGTCACCCAACAAAAGATCGAAATAAACGAGGTTATGTCGAGGGGGGGGGAGGAAGCCTCTCACACCTTAAATCTCTACGCAAGGGGGGGAAAGAAGCAAAAGGGTGACCTCGCCCGAGACCCCTGATACCTCTCCATCGAAAAAAAAGTGATCTATATGAAAAGGAGGAGAAGGATCAACTCGATCCTCGATCTCCGAGGAAAAGAGTAGATACTCGTTGGGCCTCTTCTACCCCGGCGCAGACGGGGAGATCTGAGCTAGAAAAGAAAGGACGGAGGAAAAAAAGAGAGGGAGAGAGGTGCGACCCAATCCTATTCTCAACTGCTTCGAAGGAGGGAGGAAAAAAAAACGGTCTCGAAAAGATTAGCGGCTGAAGTGGCACAAGAAATCTCGACAACGGAGGGAAGAAAAAAAAAGGAAATAAAAAAAGGTTACTACTCTGTCTCTACATCGAGAAAGGGGGAAAAAGCCCTTTCCTGCGCAGTGATCCAAAGAGGAAGACCCCATCAGAGAGAGAAAAAGAAGTAAGAGGCATACAATACCTCTTCCTTTACCACTACAAAAAGAAAATGGGAAAAAAAGGCAGAGGCCAGTTGTGTCCCCTATTTCGCCTTGAGCAGGAGGAAAAACGTGACGATTTTCCGAGGGGGGAGAAGAAAGGAAAAGGGAAAAAAGACTGAGAAAGGAGAGGGGGTGCGCCAGCGCTGACCGCTCCGTCCGCTCTAGCGAACCGACACACCGAGCGACGGAGCTTCCGACGCGGGAGGAAAGGAAAAGGAAGAAGTGGGAAACCAACTCAACAATTTATTTACATCTCTCTCACAACAAAAAAAAGGGACAAAATCCCTGGGGGCTTTTGGCTGGCCAACTTCGACGGGGAGGGGGGGGGGAGGGGGGGAAAGATTCTTACTCTTTACCGTCGGCGAGGCGGAAACGGCGTGGGAGCGGTCAGCTCGGCACAAAGGGGAAAAAAGGGAGGGAAAAGAAGCCTTTACTTAATTTCGATACAAGAAAATAAAAAAAGGAGACAGGTCGCTTCACCCTACTATTTTCACCAATGGCGGGGGACACCACGAAGGGAAAAAGAGGGGGGAAAAAAAAAGAGAGGGGGAGAGGTGGGAATCTCTTTCTTGGGAGGGAAAAAGGGGAAGCACGCTTTTTATTTGGGTCTTCGAGGCGGAGGGGGACGCATAGGGAGGCGGGGGGAGGAAGCAAGAAGTATCTACCGTTTTCTTGAAAGGGAAGAGGATGGAAAGAGTTTCGAATATGGTCGGGAGAAGCTTGAACATTAACGCTTCAACGGAAGGGGAGAGGGAGAGCATAAATCGCCTTCTCACCTTTTTCGAAGAGGGGGGGAGACAACGCGTAGCCGAGCTCGTTTATTGCTGGGCGGGAAGAACAGCGCGAAGAAAGGGAGGAAAAAGGAGGTTCGCTCAAAAAAGAAGAGATCCTCGTGTTCTCGCTGCGAAGCGATCGGGAGGAAAAAAAGGAGGAGTGTCGCCACTTTCGCCGGAAAGGTGCGCAGATGGAGATTTTATCCTCCGGGAAGAACCTGCGCTCCGGGAGAGGGAAAAGAGGACAGGGAGTAGTACTTTCTGTTTGTCTAGGGCCGAGACCTTCACGAACGTCGTCAGGAAAGCAAAAAAAAAGGGGGTTGGGGGTGACGTGCCCCCACCCGACTGCAAACTACGTGCCAGAGGAAAAGGCTCCGTAGAAATTCGTTATCCTGGGGGGGGGAAGATGTCCTCCTATGATCGCGAGTTCAGGAGAAAAAAGTGGTAGAAGCAAAAAAAAAAGAAGAAGGAAACAGGGGTACGTCCTGGAATCCCTCCCGTAGGTGAAAGGGAAAGACTGCCCGGCCTTCTCTTAGTGCGACCTCGGGAAATCGAAAACATTGTCTTCTGGGGGAGGGAAGGAAGGGGGAAGAAGAAAAAAGGTATATCTCTTCCTTACCCGGAGAGGGAGAGGTGGACGGGCTTCCCGTCTCCGGCGCGATCGATCGCAAACGTGGGGTTCTGACCGGTGTGGGTGGAAAGGAAAAAAAGAAAATCAACACAGAAGATTTATTAGAGTTATTTTTTCTTTAACAGGGGGGGGGGGGTGTTCGAATGTCTGGTGCGGGATCGTAAAAGTCCTCAATGGCGGCAGGGAAAAGGGAAAAGAGAGAGGGGGCCCCTGATTTCTTCGTTGTATCGAAGAGTATGAGGCCTAGCA
>Ga0179591_1354746_pt1 | contig 16696 bp, 12 predicted proteins | sample CZOMad2_1_08_16f_FD_182891 | JGI IMG/M metagenome (GOLD analysis project Ga0179591, IMG submission 182891) | Vadose zone soil fungal communities from Angelo Coast Range Reserve, California, USA - CZOMad2_1_08_16fungal (PacBio error correction) | ecosystem: Environmental > Terrestrial > Soil >...
GGGATCCAGAACCTAGAGGGGGGGATCTCACCCACTTGAAAACAAAGAACACGAAACTTCATCGGAGGAGGAGTGGGGGAAGGCCAATGGGTGGGTCTGACAAAAGACCAGGGGTCAAATATAACATGGGCTAAAACTGAAAAGTGGCAACCATGGCGAGTCCAAGATCGGGATTACACACTTATGCGTTAAAAACTATGGAACTAGGAAAAGAGAAAAAGGTCACTGATGGCGGAAGTGATTCGCCGTAAGTTGTTGGTCACCCCATAAAGGTCGGGAAAACAGCAGGATTGCGGGTGCCAAAAAAAGAAAAAAGGTACATGCTGTCGTGGATGAATTGACCCTCCGTCCAGGAGAAAAAAGGAACCGGTGCACTTGAGAGAAGGGGATAGGCCGAAGAAAACATTCTCAAGGTGGGTGGCAGGGGGCCGAGATCTGTAAACAACACAGGGGGGGGGAAAAGGTGGTCTTAGGAACAGGTTGTTGTACACCAAGCTGGAAACCGGGGGGAGAAATAGCGGTCTCTCTCTAAAGTGACCTGTCCTACGCACTGCTTCAATCCTTATCAAGGCAGGGGAGGGGCTGGTCTCCTAGCGTGTTTTGTATGGGTCCATGACTCCGTCAAAACTACACGGATGAGGTCCTCAAATCAAAAGCGTTTTTAACTCCGGGACAATTGCAGGAAATTGACCGGGCGAGGAAGCTCAGTCGCTGGGAAAAAGAAAACAATCTCTGAGCAACAAAAACAACTTAGGGGGGATGGGTCGCGTGGTAAAAGCTCTTTTTCTGGGAAGCGCGGCAAATTAACTAACTGGGAAGTTAAAAAAGGAGGGGGGATCTTGTGGGGGGGAGAAACCGTCGGTGGAAGAAAGGGGGGCCATCTGACACAACTGAATCACAGCTTGGGGGGGAAAAAAAGGCGGAACCAGTCCGCCTCTCATCGGTTTGAAACCTGGGCAAACAATTGTTCAGATGTGGGTGGGGGGGGAATAAAGATTTCGGCCAGAAAAAAAAAGAATTCTTGAACTTCAGGAGTCACCTCGGAAGAGGACTTTGGGGGGCTGTTGGACGTCGTTTGTCAGAAACTCGACCCAATGGGTGTCGGTTTCGAAAGAGCAGAGTTCATGGTCAATCGCTCAGGGGGGCTTGTGACACACATACGGCTATCAAGAAAGCCATAAACAAAACGTCGGAGGTAGTCGCAGACCGTTCTATAGACGAACATCAGGGGAGTGCGTTAGGAAGCACCTCTGCGGATGGGCTTCCATTTGCTGGCCCCACTTTTCAGCTTCGGTTCCGCGGGGGCTGGGGAGAAAAACATTAAAAAAAGAATACAGAACCCATCTCCCTAATTTAGGGACAATCGTGGGGACATGCGGCTTGTTTCCAGAAAAAAGCCTTGACATGAGAAGGGGACAGCGGGGACTGGTCAGTTTTCAATTAGGAGCCAAGGGAAAAAAACGTGTCAGCACAGCACTACTGCTCAAAGATATTATCGGAGGGAGAGGGGAAGACGCAGTCCATGTTGATATGTTTCAGGTCACGCCAAAATGCGTGACCGATCACGGATCTTCACCCATATCCACTCCCCCTACGGGGTAAGGTGGTAGAATAGGTGTCCAAAAATGGAGCTTGTCTTTGATAGAACGGGTGCGACATGAATGGAGCAAGAAGAAAATAGTTTGAAACTAAACATCGAGAGTGTTGTTAATCGGGTCGAACGTTACAAACCGTGAAAAGGCGGAAGGATGGGGACGGAATTCAGGAAAAAAGGGCCACCTACAGAAGAAATGTCGGATGGGGCGGGAAAAAGCAGGTGATTGCCAAGTCGACGGAAACGGTTACTCAGTCCGCCACAATCACGTCAGCAAAGCCACAGAGCGGAGACACGACCCGTGACCCGGGGGGGCGAGCGGTCATAAATAGAGAAAGGATAAAACGAGGTTTCCAAGAGTAAGCAAAGGGGAGGGACATAAAAAAGCACAGCCTCTCCGGAAGAGGAAAAGGTCTGCATGGTTCAACAAGGGTAAGGAGCGTCCGCCAAAAGGAAAAGAGCCAGCTATATCCCTTAGAAGAATGCGCGAACGAAAGGAAACCGCGCAAAAAAACTCTCGAAAAAGTTCAGGTTCGCCCTTTAATTCAAGACGTTGCGAAGAAAGGAAAGACTTATTGTGGGCCGAAAAGAGGGGGGAAAGGGGTCAACGAATTCAAGTAAGGCCAGGGTTTCGAGGGTGACGTATAATCCCCTTTTCACATCCCGTCGAGGGGAAAACTGAAGAAAAAGGGGCACAACCCATTCAGAGCAAAAAGCGCACCGAAAAGAGAGAACAATTTCTTCTGGGTCAAGTCGCGCAAAATGCGAAGTAAGCTAAAACGTAACGTTTACTGGGCTAAAAAGCTCACACAACCTGGAGAACGAAAAGATCGGAGGCCAGCACCTGGGAAAATCTACAAGGGCAACTTCCGGAGCGTCAGTTAGGATAGTCCACGAACGTCAGGCCGGGGGGATTAGTTTTTTGCCACAGCGTCTGACTGGTGGGGGGGGAACTGTTTCTCTTAGTCGGTCCGACAACTCTTTTGGAGCTGCTGTGAGGAAAAGTTCGGTTTAAGGCGATCAAAAAAAATGGATCAGGGAAGGAATTTCAATGGCGTGCAGAGGGACTACAAGAAAGAGTTGGCGAGACAAAGTGCGGGAGCGGGGTCAATAAAGCAGGCCGCAGGGAAAGGGGTGTAAATGGGGGAAGGGGGGTGTGTTTCTCTGTCGTGAGCGGTCGGGTGCCTCACGCGCGAGACTGCGTGCGGTCTGGCCGTCGGAAAACTAAAAAAAGACGGCAGCAAAAAAAAAACGCTAGAGGGTGTTGGTGCGAAAGTCGGGGTGTGGGGGGGCGGAGGCGCTGTGGCGCGTGTGTGCGAGCTAAGGGGAAAAGGGGGGGGGCGGGGGGGGGGGGGGGGGTAGGGCGTGCGCGTGTGGGCTAGGGGGGGGGGGGATGAGGTGAGCGTGGTGTGTAGGTAGTGAAAGAGAGAAGGGCGTCGGGGGGGTGTGGCACGGGGGGGGGGGGGGGGGGGGGGGGGGGCAGCGGGGAAACGGCGCGATAAAAAGGGCCGGACCGCAGAGCGGAGAGGGCAAGGTCGAAACGCGGAGAGGACGTCCTTACAAAGAACGAGTCAGGTTGCCACGACGGCCTCCGTTTCAGAACGGCTGGACATGCAGAGAGAATCATAAGAAAGACTCGAGTCCTTTCATCTGGGAAAAAACGACACGGAGCCACTACTAGAGAAGATGGAAAAATGACCAGCAGCTGCTAAGGTAAAAAAGAGTTTAAGGAGAGAACGACAACAATTGGAAAATATATAAATGAAAAAACACGAGGGGAACCCTAGATGTTCCTTGCAAATCTCGAAAAAAAACAAGGGGAATGGCTGCGTAAGAGTGAAAAAAGATAGGATAGACGCCAGAGCGACATGTGGGCATCGGGTCAGTCCTCATTGTGACAGGGGTATTAGAACATGTGCCAAGATCGATGAATAACGACCAGGTAAATCACTCGACAATGACGCTAGGGGAAAGAAAAGGGGCGTTTTGGCCTTGAAGCTCTTCAGGGGGGCCCAAAGGAACGAGCCATGTAACCGGTGAGGATGCCGCGCTCCAAGAGAAATAAGAAGTTGTAGGGGGGGAAGACAATCAGATAAAAAAGCAGAAATGAAAGGGTAAAAGACTCTCGACTAGGATGGTTTATTACGAACACGCTCTCGGAAAATGGAAAAGTCAGTCTTCCCCAAGAGGAGTTTGGCTTCTTCCAGAGGGCGTGGGCTCGGGAATACATGACGAATTGGGGAATATTTTATGTTCTTGCATCAAAAAAAGCCCCAACCGTTAAGGAGGAAGGTCTGGCGGGGACCTACGAACTGTAAGCGGACCTAGATACCCTTTTCGCGAATACGCCTCGGTATAGGGTGAAAGCAAAGATAACAAGTAGAACAGGCCTCACCTCTCGCTCGTCGAAAAACGAAGAGGCGGGGGACATTAATAAAAGAGAGAGAGACACCACCGACTTCGGGGTTTCCAACCAAAACACCCCTACCCTTGTTAACGGAGCTGACACCTTCAACGACGCTACAGGAACGATTTAGAAGGAGAAAATTTTTGAAAATCCTTAGGCGCCTTCCTCCTTGCGGGAGTCTGCGTAGTCAGTGGGGGGGGAAATGGAAGTTCGTCCAGCCGCTAGGGGGGAGCCCCGACGGCTAGATTTGACAAGAGCGCAAGACTATGAGAGATTGATATTCGCATCGTTTGAAATTAGGGGCCGTAGCTCTGGGCTGCGGCGAGGGAAGGAAGGCTTCGACGCCATTCGAAGACCCCGGGGGGAGGGTCAGGGCTTTCCGTTCCATGCTTGCACAAGTGAACAACTATAAGCGGTAAAGAGGCTAAAGGCAGAATTCAATTCAGAAATCATTCTTTAGCCACGCGGGGCCGACGTTTCGCCCTTACACGTTGCGACGGCGGTGGGTGACAAAACCGAGCTCGTTGGGCCAAAAGTGAAGGGAATCGGCAAGCAGAGAGAAGCTGCGTAAAGCGGTGCGTCTGACACGAGGAGCCTCACCCGCTGCTGTGGCAAGAAATCCGAGATTCCGGGGTCCAAAGGAGAAAACTAGGAAAAGGGGATTAAGTGGAGGCATTTACTTTGGTCGATAATCAATAATGGTTTCATATCACCCCGGACTACTCAGCTAAGGGGAGGGACAAAAAAGAAAAGGAAAGAAACCCATTTTAGTTAAGAGTCGAAGGACGCATCAAAAGCAGTGTGCGGTGTTGGGGGGGGGAGACTGCCATACTAATGCCTTCCAATTCCCAAAAAAGCACCGCTAGGGGGGAGGGAAGGAAACTATTTATCATGTCATGCTGACGGGGAACGAGCAACAACTTCGGGACGTATTTCAGCAAAGACAAAAGGGGCAGTGTTGCGAACATTCTACACGACCAGGGTTTCTTAAGCAAGGGAGGGTTTAGTAGAGAAGAGGGAAACGAGCCGGAGGTCGGGAATGAGACCATGTCAGAAGGACACCTAGTCCCCACCTCACAAAACGATCATGATAATTCGAGAAAGTGGAAAGGGACAGGGGGAAGGAACTAGTAACAAGACTAAACTATGGTCACAATAACATACCAGAGGCAAAGCCAAATGGTTGGAACATCAGATGCCGTCTCTTTGCAACAACAATACCTTAGAGTAGAAATATTATAACTTCAATGGGGAGAGGGGGGGAGGAAAGAATTTTGTCAGAAAAAAAAACACGTACTCGCAACTAAGACCAAATGGTGTTATGCATCAAACAGGAGAGAAACGAAGCATAGGGGGAGATTCAATCTTGGATTCCCTCCAAGTAGCCGGTGCTCGGGATACCGAAGGTATGGACACGACCGGGGGAAACGAAAGGGCTTGTTGCAGTAGTGGTGGCAACAAAGAAACCAGATCTCTTTTCCTTAGAACCACAGAAGAGTACGGGAAGGGAACTAAAGAAACGCAGGTTGAGAGTGACAAAAAAAGGTGGTTAACAAAGGTCCGCGTTCCCATGGGGAAAATGTATGACATCCCTAGCAGGGGGAAAAAAGGGCAAGCGGGAGGAGGAAGGGGGGAAATCACTGCCCAAGCCAGAAAATTGGGAGGGGAAGTAAAACAGGTATTTGGTCTCCGCTCTGACCAAACCTTGAGGGTCAATGAGGAAACACCTGCTTACCCCATCCTGCGAAAAACGCTCAGGGAAAGGAGCAGCGAGGGTGAAAGAAAATAGCCGGGCAAAACTGAAGCCACACAAGAAAGGAACTCAGTGGGAAAGCAATTCATTGCCGCTACTTCAAGTAAGGCAATAAAGCTTTTCCTAAAGAACAAAAAAAAAGAGGACACAAAAAAAACAAAAAAGCGGAGGTTCTATCTCGTGTCGGTCGGTCGGAAAAAAAAGTGGAGATTCGTAACCAAAGTCAAGCAACTGCTGTTCTCACAAACTAGTGATCGACAGGTGTGGGTGAAAAGCCGGGGGGTTTAGGGGGGGGAGCGGGAGGGGCAGGGGCGAATGCAGAAGCCCGCTGGTGCCGAAGGGGAAAAATAATGACTCCTCCCGGTCATAATAGTTTCAACCAATCGAACCACTTAAGGGGGAAAAGATACACAAAGGGGAAGGGATTTGGCAACATTGAAAATACCAAGCAGAAAATTACTTTTTTTGCTGGGGCTTCTATCTACTGTTTTAACGTGGAGGGGTGGGAGAGGGGGGAAACAGGCGGTGGGGGACCCTTCCCAATTAAACCTGGGGGGGAGTTCGTTTCGACCCGGCAAATTGTCGCGGTATAAAGAAACAATCAAGGCAAGGAGGAGGGGAAAAAAGGGAAGGAGAGAGACGACAGAAACGAAAATGGAGGGGGGACCGGTCTTAATACTTGAAATAATAACTGAGTGAGATGGGGGAATCCAATCGAAGAACTGGTTAATCTCCCCCGGTCGTCTTGCTTTTCGAACAGTACAGCCTCCGTGCGGCGTGTCAAACAAAAGGGTGGGTTGAGGATATGCTTTGAGTGAGCTTGATTTAGCAAAAGAGATTCTGATTCAAGAAAAAAGTGAACCAAAGGAAAAAAAGGAGAAACTCCGGGGGGTTCCTGTGGTCACCTTGGGGGGGGGAAAAAAAGCAATGCGTGCTGGGGGCTTCAAACTAACTTGGGCCATGCTATGCAAACCGAATTTCTTCCTGCGGATGTCAGGAAGATTTTACGCATGGCAAGGGGATCCAAAAAGGCTTGAAAAGGGTCCCTTGGCCACTGGCGAAACAGATATGATCGGAGACGGGCAGCGCGTTCATGGAAGGATTTGGCAGAGTAACTTTTAACGGTGTGAGATCTAGAAACTGCACACAAGCTGAAATCCACCTAAGGTTGTAATTTAGAAATAGGTTCGCAAGAAAGGGGGGGGGGGTAGGGTCGGAGGAAATTAAAGGGATTTGTGCTTGGGGCAGCTACAGCGCGGCGACAGGAAAGAACGAATCGTTTGAAGAAAAAAAGAGCGTCGGTTTCTGGGGAGGGGGACAACGGCAGAGGGCACTTCGGAAAAAAGGCCTAAAAAGAAAAGGGGGGGGCGATTCAAAAAGGAACTGTTTTCAAAAGGGGGTCTTGATGACAGTTAGGAAAATCGAGAAGAAATAGAGGGGGGAAGAAGTCTCCGGGGGTCGAAAAGTCGATTAGACGCACAAAAAAAACAAAGAGAAAAATACCTAGGACGTGGTCCGCTGTCTTCATGCAAAAAGCATCGAGGGGGGGAAGAAGGGAAGAAGAAAAGGGTGGGAGCAGAGCGGGGCGCACTCAGATCAAAAGTAGACATAAAGATAATGCAGGAAAAATGGGTGGGGCCCAACTAGCTCTAATCCCCTACGCTAAACACTCCAAGTCAGACGTTCTCAAGGGTTTCGAATGCTCGGAAACCCCAAGAACCGATCGGCGTCCCTTCAGTGGCAGTAGCCCGGGAGGAACACGTTTGCAATCCAGATCAGGCTGTCAACCCTCTGGCAAGCACCAATGTGAGTCACGGACCCTACATCCCAACGGGGGGGGGGCGAGGAATGCAAGACTATCCCCGTTTTACCGCGTGGGGAATACAGAAGAAAAAAGAACTAGTTGAAGTTGCACTACCCTACACGCAAGACGCCCTGCAAGTAAGAAAGGACGAATTTAATTACAAATTATAGAAATGCGCTTTTCTTCCAGAGGCAAGTTAGTTATGTGGTAATCATCACGTAAAAACCGTGAGAAGAAATAAGGGCTGCCGCTAAAGGGGGAGCAGCATTCGCTTCATGTTCAAAAGTACCTCGGGTTGATGGGGGGCGTGGGGAAAAAGAAAAAGTCACGGACGCGTTAGGGTGGGGGGGGGGGTTTTGGCAACCGTTTCGCACCCTATCGGGGGTTTTGGGAGACGAAAGGGGGAGTAGTCAAACGCCCCTGACTAGGGGCTAACGAGGGAGAGTAAAGTGAGTGAGAAAAGGATAAACGTGTTCTTCTTGATAATAAAGTCATACTCTTTTGGGGGCTGGGAAAAGTTTAGGGTGGAGGTCAGGTCGATCTCTTGGGGGAAGAAAAGAAAAGACCAATACCCGAGCCACTAACGGGTTTGATCTTCGGGACGCAGCTCTTACTAGGGGGAAACCTACACTGCGGTAGGTGGAGAGACGACTCAAGGAGGGGAAAGAGAAAGCCACCCAGGGGGCCGAAGCGCTGCTGAAATAAACTCTCTCGAGTCACTTCAATCAAAAAAGAGAGGGGGAAGCAGCGAAAGGGAGTCGGAATCATGAGGGCCTCGCAGACGTAGAGAAGAGAGGAGGGGGGGGTGTGCCGCGAATGTTTTCCCTGACTCCAAGGGGAGAATAGAGAGAAAAGGAGGCCGGCAGGAATGTAGCGGCGGGGGGCGGCAGCCAGTCTCTTCTCAGCTGAATTCCTCTCTGAAACTAACCAATCGTCGAAAAGGGGGACTGAGTGGAGAATAAGATGTCCCTAAATCGGGGTTCCAATCCTTTACGAAGAAACAGAAAAACGCAAAGGAAGTATTTGAGTTGATTTTGGGGGTCAGTTGAAACTCCGCTCCCCCACCACCCACCCCAACGGGCAGCGGCCCCTCGCGGAAACGCCCCCCCCCCCACCACCATACCCGCGGCAGGAACTAGTTCTAGTCCTTGAAAAATGTCTCATTTGTGAGAACTAGTGGGTTACCTCATAAAAGCTCCAAAAGTAAATTAAAAGGGATAGGGGAGTCCCCCAGGTGATCAAGCCCAGAGTTACCTAATGCTTAGAGATGCGTGGATAAGTGTCTTTTCAAACAGAATTTAAATCGGAGGAGGAAGTGGAGTAGGATGCGCAAACTAACTCAAAAGGTCTCCGCTCGCCGCGAGGTCCCTATTGGGTGAGCAGCAAGGAGAAGAAGGTCAGAAGGAGACAGAAAAGAACCACTCGAAGAAAAAAAAATATGCCCCGAGGGGAAGGAGGATGGAAGCCTTGCCATAGCTCCTTGAGCCAGCTTCTTCAACCCTAGGCGAGCTGCCCTAACGAAACAAAAAGAGAGGGAGATTGAGAAAGGGGAAGGGGGGGGGAACGAAATCTAGTCGGCACTAAGCCTAATAAAATTGGCCATCTCTCGGACTGGTTTCCGCTCTAGAGCGGTAAGGAATAGACAAGGTCAGGAGGAGAAAGAAACTTAGGACGTCTTACGTTCAGGGGGGGAGTGAATGAAAAGAAAGAGGGTCGAAGGTCAAATGAGCGCCGCAATAAACTACTCACAAAGGAGGGGGAGACGGGTGGGACCAAAATCAAAACCTCGCTAAGAGAAAAAAGTGTGGAAAAGAGAGAGGCGAAAAGGGAAGGGGTTAAATCATATCCTAACACTTGTTCAGCCTGAGAAAGCAAATGTGAGAATGGCCGACGAAGAAGCGTGGCTTGAAGGGACGACAGGCGCTCCACCACACTCAAGGGTTACGAAAAAGGGGGGGAACACAAAAAATACATGTACTGGGGGAAGAGCCAGTCACGCAAGAGGAAAGATACAGCCTGAAAAAACAGGAGATTGACCATGCTCCTAACGCCTAAGAGAGGGGGCGAGCCGGGGGGGGGACAAGAAGTGAATTTGTCACAAAAGTGTCTGTGTCAGAACAGAAGGCATTCGAGGGGGGGGCAAGAGACCTGAGAACGTGATTAGGCTATCTCAGTGTCTGACGGTGTCTCTATGACGTTGGCAGGAAAAAGTGAACAAAGAGAAAGTGGCGAGGAGCTGGCCCCTAAAAATGGGGTTCACATGCGCAGCAAATGACAGAAAAAAGGAAGTTAGGGCTTCCGGGGGTTGGCATGACCACGCGGGGGAAAAAACAGAGAGGAGGGGAAGGGGGCTCGAAAAAGCGCAGTGATCTAAAGGGATAATAACCTGAAAGAGGGCGGGGAAGTCTCGACGAACGTTAAGGGGAGTCGTCAAAAAATCCTGCATACGGTGGGCCCAGCTCGGAGGCGGGGGCGGATAACTCTCTCGGGTCTTCAGGGAAGAGGGAATTCAGCGAGCCGCGGTCTTAAAAAAGACATAGCCGATAGCGGAAGAGGGGAACAAACGGCAAATTTATCGTAAGCGCGTAGAAGGGGGAGCCATACAAAGAAACTAGGGGACCCAAAGACGGGAATGAGTGGAGCTCGGCTCTTGGGGAATTTGGATACAGGAATAAGGATTGGTGGGGGGGGAGCTGAGGCCCGCCAATTCTGAGAAAGGAAGAACCATTAAAAGACAAGAAAGAGAACAAAATGGCGGGCACTGCTTGTAGATCGAAGCCTCAAATCATTTACTTTTTTGTGGGACAAAAGAAGGGAAGAAAGAAAGTGCAAGGCCCCAAGCAGCGAGAAGGGTGAGAATCAGGGTCTCTTAATAAAAGCGGTATTACTGAACCGTCCTCAGGTACAAAGGAGGAAGGATTGCAGAAAGACAAACTTGAGGGGAAACCGATTTCTAAAAGAACCCACCGGGGGGGGCGTGTTCTCAAGGTGGTGTTTTGATCTCATAGAAAAGGGAAAAAGTGGGACGTCGGACCAGAAAAGATCTTTACAAAGAAGGGAAAAGGATGAGTAAGAAAAAGATACTGGAATCGATGTCAACCGTGGAATTCTGAGAACTTCATTTATCAACTATTCATCGGAAAAGAAAGGCGAACGGGAAAGTAAAGCTTCGAAAGGATTTGTGAAGAAAAGAAAGCGAGGAAGCGGGTGGACCCCACACCTAAAAAAAAAGAGGAAAAGCCCTTGGTGAGGAGGGGAGGAAAGGAGGTGGCACTCTACAGAAATGAGTTACTAGACAAAGGGTGGTAAGAGAAAGGAAATAAAGGGCGAAAAGAAAAGGGGGATCTTCAAAAATCGTGAAGGAAGAAGAAATGAGCAGTAGTCGTACGTAAGCAAATAGGGGGAGGGAACAAGGACGAAGCAAGAAGGGCTGGATTCGCCGTAATTCACCCCAAACAATTTTGGGCCATCCAGAGGAAAGAGGACGCCGTCGAAAAAAGAAAAAAGGGGTGAATGAGGGACCAAAGCAATGAAAACCCAGCACGACCGAAAGGTGTCACCTTATCCAGTATGACACAACTTTCCCAAAAAGCGAAGAGGGGAGGAGACTGAACGAAATCGTACTAAACAAACCTAGAACCAGGTGGGAGAGTACAGGTGTCCCCGGCCGATGAGAAATGCACGGAGGGGAAGGGAAACGGAAACGCGGAAGCGAAGAAACGGTCACTAAGTGTGAGAAGGGAAAGAGACCGGAAGATAAGTCACACGGCGTGGAAAAAAAAAGCATCCCGCGTTTACTAGGGGGAGGTCATTGTCGGGGAAGGTAAAAAAAAAATAAAGCAGGGAAGAAGAACAAAGCTCTCTCAAGAGGGGAAAAAAACTAGATAGAAGTCAGAAGTTGATTTGCATCGCCCCCGGGGGAAAAATGATTGCAAGGAGACCAAAAGGGGAAGGTTTTGAAGAAGGTGGAATAGCAGGCTTCTACAACTTACTGCGCAGAGAAGGGAAGGGAAAGAAAGGAGGGGGGACGAAAGAAAGGAAAATCCTCCACCATGTTAGTTATCCGGTTGAAAAAGAGGGGGAAACACCCAAACAAAAGGTTTGGGAGGGGGGGGATAATTTCCGGGGGGCTCCCAGACTTTTGAAAGGACCAAGGGGGGGATAATCATACTGAGGAATCCAATTTGAAAGGGGGGATTGGAGGGGGGAAAACGTAAAAGAACACAACCCTTGTCTAAATTGTGATACCGCGACATTCATGAGGTAAGGAAAAGATGGAGCAGTTGTACTGGGGGACCAACCTGAATCAAGGAAAAACTGGGACTTTTCGTCTTGTACCGTTGCTTCATAAGGTGGAGGGAGGACCTCGGGGAACTTGGAATCATCGTCTGGTTACAAGCAATCTTGCTTTCGTTCTCCTCCTTGCGGGCGTTTACCACTGTCTTAAGGCAGGGTAGGACGAGTGATGGGATAACAACATTAAAGGAGCCTCACAGAAAAGTTTGGGTAATACTCCGGGGGAAGATGTGGGACGGGTAAAAGGGGGTGAAATACACGATCAAGGCTTTTTTCTACTTTTCCAGAAAAGTCTCGACAGGAGGAGGTAGGGTCCGGGTGACTTTCTCAATCTCCGAAAAGGGGACCGAGGGCCGGAAGGACAAAGAGAGAATCATCGATTATCTGATAAATTTCTGGGTCCGAAGCCGCGGTCCCAGGTGCCGATTTGGCATCGCAGGCATTCCAACTGGAGGTCACCTCTTATAGGGCAGATCCAGGGAACCCAATCAAACGAGCTTACCAAGCCTTGTGGGGTCAACTTGGAGAAAACAAGAAACGAAGGGTCTGGTGAGTGGGACCGTGAGTTTAAAGCTCTCAGGGAGTTCAACCATAGGGGTGGAGAAATCCAAAGAGCCGGCTGGCCCAAAGATCCTGTTCGCCAGGGAAGGGGGGGGGGGTCCCAAGAAAATTATTTCGTAGTCGAACGACGCCGAGAAACAATGGTGGTCCACGGGTGAGTGATAGGGGAATGGGATCATGAAGCGGAGAAGGCCCCGGGGGCACAAAGTAATGCAAAATCCATCAACATATCGGAAAAAATCAAACAGTCTAGAACGGACCCTAACGGACTTGCTTCTCTTTTCGGGAATCTTAAGGAGGAGGAGAAAGTGCCGCGGGGCAAACAAGCCTAAAGCTAGGGAAAAAACATACGTCAGCCTAAAATCTCAAACGAAAATTCAAGACAGGAAGGGGGGAAAAACGGAGGAAAAACCCTCCAAGACGCAATACGCCAAAAAATGGAAAGAAGCGCGTCAAATCCCGACTTCAAACTACAAAAACCCTTTAAAGCAATGGAAGGGAGCACGGACAAGGTCGAACCGAAAGTGCAGAAGGTCACAGGAAAACGTCACCTGGTGCAGAAAGGGACAGATACCCAGTTCCAGTCAAACCACTTTTAGCATTGGAGGAAAAATCGTAGATCCATCTTGACCTCGTCCGCCGAGAAACAGGTTTGAAAAAAACAGGTCAATCCTCATGAATCCTAAAAATTCTTCGAAATGAGGGATTCAAAAAATGCGAAGCTTTTAAGGGCAAGGTGAAAAAAAGTTGGGGTCGGAAAGAAGAGTGACTTAAAAAGACAAAAGCTCCTCCACTATCCGGCTGCCCTTGCTGGCATGGGGGACACCGCACGGAGGCTGCATGAGGAGTACTCTGACTTCTCGTATTGGCCCTAGAAGAAAACACAGCGTGCCTGCGGGTTTTGGGGTGGGTGAATAAAAGGTGGACGGCAACCGTCGGTTGGGGGGTGCTCTTCTTCGTCATAGCCATCAGAAGCATAAAAGGGGGCTCGATAAAGTCCACCGGGTAGGAAGGATCGAAAACGTGGTCGGGTGTTATGTAGCAAAAACGGGAGGTGAGGGACAGATATTATTCTATAGATTCCTCGAAAGGGTCGTAATAGGGGGTAAATAACGCAAAAAAAGTCGCAAAGAGGGGGGGGTGAAAGGTGAGGTAACGAAAGCTCACTCGTGACCTTCGGCGGAGGAGGGAACCGAAAAACTCAAAAAGCACCCAATTGGGGCCAGCCGGGAAAGAGCGAAGGAGAATAAGAAAGCCGGCTGTAGATCTCTCTCTCGAGCTGGCCAGGGATAAGCCGCGACAACAGGTGAAAAGGTGGCAGCTCAAAGAAGTCGCTTTGAAGGGGGAGATCGAAATCGGTCATAGATCGGCTACAAGTCTAATATATTCAACGCGGAGAAGACAGACGAGCGGAGAGTGAGGCAGCTAGTAGAGGATGGAGCTGACAACGGAGCGGGGACCGCTGATCACCCAAAACCTCTGTATCACGTTAAGGAGAGAGGGAAGACTGGCGCTTAAATCGACGCTCGACGAGATTCACACTTGAGAAAGAACAGTGGCGCCACGGAAGAGAAAAAAAATCCTTCGTCAAGTACCACAGGAAGGAGATGGTGACGGGCACTAGTTGTGCCGTCAAAAAAAAATGAGAGGGGAAAAGGAAGATAAAAGTGGAGAAAAAAGCTCCTCCATTTTGAGTGGTCCGCCGGGGATCGGCTCTTCCGGCGCGTGTGAGGTATAGGTTCGATAAGCCAGAACGCCGCAAGAGAACGCGCTCAGGGGGGGAAAGGGTCAAAAACCCGCGGGTCTTGGGGGAGCCCCTGTAACGTTACTCCTCTAAAACCAATAACAGAGCAGAAAAAGAAAAGCTCTGCCCCGCAGAACGAGAGCCTACGTGGGAACGCGTAGGCGGCCACTGTCCGAGAAGGCGAACCTGATGTGTAAGCCCCTCTCTACAACGATCGATCTCGTACAGTCATTGAGGGGGAAGGAAAGGAGAGCCCTCCGAGCAAGGGCAACAGACCATAAGACTTGGACGAAAGCTGACGAGCGGGTTTCTTAGGGAACGAGAAAAAGGAAAAAAGGCACCCTCGGGGGAGAAATTTCCGTCTTGTTATCTTCTATGGTATCAAAGAAGAAATGGGGAAACAGGGGGCAGAGGAGAGGCAGTGAAAGCTTCCCACTCCGATTGGACTTGCGGGGAGTGGAACCCAAGACACTTGTCCGAGGGTACCGGCGATCGCCTAACTTTTTTGGAAAGCCAACAGACACGCAATAATTAAAGAAGAGAAACCAAACACGGTTCGACCCCGAAGTCAGGAGAGATCGCAAAAAGGGCGTCAGGAACGACAACTCGTTAATCCCCCAACCCACTCCCAACCCGAAGGGGTGGAAAAAAGAACAAGGTAACAAAAACATCAATGTAACAGTTAGGGCGCGGTTCTAAAGAAACAACTGGACTAATGCAGCTCCGGGCGGGATTGAACAATAAATCGAAGTCCTGAACTTTGCTGGGCGGGGGTGGGACAGGGAAGAGTGATTTTCGTGCGGAACAGAATTTTCTAAATCCCCGCCGTCGGGAACTCTTGGAGGAGAAGAATGCTGGGAAATTGATGACATCTTCAGACTCTTAAAATGCTTGTCTTGCAAATGACATCTCGAAAGGGCGGCTAAAAAAAAGGGAAAAAAGGCGTGTAAATCTCTATATTAGACTAACACCCGTGGGGAATGGGAAAGGGGGAGCGTTGCCGTATTTCAAATTTGTAGGAGGGTTGACCGTAGAAGAAGTTGAAGTGACTGGCGCAAACAGAAAGGTTAAAAAGCACGGAAAAGGGCTACGGTCAACCACTTTTGAGGAGTACCCCTACTTTTCTCTTTCTTTACTCGATTCTTCCCGGGATCGAGAGAGGACTGATTCGCGCTTCAAGATCTCAAACCTCATGGCAGAGAATTAATCGGCAGTTCAAACGGAGGAGAGCGCGGGTCTCCGCTCTTCTGGTACTCAGGGCAAAACGATAGGAAAACTGGTGAATAGACAGGGTAAGGGGGACAGAAATACGGGTGTGGAACCTGCTCAGTACTCTTTTTCTATAAATACGGACGATGGTGGCGCTGACGGAAATCAAAAAATCAAGGGGAAAATAACTTAGAACAAATCAGAAACATTGGCTTGCGGAGTTTCGTCCGCTGTAATCATCATAGCTTGGTTGAATGGGGGGGAAAAAAGGACTGCAGGGCGGACCAGGGAGGAAAGAAAAGACGCGAATGGGGGTTAAAACTGAAATTTTGAGTGAGACGCTATAGTCTGACGGACCGTTCCCGCTCACGGGACGGATTAAAACAAGGAACCAAAAACTGTGAGGGAAAACCGGGTCTAAAAAAAACGGAGGTCGGAGCGTTGATTTATGATCTAATAGAAGAGAAACAAGTCAAGCATGGGGCCGGGATGGGTCCTTAAGGGAAGCGGAAATTGAAAAACACAAGGGCGGTCAAAGAGCACTTCAAATAACGTTACCCTCCCTTGAAGACAGTGAAAGGGGAGGGAGAAAAGAGATGCGAACAATGAAAAGCATCATAACTACCCTCAAGGGAGATCACAATGCCGGGGGGGGGACAAAGCACTCAGGAGAGCGTCGTTTAACACGATGACTTATACACGTATGACTGCCCTGGGGGAAGGAGGGGGGCTGAGCCGAGGGAGTAAAAATAACTAGGAATAAAACAAAGTGGAAGTAGCCCAGAGGGGGAGAGAAAATCACGAAAAGACCTGTTCACAACTATTACTCACTCAAAGTGGCCGGTTAGGGGAAATAAGGAAATACCTCACAGACAAAAAGAAAATGTACCCGGGAGACTCAAAGAAGGTTGTACCACCAGCATACAATGAGTCCGTTCCCGATGAATGTGAAGAAGGGGAGGACAGAAACAAAAGGTGATGAAGTGTACAAAATCCGGGGGTGAAAAAGAAAAAAACTAACCTGACATGATTCTCGGTCAGAAAGAAATGGAAAAAGAGAAATAGGGAGGATGATTGGAAAGTTAGGGGACCCGCAAAGGATTACCAATGGGGGGGACCATGTAAACATGGAAAAAAGGGGGGGAGGTGGAATTAGCGTCAACCCCATCTGCTGGCGCTCCGCCGTTTTGCGACAGTTTAGCAAAAAGAACTGACACAGAAAAGTCGGGAACAACAAAAGGCGCATAACTCTAAGAAAGGGGGCATTGTCAAGACGGGAAGGGGAGGTGGAAACGAATCTACAATATCTGAAAAAAAACGAAAAATAG
>Ga0179591_1293965_pt1 | contig 16695 bp, 11 predicted proteins | sample CZOMad2_1_08_16f_FD_182891 | JGI IMG/M metagenome (GOLD analysis project Ga0179591, IMG submission 182891) | Vadose zone soil fungal communities from Angelo Coast Range Reserve, California, USA - CZOMad2_1_08_16fungal (PacBio error correction) | ecosystem: Environmental > Terrestrial > Soil >...
AAGAGGGGACGTGGTCGCAGTCGGTCCGGAGAGTAGAGGGAATGATAACGTCTTTTAGCACCCTCCGACGGAAGGGGTCGTGTTCTTTTGAGATAAGGGTGCCGGACGACGGGTACGCGCGCACCTCCAAGCGTCCTCGCAGAAAGATTCATCCGTCATATTGAAGAGAGGGCACGTGCCGGGAAAGAATAAAGGTACAAAAATGTCAAACACTAAGAAGGACGGGGAGGAGAAATCCCGCTCAAGCCGCCACCCAGTAGCTCCATGGGAAAGAAAAACCGCACTGGGCAACAGAGATGAGAGGAAGGAGACGCTGGTAAGACCGCAGCTGCCTGCGAGGGGCACAAATGCAAGAAAGTCTGTGAGGATCATCGCGCAGGGAGGAGTTAGACTGGGGGAGGGGGAGTGACGGAGATTCCGGGGTCGGAGGGGAAGACGTCGGAGAAGAGGATGTACGCCAGTAAATCCACGTTGGGTAGGAAGGGATGGCAGAGAAGCTTCCCCTCGCCCTCCCCAGATGACGCTCGTATCGTACCCCTAGGGAGGCAGCAAGCGCGTGGTCACACTGAGTAGACAGGAGAAGGTGCCACCTCGAGCAGCGCGGTGATACCTGCTATTGAGAGGTCTTTCACGCGTCAAGGGGGGAGAAGATCTTCGGGAACATATCCTGAAGAAAAAAAGGGGGCGAAGGCCCGGTGAGCGATAAAATCGATAGCCGTCAGAGCAAAAGGCGGCCATACTAACATCGCCAGAGGAAAAGGTCGTGGCTTGATGCGCTCAGTTCTAGCTTGAACCATTTCTACTGAGAGGGAAAAAGTCTCAGGAGGGCGTCGGATCGCCGCAGGGGGTCATGTGATAAAAAAAGTCGAAGGCAACGGACGTGGAGTACCGCCCAGTATCGTGGCAATAGCGAGAAGACGAGCAGAGAAGTAACCTTCAAGGAGGGCGCGAATATAGAGAGGTTGGATAAGGATCAGTAGGGGAGGCGCCCTCTTCGAGTCATTCAGGTGGGAGAGGAGGGACTTCCTTCCACCTTCTGGGAAGGGGGGTGAAGTGACGGAGGAAAGAGAGCTAGTTGGGCTTCAGCGGGAGGCACGCTGAAGCAGCGGTTGAATCAAAGATCTGGTTTACTGGAAGCAACTTAGGAAATGTTCTCCCTGTCAGAAAAAGGGGGTGTAAAAGAAAGAGAGAACTGTCTCGCAAAGTAGGACGCGACAGACAATCAAGAAAAGGGCGCCTTTGCAAATAGGCGAGAGGGGGATATGAGCCAAGACCGATTGGTGAACTGTGAACACGGAGCTCCGTCGGTGGCTGGCACTTGTCTAACGTGAGAAATCGGAGGGGACACACTCCATATGCCAGCGCAATGGGAGTCCCGGAAAAATCTGTGATTCGACTTAGGGCACTGGAGAAGCTAACTCCAGAAGCAGTGGGTGTCATTGTCGGCGACGGCTTGGCAGGGGAGAAACATGATAAAAAAGAGTAGGTTTGGGGGGCTGGAAAGAACGCATCCATCATCACAACCGACCAGGAGACCGCCTGGGAGGATAGCAGGAGTTTCTTGTAGGTGGAAAGGCTTACTTACGGGAGGGCCAAGATACCATCCTCCAAGAGGAGGTGTCAGGGGAGAAGGGGTGGGGCGCAAGGGGAGCTACAGGCGCTGTCGAAATCGAGTGTGGGCCTTTAAACGGCCTCGATAGAAGAGCCGGGCTGTTAGGGGGGGGATTGATTCAACGGGATGAAGGGGAAGGTGGACCGAGTTGAAACTCCTCATCCGAGATGAGTAAGGGTAGGGGGGAGACCAAAAGGGGGGGATTGGAAGCTCTCACCAGGAAGGAGGGGGACTTGGTAGAAGGGGGTCGGTTTTGTAACCAAAGGGTTGTGTAATAAAGCGAAGACTCCGCTAGGCTTGCGAATGCTCGGGGGGCAGACTCTAGCAAAACTAAGTCGAGGAAGACTTTCTATCTGTGGGGGATCACTGGGGGGGACGGCACGACTGGTTGAAGTGAGGAGAAACTGACAGAGACACCGGGGAGGCTTCAAGTGGCGACGGAGCGTGAAAAAACACTGAGAAATCTAGAGAGGAGACGAGCGGCGGGTGGGTTGCGGGAGAGGGTGTACGGAAAAGGATAAGGAGTTTCGTTCGAACTGGGGCTTTTCACTCAGCCGCGGGGGATGCCATGGGAGAGAATCTCGACCAGCATCTTACTGGAAGACATGACTCAGTCAGTTGGGATAAAAAGGCATCTACAAGAAGCGCATAGAGGGAGTACGAAAGGTTCGCTAAGGGGGCAAGTCATAGTAAGCGTTATAGAATAAGCGGTTGGGTCCAATGGCGGTTGGGAAAAAGATAGAGAAGATTACCTCGGGGGGACTTGAAGGATGTCTGGGTGCAAGATGTGCTAAAGAAAAATTGAACGTGGAAAAGTCCAATGGCCGTCAATGCGGAGAGGGTCCTTGGGGAAGACTCCTTAGAGTGGAAGGGAGGAGGCGGCGAACGCTGGGACAGACGATCAACTGGGCTCACACCAAGAGGGGTAGATCAACGGGACGAAGTCATAGGAGGGTGGAGCATCCCTGCTATTTGGGACAAAGAGTAATGATGGAAAAAGGGAAGGGGGGGTAGGCTAGGTGGGAAAGCGGGGAAGATTTGTTCCGAGCGCACTGAGTAGGGGGTGGCTCAACTAGGAACGGCTGCTAGAGCGCGCAAAATCGTGGTTGAGGGAGACGGGGGAGGTGGGGGGGGGGACTGGGGCCGGATGAAGGGCAAGGTGCGCCAGGGAAAGCACGAAGGGGGGGGAGGGCGTCACAGTAAAACGAGGTAGAGGATAGACCGAGGTCATTATCCTGGGAAATTCTGCACGAAAAAAAAAGCTTGCTCACATACGGGGGAGTGTGAAGACCGGAAAGGCTCTCTTTATCAGGGAAGCAATTTGGTGGACGAGCAGAGTCATGTGTAAGTTGAAAAAGGAAGGGAAGTTACCTTAACTTCACGACGGGAAAGAAAAACCTAGTGACGAAATAACCACCTAAAAGGGAGCAAAAGGAGATAATAATAGTAACAAGGGGGAGGAATGGTCGGGAAAATTAGGAAGAATCTTACTCTCCCCAGAAAAAGCCTCCCAGAGTCGGCCGAAAGATTAGTGAAGATGTCTCAAGCCACATCGAGAAAGCATAGAGAAGCTCGGGAAAGATCAATAAGCGCACAAAGAAGCATGAGATGGGGACCATAAGTAAAGACATCAGTGAGAAAGTCTTTAGCTAATCACGCAGCCCTTGGGGCACACGGTTTGGAAGGAACCTAATCCAAGCTACACTGTCAAAAGTGATAAGCCTGCTTGGGGTACTAGGGGGGGAAAAAGAGGTGTGAAGCGGAGGATTATCTGTCCGACTCTATGGTATGGTGCCTTCAGAGATAATGGGGCCTCGTGGGGAAGTCATGAGAAAGCCGCTCGATACGGTAAAGATGATTCCTCTTCGCTGAAAGAACACCTGTTGGGGCGCGGGGGGGATGGGTCGTCACTCTCCACCAACGTAGAAGAAGTGACTAAACAAAACGTAACGATTGTTCCTTTCCTCGTAAGAGGGGGATGTTTGGAAGGAAAGCCTGAGAGGCGGCTACAGGGACAAGTTAACAGGATGTCACGTCTCAGGAGAATACACCTCTATAGAACGACGAGACAACCTCCCCGCGGAAAATAGATCCAGAAAGATAGGAGGGGCATCCCCCCACCACGGAGACCAAACCGTTTATAGGGGGCTAGGGAGAGGGTCTCAAACAAAGCGGTAAAAGCTTTATCGACGGAAGTCCAGTCTTCACTAGGACCATGGTGCGGTCATTGAAGCGGGGCTTCGCGGTTCAGTTAATAGCTCAAAAAAAATAGAAGTAGAGGAGCCCTACTTCGGATTCTCGAGGAGGATAGAAGAAAAAAAGAAGAAAAAAAGGCGGTGTTCTAAGTTTCCTTCTAGATATACGAAGGAAAAATGAGAAGCCCTCGACGGACGTCAGTAGAAGGATCCAGGGGGGTCGTGCTCAGGGGAACGGTGTGGGTCGGTAAAGGGGGGGGAAGCAGGAAGGTAGGAACGACAGACTTCGGGGCTACAAAATGCACCGGGGTGGAAGCCGCGCTCCGTAAACACGGGGGGGAATCAGGCTTGGAAAAGCGAGCAGGGGTCCTTAGGAACGGGAGGGTGGAGACAAAAAAACTCCTAGGCCGGGCCGAATCAGAAAAAAAGGCGAATAAGAAAGACGACGACTTCGATCCCTCAAAAGGAAAGCCGAGCAACACGGAACAGACCAGAAGGCGGTCGAAGTACAGGCTATGCGACCACCACCACGAGCCGTCGGCCCGAAACACGAGCGATGGAGCCAATCAGGAAGCAAGCAAAGAACTGCGCCAAAGATCGGGATCGCACAGGGGACACCACTCGTCGGAAACATAGCGAACGAAGATTCAGTGATCGACGGGAGCTGCACGCAGAAATTCCGGTGCGATCTTTGGGGGAACAGAGAGAGAAGGTGCGCCGGGACGAGTAGATATGGAGCGAAGAGGAGCATGAAAAAACTTGAACGGAAGACGGCACAGAGAGTACAGTGAATCAAGGGGGAAGTGCAGTGGCAGGCATGCCGCCGCGGAACCCGTCATAAAAGGACACCAGGGAGGTCCGAAGTATGGGAGAAAGGTGACCCTGGACAACACCAAAAAGCGAATCGTCGAAAAGATCGAAAAGGGTGCCCGAGGTGACTCGACATTTAGGAAGCGTAGTGAGTGGGGGTCTGAGGCGTAGCTGCCCTCGGGAAACTGCCGACTTAAAGGGCACCCGCAGGAGTTGGGCAGAGCTCGCACTAGCTGGGGGGATAATAATTGGGACTGTTAACTCTCAGGAATAGGAGAAAGCACTAAAAGCAATTTTTCCGAGAGGGCAAAAAACCCTCCTCGCAGACGAGTAAGAGCGGGGCCGGTTAACGAAAATAGAAACCTGGAACAGAAGGTGAGCTGAAAGGGGCTAAACTAGGAAACCAGTCTTTAAGAGGCTCCCTCTTACATTCGACCTCGGCTCGTAGGGTTTAGAGATCCCTAATCCGGAGCAGCGCCTGAGGACGTCTGAGATCCAACTTTAGACAACGAAAATTGGAGACGAACCAACTAAGAGTCTCCTCAGGAGCAACTTTGAGGGGGGCGGGAGGACAACGCCAAGGAGGGGGGGCGGAGGGGCGGGGGATAGCTCCCTCTAAGAGCATTTTCAATGAATTAAACGAAAGTCACCCATGACTAAGAGGATTGTCAGGAAAAACCATAAGCACTTCGTCGGGGGGGAAAGACTTAAGCCTAAAGTCACCGGGTCAGAATGATTGGTAATAGGGAGGGGAATGTCACCTTCGCACCGTCGTCAGCTATACCGTTGGTACTACGAAGCGGGTATCTGTTCCGAAGGAATTGGGAAAAAAAAGAAACTCCATGAAAGGAAGGCACCCGGAGGGCGGTGCGGTCGTTGAGTCTTCCTTACAGGTCGGGCGAAAACTAACGAGGGGGGATCATTTTTCCTAACCCAGAGAAAAAGGGGAACTGAACAACTGACTTAGGGGGGGTCGATCTTCACAGGAATAAAGGGGAGGGCTAAGAACGAAGTTGGAGTCGGGGGTGGACGTGCCAAGGAAGGTACTTACGGGGGAAGGACGAAGGAAAGAAGGATACACTGCTAACGGGAGATGCGACGGGGGAGAGAAAAAAAGGACTAAAGAGTAACTCGTGCCTTAGAGAGAAGAAAAGGGACGGCCTGAGTTGGGACTCAGTAAGAGAGAGGAAAAGGGCTGTTTAGGGGGACAAAGGGAGGGGCACTAGGGACTCGGGGCGGACTACAGCTCCGGACATGATAAGCCCACCAGGATGTCAAAATGCGCCTCTTCTACTACGGAGGAATTATTCAAACACAAGAGAGGCATGAAGTCCTCACAGGAGGGGGAAGAAACTGGGGTGGCATAATGCCCGTCGAAACCATGGGGAGACCGAAAGATCGAGCCTAGGCAAAAAAATGGCGCGCGAAACCCGTGATCGCAGCTGTGCCCGGGGTCTCGCTCAATTCAAGCTCAGAGAGGGTTATTGAATCAAGCGGGGGAGCCGACTCGGGAACTTCCGCGCGAAGTGGGGGGGAGAACAGGGAGAGAGAAAATTAAGAACTACATCCTCGAAGTGTTCAACGATCGAAGAGAGAAAGGGTGGAAAGGAAGCTGCGACGGAGGGGTGAAGATCAAAGAGTAGGATGAGGGTATGGGGGGTTTCAGAGGGATGGACGTCTTCTGGAAAACGACGATCCCTCTAGGAGTCCAACCGGGCACATCGATATTCCATAACTCGAACTGGGAGGTGTGAGTGAGAGTACCGACGGAGACTTATGGAGCCCGCTTGAAGAAGAGTTTTTCAACAGGATCCGGAGAGAAGAAAAGGAATCTAGCGAGAGTACCAGCGGTGGGTGAATATCGGGAGGTCCACTCCTCATCGGGAGGAAAGGGAAGATGAGTCTAATCGAGAACAGGGTGTAGGGGGGTTCGAGAAGGAAGCAGAGTCACAATACCGAGACCGCGACGGATATAAGTAAGGGGACAAAGGAAACCTCGGGGGCCGCCATCAAAAATCTCGCGATAAAAGGGAGGTCTGTGGTGCCAAGATCTCTGAGGGGGACTATCTTCTCAAGCTAACGGCGCACGGCGAGGCGGCCGTTGGGAAATTGAAGGGTTAGTTCCTCTGGGTCCCAAGGAAAGCGAGATAGGGGGTCTCGGCGGGGGGGGTGGATGCGCTGCCGGAGAGTTGAGGGGTGGGCTCTGGGTAGGGTACTTCAATTTTCGAGTGATAAGGAAGGGAACATCGACCCGGTCAATCTAACGCGAGGCAGCGGAGGGAGAGGGTCCTAGTGGAAAGGAGGAGTAGAAAACCCCTGATCTAAGATCGTACTAAAACTCTAGGGGGGGGGAAAAGTCTGGTGGTTGGGAAATTCCGTGGACTTCTGAACTCTTCCTTTACTCCTCGAGACAGAGAAAGTACGGAGAATCATCAAAACAACTTAGAAGGAGGTATGAGAGGAATAGTAGGTGTGAAAAAGAGGGCCGAAAAGGGTATCACGACTTGAGGAAAGAAACAAGTCCCGGAATTACATAGAGATGGGGGAAATCGGTTCGAATTGTGCCGACTAACTCAAGGGATAAATCGCGCACCTCTGACATCACTGCCTGGGCGGCGAAAAGGAGGTGTGAAGGAGGGAGCTAAGCAACGGGACATTCCTTCACGGAACCGAAAAGGTAGGCCGCCGGAGAGGGGCCAACTCAAAACTTCTATCTAAAGCCGCGGATGAGAAATCCCTAACTCAACCTCCACCGGGAGAAACCAGGGGACACAACCGCACACTTGGAACACCAGGTCTAGAGGAAAGGCTGACGAAGGTAGCCGGGTTGACCGATAGAAAGAAAGGGCTGTCGACGGGGACCCATCATACAATACAGTTTAAGAGACTATCAGTGGGCTTCTGGTCTTCTTGTTGGCTTTTTCTTGGTGATCGAGGTCGAGTAGGGCCGAGGGAGGGAATTAGCGGTTCTAACCGAAGGGGGTTATAGACTGCACAATCAATCGACCCGACGAGGGGGTCGTTTCTCCTCATCATCGTACCCCAAATAAGGCATCGCTGAGAGAGGAAAGGATAGTTTCTAGAACGCCGGGAAACTCTATACTCTACTAAGGAAAAGGGATTGCTTGTATTGATCCACTATATGGGGGGAAACGATATCGTTTTTCATAGCAAATTCAGAGTTCTAAGGCCCTTAGGAGCGAGAGAGAGGCCCACCCTAAAAAAAACAGCTAATCGGGAGCAACTACTCCAAAACGCATAAAAATCTAGGCGAGAAGAGGATGAGAAGAGCCTGTTAACCAGGAAACTTCGGAGTTGAACGGAGAGGAAAAGTGGGTGGTCGTCGAACAAGCTTGGGGAATCTATTCAATTTAGGAAGCGTACGGGGGACTTTACTATAAAAGAGCGATGTGGAAGTAAACTCGAAGGAAGAGGAATGACAATTAGATAAGCTGCAGCGGGTTATCGATATCACGCTTATGGGGGGAATCAAGAACGTCTTCCGTAGGTGTGGGCGGGGATTAAACTTCCACCCTTTACAGGTCGGAAGGGAATGGAAGGGAACGCGTTGGGCAAACAAATTCGACCTGGTCGCACGGTGAAAAAAGGGTAGCTATCTTGGTGGAGGAGATGAGAAGGAGAAGGGGAAAACCATAAAAAGATACTTGGTTACCAAATCTAGAAGGTGTCTCGGCTGCGGAACATAATATCGCAAATAAAGCCTAACAGGGTAGAAGTAGCTCAGTGCAGGGAGGGTTGTGAGCAGCCGGGGGGTTTTACAAAAGGTTTAGTGTTTACGACGTAGACGGTGTCGCATATGTGAAAGTCTTAAATCCCTCAAAAGGGAGGAAGGTTCAAGGGGAGCACCGAAGCAAACGATTCAGGAGCAGGGGACCAGTGGAGCCCGGAGCAGATCGAGACCCACTATTCATTTGTTCTTGATACGTGACGTCTGGGACTGGGCAGGCAAAAAGCTCCGAGGAGGTTGTGTCGCATTCACTAGAAAGCAAAATCAAGCCGCAGGCAGAAAAACTTGTGGGGTCATAGAGCAAAGCCTTTCTTTGAGGGGGCAATTCCTTCTGGGGAAAGATACCGCTCGTACCCGTCCACAGGCGGCTGAAGGAATTGGGGAAAGGGGGAAATTCCATTTGAAGAATCTAGAGGGGGTGAAGTGGGCCATTCCCGGGGGACTAAGCGCCGTGCGGGTTTGTGTGGTCTGAACCATGGCGGGGTCTAGGGGAAGCTGGGGAACTCCGGAGAGAGACTTAGGAGGAAATATTGAGGGGAAAAGGGAAAAACACAGAGGGCTGTGGGAGTTGCCTCGGGGTAACACACGTCAGAGAGAGTGTAAGTGAGTTGGGGTTTATTCCCTAGGGGGGCAAAATCTTTAGTGAGGAAGGCTCTCTGCGAGAGAGCTTAAGAGAACATTGAGGAGAGACGCACACAGAGATGGTCACGAGTGTCCTAGATTGATATGCCGCGTAGAACAAGACTGGTGGGAGTCAGAACTTACAGCAAGAAAAGGCTGAGTTCTTGACTTTACAGGGTCGGGTCACCGCTTAAACTATCGGCAGAATCTCGTCGGGGGTGGGGTGAGAGGGTAGTCAAAGGCTCAGGGAGGTTGGCTTTCCGCACTCGAGTAGGATGCTGGGAATAAAGGGGCAAAAAAGGTTAGGCAAATCGGGCGCGAAGATACCAAAGGGAGGGGGGGGGACTTTTGAAATCATGAGGGAGGAGAAGGGTCTGGCTAAGGGGTGTCAGAGGAACTCCAATCAAGCAGCGGACACTGAAAAAAAAAACAGAAGAGGGAGGGCAAGGTCCTACTGAAGGGGTCAGGGGGAACTATCCGCGGGGTGGAGGTTCATTCACGGTTTTTTCAGCTAATCAGGGCGAGGGCGGCTGCCTGCTGGAGGTTTTTTCAGGGAGGACGTGTGTACTGGAAAACGTGCACTGGAATGTTCCTAGTAGCTCGAGGGCCTTGGGAAGCAGGGTTGGAGTGTGTGAAGGAGGGATGACGTCTCTAACCGAATAGAAAGTCTCTTTGCGCACCGAGAACCGGTATCGGGAAAAAATAGCTCGGAAAAACACGTCTCTAGGGAGCTGGGGGAGTAAGGACACCTCTATGTGAAAAGGTACGCTCGTGGCAGAGGGGTTAGGAACTATGGGGACTGGGGGCTAGAAGAAGGGGTCGCAGGTGAAGGGGTTTAGGCGGGATAGAGGGCTGAAAATAGAGTTTGGGGAGGGCGAGGGGGTCTGGTGGTGTTGCGGCGCTGATGACAGGGGAAGGGAAGAAAGGAGTAGCCGTTTAGTGTTTGCGAGGTGCTGGGAAGTAATCGAACTACTGAAGAGGATAAAAAAAACCGAGTGAATTAGGAAGTTTCGAGAGGTGAGGGGGGCCGGGAGATCGTTCACAACGGGGTCCCGACGGGATCTGTCCATCGGCTACCGCGTGTGGGAGAGGCGGAGAAAAATTGTAACGGGGGGGGGAGACGTGAGGGCGAATTTAGTGACCTTCACCTTCAAAAGCGCTACAACGGAGTCCAGAAAGGAAAGGAAGGACCAGGCCCTGCGGGGGGGGAATATAGGAAGTTCAAAGGTTATAGGGAATCATCCCTAGAAAAACGAAGAATCGCTCTGACTGCGCGTGAGGAAGGAAATAAGAAGAAGAAGGCTCTGAAAGAATAATGGGCGGGGTGTATCTCACGTAAGAGAAAGCCAGGGCGAATGAACGAAAAAACTGTGGGACCCGTAAGGTGTCTAAGAACGAACCCGTTAAGGTTGGTCTCGCTCGCAACAACGACACGTCTATGGGGGGGCGAGATCGCGGTCTTGGGGACTAGTTATAGGGAGGAGCGGCGGATCGGGCAGGGACGAGATTTTATTAGCCTCGATCTCAATGACAGGGGCAACGGATGCCCCTGTCGAGCCCAGGCGGGAGGACGTCGACTACGAGAGAAGAGCTAGTCTGCCAAGAAAAAGGGTCGGGATGATGTCGGGGTCATCTCGATAAACAACACAACTTATTGGAAAAAGAGGTGAGATACACGAACTGGCCCCGTCAAGCGGTGGCCTGCGGAGTGGAGCTAGACTGGGGCAACATATCGAGCAGATAGGACATGGCACGGAAAAACGAGGGGACAGTCTCTACCGCAGGAGAATCCCGGAGGTGAAACAATGGAGACGAAGCCGAATAGAAGATCAGACTCCAGGGGGGATTCGACACCCCGACGTGGAGGTGGAGAGAGCGAGATAAACAAAGGAAACAAGGGAAGGCGGGGCGCCTTCCAAGGTCTTACAGAGGGACTTGGAAATTTCGTCTCTGCGGGCGCGTCGTGGAGACGCTCGCGCGTATGGAAGGGCTCTCGTAAGGTCTCGTCACTATCAAGAGAAGGAAGTCGACGAAGAGGGGACTAGTGCGGGGAGCTCTACTAGACTGAGGGAATCCCTAGCCAGGAACCACGGGGCTTAGGGGGCTCAATGTTCTGAGACGGGCGTGGGCGGGAGAAAAAAGTGGGTGGACGTAGAGGAAATTGGCGGAAAGAAGGAAGGTCAGTCAGAACACGGAAAAACACTTTGGCGAGAGCTGGTGGAAAGCCACCACTCGTAATAAGTGTAAGAGAATCAGGCCGAGGGAACGAAAGGTGGGGGAAGAACACGGCAGAACCGGGCTCTCCAACTCTAGGTAACTCTTCGGAAAGCCGTACTCTGGAACTACGTCCCAGCCTGAAGCACGCAGAAACCTCAACGGGTACGCAGAGGGACTTGAAAAAGTCAAGGACATCTCATCGGACGACCGCAGAGCCGGGTCTAGACCTCCACGAAGAGCTGTTTATTCAAGAGGGGGAAAAAAAGCACCATCGACTGCCAAGAAGCATCTCTAAAACGTCCAACAACATAGTGGGGTTGGGTTGGGGGGGTGGGGGTTGGGTGTGGGGGGTGGTTGGGTGTTGGGGGGGGGGGGTGGGGTTTTGGGTGGGGGGGTGGTGGGTGGTGGGTTGTTTTTTTGGTGGGGGTGGGGTTGGGGGGTTTAAAAAGTTGGGGGGGGTGATGTTGGGTGGGGTTTGTTGTGGGTGGGGTTGGTGGGGGGGTGGGGGGTGGGGTTGTGGGGGGGTGGGGGTTGTGGTGGGGGGGGGTTGGGTTTGTGGGGGGTGTTTGTGGGGTGGGGGGGTGGGTGGGGGTTTGGTGGGTGGTGTTGTTGGTTGGTGTGGTGTTGGGTGGGGTGGGGGGGGGGTGGGGTGTTTGGGGTGTGGGGGGGATGTGTTGGGGGGGGGTTGGGTGGGGGTGGGGGTGTGTGGGTTGGTGGGGGGGGGGGGGGGTTGGGGGGGTGGGGGTTGTGGAGGTGGGGGGGTGTTTGGGGGGTGGGGGGGTGGTGGGGGGTGGGGTGGGTTTTGGGGGGGGTGGGTTTGTGTGGGTGTGGTGGGGGTTTGGGGGGGTGTTGGGGGGTGTGTTTGGTTGGGGGGGGTGAGGGGGGGGTGGGGGGGTGGGGGGGGGTTGGGTTGGGTTGGGGGGGTGGGTTTTGGGTGGTGTTTGGTTTGGGTTGGGTTTGGGGGGTGGGGGTGGTGGGGGGGGTGGGGGTTGTTGTGGTGTTGGGTGGGTGTTTGGGGGGGGGGGGGGGGTTTTGGTGTTTTATGGTGGGGTGGGGGGGTGTTATGGGGGGGGTGTTTGTTGTGTTGGAGGTTGGTGGGGTTGTGGGGTGTGTTTTTGTGGGGGTGTGGGGTGTGGGGGGGTTTTGGGGTGGTTGTGAGGTTGGGTGGTGGGGGTTGTGTTGTGGGGGGGGGGGGTTGTGGGGGGTGGGTGGGGGTGTTTGTGGTTGGGGGGGGGGGGGGGGGGGTTGGGTTGAGTGGGGGTGGGGGTGTTGTGGTGGGGGGGTTTTTGTTGGGGGTTGTGGGGGGGGTGGGGGTTTTTTGTTGTTTGGGGTTGGGGGGGGTGGGTGTGGGGTGGTTGATGGTGTTGTGTTGGGGGGGGGGGGGGGGGGGGGGGGGGGGGGGGGTGGGGGGGGGGGGGGTGGGGGGGGGGGGGGGGGGGGGGTGGGTGGGGGGGGGGGGGGGGGGGGGGGGGGGGGGGGGGGGGGGGGGGGGGGGGGGGGGTGGGGGGGGGGGGGGGGGGGGGGGGGGGGGGGGGGGGGGGGGGGGGGGGGGGGGGGGGGGGGGGGGGGGGGGGGGGGGGGGGGGGGGGGGGGGGGGGGGGGGGGGGGGGGGGGGGGGGGGGGGGGGGGGTGGGGGGGGGGGGGGGGGGGGGGGGGGGGGGGGGGGGGGGGGGGGGGGGGGGGGGGGGGGGGGGGGGGGGGGGGGGGGGGGGGGGGGGGGGGGGGGGGGGGGGGGGGGGGGGGGGGGGGGGGGGGGGGGGGGGGGGGGGGGGGGGGGGGGGGGGGGGGGGGGGGGGGGGGGGGGGGGGGGGGGGGGGGGGGGGGGGGGGGGGGGGGGGTGGGGTGGGGGGGGGGGGGGGGGGGGGGGGGGGGTGGGGGGGGGGGGGGGGGGGGGGGGGGGGGGGGGGGGGGGGGGGGGGGGGGGGGGGGGGGGGGGGGGGGGGGGGGGGGGGGGGGGGGGGGGGGGGGGGGGGGGGGGGGGGGGGGGGGGGGGGGGGGGGGAGGCGATCCACTACACGAGTCAGGTACAACGGAAGCTTCAAAAGGGAGGTCATGAACTTTGAAGAGAGCGGACAGAGCGGGCAAGGCATGCAAGAGGCGAATGGGGGGCAGCATCATAAGGTCATTAAACCAGTAAAGAGGGACCCTGAAAGAAGGGCAGGCGGGAATGTCGGTCCCTTGAAATGCCTCCGCCGAAAGGAACCACTATCACCTCACTCCCATTAGTCCTCTTCGGACACCGTGACCGGACACCAAAGGGAACTTAGAGGAGAAGAGGATCATGTAAGGCAAAGAAAGAGCTGGACGAGACATTTGTCAGGAGGGAGGGTGCTTAGGTAAGGGGTCGTAAGGCTTCAAGGTGAAAGAAATCTCGACTTAGGATAAAACGTCGAGGTCGGGGCGGGGACTAGGACGAGGGCTAAAACAACTCGTTTGGGGGCTTGCTTACACTCAGCTCTCGGCAGGGAAAGAAAAGAATTCGCGGGGTGGAACGGGAACATCGCAAAAAAAAATCTCGGGATCTCGGGAGGATAGGTGGGTCACAGAAGGTTGAACGTCCTGCTCCCAGGAGATAAAAGTGGCGATGCGGAAAAGGACACAAGAGGGGGGAGTATCTCCCGAGGAGCAAGCTCGCCTCACAGGGGGAAACTGATTTTGCGGAAGATACCGAGGCCTCTCGGGGGCGGAGGGAGTAATTCGAGAAATTTCAGTACGTCGAAAACCCTAGTTCAACGTCTCTCAAGGGGGCCAAACGACCACGTGGGGGACGTTTAATGGGGAGCAGCAGAAAGCGACATACTTAGAGGAGAGTGGAACTCTGCCCAGTAGAAAAGGAATGGATAAAAACCCCTACCCGCCGATGGCGTCACGTCCTGACTACCCAGAACCTCTTACTAGAATGCAGGGAAAAGTCAGGCGGAGAACCGGCTCAAACCGAGAAAACGCCGGGGGGACGGGTCGGTATCTTTAACGAGAATCGGGGCAGAACCTGAACTTCAGAGAGTACGTTCCAAAATGGTGCTGGCAGGAAAAAACTTGTAGGGCGGATGATACTCTTTGTCAGGGGGAAACAAAAGAAGAGGGGGGGGGGATGTGCGATGGGAAACGAGCACGGCACAAATTCGTTTATTGGACGGGTCTTGAGGACATTCTGAAATATAAGCTGCAGATTGCAAGGGGCACGGAGAAGAAGTATGAGGGAGAGGGGGGGAGGCTGCCTCGAGGGGCGACTCGGCACGTGCTACGGGTCGTCAATCGAGAGTGAAAAACGAGCAACCTCAGGAGGGGGGAAAGGACGCGCATCTTAGCCTTCTACTTTCGCAGAAGGGAGGGAGGAAGGGGTATCAGTGGGCGTCTCGAAGGGAACAGGTAGAAGCTGGGTAGGAAACCAAGAGGGGTCGATGATAGGGGACAGAAAGCTCACTCAATAACCCAGCTACGATACCAAGTGAAGGGGAGGGGGGGAGGAAAAAGGTAATCGACGAGGCAGGCCCAACCTGATAGAGGGGGGCTCTTCCGAATAGAAAAAAAAAGACTCCTCCTAGGGCTAAAGCCACCCATACGGGTATAAGTCCGCTCACCCGATAGATCGCAAGATTGATCGGAACTCGCGAGTACCAGTCGAGGAAGGAGGGAGGCACGAGAGTCGCATTTGGCCCCCAACACCCCGGGGGACTCGTCACTCGGAAGCGGGAAAAGTGGTGTCAAGAACACTATCTGAAAGATTAGAGGGAAGTTCACGGGCGCAAGGGAGAAAGGGGTGGAAAGCAGAGGGGAGCCTTCTCGGCTAGGAAAGGGGCTAGGGCTCGGATTGAGGAGGTGTAATAGTTATCTTTAGTGACGTCTTACGAGAGATATCTACGGACAGAGGAGAATCACAGTTCTATTGGCCGAAGATATAGAAAAGGGGAGGGACTTAGATTACTCACTCCGAAATAGGGGAACCATTTGGGACCGGAGAGGCTACTCCAGCCACTGGTGGCGATCTCTCGGGAGGAAGAGGTGGTGAGATATGATCGCCGACTGGTGGTATCAAACGGGAGGAGAATGCAGCTCGGAGAGGAAAAGGGGAGGGGGCCCACCTGGGGCTAGAAACCCGGTCCCGAGCGCCCCCTTCGAGTCAGACTAAGACAAAGAAAACCGAGGCGCCAGCCCGACGAAGAGAGGGAAGGGCACCGAGTAGGGAGGGGGTTACCGGGGAGAGAGAGGATGTCTGTATGACTCAAGAAACTTAAGAGACGGAGCTTCTAGTGGGTGACCAGGGAGGTTCTGCCATTGTGAGTTACTCCGTGGCGATTAGAGGAGGGAAGTTAGCTCAGAGGGAAGGGGGGGATGACTCGAGGCATAATCCGGAGGAGGGGAGGGGGTAAGCACCTTTGGAGAGCTCGACCTAACCAGCTGAACAAGGACTCGCGGACTAGAAGGAGGGCGCGATAAGGGAGACCGGCGGAGGAGGAAATGTCCTGGTCAGTCTACAAAGAGGGGCGTACCGGGACGCGTAGGGAGAGAGGAATGCCGTAAGAGAAGATCTCGACCAGATTGGGTCGAGAGCTCATCACAACAAGGGAGGGAGAGAGAGATGAGTCATCGTAATATTTTCGCGGTCAAAGGAGCGGGGTAACATAATAAGCTCAGGGAAGTGTATCACCTAACGCCGACAGAAGGGAATACTGATGTTACTGACGATCTTTGATCAGGGGGTGACATACTAAACCTTAAGAATAGAGAAACCTCTCGCTCTTAAAAATCAAGGAAGGTTAGAAGGTCGATGTTGACCTTGGGCAGGGCAAAGGGTTCAAAAGATCATGGAAAGTTTGACGAATGGGAAGAAAAAAGACCGCTGCAGGAAGAACTCCCGAGAAAGAACCTGCGTCATCTACAGAGAAAAGCAATGAACCAAACCCGGCGAGGATCTTCTCTGACAGGAGGGGACCGCTAAGGGCCAAGCACTGCTTCTCAGGAAAAAGAATACCTTCAATTGATCTGCTCAGGTCGGCGGGCGATACGGGTTGGCGGTGGCTGACGAGGAAATAGAAGGTGGGGGCGGAGGAGTTCTCCGGGAGAGGTTAGCTCCGGGGACGGGCAAGACACTGTGGGGGAGGGCGTTTCTAGACAAAAAAGGCTCAACTCAAGACTAGGGTGTGGGGGGCTAGATAGTACACCACCTCGCTGCGGCATCTCTGAATCACGGGGGGGAAAATTCCCACCGAGAGACAAGAGGGGGGGGAGCGCTACCAACGGAGCAGTGCGGTAACATCTAATAAGATCAAGTTGACGAGATCGTCCTTCATCGAAGATGCGCTGAGCGTCAAGGGACAAAGCAGAGAAGCATGGCACGACCTCTCACGAACGGAAGGGCCATCAAATAATTCACTTCAATCGTCGTTAGCGCCGCACAGCGGGAACACATGTAGGGGAGCAGGAGGCTCAGGGAGAGTAGATTGAGACTTCTAATCTCCGTTGTCATGGAGATGAAAAGGTGACCTCGGCCG
>Ga0179591_1152303_pt1 | contig 16693 bp, 12 predicted proteins | sample CZOMad2_1_08_16f_FD_182891 | JGI IMG/M metagenome (GOLD analysis project Ga0179591, IMG submission 182891) | Vadose zone soil fungal communities from Angelo Coast Range Reserve, California, USA - CZOMad2_1_08_16fungal (PacBio error correction) | ecosystem: Environmental > Terrestrial > Soil >...
AAGGACACTTGATGAGGGAGGGGGCCTAGCGGACCTCCGGCCAGCCAGGGCAAGTAGTAAAAAAAGCTACGTTGGGGTATGGCAGAAACGAACTCCTTTTTGCAGATATGGGAACGGAGTTCACGCGGGCCCCGACGGTAGAGGGCCACAGCAGGCGGAGAGAGGCCCCACGGAATAGCGGGACGCCAGCTTGTTGGTTAAGGGTGGGGTGGGTGAGCATACCAGGAACTGGGGTGCCTTTCTGTTAGATTCATTTTGTTAACACCAGACGCCACGCCGGGAATGCAATACAAAAAACACCTCGTAGCTCAAACAACCAAACCAACAAGACTTTTTTTTTCAGTGCCGGATCTTTATAGATTATTCAGAGAATCAGGAGGCCTATCAAAAAAGAAAGGAAGGGCAAACAATCGCCAGAGATAAAACCCGGTCCAGAAGAGAGTGCCTGAAAAGAAACCGTGGGTGGCCTGAAAGCGTAAAGCACACGGGTCGGTAGCCGCAGGGGGCAAAAAGCTCGCGGTGTTTCCATATGCCTGACTCAGGGGAGCGGGCCTGATTGTCCAAAATTAGGTGACCGCAGGCAAGGGCTGAAAACAACCTCTTAGATGGTATGCTGGTGTACATTGTTTGGAAAAGATGGGGGAGGCTATGTAAAAACAGGGGGGACGTGTGAGCCTGCACCATGTAAAGGACACAGGTAGCCACACTACGTCTCAATGCAACTGTAAAGATTTGTATTGTGCAAACATTGAGGGGTTGGTGCCTTCGTCAGTCCAAGCCTGGAGGTTTGCGAAGGAGGAAAGCGCGATACACCGACCAGCAGCCGCCAAATAAAAGAAACCAGGTTGGTCAGAGAGACTTCGAAAACGAGAAGAAGGGGGGGAGGGAGGAAAGAAAGAGATTAGGAAACACCTGGAGGGAAAATAAAGGGCTACGAAAGCATCATGGAAAAAAGCGCATTAATTCGTTAGGCAAGACGAGAAGAGAGGAAACAGGCGCATGACGGATTAGTTCTATAGGCTACCCACTACACGTCTGTAAAAGGAAAGGATTTAAAGGCACCAAAAGCACCTTCCGCCCCCAAGTGATGGGTCAGCAAAAACCTCACGATCGACGGGGTGCTCACGAGAGAACAACGTACGCCTCACACTGAAAAGTCACCGAAAACAAACACACACCGGAACCACAGGGCATGGAGGAGACCCAACCAAGGCTGACAAAAAAAGAAAAAAAAAAACAAAGGAAAACCGCCAATCTCCTCACCGGAGAAGTCAGAGCGCAAACCGGACAAGCTGAGCCCCTGCGACAGACGACAGACACCTGACGGCGAGCACACAAAACGACGACGTGAGGGAATAAAAGCGACAGCGAGTGGTGCGGCGATGTAGCAACACAATGCCCCCCATTGTATCGCAAAACCATGCAAGAATATGGTGAGCCCAAAGATGAGGAACCAGCGGCGGGTAACCGGCGGGGAAAAGGAATTAAAAAAATGGTGTCACGATTTACTATTTGAGGCCGCGGGAAACTTCAGTGGGCCAGAACCCGCGTAGGACCCAAAAAAGAGACAGGAATGGTTTCTGTCGCACGTAAACTTTTGGTGGTGATCCATGAACAGCAAACAACCGGAAGGGCAGGGCCTGGAAACGAGCCACAAACAACCTTTCCAAATGCCTCCAAAAAAAACGCCGTATGCCTCCTCTAAAAAAGGGGGGAGAGAGGTCGGCAAGGAAGGAGGGGAAGAGCTAGACCGTAGCAGAGCGATAGTCCCCTAACTTGTACTACCAGGCCCCAGAGCTACAGGCTATCACGGACCAGGAGTGGGCCTACCACTGAGAGCTGCACTGGTGCAGAAGAAGCGGTAGCTTGGATATTTTTGGGTCGCCATAGGTGGAAAGAAGACTCAGCCTTTGGGGCCAAAAAAATATGGCGTGTACAAAGGGGAATGAAACATAGGAGATCGCAACTCGCCACAAGGGCAGACAAGAACCCCACCCCGCAGGCGAAAAGAAAGAAGAACGGAAAACAGCACAACACCAAGAACAGGATGCGAGCCGCTAAACAACCCTGGGGTTCCATAACGATGTGATCAAGTCCCGGGGCGGTGAGAAACCAGAAAAACACCCCACCGATGGGAATCCCCCCCCCCAACCACCCAACAAACCTCCCCCCCCCCACCCACCCCCATACCCCCAAAACCCTTATAATCTTCTTTACTCCCCCAAACCCAACCCTTGCCTGTTTGGGTTGGGAAACCACACACACCCCCCCTGCCCCCCCCAACACACACCCACCCCCCAACCAACCCACCCCCTACCCCCCACGAAGGGAGGAGGAGGTCCACGAGCACCGAGGGGGGTGACCAAGAGCCGGAAAAGGACCAACCCGACCCGCAGCCTGCGGGCAATGAGGGGTGGTGAGATGATAGAATGGAGTCCAAAAACATCCGATGGGGCCCGTTGAGGGGTTACGGGAAAAGAGTGTGCGTGATGACACGGAAAGCAACCGTTACGCTGATTGACAAACTCCCCCGGCACGGGGGGGGGGGTGTGGTGGGGTTTTGTTGGGGTGGGGGGGTGGGGGGGGGTTGTGGGGAGCCATAAAAGCGCTAGGGGGGGGTCACATTTTCGCATCAAATTGATTCGGGGTGAGAAACGGTTAGGCACTGATCCCCGGATATCAAAGCAGCAGGGGAGTATGGGAACCAGAGAAAAACGATTCAACCATCAGCGCAGGACACACTAACCCACACATGTCGGAGGAAGAAAGTAGTAACAGGGGACAGCAGAAAACAATGAAACTTAGTAAATGTTCCCCCATTCTTTACGAGCGGCATGAGATTTTCTCAGCGGGAACAAAAGAAAGCGGAACGTCTCCGGCGGTTTAAAAGAAAAAAAAGCGCTGGTAAACTTCAAAAAAAAAGGAACTGGGAATGGAACGAAAAAACATTCAGGTCTCGCCCACGACCTAGTCTTTCTGTAGGTCTCTGCTAGGGGACACACCTAGAAAGAGCGCCTGATTCCTTAAGGAAAACGGGTAACTCTAGTTTAAAAGGTGAAAAGCATAGAGACTAAAACGTAGGGAATGTTATCTAATGTTGGGGGAACAAGCATCAGGGGAAGCAATAGAATAAAAAAGGAGAACAGGGGTGAAGGTACTTAAGTGATATGATTTGCTTGGATGACGTACACTCGCGAAATCAGAATGTAAAGTGGGAATGATAGAGGATGAGGTACTAAAGACGAAAACTGGCCTCCGATGGGTGTGTAACCTACCTCATAAAGTTGAGATGAACGAAAGAAACCAAGTAACCGAGAGGGGAAAGTAAAGGCAGCACTGTCACGAAGTTCGTTATTGGGGGGAACCAAAAGCAATGCAGCGTTGTAGTGAGCGGTAAAAGGGGCGCTTGGTGAAAGAAGAAGTGGGGTCAGGGGAACGGAAATGAAAAACGATGGGCAAGACTTGAGGGGGAAGGACGCCGGTTAATAATTTGAAGCCCGCGGTGTCTTAACTTTGAAAAGGGGCAGGTATCGTCTAAGGGATGCTGGGGAAGGGGCGCTTTTACCTTGGTCACGATTTGCGGTGTTTTGTTGGGGGGGTGTAAACCAATCCTTAGATAGGAGAGATAGAAAAAACATCGTCAAGTCCTTCAAGAATACAAAAGGCTAACGAAATGTTGCCGGGGCGACACGTCACCGGGGGGAAGGCCAGCGGAGGTAAACCCGTTCTGTAGCAACCACAAGTGATATCACCCGCCCCCCTGTGGCTTGTTTCCAGAAGAACTTCGTACAGAGAAAAGGGGCGGTATGTGAAAGATGTCAGGGGAGGACCCGGGCCGCCACAAAAGGCGCGTAAAGCCCCCCACGACGAGACCAACACCGCATGGTTTATGCAAAGAAAATGGCCGACGCGGGGAAACCCGGCACCACCCCACCGCCGGAGTAGAGGTAACGATGAGAAGAGGGGGGTGGGCGCCGATTAACAAAAGATCACGACGCGTGTTAAATGTTGAAAGGTCTGTCCAAAAAAACGGCTGAATAGAGATATGGTCTCCGGTCTATGAAAACGAAACACGGAGCAGCGATGTGCGCCTAACATATTACGACTCAGCGAGGGGAACGCGTTTGAATGGGCGGAAAGCACGAAAAATGCCCGGAGCATTTCACACAACGTCGCATCAAGAAATTGCGTGCCGCGAAGGAACCGGGACGAGGAGGCGGAGAGACATGCATACGCAGGTACAACGCCGAATGTGGAGGGACAAGCTGATGCGGATCAAAAAGCCACGAGCAGAAGGCGACCTTGAAAAAGCAAACGGGGACGCCTTGAAGAAAAAAAAAAAAAATGCGGATGAACACATGGCTGGACACCTTTGTGTATGCCCGCGAGAGGGGGGAGCTGCAAAATGGGACCGGGGGGAAAGAGGACACTGAAATAGAAGTCCACCCAACCAACAAACCAAAACCACTAGCGCCACAAGAACAGAAACTTCAAGAACAAAGCCGGAGACACAGCACACAGGGACAACACGAAAGGAGAGGCAATCAACCCCCCCACCCACCGACACTTCCGGACCCCCCACAGAAAAAAACCACGCGTCAGCGACCCTCCCACCTTTGTGGGGGCCCAAAAAAATGAGGGTCGGCCAGGAACCCTCAGCATAAAGGAGGTCGTGAGGGGGGGGCGAAGGCAAATTTGGTCACCCGAACACACAAGAACTCGGAACACCACCGAGCAAAAACCTTTACCTCGGAAACGCCGAAACGACCAAGCTCCCCCATCCAACAGAACTCGACAGGGGCTTACGAGTGCATCAAAATCCATCCTCGTGATTCCTAACTTCACGGAAGCAAGCAACACAGGTGGTGAAAGCCCGGCCCGCCAGCCGGCTCACCGCCCACAAGCGCGAACAAACGCCACGACCACAAAGAACCAAAAGCCTAACAAAACGCAAGGGGATCATCCTGCAGGCGGAACCGACCGACTAAACAACGACCAGGCAAACCCCCAACAAACCCCCACAGAACGGAAGAAGTAGCCAGGCCTCAACCGGGTGAGAAAGGGGCGACGCGGAAAGTTGAAGCGGTCGGCCCTGGCCAATTGGGGTGGGGGGGTCGCCCGGGATGGGAAACAAAAACCCGCCAACCCTTAAAGTGCCAAGAGAACACCGAACACGACGGCGAAGATCGCTTCGACCGGCCCCAAAAAAACACACCAATCTTGAGTGAAACATCAACCCCTATCTACCCACGAAAACGCGCCGCAATTGGCACAATCTGACTACGGTAAACCGCAAAATTTCAGGCCCCAGAAAAGACGCCGCCCGCAAGCAGACGCATTGCACTTACAAACGTTCGAAGCCCCCCTCGGGGGTTGTCACCCCCCCACAAAAAAGGGTTTTTTGACGAAAACGTGGTGAGAAGTGCGGGCAAGTTTAGGCGCGGCGAGCAAGAGCTGTCGTAATTAATTTGGTGTATACTTGAGTTTCAACGGTGGGGTGGGGAAACGTGAGGGCCGTGAAAATACAAAACTCCAGTCGAACATGGTACGAAATCAGGGGGAAGCGGTCAGGGATAAAGGACGAAGATAGCCGGTGTGGCTGTCGACAAGTAACGGTCGTTCAGTGGGGGGGCTACGAGAGGGTGGGGTGGGCGATGTTTTAAAAGCGTTGGGAAAAGAAGAGAGGGGGGTATATGCGTGCCTTGGTTTCCCATTGTGACTTCATAAAGTCCAGCAACATCGACGGAATTCTCTGACCAACTGGCATCAGTGAGCGGTTATATGGGGGGAAGAGTTGGTGTGTAAGCGGTTGCATAGGTTGGTTGGTGGGAGGTGCACGACGGGTGCTTGTTGCCGGGGGCGGTGTCCGTCGACGGATGCCGGTGCGTTATGAATTTGGGGTGAGATGGGGGGACCAGGAAAACAGGAAATGAAAGTGACTCATGAGACCCCTGATGGTTCAACCGAAGTGGTTCCGGGGTAAGGAAATTCGGAATAGTCAAAAGGGCGGTTTTATCAGGGGGGGGTGGTTTGGGTTTTTTCGACGATTTGGCATGGGGGGCGGGGTGGGTGAAAGGACTTCCCAATAGAAAACAAAAAAAGCACAAAAAAAACTTTTGTGTCGACCCGGCCGAAGGAGGTGAATCAAGATGGAGTATCTGTGTTGGGGGGTGATAGTGGGGGTAGTCAGATAACGTTTGTAAAGATCCTTGGCCTTTTTAGCTAATGTGTTTCAAAATTTTAAAAAGGGGGGGAGAAGTGAAGGATATTACTGACGGAAAAAAAGAAGTCGAGGATGCTCCCGACCCACAACCGCAGCGGAGTTGAACAATAGGCAGTGAGAAATTGAATTGCCGGGGATAGCGAGAAAAGACGTTCTAGAACACCATGACAATCCGTTTTGGGGTCATCTGTTTCAGGGTGAACTAGTGTCCGAAAACGAAGATTGCATGGTCCAAACTATATCCACACATCAGACCGGGGTGACAAATGAGGAGCTCCCTTGAACCTGGGTGATTCAAGATGTCCACGCCGGTAAAGATGCTACATGTACGGAATAAAAGCCGAGGCTTGGGGGCAATTTCCGGAATAGGAGGGGGGGGGATTTGAGGGGGAAAAAAAAAGGTCGCCTAAAGGTGGATGAGACCAAAAACAAACACAACACCAAAACCCCCCCCCCCCCCCATCCACCCATCGTCGGTGGAAACACATGGTATATGAGAAACACTTACGAAAGGGGGTAGAGTGAAGGTGGAGGAAACTCCCTGGTGAAAAAAAGTGGTAAAACGGATATGGTGCTTGGATTCGGTGTGCAAGTTCAAAAACAGAAAGTTTGGTCCTCGGCAAGTGGGGGGAGTGAATGGGATACTTGGCAGGGAACTGGGGGGAAGGGGAAAAAATTTCAGATTAGTGTAGGGTAGGTCTGGGACCGGGGCCTGGGGTGAAACATAGCTTTGTTCAGGGACGCTCCATGAGGTAGTCAAACCACCCCAGAAACCACCCCTTAGGTCGCCCAAACACCCGAAAGCGCAAGCGACACCGCGCCTCCGCCTTGCGCTAAACAGGAAACAGGCGGCAGCTGGGTCTTGAAAAAAAAAAGGGGAGTTCAACACACTCCATAAGGCGAAGAAGATAAAAAGTTTACTCAGGCACCACACCAATCAGGGGAACACTAAACAAACCAAAAAACAGTACGGTGCTGGGTGAGCCCCATCATATTGAGAACGTTCCCCAAAACTACATGATTTTTGGGAGGGTGTGTATCATAACCCTAGAAATAAGGGGTGTGGGGGGACGGGCCCCATGGCAAGGTTCCCCAGCCAAGGTAACAAAAGAAAACTTTCAAATGTAATAACAATGAATCTCCACACCATCTGAGCCGAAAATGGTGCTGTGGTTCGATGCCACCAAGAAAAGATAACTCAAAGCATGTGGGTTGAACCGGTGGTATCCAATTGATATGTAGAAGTATCAGGCAGCCTTTCGTCTGGTTGGGGGGCGTTGTGGGACGGTTTTCCTCAGGTTCCTAATTGGGTGAATAAAATTCCACGTTCCTCTTGACGTCGTTAAAGGGGTGGATAAGTGGTGTTGGCAAAAAGACCAAGGGGAAAGAAAAGAGAGTCAGGCGGGTTATTAAATCCCGACGGGCTCTCTTGGCAAAACGCAAAGACGTGAATTAAGGGAACGCGAACAGAGGGGAAACATTGTTAGTCAGGAAAGAAGGCGACTAGGCTTAAATGCCGGGACAAAACGCAACGCATCAAAATGAGTGACTTGGGATGATCGACCAGAGGGGGAGGATAATCACAACTCTGGGGTGAAGGAGGCAGGAATCCGTCGTCAGTTCTCACACGAAAATGAGTGGTCTAGCCACCCAGTCCGGTTTGGTTTTTGTTTTATTTTCAGGAGGGGGCATGCACACATACACCACCTCAGGGTTATTCCCTAATGACGGGACGGGGACCGCAGCATTTGTTTTTTGAAATGGAATGGAACGACCCCCCATTAGGGGGGTGGGGGTGGGGATTAGTCTTCATGAACTCGGTGGGCAGAACATTGGGGTATTGACTGGGTAAAGACTGGTTCCCACCCCCAAGGATAAACAACAAAGGCGGGTCGGCCGCGGCACAACTGACGTGGACAAAACCCCATACGCGTACGGCGGGCGCGGGTTCGCAACTTGGTGTTTAAAAAGTAGGTGGCGTTCAATGCAGTCACGGAGGGGATCTGCCCGCAGCACCGGAAAACAGGCATCAATCAACGCACCGCCCCACCTTGAAATGGGATAGACAAATAGGGTACAACCCCACACCTCTGCCGCGGGGACCCTGGGAATACCAACGCCACCCCCCTTTTGTTTTTTGCCCCTACAACAAACCCCCCCCCCCCCCCACCAACCCACAGGTTCATAGGCGGGCCGGCCGCCAACACCAAAACACACCCAACAACAACAACCCTGCAATAACGGTTTCCCCCACCCCCAACCCCCCCCAACCCCCGCCCCCCCCCACATATTGGAAGGGGGGGTCCCCTTCAAGGTTTAAAATCCAAAAAAAGGGGGTGGTCTAATAAAATAAATAAAAGTTTTTGGGTTGGGGGGGGGTTTTTGGTGGGTGGTGGGGGAATTTTTGGACCGAACCAACCCACCCACCGCAACTCCCCCGACCAACACCCCACTCCACAAACCCCTGCCCAGCAAGCGCCAACCACAAAATCTTTTCGTACCCGGTTTTCCAGATGAAACTTGGAGTCAATTGGAAATACTCCCACACCTAATTTCCGAGACCAATTGGCATAATTTGTACCTCATCACAATGCCGCATAGTTCCAGGCCGGGGCATGTTCCCAAGTCGTTATACGTTTTTACATTTTGCACCCCCCACGAACCCCCCCCCTACCACGGGGTGGTGTTGACGTGGGGTTTAGTTTGGGGTGGTTGGGAACAAAGAAGTGAAAGCAGGGGAGTAGACTTGAAAGTAACGTAAGGCCGGCACAACGTCGGAAAATGCGGCCTTCAAATTTCCTTCACAATACAAAGATACTACTAGAAAAACAAAGTGGAAAGCCCCCCAGGGAAAATTCGGTCTTCGTGACTGTGGGAAATTGAGTAGCAGCCTCAGGAAAACGACGGGGGTTAGAAACCGACATGCCCTGAAACTTGAAAGAAGGGGAAACCCGGTTTTACCGAGATGGAAGGGAAGCAGTTCTAAGTCAATAAATTTTTCGAGCCGGGTCCTAGGGAAGGGCGGGGAAGGCACGGGAAGGTCCATGGGCAACGCGAGGCCACCCACAGCTGGAGGGCGAGGATGGTACATTTCACTGGTAATGGTGTGGAATCCGCTGGGAGTTGGATGCGCATGGCCCCAGGCCCCAACCAGTCCCCTAGGGAAAACTTGTCCTCACTAAAACCTAAATGGGGGTGGGTCGGTAAGGATCAATCAAAGTGACCCCCGACCCCCGACACACCAACCCCACCAACCACAAACAACAAAAGACCGGACACCGCCGAGACCCCAGACCACAACCCCCTCCCGTGACCTCAGACCGCTGGACTTAGCTTTAAAAAAGAGGGAATTGATGTAATACTAGAGGGGGACGTTCGAAAGAAGATCCACGACCCAGGGGGAAAATCAAAATTGAAACAATTCTACCCGACACGCCACCACTGTACGATCCTCATGCTAAAATGTGCTAAAATGAAAGGTGGGGGGCTCCCGCGCCCCGAGGGACAAGTGTCATCCGCCACAAATAAGACACGGCGCTGGGGCGGGGAGCGTCAAAAGACAAAAGAAAAATTCTGTGACCTTAGGTAAATTACTGACCCATTGACAGCCACCGAACGTGCAAGCCGAGCACACCAACCCGGGACACCCGGCAATGTAGGGGGAATAGACCGGACAGGGGCGGAAATTTATATTTGTGGGGAAAAAAACCGCCTAGCGAGATGGAACGATCGAAAAAAGACACTTTGTTCAGCGATTGCCACGTAAGGGTTTAAAGATGAAGAAATTGGGTTTGGAAAAAGTGAATGGTGAGAAGAACACACCATGATTGTAACCGAGGGTGGAAGGAACAGGTCAAGAACAGGATGGTCAACAGGGAGCGGTGCCAGGATTATCTGACACTCAAGCACCAAACACCCGTTGCTGAGAGAACGCCACGGGTGCAACCACAAAACAAGAGACAACACCAGGAAAGTAGCAGACAGAACAAGAAAAAACCCAGTTTCTTGACCATCAGAGAATCAGCAGGGACGATGCATAGAACCCCACCCCCGTAGGCGGAAAGAAACCAAACGACACGCGAGGGGTGTCTGAGAAACGGAGGAAAAAAGACAAACAACGAGTCGGAAGTAGATTCTAGAAAGCTAGGATTATCTCCCATCAGGGGGGGCGTACAAGGCCCGTAGAGAGCAGGAAGAGAAAAAGAAGGGGAGCTGGAAATGACATGCCAAAGCATGGCGTCGTGGAAAAAGCAGGAGTGTGGACACTTCGTCCCCTTACATCGAAGCTCAACGGTTTTCGAACAAGTGGAGGAAATTTTTGGGGGGAAGGGGAAGGTAAGAAAGAGAAAAAAGAGGGGAACAGAAGGAAAAAGAATACACACACCACTAATTATGACACAGGGGATGGTACTAGAAATTAAAGGGAACTACGCGTAACATCAGAGGACCAGGGGCGGGTAGAAGGGCGCGGCGCATGAATCTGACGCCGAACACAGGACCGGCAGGATTAAAGGGGGGCTGACACGAAAACCAAGCCAGGGGGGGGAACACACCGAGCCACAAACAACGCCGGGGGATGCCGGGTCTCGTTTGTGTGCGAACTGTGGGTTGTCGGGGTGGGGTACACGTGGCGTGATGGAGAGCAACAAAAAAGCGCAAACTGAGGTCATTCACCAATGACGCATAGCAACATTGTGGAGTAGATCATGGAGAGGTTTCGGACTAACAGAAGCAAAAAAACACGGCGCGTGCACAGGCGGTCCAAACTTGGAACTAATGACAACATAAAACGAACCCTAAACATAACCAACATTTTGCTACTCTGCACAAAGGGGGGGGCACCCAATCTCTGAATTGTTTCACTCTAGCGTATAGGCCAGACACGAAGTCCTAACCAAATAAAATTTGACCACCGGAAACGTGGTAGGGATTGGTGGGGCATATAAGGTGCCACGACAACATGGGTCCAACCCCCCCACAATAACCGCCCCCCCACAGCAACCCCCGCACTCCCGCGACCGCGGCGTGGGACGACAACGAATCAGCAGTGAGACGGGGGGTACAAGAAGCGGAGAACACACCAAAACAACTGTAGAGCACCGTAATCAACAACAGACGAACGCCGAGAGGCGACCACCCAACCCCCCCCCCCCCCAAAACGAATTAGAAAGGACATCTATCCCCCGAACACCAAACACTTCCAAACCCCGGGAAACGGCCCCATGCCCGTAAAAAAAAGCGTGGTAGCCGTGACGTGCCCGAAGTCCCAGCGGTAAAACAAGCTTTGTCGACTCTTAAGTTTCCGGTCACGGGAGGGAAGAACAAGACACGGGGTGACAGCTAGAGACATAGACGTCGGGATGAGGTAGGGGGGGGGAAAGATAAAACGAGGATGTCCACGGTGTTTTAATTCGCGCGCAAACCCACCCCGTTGGTAAAAAATCGAACGATGCAATTTCAACAAATTTTTATCCGAAAATCTGGTCCGGACAGAACGTCAGCATTAAAAGGGGTGGAGCTTTTTGTTGATACGGAGAAGAGGGGAACGAATATCCATATGACCTTTTGGTATGAATGAAGATACCGAGACAGTAGGACCGGGGAGTGAGGGGAACCAGATAAAAAGATCGCAGTGCCGAGGAGGTGTTTAGCAATAAAGAGAGCGAGTAAAGGCACGGAAACTTGTTCTTTTGAAGGGATAAGTCAGTCACGGACAAGGGAAGGAGCTAGCGGAGAAGCGAGCGTTGAAGGGTGGTGGTTTCGCGACGACTACTTTAAGGCCGGACATTGGGCCCGCAAGAAGTGTTTGAGGAAGGGTAGGTTGTGGGTCGGAGATGCAGTTGGGATCGTCGTATTGTTTTATTGAGAGGAGGAGGACAGGAGGTGACGAACCGTTGAGTACGACTCGCGGACCGCACCGCAACCACTTAACACAGACCCACCGCCGAACGCAAAGCGTCCACCACCAGCAGCACACTGTGACAAAACACCGCCCCCCTCCGGCTGCGTGAAGCCCCCCAAACCCAAACAGTGCCAAACGCGCACCGGCGGGATAGCCAACCCGGCGACGACAAAGCGATAAACGAGCCGCGAGTGGGGTGACGAGGGTTCTAAAGGTTCGTAAGAATTGGCGGTCGGGCGGGGGCGGGAAGAGCGACAGATGGGTTGTGACATAGATTAGTCGACAGCACAGCGGCAAACCCAAGCGGCAAGCATCTCACGCGATATAAAATGGTTGGGTGACCGATATGGCGATTCTCGCAAGAAGAAAGAGTGCTGTTAGAATTGCAAGCACAGGGGCCGGGAGGGACCACGGCCGTCACAACTGGTAAAGAGCGCTATAGCAAGTCCAGGTCGTATTGCGGGTAGAGAGGGCTGAAGTAGGTTCCCAAAACTCATGGAAGAGGGGATGGGACTTGGGCGATCATCGTAGACGAAAAAAAAGTCCAGATAGACCGGCCGAAGCAGCCCAACACCACCCCCCAACCTCTAGCAGAAATTAGACCTGGGCACGCACCACCTAGGCAAAACACCCAGCACTCCTAAGGAAGGGGTGGGGGGCTGGGTTGCAGTGGCGGCGTGTTTCGAGGAGTGAAAGGGGTAGGAGGGATGTAGGGCCTGCTTCATAAGATCCACCGCGCGACGCAACCGAAGCCAAGAGGACAATCTGCGCGGCGGACAGCCAAACCCCCCCGGGGGGGGTCCAGCACACCGCCACACACCCGCGCCCATACCACTCGGTGGGGGTCTGTTGCATGGTTGGGTAAATACGGTGGGGTGTGGGAAAAAATGCGGATCAAAAAAGCAAGGGAAGAGGGGCGGCCCAAGAGAGAAAAAGGCAAAATCAAAAAGTATCATCTTCTCAAACACAACTCAGATAGGAAGCGGATATGAGAGGCCAAAAGCAGCATACTAGGGGACCAAACTGGCCAGCGCCACTCCCTGAGACCGGGCAAAAGCCACATCACCGCCGGGAACCCGACACCACCACCACACCAAGTCTGATATCCTCCGCCTAGAACGCCCACGCAAAAGGCCAGGAAAGACGCAGTGAGGGCCACCGACATCTGTCTTAACACCCAACTTACATCCCCCCATATCCAAGCCCACTTCAGACCAGACGAGCCGGTGCGAACCCCCCCCCCCCGCACCCCGACACACAAATGGGGTTTGGAAAGACTGGAGAGATCATAGGTTAATTTATGAAAACCGAACGGCTAGCGAGAGAGGTCCCAAGCCCACAGGGGGACAGTCACCAACCGCAAGGTTGACCAAAAGGAGAAGAAGTGGGTGTTGGGGGCCACATACCGGCAACACCTCAACGACGGTCTAAGGGGAATCCCCGAACTTACAAAAAACCGAGATCTTGAAACCGCAGTTGTACGCGGGGCGCGGCGGAACCAACCAAACCGGGGGCCTCGAACACACGCACGTCCCACTACACGAAGAGGACGCCTCAAATCTGGGGAGGGAGGAAAACTGGGGAGGGTAGTAGCGCGCGAGAAACCGTCACCCCCACAAGCACCACCAAACAGTTCGCGCCAGACATCAGAAACCTGATCGGAACGAAGAGCAAAAAATAGTAAGGGCGATAAAAGATTTAAAACATATGATTATGATCTAAAATATAAGAGCACAGAACGCGTAAAATGGTGAATCTTCAGCCCATGAGGAAAGTCGGCCGACTACGCAGAAAAAAGCCCATGGAAGATTTCTACTCGGCAAATCACAACCGCATCGGCTTCGGCGGACAAGGCCCGCACACACAGACAAACAACCAAGGAAAAGGGAACAAACCACGAAGCGCCAGATGGGGGGGGCGTTGGAAATACGGGGCGTGGGGTGGAAATATGGAGACATGGGTCGGTCTGGTCCGCCCACCCCCCCCCAAACCCGGGGATGGTGTGGCGGGGCCTCACCCCCCGACCCAACCCACCCACCCCTGCCCAATCGCCGCCCCCCCCCGGGAAGTGTAGTCGAATTGTTTGAGGGGGGAGGGAATTTGAAAAGATACTGGGGGTCCGAATCAGGAACGGATAGGTAAGAGCAGCGAGATAGGCACGAACTCTTAAAGAAAGAATGTTTCCAAATAAGCGGGGAAATGAAAAAGTGCTATATTGAATGTATGAATTATGCAGTCGGAGGGGGGTTGCAAATTTAGACAACAAGAAATCGTACCGTCAGGGATATGGAAAAATAAAAAAAAAAAGGGCCAGCCGGGTGCCCAAGAGGTGGACAGTGCTTTTGGTCCGCAAAAGTATTGCACAGGGAAACCAAGGAGAAGGGACGCCGTCAAGAAGTGATAAAAAAAAGCCAGTGGTAGCCGACTCACAATCGCATAAATATATCGCTGTAAGCGGGTAGGGTAAATGAAAAGGGGGGGTAGGGTTCATAAGCACGTTTTGAAAAGTTCTTCTCGGGATTCTCTCCGATCCACGTGTAAGGGGATTTGGAGGGGGGGGATCAGGGGGGAAAAACTCGTCTGGAAGTGATAGCGCCATTTTGTTTCAACCAAAGAATACCATTGTGTGCCAGAAAGTTTTTTATTAGCCGAGAAGGCAAGTGAACAAAGACCCCCCCCCGAGGGGCCGAAGGATTTGGAAAAAAAAAATGGTGTTTCCAATACGATAACCGCTTCAAACCCGTGCTCCGCCCCGTCCCCCCCCCCCAATCCCGTAGGGGGTGCGGGAAATGCAAGGAATCCGCACACGACAACCCCCAACCGGCGGACAGCCACAAACGTACAACCAGCCTCCCCCCATCCGCTAAGTAGAATGATGGTTCGCCCTCCACTAGCAAAGTAGGACATATGGGCATTCGCCGGAAAGGACGGGCGAGGAAAAACGTCATACAAGACCAAAAAGGAGAGAGAAAAACCTCGTCTGCACTCAACTTTCGCTTCGTGCCCGCGAGGTAACCGTATATATGTGAAAGGGGAAGACAAGTTAAATGCTTCGGGGGGGGGAAAAAAGAGCAAGCAAAGCTCGACAGCATCGTCACTCAAAAAGGGAAGGAGAAGGACGAAGGGCGGGGGAACACAGGAAAAACCCTTTAAGATTGGTTAAGAAACCACACAAAAAGACATAGCACTGTGCGATGCGGGTGGTGGCGCACGATGACAGATAGGGAAAACGATAAAAATAAAAAAAAAAAAAAGAAGGCCGCCCACCAAACCAAGCACACCAATTGGAATTACGGTTGAGTGTTAGTTGGAGAAACGGGTAAAAAGAAATCAAAGTCGCATTTAGGGGGAAATGCCCAGCGGACCGGGTTCAATGTGGCGCTAAACCGAAGATTGGGTGCGTGTTCTTAGCAAAACCCGGACCACTGGCCCCCACATGTCATCACAGCGTCCGCCGACGCAAATCGGAAAGAGTGACCAGCCGCTATTTGCCAACGCATGTGGGGTGCTTATTCCTGCTCCACCCCTCAGATTCCGCCCCCATAATTTTTTTTGTGGAATGTTGGTGAGCGCGCCAACCAAGGGGGCAACCAACACCCAACACAAAACCGGGACGCCACTCACAGGTGTGGGCCCCCGGACCAATCCCCCCGAAAGATTGTGAATTAGAAGTGTTTGGTGGGGCAGTGGGTTGGTGTTTAGCCAAAATTTTTTTTTTCAAAGAGAACTTTGGACAACCCCAAGAAGGGCCACAACAATCGTCTTACAACGAACACCATTGCTGGTGCAAACCCAACAACTTTAAAGACGTGGTTATTACGGTTTAAGGGGGAAATTGGGGAAGGGCACTGTCATATTTTTGTCGTCGTCGAGGCTCTGGGGGTGGGCCAAGGGACAGCCCCGACCCCCGGGTCGCGCGCCAACCCCCTCCAGTCGCGGACAATGTTACCCACGGGCCCCCACCTAAAGTTTACTCAGGTGTGACCGGGAAGTGTATTTTATTCGGGGTGGCAGGATGCATGAACTGGGCACCCCCCCCCCCCCCCCTTCCTGCATGTATGATAGAACTACAGAGAAAGGCAATAAAAGAAAAACATCCCAACCCCCCCCCCCCGAATAAAAAAGCGGACTCCTATGGTGCAAAGACAGGGGGGAGGAGCAGCACAGTGAGGGGGCAGATCTAATCAAATATTTGGGTCTCAAGAGGAAATAGAGGATGACCAGAGCCATAGACCGCAAGAAACTACTGGTGAGGACAGGGCACAGAAAAAATCAACGGTCTAGACCAACAAAAAAAGAGGTAAAGAGGACTATGTCACCCCATATTGTCCACAACTCCATCAGGGGGTGAGGGCGTTAGGACAGCCCAAACTACAAAAAACAAACCACAAAAAACCACACCATAGGGAGGAACAAAAAGAGGCCACCCAAAACAACAAAAACATACTCAGTGCGAATTCCCGAAAACCCCCGCCAACTGCCCCAGCCCGACATCGGTAATAGTGTTCATATAAAACAAAACCCCCCCCACCCCCCCAACCCCCCCCCAACACAACCGACCCCCAACC
>Ga0179591_1417834_pt1 | contig 16693 bp, 20 predicted proteins | sample CZOMad2_1_08_16f_FD_182891 | JGI IMG/M metagenome (GOLD analysis project Ga0179591, IMG submission 182891) | Vadose zone soil fungal communities from Angelo Coast Range Reserve, California, USA - CZOMad2_1_08_16fungal (PacBio error correction) | ecosystem: Environmental > Terrestrial > Soil >...
GGAGGCCATTCCCCGTCGTTCCAAGAAAAAAATCGTCCCTGACCGTCTCGCCAAGCTGATTTGGGTGATCTCTTTGCCGACAACTGGGAAATGGCAATGGCTTTTCCTGAAAAAAAAAGTCGCTCCTGTGGCTCAAGCAAGAGCTGGCCGTTTTTAAACGCTTGGTGATGCACACGTCCCGTACTGAAAAGTTGCCGGATTGAGGGAAGGCCACACGATGCGAATAAGTAAGTTTGTGTGCATCCCCTTTTTGAAGAAAGGGGGACCTTTTTGTCGGATAAAGGAATCAGGATCAGTTCGACGGGGAAAGAAGGATCGGGTGGTTGGACTTAAGTTGCAAGGGTTTTTTTTTTTTTTTTGGTGTTTTTTTGTTTTTTTGGGGTTGTTTTTTTTTGAACCCCCACCCCCCCCCCCCCCCCCCCTCAAGAAACCCCCCCCCCCAACCCCCCCCCCAACCCAAAACCACCCACCCCCCCCCCAACCCCCCCCCCCCCCACCCCCGGAAAGGGATTCCCGTCCTCCCTAGAGAAGAGAAAGGCTCTAAAACTTGTGAAGGCGGGATCCAACCAAGGGGGCACGATCGGGTGTTGACAATCCCCTCGATCCAAGGGGTGACTTTGTCACTAAAAAATGCTCCACCGGCCTGAAAAAGAAAGGCGGCCTTGGCCTCCCAAAGTTTGTTCCCGAACTTCTTTCTGCTAATGGAAGGGAAGTGCCTTGGCTGAGTCGCGCCCTCAATGAAAAAAGTGCTTTTTTCCAACAGTGAATTAGGGAAAACGCCAATGTCGGCCGGGAAAAGGAATCCAGCGTAACCGCCAGACCATGCCCGAAATCTATTTCAAACAACGAAGCGAACCTTCTGTGTAGTTGGGGTGATACCTTCGGTCTGGATCAAAAAGGGGGAGCCGTCAACGTCGCGCACCCCAGCCTGTACACAGGGGAAATCGCGTTTGTTCTACGGGGGGGGAGAAAAGAAAAAAGCGTTGGCGTCGCGGTAAAAAAAACCTATTGCAACTTGAAAAAAAGAAATAGGGATGTCTTTGGAAGATTGGGAATTCCCCCGTGTGTTATAGGTGGCTGATGGGAGCTGGCTCTGCTTTGCAAAATCGTTTTCCGCTCGGGGAAAAGGGAAACGGTCTGTGTTTTGTTCTCCATGCCGTCGCTCCGCATAAAAAAAAGGAGGAAGATTCGCTTTCACAGCCATGAGAAGGAGATCACGCCCCAGGGCAGGGAAGAGAAAAAAAGCCCTGATAAAGTGAACTTAAGCTACTGTCGTCCTGACATCGGGGGAAGGGGGGGTTCCCAGAGAAAGGGGGGAACCTGCCGAAAAGGGAGTTCGTGAAAAGGGGAAAAAAAAGACCCAAGTTCCCATATCAACGTGGGGGAAGAAGGCTGAGTCAGGGAGGGGCGAGGAGAATGATTCAGAGTGGGAGGGGGAAGGGGGGAGGAAAAAAAGACCAATTTCCGTACACAAAAGACCCCGAAAAAGACTGTCCTCAAGTCAACTAAAAATTCCGGGGAAAACATTACTACCGTCCTTTGGCAGGGGGAAGAGGAAAATCAACAAATAAAAGAAAGACTTGCTGAACAAAAGGGAAAAAGAGCTTCAACACATATTGGGCCATCACTCAAAGAAAAAAAAACACAAGACATTGCCAGTTAAACCAAACCTTCCCAGTTGCATGTCTGGCATAACCCACGATAGGGAGGGGTTCCCTTTCGGACAAGAGGATCGACAAGCCGAAAAGAAAAAAGAAGACTCGCAAGTTTTCTTCAGGGTCCATGAAACATCCGGCCCAGGGAAAAACGTAAATTCCCAGGCGGTCTCTAAGAAGAGGGGAGAGTGAGTGCAGTGTTTTATTGCTTGAGAAGATCCAGTCGAAGAGGCCGAGGAGAGGAAAGGTTTCCACTGTTTCCGCGAAGTATCTTTTTCAGGGGTCCCGGACTTGGGAGGAAAAAGCGTTTGTGGGGGTTTTTTTTCCCGAAGACCCGTTTTTTAAGTAACCGCCGGCGAAAAAGGGGGGACGACCGGGGAAGGGAGAAGTAACAATGTCGGTGAAAAAGGTGCTTTCAGCCACATTGGAAAAGACCCGATCTGCCGGGGGGCCTAAAATGGAAAGGGGGGGGGGAGAAGATGTGGCTGCACAGACAAGAAAAAAGGAGGAGGAAAGGAATTCAAAGGGAAAAAGAGAACAACTAATAAAAAGAAGCCTTTGGCTGGTTAAGTTTGGGGAAAAGGAAAATCCCGAAAATTTTTCGGGGGTAGTTTTCAAAGGTACCGTGAAGGCGAAACAGCAAAAAAGAGATCCCGAAAGAAATGTGAGGAGAATCGCTGCTTGATTTCTCTCCCTTGATGTTTGTTGGGGGAGTTTGGTGGGGTTTCGGCTCCGTGGAGGGAAAAAGGAAAAGGGGTTTTCAGATTTCCCCAAAAGAGGGGTTTATCACGTGAGGGGGGAAAAGGGGGGGGTTTGGCGAGGGAAGAAAAAAAAGCCCCCTTTGACATTGTTGCGCAAGAAGGAAAAAAGGAGAGAATAAAGAACGTGAAATGAAAGAGGGGCACTCAGGTTTTGTGTTGTCGAAGGAAAAAAAATTTTTTCCTTTTCTCCCAGACGATTCTCAGAGTCTCTAAACACCCACAAACCCGCCTAAGCGGCCAGGGGGAAGGGCTTGTCTACTGGCAGGAGGGGGAAAAAGTGGATCTTTGTAAAACGTCCCACAATCTCTTTGAAAAAAAAGGAGGTTTTCCGTTCCGCCGGGGGAAAAAAGTCGCCCCGTGGTCCAAGAAAAAAAAAAACTGTGCCCGAAACGGGACAGAACTTATTGGGGGATGCGCGCACCTCCCGTTCGGGCGTTGGGGGGGCCTTGAGTCCTCTGTGGCGAGACGTGTCAAAACGAAACCTCCTTACTCACGGAAAGACCACCCAGAACGTCCGAGGGTCCGGTAAGGCCGATGTTCTCGGGACTTTTGTATCCGAAAAAAAACCTTTTTCGCCGTGGAAAAGGGCCTAAGAGAGGTCCTTGGGACTACCTACAACCGAAATTGGGAAAAAAAGACACATCGTGTAGGAAACCAAACTTTTGGGGAAGGGTTTCCCATAGAGACTTCATTGTTTTAGGGGGGGGAATCGCCAAGGGCGAGTTGAAAAGGAAGGACCTTCCTCCACAATACGCAATTTGGAATCCCTCGGGGAAAGAAAAAATCAACCGGGGAAAGAAAAGATTGCTTTGGATAAAGAGGAATCCCAAACTCGGGGAGCTCAAGAAAGGGTTCTCCCGCCCAGAAAATCCGATAAGAGAAAAAGAAATTTGTATTAACAAAATTGTCCAAAACGCAGGAGACAAAAGCACCATGGGGGGCCAAAAAAAAAGGACCTAATGTCCCAGGAGAAAAAGGATTTGTAGTTGGATTAGTGATCAAGAGTATCGTTTCTTCGATCGAGGGGAAAAAAAAAGGGGCACCGCCGTATTGGGGAAAAAGAAAAAAAAGGTTTTGGAAAAACACAAAAAAAGCACCGAGCCCCGTGGTTCTGATACTTAGAAAAACCCGAGAGAAAAAGACCACACCTTCTGATAGGAAAGAGAGGAAAGGAGAAGCCACTTGCCCTTAAAATGGGGTTTCCCCTTAAAACTTGCCAAATCCTTAACCGCAAGAAGCAAAGCTCTGGCAAAAATCAAAGGATCTCCGAATTCAATCCCACTACAAAAATCACTGGCTTGCCGCGAAGGGGGGAAAGAAAGTTTGCCCCCATGGTGCGGAAAAGGACGTTTGGCATGGGTCTACTCACCATCCGCGGATGGAGAAAATGGGCAGTCCCGGGCGGGAAAAAAAAGAAAAAGGGGTTCTTTGAGATCGAGGGGAGAGGGGGAAGTCCTAGCGGAAAGCAAAGGGCCATCGAGGACCCGGGGGGAAAAGTGTTTGAGGGGAATCGAGGGATACCCATTCGGAGAAAGGTGGCAGAGTAATCCTTCTTTGAAAATTTTAGGGAACGGAAGGCCCTAAAAAAAAAAAAAGGAGTCCATTCACACAATGTAAAGAAAAAAAGGGGTTTTCAATTGGGGGGCCTCTGTGTGAAAATTGGAAAGTTATTTTCTTTCCGGCGGGCCTATGCAAGAGAATGGAAAAAAAAGAAGAACACGTGCCCGATGAACAACTTTCTTGCCGAGAAAGGGGGGGGGGGAGCCGGGGGACGAATCTGGTATTAAAAGTTCTCAGGGGATAGAGAGGGGGGGTTCGTTTTTGAAAAAGGAGAAAAGAACTTTGCCTGCGCAATCACCGAACAAGAAGGGGGACTGATTTCGAAGGAAATAGTCCAGGGAAAAAACGTTTCGGAAATAATAGTAGACCCACTTCTACTCCGTAGGGGCATGTAGAACGAGGAAAAACCCAAACGAAAAGAGAGAGGGGTATATCACGAAGAAACTCCATGATACACGAAATTGTTGCGAAAAAGTATCGGGTTGTGGGTTAAGGAATTCTTGGAAAAAGAAAGAGAAAAAAAACGACCAACAAAAACAAGAATTTCAATTTTCTATCTCAGAAAAAGGGGATCGATGAGAAGGGGGGGAAAAGAAAAAAAGTGTAACAGGATCTCGCACTGCCATTCTGGGGGGGGGGGAAGTTAACATCAATCCCAAAGGAAGAGAAAAAAGTGTTGAAGAGGGAGAAAGGAAAAGGATCTAACAGGTCCACACCAAACTCAAAAAAGAGGGGGAGATAATCAGCCGATCGGGAAGGGGGGGAAAGGAGATATATTACCCCTCTTGGGGAGTCTCAATAAACGTAAATCGACAAAGCTTTAAGAGATCCTGGTCAAAACTTCACCAAGCCAAAAAAGGAACTTTTCTAGCTCGGAGAAGGAAGCCGGCCGCAAAAAGAATACCGCCGAAGGTAAGGTCCCCTTGGGGCCATCAGCAAAGTGCCTAAAAGAGGGAAACTCATTTAAGGGGGGGGACAAGATCGGCCTTTGGAGACCACAAAGCCAAAAATCGCTGTCCCACCGAATCGCAAAGGCTGAGGAGGAATTCAGCCTGGGCGCCGATGTATTTAATGGAAGGGAAACGGGAATGAAGGAAACCACGAAAAGGGGGCTCCCTGACCTCAAGGAGAAAAAGAAAGGATGATCCTATTCACAGCAAGACAGGGGAAATTCTGTCTTCTCTAGTGAAAGCCCTTTACCTACTGAGGAAAAAAAAGAACGAAAACTCGACGAGAAGAAGGAAAAAAAAAAAAAAACCGCCCAAATCATGGGGAATGTCGTGGTGGCGGGGAAAAAAGGGCCGGATTTGGGAAGTTGACGAATACCATTGCGCGATTTAAGCGCCGGAAAACACCATCATGGAGGTCGAAGGGGAAAAAAGCGTGGGTTAGGGGTTGCAAGACCTTGGGGAAAAAAGGGTTAACTTCAAAAAAGGGGGGGGGGGGTTAAAGCACGGGAATAAAAGGGGGATGGTTGACGCTGGGGGGTGGCCTTAATGTCTATTTTGAAGGGGGGGGTCAAAAACCGGCAACAGCGACGGGAAGGAAAGCAATCCGTCACTGGGGAGGGTCCTCTAGGAAAGAGGGGAGCTTCTTTCCTTTTTGGGGAAAGGCAATTGTAAGAAATTACTCAAGCTGAATTCAGAGAACTCACATAACGAGCGTCAAGGGGGGCAAATTACTGAAGGGATGCAGAATTGGTGGCTTAAAAAAAATTCATCTCCGAAGGGAAAATAGGAAACTAGCTCTGGGGGGCCACCTCCCAAAGAAAGAATCCTGACGATGTCCAGAAGAGACAGTTCCGCGCTTAACTAATTTTTGAATAGAAGAAAGAGCGCGGGCGGAAAAAGAAAGGGGGGGACGTGAGCTTGAGTGAGGGGAGCCCAGTCCTTGCAAGAGACATTACAGCAGTGCTGCGCGAGAAAGGATATATGCTAGCCGACGACAGAGAAAACGAACAGACGTTGATTGTTTTGTCAAACTCGGTAGGCTGAATTGAAAACAGTCTAACGACCAACTAAAAATCCACTAAAATCACACGACTGAGACTCTTTCCAACGAAGAAGGGGAACCCTTGGCGAAGTCAAGTTTTGCAAGATAGTTGGCCCGAGCATCCACAGCGTACAGGTCCTTATTAAAGGAACAACTCTAATGGTAAAGCTCTACGCGGGGGAACACGGGGAAAGACTACCATATGAAAGTCGACATCAAAAAAAAGTGTCCCCCTCAGGTTAAAAAAAACTACACAGAAGGTGAGAGGGTCCACAAAGGACAGGGAAGGTGTGTGAAAGAGAAAAAAAAAGGGTTTCCAGCAATCCTCTATTGTAGAAGAAAAGGCCAGCGGCGCATAGCGAAAGCACTGGAAAAGAAACTCTTGAACCTTGGGAGAAAAGAAAGAAAACACCGAACAAGTCATTGGAAAAAAAGGGAAGTAACGAAGTTCGGCCAGGGCTTTCGCCCCAAAAGCCGCCGTCCCGCAGAAAGTGGAGCAAGGGCCGCAGAAAGGGAGTGGACAAAGTCCACACTTTGGATCGCGGTGGAACAAGTCCAGAATCGTGCAAAAACGGGGGAGAACGCCCTCTCACTTGACAGGGATAGAGCCTATCAAGGCCTGGGAAAAAAATGGTAGCGAGCCGGAAATAAAAGACATACTCACCAAAACTTCCGGGCAAAGTCCCACCAAAAGGGGGGGTTTCGGAAAACCCAAGTCACCACTGATCATTTACGGACTTCAGTACCTAGAAAAAGGGCAAAATCCTGGCGGCCAGGTTCAAGTGAGAGGGGGGAGAAGGAGGAAATCCGGTTGCAGCCCTGAACACCCAAACCCCTGGAAAAAAAAGAAAAGGGCCAGTAACGGAAACGTGGGGGGGGTCTAAACCAGGGAGTGGAGGCTTCTTGCCAATATCGCTGTTTGTCGGAAAATAGGGAAAAAAAGCCAGTTAGCGAATCACAAAAGAGGGAAAGAAAAAGCCGTGTAGGAAAAGAGACGTCAAGAGTGACGCTTTGTTGTTGATTGAGAAGGGGGCCTTTGCCTACAAAAGGATATCCAACTACCAACACTTGTGGGATGGTTGAGTGGGAGCTCGCCCCGTGACATCCCTCAGTCACTCACCCAAAAAGAGAGGGAGATTCGCCCGGAGAAAAAAGGCTGATTTGTGAGAGAGGAAAGGCCACTGATGGCTTCCAGGGGCTTCCGAACATCCTCTCGAGAAAGGAAAGACTTTTTTTTTCGGGGAGAATGCAACACGTCCCGTTACTGGCAGGGAAAACGTTGCCCGGATTGGGAAAAGAATTCCAAAAGGATTCAAATCGTGCCGGGAAAAAAAAAAGGGCCCCGGTCGGCCAGCAGGGGGGGGAAAAGTTTGCGGATTAGGTAGCAGGGGAAAAATTCCGAAACCGGGGGTCAGAAAAAGCGATCGGGTGGTTTTCCGTAAAAAAAAAAAAAAGCCTCTTTTTGGGGAAACGCTCCGATTAAACCTTGATAGGCCTCGACTTGGAAAAGGGGCAAAGATCGGAGGAGGATCAACCAATTGAAAACAAATCCCCTCTATTCAAAAAAAAACAGGAGGTGAACTTGGGAAAAAGGCCTTTGCTCACGGCTGCCCTGAAAAAAGATTCGACTGCGCCTGTGGCTCCAAGCAAGGGAAAAGAAAGGTTATCCTAATTGGCCTGGGGAAAGGGGGCTTCTGCGAGAGGAAAAACTCCACGTCCAGAGGTTTCCACCAAGTTGTGCTTGAAAGCAAGGTTCGGCCCGGGAAGAAAAAAAACGCCTGAAAAGGCCGCGGAAAACAAACAACCACTGTTCCTTTTTGGAAAAAAAAAAAGGCTGGTATTTGGGGGGGACCTGCGGTCCCGGAGAGAAAAAGTTCCCGCGACCCACTCCTTGGCACAGGACACATCGCTTTTTGTTCTAACGGGAAGGGAAAAAAATCCGCGTTGGGTCAAGAAGGCCCCGAAATGCAACGTGAAAGGGAGACTAATAGGAAATGGCCCGTTGGGAGGGGGCCTTCCCGTTTTTTAATAAGGTGGCTGGGAAAAAAAAAGGGGCGACTGGCCTCTGCTTCAGGAATAGTTCGCGTTTGCAAAGGTGGTCCGGGGTTTTTTTCTCCTGACAAAAAAAGAAAAAAGAAAATCCAAGCACGGGGAGGGGGGGAAAAGCCCTGGAGCCAATCCTCCAGAGGAAAAAAGGACATGGCCGCCCGCAAGCTGGAGAAAGAGGGAAAGGAAAAAAAAAGGAAGAAAAAAGGAAAAAGAAAAAAAAAAAAAGAAGAAAGAAAAGGGGAGGAAAAAAAAGAAGAGAAAAGGGGCTTAATCAATTTGGGGAGAAAGAAAAAAGACATCGTCAAAGGATTTTTAGGGAGCTTCTTCGCGGAAGCTGAAAAAAAAGGAAGCCCCCAAATTCTCAGAGTCAAAACCGGGAGTTTCAATGTCAAATGGCCTGATTCCTTTCGCGGGTGCATTCCCGGAAGAAAAACCCCCCCTGACAAATTAAAGAAAAACACGAGGGAACGCGGGGGCCCATCGAGGGGATGGAAAAATGCTTTACGGGGAAGGGCCGTGAAACATATGAAAAATCAAAAGAAGGAAGAAAAAAAAATAGCGTCACCATGGGTCCCTCAATTCCCGCTTGAGGGGGGGTCACCTGAAAACATGTCTTGCACTAAAAAAAAAGGGGCGTGAATTTTTTCCTCGAAACTCCTGCTGCTCTGACCAAATAGGGGGGGAAATAATCGGTTCGCGAAAAAAAAGGTTCCATGAAAAAAAGGGTTAACTCGCCCAACACGAAAAGACTTGCGGTTGAGGTCAGAGGGGGGGATGTAAAACTCTGATTGAAGAAAGAGGAGGGTCTTCTGATTTCGTGGGGAAATTGCGTTTTCCGGAAAGGGGACAACCTCATTCATGAGAAAACATTTCCACCTGTTCTCGGGGAGTGAATATATCGCGGAAAAAAAATTTATTCATGGAGATCAGGGGGTTGCCTCATTCCCGTTTAAAAGAAGAACTCTCGCCATGAAGACCGCTCCGCAGAACAGGGGAAGGAGGGGTGACCGCTATGCGTGGAAAAAGGGGAAAAAGTCCGATCTGCCTTTCGGGGAAAGAGAGTGAAAAGTGCCACTGTTGGATACTTTGCTTCACGACATAAGGAGGAGACGCCGGCGGGTAAACGAAGAAAATCCATGAAGAAAGTTTGATTGACCGGTCTCAGGCGGTTCTATTTCAACGGGTTTCCTTCGCGGCAGCAACGGAAAAAAGAAAGAAAAAAAGAAAGGGAATACTTGTCGATAAAGGCGGGAAAAAGCTTTCGTCTCAAAGGGGGGGTGAGTTTTGTGTCAAGGTCGGAAATCCTTTTACATCTTCATCTTCACACCAACGTGCTTGAGGGGGGAGATGAGTTGCGAAAAAAAGCCTGGGACCATGGGCAGAAAAAACCCTTGCTCATCGATAAAGGAAAAAATCGCCAATGCACTTCAGGTGGTGTGGTCGGCTCAGGCTGGGTCTTTTTTAAAAAGAAAAAAAAGGGAGCTAACCCACAACCCCGACAGAAGGGGAACCCAATTTCTCGTCGCAAAACGGGTTTCCGCGGGGAAAAGTTTTCAACAAGTCAATTCTCTTGAGGGGGGCGAAATTAGGTTGAAAAAAAAAAAAAGGGGACGACAAACGGCGGAATCCTCTGCTGTTCAAAAACTGCCCTGACCGACTATTTCTTTGATAAAATCCGTTTCCTTTCTGGGAGTGCCTTGCCCTCATGCAGAAAAAGACCGCCGTTTCAAAGAACCGGCCATCAACGGAACTTCCATCACCAAAAGGCCACGTCCGTGGGGGAAGGAGGTTCTCGTACTAAAGTCCAGCCGGGGGGAAAAAAAGTGTTCGCTTCAAAGAAAAAAGGGTGACTACGACCGAAATTTCCCTTTGGGAACGAAATGTGAACCACCTTTTGGTGCAAAATTTCCATACTTTTTTTCCCATGAACTACAGGGGTAGGGCCTCCGCAATTGCGAAGGAGAAGTCCTCGCCACGGAAAAAGGAATCCCGATCATCCGCATCAAAAAATTTCCACAAAGCGGTCTATATGGCTTTGGGGGAAAGGGATCAAGCCAAAAATCAAAGAAAAGAAAAAGGGTTTCTATCCCGCCAATAACTGAGAAGAAGGAACTCTGAAAAAGAAAAAAAAAGGCTTGGTATTCGACACCATGGCAAAACCTGGCCTCAATTCCTCATAAAAGCAAAAAAACAGAAAAAAAAAAAAAAAAAAATTTTGAAACGCATTGATGTTGTAGGGGGGGATTCTAGAGAGCTGTCTTAGGAAATGTTGACCATCGCGGCACGAAGGGGGGGGTAAGCGTGCCAAGAAAAAAAAAAACGAGCCGTTTGTCGGAAAGTCCCACAGATCTCACTCAACAACGGGAAAAGAGAGAGATTGTGTTCCAAGTAAGCGGCCTCGGTGCGTGTGTGTTGGGGCCTTAAAACGTGGCAGCTAAAAAGCAAATAGGCCTACCCAAGGAACGGGCGGTTGGGGCCAAAAAAGAGCCGGCAACGTGATCTGAAAGAACGCTCCCAAGAAAAAAAGGGGAATCACTCTCCCACTACAAGGGGAAGGGAGTTAGGAGCTTTCCGCGACAGTTGGAGAAACTGAGCATGAGGCGTTTTTGTTATGAACTATACAAGCACGCGTATGGGGGGCTATTGGCAGTCTGGAAACTTTCTTTTGAGAGAAAGGGGGGGGGAAGGGAAAGCTAAATCAAAGCCATCCATCCTCGGGAAAAAAGGGGGAACGTTTAATTCGGAAAAAGAAGAAAAACCATTGCCTTCCGAATCCGTTGAACACAGAGCATTGCGGAGTCCCTAAAACAATGCGTAAGGGAGACCTTTATTTACCCGGGGGTTTTCAAATTACAGTGAGAAGAGGGGGGGAAAAGGGAATTTCGTGTTTCACCGTCTTCACAGACCTATGTTCAAAGGATTTTGAAAAAAGAGAACACTTGTGCAGGGAACGGCCCTGGCCGGAAAGAAAAGGGGACAGACCACGGACGTGGAATCTGGTGATGGGTCCTTGAATGGACTATTTTTCTTTTTTGAGAGACAAAGGCCCGGCAAACGGAGAAAGCCCGACAAGGCACCGAAAGCCAGCACAGGGGTTTGGGAACGAAAAAATCAACGAAATATCTGTCGGAGACCACTGGGAGAAAGGTGTCGGGCAGGCGAAAGGCTATTCGCAACCAACCTAAAAGAGAATTTACGGAAAAGGGAATACCGAAACGGGCACCCAGTTGAAAAAGGAAAAGGGCCCGCTTTAGTCGGTGTTGTTGGAGAGCTGAGAAAGAGCTGAAATCTAGGCCGACAAAACAAAACCCTGATTTCAGGGGGGGAAGAAGAGTTCACGTTTATCTCGATGAAAGAAGAACCATTCCCAAGGAGGGCAGGAAAGGGAAAAAAAACAGGTATGTAACATCAAGCAGTTGAACGTCAAGGGTGTGGAAGGATGAAGCTGCAAGGAAGCCAAGAAAGAAAAAACTCACAACAACCTCAAGGGATAAGAATCTCCCTTTATAAAAATCGGGGAACGGAGGAGAGATGAACAACTGTTTGGTCCCGAACGAAAAAAACTGCAATTAGAAAAAAGCTTTCGATATCCTGGTCAAAAGAAAAAAGGAATTTTCCTGCGTTTGGGAGAAAAGACGTCGAGAAAGAGACGAAGAAAAGAAAGGAAAAGCTTTGACAAATCATGGGTGTTAGGGCAAGTCCTAAATGCAAGAGAGGAAAAAGGGGGTGGCTGACACGCAATAAAAAAAAACTCCATGTTCTTTGAAAAGAATGCAGCGAAAGTATTATCCGACGAATTTAAAAAAGAAGGGAAAGTAAACCACTAACCCGTTGGAGCTCCCTGGGAGAAAAAACCGAAGCTATCTATGTCAAGGGAGTCGTCGCGGGGGGGGAAAACTGGACTACTTAATGCAATCCAAAACAAACGCCCCAACTTGATCGACGAAGAGATAAACCGCCAAATCATGAGGGGGACGTCTTTGAGAGGGATGGTTACGAAGACAAATTGCGAGGATTTAGAAGAAAGGAAACCAGCATTTAGGTCCCGAAAAGAAAAAAACCGACTCGTGGTTTGGGTCAGTGCAAGGGGAAAAAGGGTCTTGTTAACCTCAATGCCCGGGGGGGAATGGAGGTGAAGGCCCCAGATGGGGGGAGGGGGGTCGCGTATTTTCTGAAAGTTGGTTGGGGATTTTTCGATGTTTCCCCCGGCCCCCCAAAAAAAGGAATGGAACCTGTAAGCATCGTCCACTGGTTGAATACCGCGAGGGGAGGAAAAAAAGAGCCTTTTGGGGTGGAAATTGAGTTGGGAGCGGAAACGCACTCCCTGGGAAAGGGAAAACTCTAGCGAAAGGGGAAAAGACATTGAAAGGCAAGGAAAGGGGACTTCAACCTAAAACCGCGACATTCAAGCTCATCCGCATATATATCAAAAAAAAAACCTGACGATGTCAGACGAAAAGGAAATTTATCGGAAGCGTCTGCAAAAAAGGGGCCCTTGCCGTGAAGGGGGGGGAGTATTTTGGATACCACCAGGAAAAGCTGTTAGTGAATTCGAGCCTACCTTGCTGTAAGAAAAAAAACATATGGCCAAACAAGAGCGCGACTTTTTCCCGCAGGAAGAGCAAAAAGCCATCCGAACGAACCTTCCAGCCACCTTATAAAGGGGCCAACGGCCATCCGAAGGGAAAAAGCCTTTTTTTCTTCATAGGAAAAAAGCGCAGCAAACAACGAAACCAACGCCTTCTTAGAAGTTGCACAAAAAAAAAACGCGATGTCCTTTGTGAAGTCGCGACGGGGAGAGAAAACTTTCAAACGCCCGAGAGAACCGCAGGTCCTCAGTTTACCTAAGAAAAGAGGTTCTCCTAGGGGAAAAGCGTTGTTTTGATAATCGAAAGGAAGGAAGGGAACATCAAGCCTGCGAGTGATGCGCCAACAAAAATTGTAAAGAAGGAAAAAAAATTGGTGAAAAAGCACTCAAGCGAAATCCACCTCTCGCATAAGCCAAGGTCCCTTTGCGCCAAGATCCAAGTAGAAAAAGGCCAAGCCTTGGAGCAAAAGAAGAATCTTTGCAGGTCAGCAAAAGCCCCCGCCGCGAAACTGGGGATTTTACCAAAGTTCCACCCTCTGTTGGATGGATAAAGGATTGCACAAGGATTTGTTGGAGACGACCTGATCTTTGACATTTAGACACAAGTCCCCGAAGCCCCTGGGTTTTTTTCTTTTGGTTTGGGTGTACACTTCTCACTCCCCGATTAAGCGAAGCGGTCCCCGGGGGGGACACAAAAAGAGAGCACTGATCCGGGTCAAACAACCAGACATCCGGGGGGGGGGGTTTCGTAATGAAACTCCCGGTAGAAAACGCAGTACCTAAGTACTGGCCCCCTGGCCGAAAGAGTCAATATTTATTCCAACACAAGGGGGCGGAGTTGCACAATCCCTTTTGACGTGCAAACGGGTACACGAAAAGAAAAAACAATACGGACGTGTGCCAGCGAAAAACCAGCGTGTAAAAAAAGGGAAAGGGGCCCACAATGTTTGTCGGAATGAAGAAATCAGGTGGCATTGTCCGAAAAGTCAGCGATCACAAAAATCAGAAAGGCCGTAATCCCCGGGGGAGGGTTCCGGGAGGACGAGGCCTGGAACACGGGGCTATCAATCGATCCCTCAAACAGAAAGGAGGAGGATGAAAGACTCGCCCCCGGTTGGAAAAACTCGTCAATCACCCACGACTGGAAAACGACCCGTATCGCCCGTCTTTACTGCGCGCAGGGGGTTAATCCCGAAGGTGCCCACCTGGAAAAGAAAAAGGGGAGATTCCCGCAACAGACGAGGTGTGGCAAGCAATCATACGAAAAAAGTTTCGTACATGGAGAAGAAAGCCAACCCGGACGCAGAACGTTGCAAGAGGAAAACTATGCAAATTCTTTTGTTGCAATCACCACTTTTCCGTGTCCGAGGGAAAAAACTTTTGCGGATAGGTACGGGGGGAAGGGGGGAGACTGTGTGTTTCCGAAAGAAAAGGGGTTGCCGGAAGTGTAAATGTCTCTTCCAATTTTTTTTGCGAGGAAAAAAGAACAAAAAAGAAAAGACAAAAAAAAAGCTAATCGGGGAAAAAGGGAGAACTTGTGAAACTGAAGTCCGAAAAGAAGGTCCGATCTGGACTTGGCAAAGCCCCTCGATCCCATTCCAAAGGGATTTGTCAAGAAAAGCGCGGCTTGCTCAAGAAAAAGATTCGACGGCTGGACCATGGGCCAGCTGGGGGCCTTAACCTCGTGAAGAAGAAAAAAAAAAGTGCAATGGAGAAGGTGTATCGCGCCGAAAGAAAAAAAAAGGGTTTTCCCCAAGTTGTGGCGTTCCATCTTTCGCCAATTGGTCGGAGAAAAAAAAAAAAAAGATTTCAAGCAGAAAAAAAGGCCGCGATCTATTTCAAAAAAAAGGGGGGGGGACTAGCGAACCTGGGGATTTTTGCTTGATTATGTAAAGAAGGATTCTCGGCGTTGACAAAAAAACAACGTCCCCGCGACCCAGAAATCGCCTTGTTCTACGGTTGGAACACTTCAAGGACCTCCTTCGGGTTGGGAAAGGCGCGGCCCCTATGCAAAATGGGTTTACTAATAGGATGGGGGTAAGAGTGGCAAGTTGCCCTGTGTTTAAATAGTTGCCCGGGGAAAAAAAAAAGGGCTCTTCTTCTGAGGAAAGTCGTAGTTTTTGTTGAGGGAAAAGGTTGTTTTTCTCTCAAGTGAAAACCGTTCGCCGACTGTCATAAAGAGCGAAGGGGGGAGCGCCTTTCAGCCTGGAGCCAAAAAATCACCCGGGAAAAAAAGCGCTCCTGAATAAAAAGAATTTCTTAAGCGCGGCAAAGCGTGATTCCATAGCAGAAAGAACGGATGCTGATGGGGCGGGGTTTAGTTGAAGCCACCAATTCTCAATATCAGGAAAAAAAAAAAGGTCATGCCCTTGAGAAAAAAGCTTCGTAGTGCAATAAGAGCGTGCGGAGCTCACCAGATAAAATTTCCGTTCCCCCAAGTCCCCGAAGCAGGGGGAAAAAAAAAAAAAAAAGCGGATTCAACTCAGTGACAGAGAAAACCGTCGTGCCGGTGAAAAAAAAAAAAATTACGGCGAAAAAAAAAGGAAACAGTCAAAACATAGGGGCCGCCCCTCCATTCCCGCCCGGAAAAAGCATTGGCAGTTTCACAAGATGTCCTGCCACTAAAAGAAAAGGAGTGAATTTTTTTGGGGCCAAGTTGAGGACCAGCCCCTGCTGGCTCGAAAACCTTCCAATCAGACGCCAATTGTCTTCTTCCCATGAAAAAAAAGGGGGGGGGAAGCCGCCAAGGAAATTAAGATTTGGGGGAGAGGACATCCCGTCGAGTTTCGTCATGTTGGATTTGCGGGGGGAAAAAAAGCGACAACTCCATTCATAAGAGAAAACACCTGGTTCTCGCTTTGATGAGATAGAGGAGAGTCCAGGGGATCTACCAAAGGGGGGTTTTTGTTTGAACTCATTCCCGTTGTAAATCGTCCGAAAGCCCAAGGGCTGCCCCCGACCGAGAGAAGTATACTCTTACACGGGGAAAAAAAATCATCCCTTTTAAAATAAAAAAGAGGGGTGCCTAATGATTGAAGCTTGTGTGAAGGGACTTTTCCCTGAACGTACCATCTCGGGGCGGAAAAAGTGGACGTCCCTTCGTGTAATAAAAGTTGCGGTGACGTTTTTGAAAGGGCCCCTATTTCCGTTTTTGGCCAAGTTCAGCAACTAGGGGTCATCCTCCTCAGAGGGAAAATAAAGGCTGAACGAGCTGCTTTATGTTTGTTGGTGAGGTTGGTTGGCATGAAGACTCCTTGGCCTCTTAAGAAAAAAAACTCTTTGTTGAAGCACGGGGGACTTGTGGACGGATGAGGTGCTCGCCCAGCAGCCTTTGACCATTGGGGAGAAAGTCACCCTTTCTGGGTGACCTCGAAGAAATTCACTTCAGATGGGTGTCGTATCTATTGGTCCAAAAAAAGAGAAATCTTCCTCAGCAGAAAGAAAAAAAGGAAGGACGGAGAAGGGAAGAACCCTTCTGTCAAAAGACTGGTGGAGTTTCGGTTCTCGTGAAAAAAGCAATCTCTTTAGAATAGTTCGTGGGAGAAAGGAGCGTTGTACTCATCATGGTGCTAACGACAACTATTTCGGTTGGGCCTCGCAAATTCCGGGAAGGGGGGAAAAGGTGCCCTTGCGGCATGCGCACTTCGGTGGCAAAGAAAGGAAAAACGAAACCTCGGAAAAAAAGGAAAAAATCAACCCAGAAGGAAGAAAATCTTCGCCTATTGGTCTCGCAAACCTTGGTATCGTGCACCGTCTTCAAATCCTTGGGAGGTGACGACGACCGAAGGAAAAAAAAAAAAAAAGAAATTTGAACAAGTGGGGGCTTTCCCCTCGTTTTTACATTACTACTGGGGGGAAAAAAAAAAAAAAAAACCCGCAAGGTGGCGTGAAGGGGGAATTACTCGCCACGTTACGCAATTGGAAGAGGGAGCATCACCGTTCCACAGCGAAACGAAATGTCACTTTTGGGGATTTCGCTCGGAATCAAAAAAAGGGCCGCCGTTCTCCCGCCAAAGCAAATCGATCGCCAAAAAAAAAAAAGGGCAAACGCCCTCATGCTCAGAAAATCAAGGGTGCCAAGCCTAGAA
>Ga0179591_1344388_pt1 | contig 16691 bp, 14 predicted proteins | sample CZOMad2_1_08_16f_FD_182891 | JGI IMG/M metagenome (GOLD analysis project Ga0179591, IMG submission 182891) | Vadose zone soil fungal communities from Angelo Coast Range Reserve, California, USA - CZOMad2_1_08_16fungal (PacBio error correction) | ecosystem: Environmental > Terrestrial > Soil >...
CGAGAGGGAAGCTAATACCCTTCTTCGTCAGTTGAGGAGAAGGCAGTTCCTCTAACCTAATCCGGGATAGAATGGAAGAGCGCCTGGGAAAGAGTTTCTTGAGATCAAGCGCGACAATTTGGGAGAGAGGGGCTACGAGACATCTTGTAAGAGAGATAAGTTTCGTGATCTTGACAGACTAAAAAAGAGGGGGGGGAGAATGGTCAGGATCTGAGCAATAAGCGTAACAAAACACACTGTCATCGGAGAAGACACTACGAGTTCTCGCTGGGTTGAGCAGAATTGGGGTTTCATAATGGGAAAAATAGGAGGCGGTGAGAATGGGGGGGGGGAGCCGTCATGTAAGGGGCTAAAGGCCAGATAAACTAGACTAAAGGAGAGAAAGGGGTTCAAACACTCTTAACCCGTAAAGAACGTAAAGAGAAAAGAGTGGGGGGGTGAAAATGAAAGAGGGGGCAGGAATGTGAACCTTCATAGGGGGGTGAGTGCTGCTTGCCAAGCTGGTCCGAGGAAATAAACCAAGAATTCATCAGTCAGGGGAGAAGAGCTGAGAACTTACACTATCTCCTTTCCAGAATAAATTCCTCACAGATCGAAGGGAGATATAGGAATGGGGGCTAAAGTGATTGTTGTTTTGGCTGAACGCAAAGGGAAATGAGAAGAGAGAAAAGCAATGGGGGGGAAGTGTCAAATGTCAGCGCCTAAATACCGGCGCTGACGCAGCAGTGGGGTACCGTGCTATGCGGGCTTTATAACACGAAAGTATAGGGAGGAGTTGGGAAAGAATTGACGAGGATGTACGATTCCGCTCGAGGGGTGGGGAGAGATTAGAGCCGCTCGCGGTGCGGACTGTGATTGGTAAGGCATCGGGTCTGAGTCCGTACAGAATTGCCAAAGGTTTGGGGGAGAAGAAGGGAGTTCCCCAACGGCCATCGAGGATCCACCCCGAAAAAAAAAGAGGGAAAAATTCCTACGCAGGGTCATTCACGGGCGTTAAAGACCGCCCGAAAGGAGGTTTGGAAGCATGCTTAGGACTGGGGTAAAGTACGACTGGCCGGGCCTTGGAGGTGGCAGGAATTTATGATGGGAATGGCTTAAAGAGGCTTGGTCGGAAAGTGCGATCGATGGAAACCGAATGGGAATCAACTGGGCAACTTACCGCGAGTCCCTAGCAATCAGTGCGGAGCGGTAAAAGAAGAGGAAATTTTCTTAGAAAAGGGATAAGGCTCCGTGTCGCTTCGCCGACAGATGCTCCGGGGGGTGAATGACAGGAGGAAAGAGTCAAAACATAGTATCAGGAAGGCCCGACCGGGAGGAGAGAGTAGGGGTAGAACATCATAACGCCAGGAAGCTCTGAAACGGGTGAATAAAAAAAAATGTAAGAAGAGAACAGTGATGGCGACAAAGGACCCAATAAAGCTAGCTAGAACTACTACTTGAGGGGAATTAGGTAAACCTTAAGGCACTGTTCAGAGGGGGGGGAGGGATCTCAAGAAAACGTTAACCAAAACGGGACTAAGGACAAAAATGAGCCCGCGACCCGAGAACAACTAGTGGAACCTAAAAAAGAGTGAGGAACAACCGGTCAGTCCCGACGGTGCGATTTTAGAAGAGGGAAGGGACATCCTCAGTGTGACTCTAAAAAAAAAAAACACATAATTGACCGGTCCGCGCAGTCAAAGGGAAGTGTAGGCACAAAGATCTCCGGGAAGAGGAGGGGGGATCTCGACTTAGAAAAGTTCGTTGAAGAGAGGGAAAAAAAAAAAAGATATGGGGACCAAAGGTTCGAAAAACAGACAAAGTTGTTTAAGAAAGACGGAACGTTCTTGAACGCTCGTGTGATGGAAGAGGCTGGTCAGCCCGCGTGACAGAGGTGAAAATTCTCGCTGTTCCAACCTCGTGCGATACGAAAGAAGGAAACTGACACCTTAAGGAGACTACCGGGAGGGAGTCTACAAGAGCGGCAGGGCAAGGCGGCGGGGAGGGGGAGCAACGGAGAGAAACGGACTACTGATCTTGAAGAAGCTAAAGGAATTTCTCAGTGATTTACTAAAGCTTTTCCAGGAAGGAGAGAAGGAACTTTGGAGGGGCAAGAAGCAACCGAGCAAGTGGGAAGTCACGCGGGACAAAAACCAAAGGGAGAGTGGAAGACCCAACAAAAGAGGCTTAGAGAAACAAGAGTATAGATTTCTCCTCTTACTAAAGGGGGGACGAGATTGGGAGGTAAACAGCTTCACATGTCTGGGGAAAGCGCAGTGCTTGACTCTTGAACCAGTGATGAAGCTAAACTGACAGGGACTTTCGTCGCGCCACCAGGCACTCTCTTATTGAAAAGGGTCGGGGAGGGGCGTTCTGAAATAGGAGGGGTTATTGGTCATCAAGAGCCTACTTCACGCTCAGCTGCTCACGTATAGAGGTGATATCTGAGAGAACGTAGGAGTCGATAGCTATGTCGAGTTCGGAAGAGGCAAGAGGGGGGGTCTAAAAAGGATCCTTTCGAGGAACTTCCAGATATTTCTTAACCACAGAGAAAGAGCATCACCAGGAGGTGAAGGACTTCGGAAGGCAACAGCGTGGTTAGACACTTTTTCGACGTGACCCATCATGTGGGATGACTCGCTCAAAAAATTTCTAATAAGGAAACCAAAAACCCAAAGATATCAAACCATCCTGAAAAGGAACTTGAGGGGATGCATGGAGAGAGGATACCCGGTCAAACCAGAGCTTTGGGAAGAAGGGAAGCCACCGCTGTACCATCACCTCTTTCCTTTATAGATTAAGAAGGAGGAAAATTCGCAAAAAGAATAAGGTTTTGTGTGAAGAAACCTCCTCAGAAGAGAGGGGGAGTAAGTTGGGAAAAGAAGTTGTTCAAGGTCGCTGGAAAATGCTTGGTCGTCGTGGGGAGTTGTTATCAAGCACTCGCTACTTTGATTGCCCATGCAGAGAAAAAACGCTGGGGCGGCGAAGGGGGTCGAGCTCAAAGACAAGAAGATAGTTATAAGAACGGTTCGAAGTAGCGGATTCGATATGCCTTCTGAATGAGACAATCGTTCTGGAAAAGATAGAGAAGGAACATGTTCCACCTGGAGGGGGCTTGTAGGATGATATGAGAACTAATGGCCTACTCAAGAGAGGTCTTGGCCATACCTGGTAACTATTCCATGCGGAATAAGAGGAGAACTCCTACGGGGCCTCCAGAGGGAACTAGGAAAGGGGAGATACTATTTTTAAGCGCAGCCTCCCATCTCGCTAACGCGGACCGCCCCAGGGGGGATGGGGACTTCTCTTTTTGGGACCACGTAGGAAGGAAGGGGAGGCCAAGGATTAGGGGTGGAAACTAGCCTCATCATCCTGGGCAGTAGCTCAGAGGCGATATGGAGTGATCAATCACTAGCCTTCACTGACATAGTAGGATAGGGCGGTCACATCCAGTAGGCTTGATCGGAAAAGAGAGGAGAGGAGGAGAGACCTCGTTCATAGACAGACGTCGTAAGGATGTAAGGGGTTGGGGAAGATGACGTCGTTGTGGGGGGGGTCTGAGTATACTATCAATAACAACCTTTTGGGGAGAAGAAAAGTCTGCAAGGCGTTTCAGGCAGAAGAGGTTCCAAGGCCAAAGGAGTCCGCACACTCTAAGTCGCTTCAATGAAAGAAATATTAGAAGAAAAGGTCTCTTCAAAGGGAGTCACTAAGTGGAGAAGTGCGGGGGAGGAAGAGAAAACACTAAAATTATAAGGACCAAATATAAGGAGGTGAATCCAGGGGAGGACTAAGAAGGAACAAAAGTGAGTCATGCCGTGATCCGTGAGCAGCTCATCCAGTGAACAACCGGAGGCGAGAGGGTCCGAAGGACAGGGCTACGAGTTACAAGCCAAAAAACTCAAGTAGCGAGCACGGAATAGCCCCTAAACTGATTTCGAAAGAGATCTTCAGGTTGAAGTGCAGAAGGTGAGGATAATTTTTTCATCAAGGATGAAATGTATCGAAGTCCACGCTTCGGGGACAGCCAACAAGCTCGACGGAGAATTACACTCAAGGACGAATTTGCTGAGCAGAAAGAAAAAAAAAAAAGGACTGGCGGGAGAGGGAGCAGTTAAGTCGAATTGTTAGGGTAGAACTAAATCCGTGGAAGTCTTATCATGATCTTTCCTTTCAAACCTTACCAAAGAAGGAGCAACTGGAAATAATCCAGTCCGATCTTCAATAGAAAAAGCCAACACCAATTAGAAAGAGAAAAAACCAGAGTACTCTCTCTGAAAGGGTAGCGGGGGGAGGTTGGCGTCTCGAGAGCTCCTTCTTAAAGTGGCCTTCGGAACCTTACCTTGCTGGGGATAGGCGAGGAGCTCCCGCGTCTGAGTCGGCAAGTGTAAACGAGAACTTATCTATCGAGAAAAAACCTTGATCCTCTTTAGGCGGGAACTCCGAGGGCGACAGGAGAGGTGCAGGAAAGGGGGAGGGCCGTGCGAGCGTCCAGGGCGTAAAGAAGGAACGTGCGATCGAACTTGCCGAAGGAGAGAGCCAAACAAAAGGTCTGTAGTGGGAGGGTCGGGAGAGAAAGAAAAAAGGGGGGAGCTGTCGACTGCCGCTCGGAATCAGGAGATCACCGAAGGCTGGGAAGTGGGACGAAGGGAAAGAGAAAATTCCAGGACGAGTCCGACGATACACATTTCAAGGGAGGCATTTTTTGGACAGAAAACTTCGGGGGGGGGAAGCGAAGAGAAGAATAAAAAGGGTTGAAAGGGATCCAGATCCGTCGCGAGCATGGCCTATCGGCGCGCCGTCAGACTTCAAAATTCAGCGCTATTCTAATAAAAAAGGGAGAAGGTCGTGAACGCGGGCAAGAAGAGACAAACAAAGAGGTCCACGCGTAGTTTAGGGGTGAGAAATAAGAGACGGAGGGAATACACGCAAAGAGAGGCCATTCAAACCGATACCAGTACTCACCCGTAGGCGCCAGGAACCTCGCCAAAATTGAGCCAAAAGTATTCGTTCAAGGGAGAAGAACGCATAACCTTGCCTGAAGGACCTATTCTAACCTCTAGGAAGCCATTCAGAAAAGGACTTGAAAGGGCGTCAAAATATCAGAAAATAAGGGGGCTAAAAGCTGCAAAAACCTATATGGACGGTAAACTCAGGATGAGGATTTCCACCTTATTTGAAGACAGGCGTAGAGAGGAAGGGGGGGTGACGAAACGTCGATCTGCAGTCAACTGTTTGGGACCTTCTTGAATAAGAGAAAAATAAAGTTCCTTACTAGACATCGTGAAATGGGACTCTTGATTCGAGAAGTAGGAAGGAAAGGACGCGGAAGTCGAACACTAGGGGGGCGAAGCAGATCACGTCACTTGGCCATTCAAATTAGAAAAAATTTGGCGGTAGAGAAGGGTCGGAATGCGGGAATGAACCCTTCATCATGGGGACGGACTCGGGACGGAGGAGAGTGGTCAAAAGGCAAAGCAATTAGATTAGTTTCAGGCTCGAAGAACATCTCGTGGAAGGGATGCCCGCGAAAAGGCTGAAGAAGGTATAAGAGGGAGTCAGCCTCGAGTAAAAGAGATTACTCTCCCACCATAAAGGAGCTCTCGGCTCAGTCTATATCTATACCAGAAGAAGGGGTAGGGGGGGTAGAGGGAGGTTGTCGAGAGGATCAGAAAGGTGGAGTGATGAAGGCGCTACTCACGTGAATGAATCAAGAAACGATCAATCCATCGACGACAAGGGGTCATAGGTCCCTTCACAGAAGGCGAAGGAGAAGGTCTGGGGGGGGGAAAAATGCTCATCGGTCAAGACGCAAGGTTGGCATTAACTTCTTTGCATAGAGGTTTATCTACACTCAAGGACGTAAAGGGCAAACAATCGAAGATCTGTCTCTGATAGAAAAAAAGTTGGGGATATGCTGAGAAGACAGAATCGGGAAAGTTACTCGGAGGCAGAGCTGATACGATCAAGGAACTTGTGGACTAGGAAGGCAGGGCCAAGATTTGGAAGATCGACTTTTTTTGAACCCGGAATGGCAAACGAAGGTATTAACCATCAGGGTGCATGAGGATCAGGGGTGGAGGAAAATATCTGAATCAAGCCAACGACAGCAGAGAGTCTTCGGAGGTGCTTTCCGTCATGGAGCTTATTTCATTCGTACAACGAAGAGGGGGTACTATTACCGGCAAAGGTCCTAAGACCAACTAAACATAGGAAAGGATGAGAACACATTGTTCAAGTAGCGGATACAGATGCCAGGGTGCTTTGGATGGCTTCAGGGGGGTATTTAAAAAAGGAGGCAAAAATTTCTCCCAAATCACCGATTCAGATTTACGATCTTATGGCCCGCGTGTTACCTTGCGAGGAGAAGGAGGGAATAATATCGGGAAATTGGATCGCAAGAAAGTAGGGAAAAGTTCCAATGACTCGAAGTATCTAAACCGGTTCCACAACGCTTTAAAAAGCTTAAAGTGGGAACACATACAAGAAGGAGAAACACTGCATAAGATCAACTACTTAGATTGCGGACGGAGCATGTGATGAGGGAAAACTGGTCGACAAGACTATCTCGCTTATTCGGCAGTCGAACGCTTCTGAACCTTCTGGCGGAGATAATAACACGGAGAGAGAAAGTGTGGAGAGGAGCGCTCCCTTAGGGCGCAATTCGCGAAGTTCGGATCTATCCGAATCTGGAAAGGGTTTATGTAATTGGACAAAGGAAATGATCACATCAGTAGGAAGGATGCGGCGAGCCAATCGTCTCAAGGCGATCGGATTTCGACAACGTTTCAAAAAAAATAAAGTCCGAGAACATTTTTCAATTGGGGAGGGGACGGCAGCTCAATCAAGCATAACTGGCTGCCGTATTAGGGCTCTGCAGACTATTCCCAGTCGAACAGCTTACACCGTAACTTGCGAGCTCGCTCTGGTGGAGGCATCTGGGGGGGGTTCATACGCTTGTGAAACTCGGGAAAGTAAATGGGGGGAAGATTTGAGGGGCGTTTTCTCTGGACCGTAAGGAGATCGATAACACTGAGGGGGGTCGCAACACCACCAGAAGTTTCACAAAAAGCGGGGGTGAGTCTGCTGAAAGGGAAAGGGGAAGGGGACTGCTCAAAAGAAAAAAAAGGCTGTTGAGAGTGGTCGTTTAAACAGGAAAGAAGATGAAGTCGCGCCTTGGGGAAAAATCGTAGACGCGACACCCGAGGTCCCTAACGGAAGTGCCGTACGCGAACATAAAGGAGGTTATCAAGGGTGAACGACCGAAGGGTATTTTGGGGGGGGGTCTTAGAGAGAGAAAAAGCCATTGGAAAGAGGTACAAAAAGTGGTACTACGGGATCAGAGCGCGAATACGGGCCGCTCACTAGGGGTGGGTACGCATTCTGTGGCTATTGGGGTCGGATCTGAAACGAAAGATATTGTCCTGATTGAAGTATGTGTTTTTGAGGAGAGCAGGGATCAGGGGAAAAAGGACAGTTGGCAAGACCTGGGTCGTTCGCTTATAAACCCTTGGGAATTTACGCTGGTCGGGGGAGTTAAAGTCATTCGATATCGGCTGAAAAGCGTTGAAGTCGGGTTTAAGCAAAATGGGTTTATTCTTGCAGAAAGAGTACAGTAGGATCACCCGAAAAAAACGGAAATACTAACTCTTACGTCGTGTTCAAGCAGGTGAATGTGGAGTGCACCGCGGTATTCCGCTAACTGCCTGCGGCGATTCGTGGTGGAACAGAATTAAACCTGAAGGGCGAGCTGGGGGGAACGAGTAGGAGGTGTAATGCTATAGTGATGATGCAGCCTGCGGACGGCTGAGTCCGAGGAGCAACGTGCGTTCGTGTGACAAAAGCCAAGAGAAGAAGGAAAACCCGGTATCGACTGGGGGGGGGCTCACTAGAGAATTGAATACATGGTAATGGACGGGAGTCAAGTCGATGGGGACATTGAGCTGAAGTTTTCGGCCCACATTTCTATAGGAAAAGGGTTCTTGGTCAGCGCGGCGAACGTGAGTGAGGGAGTAATAGAGATCAGGGAATGGGCTGGAAATATGTATCAGGCTAACGGATGACGAGAGTGCAGCGAGTAGAAAGGTGCTCAAAAAGAGAGGAAGTCATCCTAACGGGAGGGTGGGAATAGTACCTTCTCTTTCTGGGCGTGCGAAGTGCGAGAGACTTGGGTCATCGGGTGAGGTCGCGAAGAAAGTGGACGTAGAAAGGCGTTTGATGGAGGGTGTAGCAGAGAAAATGGGGACTAAAAGAGGGGAATGGGAATCAAGGTAGGCGCCGGAGAGAACAATCGCCTACTACAAAAAGTCCATGGGATACGGGAAAAAAGAGAATGCTGAGTGGGGGGGCCCGGAAGCCGGGTATCAAACCTTACGGCGGGGGCGGGATGAGGATGGACCTGTTTATCCACTAGGGAGGGGAAGGAAGGGAGACTCGTGCAGAAAGACAAAGGGGGGTTTGACGACCGGACTATATCAGCACATGGAGCATTCCCAGGAGAAAGGAATCTACGGTGTCTCGAAGAAGAGTGGCTTTGATATTCAATCACGGATGATGGGCAAATAGACGCCACGAACAAGCGGCTGTTGTAAGCTCATGACGAGAGGGGACGCGGGTGTTATGGATAAGGGGGGTCGGGTCACCACAAGGGGCCAAGTTCCAACAGCTGTCGCATCGATCGGAAGTATCTAGAGGACGGGGAAATGACCTGAGGAGATACTCGCGCTGTATCTAATGACTTTCAGGCCTTCGAGTATCGGGTGGTAACGCATAGGAGAGATGAGCTCGTTGCGCGGTAAGTCCTCGATTTCTTTCACACTTGGATAAGCGCATCATTGCGACGAAAAGGGAGCGTGGGTTAAGAAAAAAACCAAGCCGGGAACCTCAAAGCGTTAGACATTGACAAACAACAACGGAGGGAGGTACGAGGCTCCGTCTGACCCTTGGCAGAATTTCCCGATTCTTGAGCGGAAAAATGACTGTGTCAACTTATTGACCATGCGACTACATCCTGAAACTTCCGCCTGCAGAGAAAAGGAGCCTCTTCGTCTCGTTTAGGGGAACGGGAGGCCTTTGGGAGGGCAATCATAAAATGCCCGCTCGCGGACACGTAGAAATTGATCGATGAGCGGCATAAACGGTGTCGGCGTCTCAAAAAAAAAAAAGAATTTCATTCGAGCACGTTTGGAATAAGAGAATCAAGGGAGTAAGGAAAACGCCCTCAAGAACAGCAGTCATCAGCCGGGCGAAGAAGCGTCCGATCAGATCACGCACAAGGAGGTGAAACCGTCAGGAAGTTTGTTCGTCCGAGTTGCTCATCAGTGGTCGTGGGGAGAGGCAGATATTCTAATTTGACGAGGGAACAACCACTCCAGGACTTGCCGGAGAGTTGTGGCACGTTAAAGCTGACGGATCGGCAATCCGGGAAAAGGGGGGGTCGGAGAAGTCTGAGAAAACAAAAACCTCGCATTGACATCTGAAAAGCTGTGATAAACAGGGTCTGAACCGGGGGGGGGGGTAGGCAAAAGTGCTCAGTCGTTCAGTGATTACGAAAAAAGAACTACACGGGGGCTTACTTCTTAGGTCAAGGTTCCTCGTTCAAGAGGGGGAAAAGAAGGGGAATTGAAGTACTTTCTAAGAGGGGTGTTACGGGGGAAGGACGAAACACCTGCTTCCTTGGGGGAAAGGTTAACACTGTCCATTTCGCTTCAGGGTTTAATCAAAGAGAAACTAAGATTCCTAGTTAGGTTAGGATGCTTGTCTGGAGAGTACGTCGACATAACGGAACGCAAGAATGCGCAAACCGTCAGAGAAGAAGAGAATGGATTGGGGGGTTCTGGCTGGGATCTGGAGACTCATTGAGAGCCTAGGACAGGCGTCGTTTATAACTACCCGAATTCTGACTTGGCTGCTCCGCGAAAGTCCTATGCCTCGAGTCTCCAGGCGCTCAGCGCTAGGAGCATATCTCGGTATAGGCTCGGAAGAAAGGTCGGGAAAGAAGTCTCTACGCCGGACTGTATTGGAGTGAAGAGGTAAAGTTTTCATCCGATAGTAAGGAGGAAGTAGTCTGTTTTGGGGGGTCGCACTGACGGAGATTGGAAAGAGTAATTCGAAAAAATAGCCTGCCTCTGGGAATCCTTAGGCCTTTGAAGATCCTATAGAAACGGTCCCATCCAGTACTTCAGAGCGCGCAGAGTATCCAGAGGAGGAGGCGCAAACTAAGAGAGGATAAAACGAGAGCGTCGGGAGGTGAAACCGGGTAGTATGTCTAGGAGGCGGAGGATTTTATACATCTCAGTCAGAGTTGCATAGAACTCCCCGTTGCCAGCTAATCGATTGAGATTCCTCTAGCACCGGGAGGGGGCTGAAGACCTCGAAACCGGTTGATAGAAATCTCCAGAGTAGGGGAGGGTCCCTCGTTCCTCAACTCGCTGACAGTACATGATAAGGGAAGAAGGGAGGGGAGACTTGCGCTAGATCCAGGACTAAAGCTCAACAGACCCGGAAGTGCTGAAGGGGGCGGTATTGGGGGACGTAGAAAGAGGAGCGCGAAAAATGCTGAGTGCTGTAAAAGGAAAAGAGAATTGAGTGCAGAGAGTTTCACGCGCGGCTCGTTCTGGCTCAACCACTATTCAAAAAAAGACCTAAAAAACTGCTATCCTGATGTTAAGGGAGGACACTAGGGTGGCAGTAGGGGTCGGTCGCGCGAAAAGGTCAGAGGGATCGTGCAGAGTGGGTTGACTGGGGGATGGATGCCAAGGATTGCTTGGAAAAGTCTAAGTTCTATCAGCTGAAGATGTGTAAGTCTAGTTCTGTGGGAAGCGATTTGTCAGGGGAATCAACCGGTGTGGGCTTAGAGTTGCTCCGGGGAAAGATGTTGGAGTAAATTCCGGGGTAACGAGTACTCGGTAAATTTAGTCCTGTAAGAACCCTGGGTCGGGAGATGGAAGAATCCGAGGTGAATCTAGTCGTGATGAGAGGAACGTTACAATTAGAGGTGCAGTACTGAATTGCTATTGCGTTGAAAGGGCGAGTGTGCTGAGGGCGGGTCTAGGCTACATCTTCTTCAGCTAGAAGAAGTGATTAACCCGCGTAGTTGAGCATGATTAAACCGGCGATGGGGATACTTATTCTGACACGGGGGGATCGGGACTCACTGGAGCTGGAGGGGTCTTCTAATGTGAAGGGGAGAGTGAGAAAGGTAACTGTCACACGAGCCCATCAATTTCATTAGTCCGAGCGTTGAGAGTCGCTAAAAACTCTGGCCCAGAGGTGAAACGAGAGGCGAGAACTACTCGTTAGTGAATTACCGGCGTAGGATTGAGGTACGATGGGGAACACTGGAAGGCGTCTGGTCTTGCAGAGGCGTGAATAAGAGCCGGGTCTTTTCCATGTTTTTAACACGAATGGAGAGAAATGACAGTCAAGCAAGATTCGGGGGCGCGATAGGCCGGGTGCCGGGCGCATACTTTCTGAAGTGTTTCAACTCAGGAGGGGGGAAAAAGCACTAGCTCATCGTGTGAGCGAAAAACTGGCATTCATTGCCGATTCAGGTACTGCTAAAATTTCATGACAAATTCCAGTTTACCTTGAAGGCAGGGGGTACGAAGGTTCTAATATATGACTACACATAAGCTAGCTCGACCTAACGCCGTAAGGATGGATTTGAGTCCTCTCAAGATCTCATCCTATAACGCTCAGGATGGAAAAAGCGATACACCTCCCTGACCCGCCGCACAAGCGCTTGCATAGACTTAAGCGATGTTTGAAAGCTCAGCACGTGTTCTAGGCGAATCGTCATAAGGACGTGGTCTGGAAGAGAAATATATGGGCGAGAACATTAAAAAGAGTTGGACCAAAAAAATGGGAAGTAGCATCCATTCTCGCGACAGATGACCCGACTTGGGTGCGGCTAAGCTAGATAGGGGGTATGGTTTGAGCTTAGGAATAGGAGGGTAGACTCCAGGGAGCTGTTTCACCGGTGCCGTCGGTCTCGTAGAAGTAAAAAGGTTTCGGCATGCTTCACGGTTGCTTTTGGGGGGGGGGTGGGGGGGTGTGTGGGTGGGGGGGGGGGGGGGGGGGGGGGGGTGTTGTGGGGGTCTGGGGGGGGGGACGGCCTTTTGACAGTCTTGATCAGGGACATACCTTCCAGGACCCAGGAGGTCTCCAGGCGTGGAGAGCGGGGGTCAGGTCGCATGGTATGACGTAAAAAAACGGGTGGCCTCTAAAATGGTTTCGGAGCGGAGTCTCTTCACGATCTGAAAGGGGGGGAAGAAAGGTAGCGAATCGGCGGATAGGGCCAATTATAAATTACAAACTTACACGTTGTGAGATAAGGGCATAAAGAAAAAATGGAGTTGATGTAGCGAAGGACGGACATCCACTTAACGGGGTGAAACTGAGATGAGCCACTAGAAAAAGTACAGCTTCGAGTAAGTCCTTGCCGCGAGAACAATGCTTTGAGGAATGAGAATTCGAAAGGGAAGTGCAGAAGCCGGCTAGGACCGAGGTGGAAGGACAGTAAGTCATTTCATACAAGAGGGGAGAGATAGAGCAAAAAAGCGGGGAAGCCCGCATTCATGCTCATCTAAAAACTGAGGTAGGAAAATCTTCTGAACGTACTAGAGACTTGTCAAGAGGAGATGTTTGACTAAGGAAAGGTGTAATGAGGGGTGCTGAATCGCACTCGATATATAAAGACTCAGCGAAAAGAGTAATCGACCTTGGGACTGCGGCAAAAGTCAAGGTTGGGTGACGTGGCTAATCGGCCTTACTAGCTTAAGTGATATGAAAATTACAATGACGGCAGTGGAACGCAATTGAAGTAAGCACACGTTGAAAAAATGTCAAGGAGCAAGAGAGTTCATGGACAGACTGTTGACTCTTATCACCATGAAAGGGAGGGGCGCGACCGCTCATCCTGGTCCTCGGCATACAAGCCCAAGGGGGATGCTAATACTTTATTTCCTCGTCTCGGAGTGCGGAATCAATACAAAATGCTGTAAATTTGCAGCAAGAATAGGAGAGGTCAAGAAGCTGGAAAGTTCATGGTTATCTTCAATGTCGTTATGGTAGAAAGAGGGTGGGGGGGAACATCAGGGGGGGTTCATACTAACGACTGTGCGTGGTCGAAACGCTATGTGGGCGCAGGGGGAAAAGGGGGTCTGCGAAAAAAGGCTGATCTAATGAGATCAGAGGCTTGCATTCGCTAGCGTAGGTAGAAGCGTACGTTCAACAATAATGGCCGACTCGCCAAGTAGCGAAAGGAGGCTGGGCGGGCAACATAGGGTCAAGGCTTCGGCGCACAGGTGATGCCTGGGCCGCTTCTTGAAATGGGATCGGTATGTGAATTCTCATACTTGGAAAAAGTAGAGTTCTCAAGACTCGTCACCGCTTGTTTTTAATCTTTAGGAGGACCGCTGTCAACTAGTCGTGTAAGAATGTAAGTCGCGAATGGGGGTATCGAGGAGGGTCTAGCAAACGAAAGAAAGGAAAGGTCGGGAGAGAATACCGGTTCCCACATGAAAGGGGTTACGCGGGGGAAGGTACCCAGGAAATGTTAATAGCCTATGCGGCTGTCTATCGACTCAAGGAGAACACTAATGCTATGCAGGAAAAGAGGTGAAGAAGGTGATGAAAAAGGGGCCATAATTAGCGCGTACTCCGGTGGCATGGGAATGAGTTAACTTGGAAAAAGGAATATACTGGATCTCTCAGGTAAGCGGCCTGAATCTTACTATACCAATCTTCGGAAACGACGGAGCTCCTGCTCCCTTCTGCGGCAAGGGGGCACACCCCAAAGAAAAAAAAACACAAGAACAAACCAGCAAGTTCTAGGAAAAAAAGGAAAGAATAAAGTGGGGAGCAAATTTGAAAGCGCTGAGCACATCAGAGTTACAAAAGCGCAAACGCAGGGGCGATGAATGGTTTTAAACCGGGACCGAAGACAAGTTCCGCATATAAGAATTGGCGGGAGGGGACTGGATCTGGAATTTTCGATCTAAGCAAGGTACGGGTTTAACTTCTGACTGAGGGACGCTATCCGGGGGAGAATACATCGAGGCTTAATAGGGGGGAACCGCACTTCAGAGGGTAGAAAACTGGTCAGCCAAGAAGGTGGGGGGCAAGACACGCTGGGGTGAAGAACGGGGAGACCGATGAATTTGCACGCAGTGGAGTGGGGTCGGCACTCAGGGAGACAGATAGGAAGATTCTGAAGAGAAGGGGGGAAAAAAACAACAGGGAAAGAAAAAAAAAAAAAGGCGAAAACAGCTGGGAACTAAACAGAGAAGGGGCACCGAGCTTTTTGATGCTGTACTTCAAATTATGTCGGATATTTTCACATGTTCCCAAAAAAACGCAACCAACAACCAAAAAAAACCAAACTCCTCATGCCGTCGGAGGGAGGGTGGCCTAGGATGCGAAGATGAGTGGCTTCGTTCGGGGGGGGGGGGTCAAACCTATGACAAGCTGCACTTAAATTAGGAAAAATACTTAGAACCTTCTGAAAAAAGAGTTAAGGTCCAGGGAAATGTTGCCGAACTTCATCGGCATGTTACGGTATCGGAATTGAGCTACACGGGGTTTTTGGTGGTGGGACTGAAAAGAGAAGAAAATGGCATTTTGGTAAAACTCACAGCATTGCCGTCGATCGAGGCAGACGAGAAAGAGTGTCAAAAAAGGAGGGTACATCTGTTACGAGTCGAACTGGATCTAAAAAAGTTGGGTGGCGCGATGTACGTGAAAGGGCTGAATAAGGAAAGGGTTGAACGACGTTAGCGCGAGGCGACTTGTCAAATATCGGGAGGGAACCTGAAAAAGAGAACATCTCGAGGTTGCGAGCGGAGGGCGAGCGAAAATGGAGCATTCAAGTAAGAAGCTGGCTAATCCAAGCAGGATGTTGAAATTTGAGGGAAGGGGGGGGGAAAAGAAAGCGGTAAATTCTGAGCAGGAAAATCGCCCCTCCGCCATACGTGTGAGTTCCTGTTGTCTGGAAAGGCTCTAAACATATCGCATCGGCGCGCACGAGCGGCTGTTTTTGATTGGCAAATAAGGATAGAGAACACGAGACTAGAACGATCAGAATGAGGCCGAGTGCGTACTAGTTATGCACTTTCGAGGGGAGGGAGGGGGAGCAGAATGTAGAAAAGGAGATGTAAGACAAAAAAGGGCGCCGGAAAAAGGGGGGACAGGCGAATTACCGAAGTACCATCTTACTCTCTAATTCAGGTCGAAGGCGGAATTAACTGTCTAGACAACTATTTAGTTCGTGGGGGGGTGGACCTCTGACGAAATCTGAGGCGTAAGATGCTGAGTTCTGCAACGGCGCAAACCTACACTGGCTGCGTCCATATGGGAGAGGAGCTGGGGTCGCCGTTTGAGGCGAAGCCTACCTGTCAAAAGAGAGGAATCTTCAGAGAAGAATCATGAAGACACTACGACCTAAGGGCAGTCTGGGAAGCTGGAAAAGGGAAACTCTTACAGAGTCGAGGGGGTGCCAACTGGGATACCGTAGTAAAAAAAACGAAGAGAAAAAAAAATATGGGGGGAAAAGAGCTGAGATGGGTCACGGGGTACAAGGAGGCACAAGCTAGGTAACGACGTACCTGAGGGGGGGGAAAACTCTGGGGACGAAAGAAGCGGGAATGGAAAGGCCTAAAAATGTCAGGGGGAGCTGAAAGAAAAAAAGTGACCCGTCCAATAGGAGGGAGAAGAAACGGGGGTGACTCACGTACAAAACTGACGAAGTTTAAAGTCCAAGAGACAGCTCGCAAGAGCAGCGGCTTCTGAGGACAGAGGAAGAGAAAGTGGAACCTAGTAACGACCGACAGGGTGTTAGGGCCTACAGGGGGGGAAAAAAGCTCAAGGACTGGTGATTCATCGGGGCGGGCGAGTCGGCGGGGGGGTTTGGGGGGTGGCGATCGCGACCGGGGGGGAGGGAGTCACAGGCAGATTTCAGGGGTCGAGTTGGGTGCAAAGGGTAGAGAAAGGAAGTGGATCTTAGGGGACGCAGGCGAGAAATCACTATTTGTCGATCAGGAGGTAGAGTCGCTAGGGGCAGACGGGCCCCAGGCAGCAGTACAATCGGCGGCCGAGGAATGGGGGGGGGAACGCGACTGAAAGGTCTTTAAAACCTATTTTGAAAGGAAGCCAAAGGTCGAAGAAGCAAGTGGATCACGTTCTTGAAGAAAGGGGACTTTTCAGCCCAGTGAAAGACAGGGACGCCGAGAAGGGGCCACTTCCCATTTCTAAAACTCGACCAGAGCGTTCGAGGAGAGAATTCTCGAAGGCGCTCTCACGGACTTAGTTGAATAAAAGAAGTTGGGCCGGAGGATGGAAAGCATATATTAGAAATCTATTAAACAAAACGAAGACCTGGGGAAGCCGGCAGACGTAAGTGTATAGGGATAGCAAGGCATCATCAAGAGAAAAAGGACGAAATCAGAATTCCGGAAAGAATAACCTAAACCGGGAAGTCCCACGCCTTCACAAAGGACCGTACAATGGATACCAAGAATTCACAACAAAAAAAAGGAAAGAATGTACCAGAGTGACCGCGTTGGGCGCGTGTGACTTGCGGAGCGAAGAGGTGCTTTCAGGGCGCAATGGATTTAGAAGATGAAAAAAGTGGTAAGTCTCAATGAGGTAAACTCAGGCCTGAAAGAGACAAAAAAAGAAGAGCGAGACGTCGTCGCTCATCATAGCGGTCTGGA
>Ga0179591_1267204_pt1 | contig 16689 bp, 12 predicted proteins | sample CZOMad2_1_08_16f_FD_182891 | JGI IMG/M metagenome (GOLD analysis project Ga0179591, IMG submission 182891) | Vadose zone soil fungal communities from Angelo Coast Range Reserve, California, USA - CZOMad2_1_08_16fungal (PacBio error correction) | ecosystem: Environmental > Terrestrial > Soil >...
GGGAACCTCGGAAAAGGGAGGTGAATAGACTATCGTGTCGGAAGAAAAAAATCGCCGAGCCTACGGCGCCGTTCGCCACACCTCCACATGTAAGGGGAGGGGAGACGGGTCACGTTCAATAGAAAAACGGGTACGGACAGGGCACAGGAGTACAGGCACAGTCGTAAAAAAAGGGGAGGCAGAAGGAATAAAAGACGGGTCGGCGGGGGTGGTGCCGGGGCTCCGAAAAAAAAAAAAAAATAACTGGGACGATTCTGGACGTACTGGGCGGCGAGCGCGAAAACAAATCGCGGGAGATTCCGAGCCCGAGGGGAGCCTAGCCTGAGCATATAGACTGTACTTGGTTCTCTAAAAAAAAGCTTTGCGGAAAGAATAGGGGGGGGGAACTCGAGGGAGAGGATGGACCGTGTCGAAGACAGCCTCCTTAGGGGACGAAGTCGCGAGAAATTGGCGGTGACCACGTAGGAGGACTCCTCGGGGGTAAAAAAAGGGGGGGGGGGGGGGGAACTGATATCGGGTTAAGATCGGGTCGTTGTGGGGCACGGGGGGAAAAAAAAGAGAGCCGAAATAGGGGGCCTTCATGCGAGGGAAAAAATCGTCCCTTGGACGGCAAGGAGTCTTACAAGGCTTGGGTCCAGGAGGGATATGACAGAAGCTGAAGTCGATCTCAGAAGTTGGGGTGAGAAGGATCTCCAGACAGATCTTCCCCAAAGATTCTTGGAAACAAGAGTAGCATCCAAAAAACGGCTGCGAGGGTTTGTTGCGCTCAAACTGGGAACCAGAGGACTCACGGCAAAAAACAGTGTTAAAAAGGAGCCTGAGCAAAAAAAGTCCGGTCGTCCTCGACGGGGTGAGCTGAGGGATCTTCATGAAACGGGGAGGTATGGCGAGTCGGGGGGAGTATCGTCACAGTCGGGGATCCAGTCTATGGACAGACCAGTCATCGACTAACAGATTGTCTGCAGAGACGAAGAGGACTTCAATCGAAGCCGCTCAAGTGTCCTGGGGGGAACCTTCGACGAAGAGGCCTGAGTGGAAGTTCCTAAGACCACTTAAGGGGAAGGCATCCAACTCCTCTATAGGGGAAAGGGGTTCGCGAAAAACCGGCTTGGTGACATCTCTAGCAAAGGGGGCGTACACATCAAGGCTACCGGGGGGGAACTACACCTTCAGTAGGAACCGGAAGAAAAAGAGGCATTCGGCGCGTAAGAAAAGAGCGATGATGTGGAACACGAGACTAGAAGGCAGAGCCACCCTCGGGAAGCAGGGTCATAAGACTCTTAATCGGTCTTGCAAGAAAAATACGTGATCTGGAGAAGCTGATGGGTTCCAGGACGCAAAACGTTTAAGGTTAAACTTCTTTATATGACGATAGGAGGTGGGGGTGTACCAAATCGCGTGTGGAAGAAGTGAATCTCAAAAAGAAAAGGGATGATCTACCCTAAAAGATCAGGGGTCCCACGGTTCAAAGGGAACCAGGGGAATCACGTGGGGAGAAGCTTAATGAACGGGATTAACAGGGGGCCTGCGGTGTATCAGGGGGGCTGAATACGCGGAGACAAAAACAAGATAATCAGAGACCCTCTTTGAAAAAACGTTCGTTTTGACAGAGAGGGAAAAAGAAGGGAGTGGTTTTCGTCCCAGGGAAATAGGACAGAAAGTGCGGAGGAGACGTGAATAGTATGGGGGGGGGGGAAGACAACCCTGCGGAGGGGGGTCGGGGATTCGTGGCGAAGGAGGAGTTGTTCGGACCCCCTGAGAAGTGACGTTGACTCAAGACTGAAAACGGGGTGATCAGAGGGGGGGGGGGGTACACGTCTCTGGAAAACTTGGCCCGGGATAGGGATGCACACCGGAAAGGTGTAAGCTCAACTCTGGTAGACGTCTGGGGCTAGAGGATTCGATCAAAAATACATCGAAAAAACACCCATGAAAAAAAAAAAGGGAACTAGGGGGAGGAGGGAAAAAACTGCTGGTTTGGCTCCTTATGCTGAGAGGAGAGTCCTAGAACAAGAAAGGTGGGATGAGACTCCACGAGAGGCCGGGTAACAATCGCTGGAAAGGAGAGTAAAAACCCTGGGAGAAACACCTCCTGGGAACCAATTGCCTGGTGTAAGGGAAGACCGAGGGAAAATGGCTACAGGAAATCCAGAAGAAACTAGCGGGGAAAGGCCCCCCCGAATGCTCGGGGCTTACCAAGGCTTCAGCTTCATTGAGGAGTCTCCGAGCGTAAACCAGGGTAAGTTAGAGGGGCAAGTTACGCGGTACCACCCCTTCGTTGGAAAAAAAAAGTACAGTTTGGAAAGACGGTGGTGTATCAGGACGCGTCGGGCGTAGAAGAAAAAAAAAAAACTTGTGTCAACGGTGTTCAGAAAAGGGGGGAAAACTATAAACTCCTGGAAAAGAAAACCAAAGTGTATTAATCGAGTCGCCGGATCGAAAAAAAGAGATCTCCGGTGTAGACAAATCAAAGGAAGGTTACGTGTGAGCGGCGTTGCAACACTTTTTGGGATGAAACAACCTAAGCCGTGTGCGACGCAAGAAAGGGAACGATGAAGAGGAAAACGGGGAGGGAGATCACACAGACGTTTGGTTGGCGTTTAAAATAGAAGGACTTCTGTGGATTGGAAGAGGGAGGGCAGGGGGAAACAGAAAAAACTAAAGAGTAGCTGGCAGGTACACGTCCTAAAAAAAGGGGAACAGGGGGGCATGGGACAGGGGGACTGGAAAAGGGGGGAGTAGAGCAGAGGAGTCAAAGGGAGTTCAAGGTAAGGAAATCGGCGACAAAAAGAGGGGCTAGACTTCGAAAGGGAGGATCTTAAAAGGTTTCATAAGCTCGCGGAACGTGGGACGGGATCAGTCAGCGAAGAGAAGGAAGTCAAAAGATCAGCGGAGAGGTGCTCCGTTTCTCAAAGCCCGAGGAGGTGACTGAAAGCAAGTTCGATCAGGTATGAAGACTCAACGTTGTTCTTGGGGGAAGGAGGACAACGGGGGAGGGGAAACTGGGAAAGTCGAGTGAAAAAGAGGGACAAAAAAAAGTATGCCAGGGATGCCACAGCCACAAGGGGGTTTCTCCTGAAAAAAAAGGACGTCGAAAAAAGAACAAAAAAGATGTGGTGGTCGCCGAAAGAATAGTTAGGAGGAAAGAACCCAGAGAAAAGACAGCAGGGAGTGCCGTACGAGGAAACACCTGTGGGGGCATTATACACTGGTAAATCAGAAATGCGATGCGGATGCAAAGGGTTCAGACTCTGGGAGGGGAGAACAGACTCTGCCAAGAGAGAAGGTGACTAGAAAACTAGTTTGCAAGAAGCAAAGTTGGTCCCATTAATAAACTAACCTAAAAAAGGCAGTTATGCCTTTAAAAGGGACCGAAGGGCGCGCCAAGGAAAGGGAGGGGGGCGGGCTTAAAGGCAAGTGGAAAGGGCAAAGAGTCCTGAAAAAGAAAGGCCCCTAGGTTTCCCCCATCGGGTATGCTCTTTACCACCTCTATCCTCCTCTCGGGGAATGCCGGAACAAAAGGAGGAGAAAAAACACTTGCGGGAAGAAGGTAGGTCCAAAAAAAAAAACACAAAAAAAAACAACACAAAAAAAACCGAACACCCATGGGTTACGGGCCTCTTAATAGGAATAGGGCCCTTTGGCCGCAGGTCAGAGTACGAGCGGGGGGGTTGTGTAGGAGGGACAGTCTTGTGGACCTAGGAAAAGGAAAACCGATCTTAGACTCTTATTCCTTCTCTAAGTACCTGAAGACCAAAAAAAAAACCCACGGTATTATTTAAAAAAGAGATCAAGGGGAACCTGACGCTGAAGGCCAGCCAGGAAAAAAAGAAGAAGGAGGTAGCTTGCAGAAGAGCACAGAACAAGGGAATAAAACAGTCCGAGAAAAAATTTGGGAGGGCTTTCTTCAAGACCAATCAGAAAGGAAAAGGAAGGCAAAAAAAGTCGCCTAAGGGGTCATCGGGGGGAAAGGGGTGGGGGAAAAAAGGGCAGGGACCCATAGAGAAGAATTCTATGATTGAATTGATATGCCAACTCAAGCACCAAGATGGTCGAGTTCACAGCGCGTGGGGGACCGGTAAGAGGGAACGCGGCAAAGTCAAAGGGAAAAAAGACAAGAATCTTCACCAGCCCTTTCCAAAATAAAGTTATCCGCCCGAGATTGGAAGGGCCATCAAAGAGTAGGGGGGACCGAAAGGAGGGCCCAAAGAACGACCACAGCGGCAAATCCTCTCGTTCCGGGGTCGACAAGTCGAACGTAAGAAGACATCAAAGTTCAGGGTAGAAAAGAGAAGACCACGGGTAGCAGCAAGGACGGCGGTCAGACTAAACAAACAAGAAAAAGGATTGACCTGTTACGCGCATGGCGGGCCGATAAACCCACCTATGCGTGCAAGAAGACAATCAAGTGTGGGAGGATAACGAACTATCAGGGATCAAAACTGGGGGGGAATGTTGCCTCCTGTGTTAGCACGAGAAGGGCCCTCCCAAAAGAAAGGGGGTAAAAAGGACCGGAAAGAATGACAAACAAGCGAAATAATAGAAAAGGGGAAACCCACAAGAAAAAAGAAGGAAGGGAGGAAGATAGAAACCGCACAGATAAAGATCTCCGGAAATACTACCAGGGTTTTCCCCTTGGGGTTCCTGGAACGAGCTGACGGAAAAAACGCAATCCGACGAGGGAAAAGAAAAAGATTCGAGGTTACGAGGAAAACCTTTGGACGAAGGGGGAAATCAGATCTGTCCGAATCGCGAAAAGTCAGAACGTTCGAAAGGCGACCCGAAAAAGAACCCATGGTTGAAGAAAAGCAGTGGGAACAAGAGGGGGTGGGGGGCCTGAATCTTTTTCTTTCACCTAGACAAAAAGTGTTCCATCTACAGAAGCGAGTGGAAAATAGAAGAAAAAAGTAAAAAACCAAAAGCCCTCCTTTCTGAGGCAGGATAGTCATGAAACGTCAGGAAGGGGGCGGAAAAAGGCTAGTTGTTTTTTAAAAGAAAAGAAGCTATATCCCCAAAGACCAGGTTGCCTTATCAGCAAAGAGAATTTCGGGAAATCAGTCTTCCTCGAGGTAAGGCACGCCTGAGTCTATCTCACAACCGAGTGTACGAGAAAAAAAAGAAATAAATGAGTTATCCCAAGGAGAAAAAAGGCTGAACCGAACGTTCAAACCTTTCGCAAGGGGAAATGGAAGAAAAGCGTTTTGGGGGGGGGGGGTGGAAAAAAGGAACATATAGAGGACAGGACTTAAAAAAAAAAAAAAAAAAAAAAAACGGGACCTGTGAAGTAGAGGAAAAAAAGTTAATCGCGAAAAGGCAAACGGTCGCATGAACAGGGGATTCATGCCCGCTTTCAATACCCTTAAACCGAAAGAAGGGTGTCAAAAAAAGAGTGGGGGTCTAAACTAAGGAAAGCAAGGGAGTGTTGGGTTTCTTAGGCTAAAAAAAAAAATTCTGCTCCAAACGGCACAGGGCAAACGGCACGTGGAGGGACATTTAGGGGAGAGGGGGAGCCGCGGGGCCGGTGCAAGGAGCACAATCCTGTGACCTACTCCAAGGGGCCTTTAGAAGGATTTTTAATGCGGTCGGACGGAAGCACAGTGCCCTCGAAAAAACGGGAGTTCGACGCACCGTTCGGAGGGCATCTATAGAGCGAAAAAAAAAAAGAAAGGATACTCTTCACTTGGGGACTAAAAGAATACAGTGTTTGCACAACTAGAAGCTACTTGGCAGTGTCGAGTTGGAGAAGAATGAACTTCATTGCTCAACCTACTGTTTCTCTTCAGAAGGGGGAAAATAAAAGAACCAAAAAAACGTACCGTGGTTAGGGGAACAGTCCTTTAGAAAAGGGCCCGAGTGGGAAAACCTCTAATGGAAACGAAGGAAAAAAAAAAAAAGAAAAAAAGAAGATTAGTAATGTTAAAAAGGCGCATCAAAAAAGAGAGATTATCTTCTTAGTCTAATGAAGGGCAGCTAGGAAGAAAAGGGAAAAAGAAGGGCAGGACAGTATACCATTGTCAGATGGCTCCGGAATGTCCCAGAGGTTTACAAGGAAACGTTGGGAACGCTCTATAAAAAAATCTTCCTTAGGGCCCTTTTCTTGACGACAAGAGAAAAAGAGTCAGATAACAAGCGGAAAAAAAAGTAAACATGGAATGGCTCACAAGAGACTCATCCACTTGGGGTTTCTTGAATCGAGTCACAAAAAACCAGAGAAAAGAAATCTCCAAAAAGGATGGGGTGGGAAAACGGCCCTGCTGGGTTCACTTAAAAGGGCCATGACTTAATCCCGGGGACCGGCTTGCAAGTTCCACTAGTGCACGGCTTGGAACCTGAAGGAAGCGCGTACACAACAACGAGGGGAGAAACTCAGAAGAAAACTAGCCTTTCTTAAAGGAAAGGGGGTCCTAAATACTCCGAAAGGAGGGACCACATCTCGAATGAAAAAGAGGGGGGCCTGGACGCGGGGTGAAAAAACCTGAGAAAGGTTTTCAAGACAGTAAAGTCAACCCCGTCCACTTGCTGGTTCGGGTGAACGCAAAAAGAGAAAAGGGGGGGCAAAAAGGAGAGTGAAAAATGAACGGGAGGGCGTGGGTAGTCAAGGATACTCGATGTCTCAAAATTGACAGAAGGAAACCAAAAGGTAAAGGGATCTCTTTGCCAGAAGGAAAGCATATGAAAGGGCTGCTATTGAGAGAAGGGAGTTCTCAGACCACGGCTGAAGAGATGATGAAAGGGGGGATCGCAACCTCAAGGGAGGATCTAGACCGACAAGTTCTAAGGAAAAGAGTAAAGCAAATAAAGGAACTCTAAATCGAGAAGGGGGAAAAGGGGGAGAAGGAAAGACAAAAAACCGACAACAGAATTTGAAAAGCTCGATGCCATTAGCCTCACCCCAAATCTAGAAAAAGCCGTCGCAAATGGACTCAAGATCTCAAATGATCAACCATAAATCCCCGTGAAGGCAACGGAGAAAAAACCACAACTCATATATCTAATAAGGCCGTAAAAAGAAAAGGATCGAAGACAGAAAGTGGTCGTACTATTGGACGCGCGTTTGAAGGAAGAAGCAGCGGGGTTCGAGAATTATTCCATTGAAAGGGAACCACCCCCTATTACACATAGGAGACCAAGGTACGGTCAGGAGAAAACGTAGGAAAAAAATAAATCACGTTGAAAAGGTTAAACCGGAGGGATCGCTGCTAAAAAGTTTAAAGGGCCGGATAACGGAAGTCCAATACACCTACACCTACTCACATAATATATAAATCCCTTTTCTCAAAACTACAGTGTGTAGGACTCAATGCGATCAGAGTTGTCAAGAGCATTCGCAATCTCAGGCGCCCTTAAGAGAGGCCCTATCCATGGGAAAATAAGTCGGGAAAAAGGCACCCCCACCGGCGGGAGGAAATACAAAAGAAAAAAGGGGATTGGGCACATCCGCCTACGAGGGACTCTCGGGCCAGCAAGTACGCGTTAAAGGACCAGCAAATTCTCCACTGGGAACTGGATGATTTTCGATGCCCACCGAAGAAAGTGGGAAGAGAGAGGCGCAAAAAAGAACTCCCCGGGTTCGCAAAGGGCAACAAAAATTCAAGAAGGAAGCCCGTTCTCTGACCCTGTTTGGTTAAAGTCAGGGGTAAAAAAAAAAAAAATCAAGGAAAACTCCAGGTCCCGACATGCGGGGGAGAAACCCTGGGAAAAGAAAAAAAAAAAGGTAGCGGTTCAAATACTCTATCCCAAAGGGGAGTTCGTCGATAAAACGGTTCACGAGTGTCCAAATATCGAACAACAGTTGATCCCTGACTTCCATAGGAGTAGAAAAGGGGGAAAAAATCTGAATATCCTTTTTGGAGGCAGAGGGAATCCGAGGAAAACGGGGGAAGCCATTTGCTGACGGGGTCCCGCCCTCCACATGGTTGTCGGGGGAGGGCGAGAACTTGGGTACCGTCATAGTAGAGCAAGCAAAAATGAAAGAGATTAAAAAAAGGGATTCTCTTAACCTCAAAAAAGTGTAGGGGTGCTCAGGGGACTGACGGAGGTGGACCAAGAACCGAAAAGAAAAGCAGTTCAACGAAAAGCAACGAGATCGGGGGGTAACTTTCGTCCGGCGCTCCCTTATACCTAATTGAAAAAAGAACGATCTAGGTCCCTTTCAAGAGCCGGGGCAGGGAAAGGGGAGAGAAAAGATGAAGGGATTGTTACTCGGATCTTGTAGCAACGGACCCTAGGGAGTAGAAGCGCACTATTGTGCCTATACCAAGAGGGGGATAGGGCAACGAGAGGATCGACTCGAAAAAAAAAAGGGAAAATGTAAACTTGAAGAAGAAAACTCTTTTAAAAAAACACTTTTAGGAGACCCGAAGCAAAAAAAACAATGTTAGAGGGAACGAAGGGGGGCGCAGCAGGAGGTGGGGTACGTACCGAAAGAAGAGAAGAGAGTGGCTCATGATCAACCTGCTGGTCGGTGGCTCAACCCTTAACCTCACAGAAGACAGAGGGTGTGTCTGGGGGAAAAGGATCTTCAGGGAAAAGAGGGAACGATGATCTCGGGCGTGGGTTCGTCATGGAAAAAGAAAGGAAAAAAAGAGCATTAAAACTTCGGTAGTCACTACCCGCACGAGCGGTGGGTACGGGGGCTTCTACTTTCCCGTAGAGACAGAGCACCAGGTGTCGGCAAACGGGGGAAAGAAGGGACAAGGGCTCAGGGAATGAGCTCCTCGGCTTCATCAGTAGACAGTACGAGGTGGGGGGAGAAATAGGGGAGGGTACGAGAGGGAGCCGAGGTAAACGGGGGGAAAGCGGACATCTAAATTGATCTTCATCTACGTCCAGTTAACCTGAGGGAACCGAATATCAGAAGGCGGGCAGTCCAAATGGCCCAGACGAAAGATCGGTAAATACGTCCTGCCTACCTTTTTCCTGAAAAAACTTTCCACGACCGCCGAGCCAGGGGGGGGGATTCTCTACAAAAAACCAGTGGGGAAGCGAAAAGGAAGAAAGTAAAAACGAATAAAGAGGACTGAGGTTACAACGGCGAGACAGACGAGAATCTTGTCAGAAACCTAGGGGTGGACGCGCAAAAACTAAGTATAAGCCGACAGCGTGGAAAGGGTAAAAAAAACGGCAAAAAAGGTGAGGAAAAAAGTGAACATACTACAACTACTCACGGAAAAAAAGCCTCTGGAATAATAGCAAGAGGGTTGGGGGAAAGGAAAGAACGTCGAAACCTGGGGATTACCAATCTTTTACCGAACAGGGGGGGGGGTTCAAGAGGCAAGTGTAGTTCAAAGTTCGATCACGAAACGACAGAGTTAGGGGGGAAGAGGGGGCTGCGGATCTCAAAAAAAGAAGTACGCATCCATTCTTACCCCGTGCTACAATAAGGAGGAACTTTATAACTGGGCACAAAGGGAGGGTGGCAAAGGGGGGGGTGCACAAGTCAAAAAAAAGGGCAAGTTCCCGGTCATCGCGGAGAGTACAGGCGTTGGACGCGGGCCAAACAAAAGGGAGACTGGAAAGAGGTGTTTGCCGTCGTGGAGAAAAAAACCCACCAGGGCGGATCTGCAACTGACTGTAGTTGAAAAGAGAAAAGGATGAGGTAGAAAAAAAGAGACGGGGCGGATTCCAAGGGGGCCCGATAATCTTATTCGAAATCTTGCTCTTTCCGCCGAAGATCATGGGCAGGAGATACGTGGACAACGGCGCGAACAGGGGGGGGACAAAGTATTGAGCGGAATCTAGGGGGGATGCAACAGGGTAGTGTAAAGGTCGTTAACTCTCAGATTCCAAAAAATCACGCCTCACCTTGGGGAAAACGAACTCCCGGGAAGACGAAATCTTGAGGTGGGTGGCAGGAGGGGACAGCACCTCCAAAAAAGAAGGAAGTCAAGGAATAAAGACACCTGCATCGAAAAATCAGGGGTGTCCCTCAGAGAATTTTCTCGAAGAGAAAGGGGCCGAAAAAATAGGGGGAAACAGAAACAAAAAAAAAAAATCTGAAAAAGGAAGGGGAAAAAACCGAAGCACGGTTTGGGGTGTTGAAGGCCACCCGGCAATTCCGAAAGGGGGCATTCTAACGAAGCTCGTCTATCAGGGAAAAATCTGACCTTTTCACAAGGACGAAGGAGGGAAAAGGGGGATGAAAACTCGTCTCGAATGGAAATGGAAAGAAAGTCCCAGACAGGGGGAAGGACATCCAACTTTGGAGACATTGCACTGATCTTTCTATACGCCCTGCCAGGGGGGGGACATCAGGGTAAGACCAAAAAGGTGTGGGCCATAGAGAAACTCCGAGCAAGAGTGGGAGGAGCAAGCTATCGCTAAAAATCGACTGGGCGTCAATCGAGAAAAAAATTACCTTTGTGCTTGGTTAAAAAAGCGGGGTGAACCAGGGTGGAAGGAACACAAGGTCGGGGAAAAACTGGGAAAAAGTGACTTAACGAAGGGGAGTCAATGGGGTTAATTCTCTTTCTTTTTGACTAAAGGAAAGAACGGCACGAATCTTCTGGGGCAAGCTTGGAGGGGGGACCAGGGGACAAAGTAAAACCCGGAAGAAGGGGAAAAAACACAAACCTCGGAGGAAACAACAAGAAAACTTTCACGTTGCAAATAAGATTGGGCAAAGAGACGGTCCTGCCACTTTCGAGGGGACCGGCAGTGGACCAAAAAAGGAGGACTAGCTTGACGACAAAAAGGTTTACGAAAATCGAAAAGTCAAGTTCGGGTGAGGTTGAGGCAGCTAACCAAAAAAATGGGAAAAGGGAATGAGCGGGGAGGGAATAACTATCGTCCTCGGGGGGAGAGACTGCTCGGGGGGGTCTTCACTGCGTAAGCAGAATGAGGTGCAGGGAAGTGCACAGGGACAAACGAAAGTCTGATCACGTGGACTTGAAGCTGGGCTGGGACCTGAAAGGGGAGGGGGGGGGGGAAGGGGGGCCCGTCGTCCGAGAACCGGGAAAGGCTCCCCAAAAATGAAGTCGAGAAAACTTTATATCATACCTTATGTATGCGGGGGGAACGTCATAGATTACCTCAACTGGGGGATACCCGACGTAAAAGGGAGGGTTGCAAAACGCCGAGAGATCACGACAAAGGGGGAGGGGACTCCGTGTACAGCAAAAGGAGAGGCATTTTCTCTCTTCGTCCCACGAAAGGAAAGACTCAAAAGCTCTGGGAGGCTATCGGTCATGGAAGAAGACGGAAGGGGGACCCAAGGAAACTGAAGGGGGAGACCTGTTGAGTAATTGAAGGTCCCAGCCTCTCTCCTACCTCACGTCGATGAGTGACGACCTGAAAAAAACGGGACCGACCAGAGAGTGAGAGAAAAGGTACAATCTTGGGGGGTGAGGAGATTGGGAAAAGAGGAAATCTATCATCGATCGAAAGGGAAATTCAAGATTACCAGCGAATAAAAAGAGAAAGGTGAAACTTCCGAAACTCCCTTGGGCGACAGACGCATAAGAAGGAGAGTTGGGGCTTGAAAGGCGATCTGGCGAGAGAAGGATCAAAGGAGATCAGACAAGCTGGGATCTCGGGCAATAGAGAGGAAAAGGACTCTCTGACACAACAACTATTAAGTAGAAGATAGGGATCAGGGAATCTCGAAGGGGCCACAACTAGAAAATCGAGGGTCTGTGAGGGGGAAGACTGGGGACCGGACATCGATCAAAAAATTGCCAATGAATCCAGAAAAAAACGGAAAAGGGAAGGGATCGAAGGTCACAAAGGGTCTGTTTCCTACGCGAGGAAGTCCAAAAGGGAAATTCGTACAAAGACCGGGGGGGAGAGGGGGACCTGAGAAAAACACCTGTCTATATTATTAAAAAAAGGGTCTAGGGGGCTATGGGGAAGAGAACGGTCACCAAGAGGGGGGGGGGCCCTGAGGCAAAAAAAAAAGGGGGGAGGGTGTGTCATGGGGAGGAAGCAAGGAATTCACTTCAAGGCGCATCCCGGGAGCAAACAAGGGCCCAAACAATTACACGGCCGCCCCTAATCCAGGGAAGTAATCAGTTGAGATGTGGAACCAGACAAAAAAGGTATCAATACCGTCTCCCACGCATCAAAATAAAACGGGGGCGAGGTGGTGGGGGAAGGAATCAGTTCCCTAAAGCTCCATTTCCCGATCAGAAGTTCACGAAAACTTGAGGACGCACAAATTACGGGGGGAGAAGAGGGGGGTAAAAAACGAAACGCGGGGGTTGAAGAAAGAACATAGGGTGTGCCTCCGATCCAACCGGGGGGGGGATGTCAAACTAACAAAAATGAAAAAGGGAAAAAAAGAGAGAAGGCGCAACCCAGGGTGGGGGGGGGCGTGGGGGTTGCTTTCACAGTCGAAGACCTTCCTCCCCTAAAAGACTTTTAGTCCGCAAGGGTTCGAATTTCAGAAAAAAAGGTAAGGGGGAAAAAAGATGGAAGGAGTAAGGGGAAGGGCCAAAGTCAGCAACCTCAAGGAGTGCGGATTGAGGGAAAAAAGAAGACCCAAAGGGAGCCAGCACTCTATTTAGGCAAACGATTCCCGCGAGCCCCTAACGTCCACGTTTTGCGGCCAAAGGGATGAAGAAAACCGCAGAGACCGAGATAATAGGTCGTCCCGGCCGAAAGAATTGCCTGACAAAGATCGTCAAGTCAAGGTCCAGCGGTTCTAAGGGAAAGCTGGGGGTCGCCAAAAAACCCGAGACCACCGCCCCTTTTTGATAGATCATGGGGGGGGTCGCCGGGGGGAGAAGGAGGTTGGGGAGGGGATCCAGGGGGGTACTGTTGCACGCCCTAATCATTGAACAGAAGCTCCGTATCGTTCCAAACTCCGGTTCGGCAGCACAAGCCACCTGATAGCTTGGGGGGGCTCAGGACCCCGGGTTCTTCATCGTGTACTTAGGGAAAACGAAAAATCGGTCATTTTGAAAGGAGGAAAAATTTGGTCGCAACTTTCCGGACCAAGCACAAAGTGGTGGTGCAATGAACAGGGAAGAAATAAAGTGCGAGGCTCGATGTCTAAAAGGGCCTCGGGAGTCTAGCCTTAGGGAAAACAAAGGCCGGGAGAAGAAAACTTCCGGGAGAAGCTAGGCTAATACTAACAATTATCAAAAAAGCTTTTACAGGAGAAGGAAGGAAGCGGGGTGAAGGAATCAACGCGGAGAAAAAGAATCCTTAAGACGGGGAAGGGAGGGAAAAAAGGGTCTGGGACGAAAAAACGATTACCGATGGAGGAAGCTGGGTACAACATACTTTCGTTCCTAAGAACAGGGCCTTACCACTAACAAACAAAAAGAACAGTGGCCGGGGGGGAGGGTGTACAGCATCTCGGCGGTACTGTTTGAGTTGTCCATTCGAGGAACCACAGAGTATAGGGTCGGAGAAAACAGACTATCTGTAGGAGGGAGGACCAAGGCTCCTAACACAAAACCAGCGTGTGGAATACTGAAATGACCTCCCCTAGATCGTGGCTGCCTTAACAGGCGCAGGCTGAACGTGGAGGACATAAGCAGAGAGGGAAATACGACTAAGGGAGAAGTAGCTAGGGGGGAATGCGATCAAAGATCCAATAGAAAAACAAAGTGAAAAAACCTCCGGGGCACGTGTGACTAACCGGTTGGGGGGGTCAGTACGGCGGGGAAGAAGGCCCATCCTTCCTGACTATCTTGTCAAAAAGAACTAATACTTTAGAGGGACAAGGAATCAAAGGGAACGCGCCTGGCCTGGGAGGGGGGGAAAAAATCAACTACTTCTGTGGAGAAAAAGAGATCGACGGAAAAATTGACCAAGAAATGAAACGAAGGAGAAAAACGAACGCATTCAAGACGAGTTTAAAACGAACCAAGGGAGGTTTAAAGCCGGATGAGATGTCGTAGACTCCTAGGAAGATCACAGAAAAAATTAGAAACGCACCACCTAAAAACCCGCAGGGGGAAGTTGGGAATCCCGATCCTTCTGTTTTGTGTGGCTGCCCGTGCACTAGTGACCAGACTTCAGGCACTTTTTGTGGGGGAAAACACGAAACTAAGGAGGAAAAAAAGTACTTAACAAAAAAAAAAAAGGAATCATTGGTTTCTAGATAAATTTCTAAACAAACGATTGAGGGAAAACAGGAAATTCGAAAGACTCCCGAAATAATAAACCAGAGGTTCGTCGAAAAAAAAAACATCATAACCAGCACTTCTCCCCTATCGAAAGAGACCACGAGGTCGGTGCTTTCAAGGGGTCCACGTAAGGTCGTGGGGGAAGAAACAGACGCGGACCGGTAAGTAAAAAAAGGTTCGACTTCCTAGAGACTTCCACATATCCAGGGCGATCGGGGGAAGGGGAGAACTATGTTTAAATCGTGACGGAAGGGGTATCTCTTGCAAAAGAAGTCAAAACCGCGTCTGGGGACATGGGGGGAAACCAGCGAACGAGGGGAAATTTTTCGCTAACTCTACACGCCCGTAGGGGGGTGGACCAGACGAGCAAGGAAAAAGGGAACCCAGTTCCGAAGGCTGGGAAAAATCTTCGGATTCTAATCTCGAACCGGTCTTGTCGCAGGTCCAGGAAGGAGAGGGGGTCTGGCCTGGAGAAGGCCGGTCGTCGCGGAATCCTGAGATCGATAATAACAGAAAAGACAACGACACGAACCAAAACTCAACCTCTTCACCGAATACCTCTCATCGGGGGAAGACCAAGGCAAGCTTCAGAGAAGGGAGTTCAAAAGGGTGACCGAGCAGTACCATACATAGGGGAGGTCATCCATTCGAAGGGGACCCGAGCGAGACAGCTGGAGGGGGGGGGTACGCTAGGGGAACCCCAGAAATCCATTAAGGACTCAGGGGAGGGGAAGAAAAAAACGGGACGAGAATCAAGAAAGGGACTTAAACGAAAATAGATCCTAAAGAAAAGATTTGTGAGACTGATGAATCCCGGGTTTCGTAAGGAAGCAGAGGGGGGGAGGTCCCAATACCCCATTTCGGTAAAAGAGGCCCTAAAAGGTAAAAAGAAAAAACATGCTCTCCACTTAAGGGGAGAACCTGTACAAAGGTCCGAGAAAAGATCACTGGGAAGTCCACGTTCTCTCTACAAGTGAACATGACCAAGGAAAGGGCGACCTAATGAGGGAATTTCAGAAGAAACACAGCCACGGGGGGTCGCATTTGCAAGGCAGCATCAGAAAGGGATGTCACCCTCTGAAAGGACGCAAGCAATCCAAGCACCAAGGGGGAAAAAAAGAACTGGGGAAACTGAATCACAGGGGTTGCGGAGGGACCATCACTGGGGAGGGGGTCGTTGAAATAACGTCGATTATCCCCCCTAGCTAGAGCGAGAGCCGCTAACGTCAAAAACGCCATATTCACTGCGGGCGTCTTTCTTTGATCCTATTGTTTGGAGGGCGGACCCAACGGCACGCAGTATAGAGAGGGAAAATCACCAAAGTCAGGGAACCAAAACTTATTCGGGAAGGGAGAGTGTGCAGAAAGGCCTCTTACAACCAGGTGGTTCCCGGGTGCCGACTAGAAAGGAGGAAAAAAAGCCGAAAATGAGGGGGGATACTGCCTACGGCAAATTCTCGGGGTCCATCTATCCAAAAGAGAGAACAAGAAAACGTTCGGTAACACACGTCTAGGCCAAATCCACCCGACCAAGAATTCGACAAGGACGAAAAAGGGTAGGGAGGAAGAATATATTGCCAGGAGAGATGAAAACTTTCCGGGTTGTCACAAAAAAAGCCACGGTCGAGGACCGAAGGAGAACAAGTTCCCGAAGGGCAAGGGTTCGACCAAAAATAATGTCTAGCTTTAGTTTGGTAGACACGAACACTTTTTTTGAAAGAGAGCGTCCCTTTGATGAAAGGGGCCCTCCTACGACGGAATTGCGTACTCCTTAAGTTCGCGGGGGGAAAAAAAAAAAAAAAAAAAAGACAAAAAAAAAAAAAAACATGGAGGAAAAAAAAAAAACAAAAGCAAAAAAACACGCCTCTTCCCTCAAAGTCAACTAAGGCGGAATAAAATGCAGTCTGACTGTCTGGAAGAACTCAATGCACGCACAGGCAGTAGGAGACTAGAGGAGAAGGGAAACTACATTTCTGTGCCTCCACAAACAGTGAAAAGAGTCGGACGTGGAGGGTGCTTCTGAAGGGGAAGTCCATTGGAGAACCAAAATAGTTTAGACAAGGCTCATTTTGTCTATAAAAACCCTATACTTACCCGAGAGGATAGAGGGGCAGGACGGGCAAGACAAATCCAGGAAGGAGGGAGGACCTAAAAACCGGTGAAAAATTGGATGAATCTCAGAGGGTTTCGCTACTGTTGCGCGATGGGTTTGTAATCCGGAAGGGCTAGAAAGAAAGAGGGCGGAACCGCCGAGAGCGTCTTCCACCTCCAGAATAAAAGAGGAAACATCGGGGAAATTTCTTACACGGCGACTGAGCAAGGGAGGAGAATCTAGGAGTCTTTGTCACAAAGAGGGAACTTCGGGAGAAAATGCCCTAACTCGAAGAAAAGGGAGCTAAAGGGCGGGGGGGGGGGGGACGGGGACTTGCAACGAAAGAATGATGTCTCCCTGGAAAAATCACTTTGCCTGGGACTAGAGAAGGGGATGTTTGCAAACAATCAGGGAAAAGGGCTCATGTAAAAACGTGGGGTCCGGTAACTCGTAAACGAAAAAAAAAAAAAAGAAAAGAGAGAAGAAAAGAAAAAAAAAAAAAGAAAAAGTATCACGTTAGAA
>Ga0179591_1228494_pt1 | contig 16687 bp, 17 predicted proteins | sample CZOMad2_1_08_16f_FD_182891 | JGI IMG/M metagenome (GOLD analysis project Ga0179591, IMG submission 182891) | Vadose zone soil fungal communities from Angelo Coast Range Reserve, California, USA - CZOMad2_1_08_16fungal (PacBio error correction) | ecosystem: Environmental > Terrestrial > Soil >...
GGCAGCTACTTGGGCGGGCGGGGGGAGCTGGTAACCAAATAACATCTAAGCTTGCGAAAAAAGCGGGTCTTCTAGAAGAGGACGATTTGGCGCCGAGTAAAACCAAGACACCTGTGCGAGAACGAAGTTTGAGGTCAAAGTTTTCGTTTTCGACGCCATTCATTACTAAGGTAATGACAGGGAAGAGAAAACCCTCTTACGAGCCACGTCTGGCCAAAAAATACAAAAGGGGGAGCTAAGGGGAAAGATATACGCACTGGAGCGGTGATCCCTGGAAGGATACTCGAAAGCTAAAGCTCCATCGAAAAAAAAACCTAATGTTCGGGATGCATCCATCCTTAAAAAAACAAGGAAGGAACCTTGGCGGAAGTCAAAAATTCCCCAACCGGAGTGCTAAAGGGGGAAAGAGGGGAGGGGACCAAAAACAGTACAGAAGGGGCCAACAAAATTGTCCGTGAGATCCACTCGCGTGTTAAATTGTCACGTCTCGGCAGGCAAATAGGGTTGTCAAAACATCTTCTGGTGTTATGAGTTCAGGTTTCTGCCTAGGAAGAGGTTTAAACTTGAGTTGTCAAACAACCCCTGCTCAGCGGTCTTGTCGTTTCGAGGGGAATTCAAAATAAGCGCGGATCCGGGCTCACTACACAGGCAGCATAAGTTTGAAACCGGGTATCGATACACGAGTCGACGCGAATCCGCTTCAAAGGATCAGCCGGAAAAAACGCAACTCGCCCGTGGCCGACCGATTAATTCAGAAAAAACGGGAGAACTGCACTTTAGAAGCTGCCCAGCGTCGCAAAAACGGAAGCAAGTTGCAAGAGGGGCGTCACCGACGCAAGCCTCGGCTAGCCGATGCCCGAGAGGGAGGGTGAGGAAGGCCAACTGACCTTCGAACCTTTTTATCCACGAAGTAGGAGACGAACGAGGTCGGGAAAAAAGCGCTCTGAGAGAGCAAAAGACCTCCCCCAACCCGTTGTACGGGAGCAGAGCGGAATAAAATCGGGGCCTCTTTTTAAACAACGACCCGGCGGTTTGGTTGGTCGTTAAAAAGAAGCACACCGGGGTGACTGATGTCGTGTTGGCGGCCCGCGAACGAGGGATCGCGAAGACAGCAACCTAATAAGAGGTGGTGTCGGGACGCCAGACACGATCAGCAAAACCCCCATCACCTGCGTCTAAAAACCGAAGCATGGGGAAATCGTCCTCATTGCTGGTGAGATCAATATGTCTCCGCCGGGGGAATCTGGGAGGCGTGTGAAGGTAATAAAAAATCTACAGTGGACACGAGGGACGCGTGTGGGAAAAGAAATGCTTTATGGAGGATAAAACGAGAAAAGGCGGGCTGAGAAGTTGTTGGTTCTCTTCTGAAAAACCAACCTCCCACAGCCTGAGCCGGTTGTAAACCATCCTCTTGATCTTAAGGAACAGCACTGAATCCACCCATATTCCTGTCTCATGGGGGGGGGGTTCGGTCTTCTTGCGCTCGTCGTCCCACAGAGAGGGCAGGAAGCTTCCGGAGCAGGGCTGAGGGGTCCAGTTTCTCTAGCGCGGAAGTGCCTTCATTACCGCGGGAGTCCCGACAGAGGTTTCGAGGGAACCGTAATCAGGTCTCAGGGGGGAGGTCCGAGAGCGGTGGGGAACAGACGCAACACCGGGGTGCTGGATTTAGTAAAGTTTTGGCACATAAGTCTGGGGCGGGCGGCCCCCGGCTGCCGAAACCCAATCACGTGTCGTCGGGGGTCAAGGAATTTGGTCCCTCGCGGCTTTCGGGAGTCATCGTGAGAAGGGGGGGAGTGTGGCCGAAAGGCATCACTCCAGCAAACGAACGCGCCCAAAGTTAAAGGAAATAAAATGGGACCCTCAAAGCGTATCCTCAGAGTCAGTGCATTCGCGTCTTCTCAGGAACAGTTGGCGGGGTTGCTGCACCGGATAAGGAAAAAGGCCTGGTGGACAGCACTACAAAACAGGGAAACTTAACAACCACCCCCAACACGAATGAGGAAAAGACCACCACGAAAAACGCAACTCAGGGCGCACAAAGAATGAGAAGGCTGGCGGCCTTGTTGAGGTGGGTCTCGAAAAACCCGGGGCATTTCCACACAATCGGTGTTCTGTAAAGATGGTGGGATACGGGTCCTGTTGCAGCACATATGGGCAATTGAGCGTCCGAGCCGCTCGTCTGGGACTCTCCGCATCCTGGGTCTACTAAAAGGCGTTGGAGAAGGGGGCACCGCCCCGCGTGGGGTTTGGGTTAAAAAAAAAAAAAACATCCGTAGAAAGTTGCGCGGCCAAAATTGGGGTGGTAGGGGGTCATAGGCGGTCAAACTCAATTTCCTTTCAGCCTATCCTCTAAGCTCACGATCAACACTGGTTTAGGGCGCAAGCTGCATAACTTAATTAAACAAAGAAAACACGGCGTTCTTAACAACCGCGGAACTGCCGAGTCAATGGGAAACTCACGTCGGGGATCAAGGAAGGAGTCGTTTGGTCACGACGAGAACAGATACGATAAAAGGGGACGGCCAGGGTCGAGGGGTGGTAGCTGAGGGTCCCCAGAGCCCGCGGTCAACCAATCAAATGAGAAACGGGGGGCTAGCACGTGGTGAGCTAAAAAAAAACGGGGCGAAAGGGAATTATACCACGACCCCCCCATCCACACAATTTAGTGCCGGTCTTCAAGAATTAAAAAAGGAAAACCGAACACCCGAACTGAAAAAACTGCGCAAGAAAACACGGGATAGGACGTATACAGGCCGCGGGTTTAAAGGCTGATCCATCCTATTTGCAAACAAGAGAGATTACAAAGCCCCACCAGACAACCCCGGCGCTATCTCACAAAAAAAAACTTAGATTCCAATAAAGATAAGCAAGCGGCTTTGCCGATCGCCGTTGGGGGGGGGGAACACCTCGGAGCAGACACTTTACCAAAAGGATATCGAACGGACGTCAAAATTTAATTTAAGGAATCGGGAGTTAGGGGAGGGGGGTTAAGGTATTAAGGAAGTTCGACGACGGAATCGAAAGGGTGTTGAGTGGTGTTGGGGGGGAAAAACTCACCGGTTTCGGCAAAAAGAGACGTACCCCGATCCTGAATCAGACCGGGGGGACATGGAATCAGAAAAAAGGAAACCGCTGGCCACCCGTCAATCGACGATGCATGTACAAAAAGGGGAAGGGGGAAATTGGGTGCGTTAAAGAGCAAAGTGTAGGCCTGAACGTAGACTTAAGCTTTGAAAGAGGTTCCGGGGGGGAGGCTAAAAAAATAAAAATACAGAGCGGAGCGAGGGAGAGCGGCGACAATTGGAGTGCAAAGGACTCGAATCGGGGACGAAAAACTTCGGGAGTAAGGTTTGGAACACTCAGGGCGGACAGAGAAAAGAGACTCCGCTGGGAAAAAATGATCGGGTCGCCGGGGAGCGCTCGGGCAAGGACAAAAACGTGCTGACAAAGAGGGTCGGAAAAAATAAACTTATTGCAGCACAGATTGGGGGGGCACCGGATGCTGGGGAGATAAAAGGCAAAACCAAAATTCCGCCGCCGAATGCGCGAACGCGTCGGAGCTGGTCGCAAACGCAAAGGTCATTGGGGGGGGGCGACGTGTGCCGAGACCTGCCGCTATGAAAAGTGGACGTCGCTGATCGGGGATCACCCAACTTAGACACTAAAACGTCCGACGTCTTGCTTCAGATAAAAACAAGGAGGACCTCATCAGCGTATTCAGGGACAATGCCACACAACAGAAAAATTACAGAACGGGAATCGACCAGCCTGGCAACGGCCGACCTAAAAAAGCCAATGAGTTGGGCCGGTGGCCTCAGGGCTTCAAATAATACTACAGAAAGGGGGAGAAGCGGGACCGGCGCTCGACTTCTAACTGTCGTCGAAACGGTCGCGGCGAGATGAAAGCAAGAGAGCACAGATTACCTCGACGCTTCACGTAAATCCATGGGCAAAGACGAAGGGAACACACACCAACAACGCAGTGACTTCTCCGCCATATTCTTGGGACCGAGACACCGGATCTGGACACCGCGCGCGTGGGAGGAGGGAACGCCCGAAAGTAGGAAGAAGCGGGTTCGGGACGCGCCACGACGCAACATCGAAGACGGAGCGCGACTCCCCGACTAAAAGCGAAACTGACTCAATGCAGAATAACGATGACGTTCAAAAGAAAACGGGGGAGGGGCCAAAAACGAGGGGAAAACTCATAAAAATACCGGACGCAGGACAAGAGCTGTTGACGCGACCGTGAGGGGGGGCGTCGATAAAGGCAAGAAAAACTAATGAATGCGAGGTTCGTCGCAGAAGAGATTCGCTTGCGAAACAGCTGGGGTACCACAAGACGTGTGACGGATGAGAAAACCCAACAAGCTTCGCGGTCTTGGAAGAGAGACATCCGCGACGGCATGAACCTACAAAGTGGGGGGGTGTCCGGGTTTTGAAGAGAGAGAGATTCGCGAAAACTACATACGCTGGCAAAACAAGGCGAACGTAGTTCAGTTCTTGCGACGTTCCAAGCCGCTGTCGAGGTAGAGGAGACGCGCCGAGAAGGTTGCGTGGCGGGAAACCGGCAGACATTGTCGCCGACGAATGAAGCCGGAAATCAAAGGGAGGGGCCGGGCTGCTTAATACTAAGGTCTCGCCAAGTCGGTTAGGAGGAGATGAGAGAACGAAGGATCAAAAAGAACCGAGAAGCGAACCGGGTGGGCTGGCCGTGCGAGAGCGCAACACCGGGAGAACCTAAAGGAGTTGGGGGGAGAAGTCAAGAAACAGCAAGACCAGGGCCCGGCTTGACCTCACGAACTATCAGTCGCACACAAGAATTAACAGAAAAAAGACTGGACAACCCCTCGAACAAGTGGACAAAAAGACTTGTCACAAAACCGGGTGTGGCCCAGTTGGCGGGTGTGGTGGTCCGACCGGAACCGGAAATAAAAGAAAAAGAAAATTTTTTGGTGACCTGAGGACGGGCAAACACAGGCCAGGGCATGGATTCCAGGTGTTGGGCTTCGTGATGGGGAGACGAATGGTCCCGCACTACTTTCTTGGGGAGACGAAAAAGGGCGAGGGTTCACGAGGAATGGCCTCCAGTACGGGAAAAATACAAAAGCACAGAGTCTCTATGTCAAACTCCAAGGTTCGGTCCATAAAAAAACGATCAAACAGAATCGGGCTGCGCGATTCAGGGGAAGAATCATAACTGGGAGGGAGCACCTCCAGAAGCCGTCCGTCAGCGCCGTTGACCGACGGTTCGGAGGGAGCTATTAGTACGCCGACACTTAGAGCAATCGAAGCAGTCCTGACTGGGGAGTGGAGAAAGGTTACGCGGGTCACCCAAAAAAGGTACGGCCTGGTGAGGGTGGAAGAGTCAAGTACGGGAGGGGGAAGGACGGGAGAATGGGAGAGTGTTGACGGTTCCTCTGCGATCCTGACAACTCGCTCATAAACTGGAAGAGTTCGGACTAGGAGAGAATGGGTCACACAAAGAAAGTTTCGATATCGCTCTTACACTATTCAGAGGGTGAAGGAGGAGGGGGGTAAAAAATTACTCAAAGGAGGGGGGAACCCCACCCTAGTTAAGATCCATGATAAAGGAACTAATCCTCCAGCAGCCAGTCCCCGCGATAATAAGTTTGTAGAAAGGGCTGGCGGATCGGGGCAAGAGTTTAAAGGAAGAAATTCCAGCCACCAGCGAAGGAGGAAATCTAGAAACGCACAAAAGAGGTATAAAAATATAAGAAGATCCCACTGACGCACGTGGGATGGGGTCTCAAAACCCTTCTCTGCCGATAGACCAGAGGAGGTTGAAATGCGGAAGCGCACGCGGAAGGGGAAATAGAAGGGGTGGTCCAATTCAAGAAAAACAGCAGCGTGGGGGGCCCCCACCTCCGCGGCGATGGGGGAAAAAAACTCACCGCGCTAAAAGCAGAGCTGAAGTTCTCCCTACCATAAAGCTTCTAGCCAAATCGGGGGGGGGTTACAGCAGCTGGAACCAACGAAGGCCTGCCTTCGAAGAAGAAAGAACAGAGATGGGGAAAGGAAACATGCCCGACCTCTAAACCGAACAAGGTAGGGTAGGTGTTAAAAACCCAGGAAAAAAAAACAGCACGGAGACGTTGCGGATGCGCAAGGGTCGTCGAGGAAAGGGGGGAGAGCCGCACGGAAAAGCCCGGTGCGACGGAAAGACTGGAGTAGAGTAGGAAAACTCCATTCGATGAGACTCCGCGGAAGAAAATAGAAGCAAAAAAAAAGGAACGGGTTGAAAAAGGACCATCAGTCCCCACGACGAAATTTGAGGAAGGAGGGGAAAAGTAACAGGAGGCCCGGTGATCACCGAACGTAAGGTACGACTCCCCTGCAAGCCGACGCGTCGCCCAAATGGAAAACATTTTACGGGAAATAAGCCAACACACATCCAGACGAACACCACCGGGACAATTCCTTTTATCAGAAAACAGAGCAATCCCAAACCGGCTGTGTGCGCAGGAAGACAATAGGTTTTAGTAGGACGACAAAGAAACACGGGCCACAATTGTGCCATCAACCTGGTAAGGCCGGTCTCGGGCAAAAGGCGAGACAAGGGGCGAGCGTTGGCCAGAAGCGTGGCATCGTGTGACGACAGCTGACGAGGGTTAAAAAAGGGTTAAAGGCCGGGCCAGGGGGTGCGGGTGGAGGCGGTAAACCAAAGACCGGACAACCCCTAATACGGGGCACACCGGACGCGGAAATGACACCTCTCAACAAACGCGCTCTAGGCCCGATTCCCTAGTTAGAAGCATCTTCGACTAAAAAACGCACGAAGGGGGAAAGAATTATGCGCGGCATTGGCACGGGATCTTAATGGGCAGAAAAGCGTCGGCGAAAACTGAATCGTTCTCGGAGGACACCGCACCCGCAGCATCATGAGCGCGAAAGAAAGCGCCGCGGCGTGGGTGGGGGGAGGAGGTCCTGCCGGCACACAGGGGATGTGCCGTGTTGTATAAGAACGACAGTAGTGATGAAGAATTTAGAGGTCTCTCTGCGCTCGTAAAACCGCACCAGGACCCAACCAGCTTTGGTAGGTAAGGCCTTAGGATACCTCTTATATCACCAGCAAAGATACTGGGTTGGTGCGGTAGAAAACGTACACATGCGGGGGGGGATGTGATCAGCCCGGGTTGGCGGCACTAGGGAATTTACTCGGCGAAACGAACTAGCCGAATCGCTCTTGGAGGAGCGTCAGCCGCGAAGCAGAACCAGAGGGGCGGGAAAAACAAAAGTTGTAAAAGGCGCGGCAATTGCGGGAGATAAAAGTGGAAAGCAGGAATGTTCCTGGCGAAAGGTAAGGAAAGGGCCAGAGGCCTATAGGCGGGGAGTCGCGGGTAGGCGCGCTACGAAGCGTCGGCGATGTTGGGGGGGAGTCGTGCGGGCCCGAGAAGATCAACAGGGGGACAGTCGAATAACCACCCGCTCGCCGTGTGTCACCCATCCTTCGGTTTGACGCTAAAAAGAAAAGAGTGAAAAATACAAAGTACGCGGGGTTGGTGGGGACCAGACGAGCGACACTGCCGGAAAGCGGCGAAGTACTCGCTGGGCGATCTAGGGACAGAAACGAACTTCGGAACCGGGTTCGAAGGGAGACTGGAGGGAGCAGTTGTCGAGCGCGTTGGAGAGAAGTCCAGGGGCGGACGGATCAAGGCCACCTGCGCTCCAAATCATGAATTGGAAAAAGGCGTACAGGTGGGCCATCCGCCCTGAAAAGTAACGATAAGTCTCAGGGGAGTATATGCCCAAGCCGCGGAGACCGATTGAAATACGAGGAAAGTCCTTGCTCAATCACTGGGCGCAGACGTCCGGGAGGGTAGTCAATGCGCAGAATAATGGATTTTAAAAAAGGAAAAGGCAATCAGAGAAAAAAACCCGGTGATTCTAAAAGACCGAACACTTAGAGGGGGGCAAAAAGACAACACGAAAGTGGGGGGACGCGCCCGCGGCCGAACAAGACCGTTATCAGAGCTCGGGAGTTCTGCCTTTGTGACGGGATTCGAAAAAAGAAAGACTGAAAATCGCGTGCGTGCCAGCAGGTTCAATAGCCGGATCCCACAAGTCCTTGCAAAGAAAAAAAAGTGCGACGAAAGCGTCTCGGAACCTTTGAGAACCGCGCCGATGTTGGGGGGTTTCCTCCGAGAAGTGTGAATGTCAGATTCGGTTGAGGGTGTCTGCAATGCAAAAAGGAAACGCCGCCTCCTCATCTCCGAGAGGGATAGAGTTCGGAAGGACATAACTTATAACCTACCTAAAGGCTCGGCGAAACTGGCCGGAACCCTCCAGAGGGTGGGCAACATAAAATTGAGTAACAGGCAATATCGATGGTGCGCTATCCTACCTGTAAAGCGACTGGTTTATGCTTCCACAGAACCCGCGGGACGGCTTCAAAAAGGCAGAATCTCTTGGGAGGCCGAAATCCGTAAAGGACAAAACAAACCAAACACACGGGAAAAGGAAGGGAGGGAAAATAAGTAAGGACAGCAAACGCCGAAAAGAGGAAGGGGAAACTTAATTCGAGAGTCTCGATGCCGCATCCCCTAGCGGGCCTCGCGCCACTATGTGTATCATCAGAAAGCCGAGATAATCGAGAGTCACACCCCAACGGAGGAGGGGACGAAAAAAGAGGTATTAACCAGACGGGCAGTTGCCGATCGGCTTCAACATCGGGACAGAGACCGTTACGCACGCCGAGAGAATCGGGAACAGCGAGGGCCAGGACGAAGTCAGTCGGCGGGCCTGGTCTTTCGAAGCACAGGGAAAAAATTGGGGGGGGAAGAGGGGGGGGATCGAGTTTCGGAAAAGAGCCCGGATCCGGAAGCGGAGCGGGGCGAATGGGAAAGCTAAACGAGTCACCGCGGAAGACGGAGAAAATCGACGCAGGCTGTTGAAAAGGGTGTGCCACTGGGAGGATGGGAAGGAAGTGTCAGCAAGGCAGGAAGGTGGAGTCAGTTAAAAATCGGGACGATAAACAGTGAGAGCGAGGATAGGAGACGAGCAGTGGATTGGCAGAACGTGACCGATCTGAAGGGAAATAAACTCTGACGGTTGAAACCCCAACAACGGAAAGAGTTCAGAAAAGAGAAAGAAGCCTGCGCGGGCTCACAAGACACGAAGTGAGGACCCGGCAGGAGAGGCCTGTACCTGCTGTGACACTTCACGGGGTGCAATCTTGGCATTCAAGCGAAAGGAGAGGAGAGGACAAACGCGTGGAGGAACTGGGACCCAAAGGAACATGGGGTGGGGTCAGGAATGCAAAAACACAAGAAAGGGAGCCAACAGCGCCGCCCTGATCAAAAAAAAATCAAGCAACTTATAAGGAGAAGACGAAAGAAAAGAAGCGTGAGGCAGATGATACGCCCAAGAAAAGGGGGGCATCCACGTCAGCGATTCGCAGAGGCGAGGGCCAACGTCTCCAACCTGAAAAGAAGGGAAAAAGAAAAAAGCAAGCATTAAAACCTGGAGCCGACGACCACCCAAGAGGTTGCCTCCTCACGGTTCCAGTCTGAGGACCGAATAAAGGGCGGCGTCTGCAAAGCTCTGATCGACGACTATCGGGAGAAAAAGAGTCTGGGCCGGGATGATTGGGGAAAAAGGTGAGAACCCAGAAATACCGGGACGATTCCGGCACATCCTGTTAAAACGAATAAAGTACAACAACCAAGCGCATGCTCGTGGAAGAGATCTGGGCACCGACAACGAGGGAAATGCGTGAAAATGGAGTTGGGCAGGAAGAAAAGCGATCTACTATCGCTGAGACACGAAAAATTCTCACTGAAGGCAGCGTCCAGCTATCCACGAAGCCTAGCGGAAAGAAGGACAGGAAAACATCAAAAAAAAATCCAAATATTCTAAGCAATACCAGGGGACACGGCACTGTGGCCGACCAAGGTAGGGGTAGATTAAAAAGAGGGAAGATTCACCGTCAATTACGATGAAGTGCTACGAAGGGAAGCGTGAAAGGAACATCAGACTGAAGGGTCCAGAAAGACAGCAAAAAAAGGTGGAAGAAGGTAGAAGCCGAGGAGGGAGGGGGCATTCCAAAAGTGGGGTAGTGCTTTTTGGGGAAAGCAGAGAAGAGAACGCGAAGTCAACGCGGAGGGACAAGAACAAGTAAAGGTGAAAAAAGGAAGAACTCAACAAGCAAAAAAGCAGACGGCGATCGCGGGAAAGTCTTGCGTGCGGAGCCTAGACACGATAACCAGTGCGGCCGAAGCGACTGGGACCCGGCAAGTGCACGTAGGGGGAAAAACGTTCACTTAAAAATCGATTGGGACCTTTTGTCGAAAAACGACGAACTGCGGAGTGCGACGACGCGGCGAAAGTCAGTGAACTGGACTGAGTCGGGCTAGAGCAGGAGCCCGCACTGATGGATGAGCGCGGAAAAAAACACCAAAAAAAAGGCAGGCTCAACCTCACGAAAGTCAAGGGAGAACCAAGGAGCCACCGATATGGCAACGCCGACGGTCGCGACGTGCCACGACAGACGGACGGGGAGGGCCAGGAGGCAAATTGTAGGGGGGGAAAAAAGACACCGATGAATCCCTGACACACGGACTGTGGGGGCCGTATGACGTGTTAACTGAAACATGTACTGGATCCGGGGGTGTTCAGGGAGGGAAGAAAAGTTTAACTACAATGATAGTTTGGACGCCCGGCGAGATAAGAGGGTCGTCCGAAGGGAGAAGGCGGGAGGAACAGGCGAAAGATCTCTATGGCCGCGAAAAACAGTTCAGCAGGGGAAAGAAAGGCAAAACAAGTAATCGAGTTTCAGGCGCGAAATTCAGCAGATCATAGCGAGTCGTACGCCACAAAAGGGTTCGGGGCAGACGCACCGATCGGTGCGGACGGTCCACAAACCAAAACACGGAAAGGAAAAAAAGAGGCGCAAAGCGTCCCTGCTGGGGCGGCGCCCGTGACAGGGGAAAAAAGACCTACTTCCTGTCGGGAGGAGGTGTCTCTTGGCAAGCGGCGAAACGAGGTCAAAAAGAACAACTCAGGGAGGTAAAAAAGGGAACAACCACTAAATGTGACTCGCGAAAGAGCAGAGCTGCGATGGAGGGGGGGGGGGCGAAAAACCAATCGCCGAGGTGCAAACTGGTCCCCCCGGCTTTCGGGGGGAGGGGCATCAGCACGAGCTCCACAGCAAGAAAGGTGCGACGGCAAGTGGTCAGCAAGGCGAGGTCAGATCGACAGATGTCAGGGGTGCACGAGCCATGCCACCCCGCAAGGCGAAGATAGAGCGAAAACAAAGGAATGGATGAAAAGAGAGTAGCAGCGGCGCGCGGAGACGTGCAACCCCGGCCCTATCTGGGGCAAGATGCGCCATGCGCGGGCTGGACCTGCTTCGCAAGAGTGATTCTGTAAGGTCGAGGTGCCCTTCTATCTCAACTAAATCGTGGGGAGTGAACCACATCCAGAACCTCGGAGAGGAGGCTACAAACATCGACCAGACTGGACTCGGGCATCGGCGGAGAACGAGTCACGCCTTCCAACGTTTTTCGTGGCATCATCTTGACCCGGAACACCTAGCGTGAAAAGAATCAGATGAGGCGAACATAGCTTCGAGATTCCTGACCATTTCTTAACAGACCAGGCATACTTGTCGTGGGCGTTCAAAAGGCGAAGAAGAAAGCGGGACGTTGCCGGGGGCGCACGCAGGCTCGGAAGTAGAAGCCGGAAAGTCACGCTCAAAAGGTGCGCTTGGCGCGTCGGTGGTCGGGAAGCAAAGGAGGGAAGACTCAAGGAGTAGCTCGCGCAAAACCGGAAGAATTAATTTTTGACAGCATCGGCTGTACCGCATTCGAGAAGAATTGGGGGGGAGATCGGGAAAGATGAGAAAAACCTGTCGAGGCCACCCGTGTACCCCGATAAGCCATTCGACTCTCCGTGAAAGGAAGAGAAGCGGAGGACAAAATAAAGGAGGAAACATTCGTCCTTCCCAAACCGCGTCACGAACACCGGTAATTAAAACCTTGCAGTGTTGCAACCATAGCGGGGACAACAAAAAAAGTCTGTGAGATTCAAAAAAAACAAACCCAACCCAAACCCAACAAGAAAACTCATCGGTGGACAGACAACAGACACTCTAAGAAGGGGGGAAAGAAAACAAAAGAAACTTTGTCCAAGACATCGTCGTCGGGGTCGCACGAGCGACGGCTTTGGAAAGAGAGTGAGGGTAGGCTTTTTTCACTACTACGATTTCGTTAGGGTTTTCCAAGAGGGCCATCTTGCGGGGTCGGATGACGATGTAAAAACTACGCGGTGAAGACCGGTTTCGAGGAGAGAGAGCCTCGACCCGTTCACGAATGGAACACCAAAAGGACGCGTAACGAGCCTACTCCTTCGGACGTAAAGCAGTCGAGAAACCCGAAAGAAAAATGGCCGACAGTAAGTCAGCAGACCCTTTGAGGCCGGAGCGTGCTTTCCACTCGGAGAAAAAAAGAAAAAGTTGCTACGAAGGAAAACCACGCCAGCGCAACTCGGAGTCTGATAGAAGAGAAATCCCTCGAGTTTGATTGGAAGCCGTTCTTCAAACTGGGAAAAGAAAAAAACCGGCCAGTTGGGGGCCCCAGCCACCGTAGGTAATTCGAGGGCTCATTCTACGTCTCTCTTCAACAACCCGCCCTCCACGCCCCAAAAAAAAACCCAAAAGTTGTCGGGAAGGCCCGGCAAGGATGAGACCGCTCTTCAAAGCCCCGGTGGGGGGCGTACGAAAGGGGGGAGGGGCTGTCAATACTGCCCAGGTGATGTCCAGAGTGGTGGAGTCATATCAAGGGGATTTCATCAGGAGGCGAGAAGGAAAAAGAAAATCCATTAAGGGGGGAGGGCGAAAGGATCAGAGAACAAGAAAAAACTTCGTCCGGTAAACAGCCCGGTCCCGGCGTCCGGCATTGTGGCGGAAAACTGGCGAGGTCAGATATTTCATGAGTGACAACGGAAGTCTGACCAGGAGCTAGATCGGTCTGGGTGGGGACACTCTCGAATGGTACGATGTTTGTGAGTAGGAGTTGCGCCCGCGAAAGATTCGACTGAGGGGTAGGAAAAAAAGAACCAACGAACATCTCAGGGGTCACGTCCATCCTAGGCGGACAGGACCATCGACTCGACCAAACGCTGAGATGGGGGTCACGGGCTCGCGTACGACCAGGGATGTTCCTTAGGAGGAGAAGAATTCAGGTCGAGGTGAGGGAAGGCCTGGCACAAAGAAAAGAATTCCCAAAAAAAAAAACAAGTTTTTCAGGAAAACGGAAATATGCGAATCGAAAAAGGGGGTCGTTTTTCACCTCTAACCGGTCTTGTTATTCAATAGAATGCAGTAACACGCTTGAGATCCAAAGCACCGTGGTATAGAAAAAAACTGCCATCGAAGAGGAGGAAAAAACCGTTATTCCATGTTGGAATTTTGCGGTCCAAGCGAGAAAGCGGGAATATATAAACGCGTAGGAAGGGCAGCTGCAGCAGACTTCGGGGATTCGAAAGGCGTAGTATGTAGGTAAGGGTGGAAGGCCGGAGAAAAAAGGGTGCAATGCAAATCCAAATCATGGCAAGGGAAACGTAGAAAAACCAAAATGGAACTATTGCTCGGCAAAGCCAAGGACAGCTGCTACTAAAGCTTTAGGCAGACAATCCTGGAGACCTGTGTTGTGAAGGTGATGCCAGCACATAAGTCACAACAAAAGGAGTTCGAATAGGCGACTACGCGTCATAAAAGTCTTTCAGGTTCCACTAACCAAACGCCGGAAAACGAGAAGAGACCACAAAGGGACAGGCCCCCGATGGTTTGGGGTTCAAACTTCAAAAGAGAAGTTTATCTCAGTAAAAGGTGCACGGGGGGGGAGAAACATAAAGGGGTCGAAACGCACGGCTCCAATAATGCGCCCGCTCTGCACTGGGTATCGTTCGAAGAGGGAAGAGCGTGCAAAGACAGCCTGAATGCGGAGAGGGGAACGAGGCCAAGGAAAAAAAAGTTCGTGAGTCAAACATGCAGCGTCGGGTCGAGCTACGGGGACCGGACAAAAGCGGTGGGGGAGGTGTGAGTCTTCCAAAACGCCCCGCTGTAGTAAAGAAAAGACTAGGGGGAAAAAAAAGTGGATGAACAACCCACCACCACCCTCCAAAAGAGGTCAAGTCCTGATGAAAGTCCCCGAAAACAAAAAACATCCAATCGTATGACTCTGCGCAAGGAAATCGAAAAGACGAGGAACGAACCCTGGCCGCGGCGTCGGCGCAAAAGTGGGGAGGACCAGCACGAAGCAAAAGGAACGGAAGGGCATAAGCATACTCGAAAAAAAACATGGGGGTAAAAGTTGCTCTCTTGGGCTTGGCACCGGGGATCGATGGGACAACTCGGGAAGAAAAAAGTCAAAAAAGGGAAGCGAGACAATATTCCTCCGCAGGGACAGCGGATGGGCAGCTGTTGGCGGTGACAGTATCCGGATCTCATTGTGTGGGGGTGGGGGTTTGGTCTCATCCGGTGTCGGACACAAGAGAAAAAAAAAAAAAAGCTTAAAAAGAGGGAAATAAAATAGCTGGCCGTACCCAGTAGAAAAAGAATGTTGAAAAAGAAAAAATGAGTGGACACAGGTGGAGGCGTTCCAGCAAAAGCGCAACGCGTAGGTGATCAGGTTAGCCGAAAATAACAGGGCAGAAGGGAAAGCTCTAAGGGGGAGGGAAAACGAGATGAAGATGCAACTCTGGCGACGGTTTGGGAAAAAACCACCACGGCCATCCAAAAACTATAGGGCGACGCGATGATCTTGCCGGCGGCCTCGGTCATACACGAACGGGGAGGAAAAAAACTTGACTGGGGGGCAAAAAAGACAACGTGGGAAAACCTGCCAGTGCATGGAGGAATCCAAAACTGAAAACAAAGAAGCAGAAGGATCTCTACGCGTCGTGGCTATGGGCGGACTAGGGACGCGATCATGTGGTGTCGAGGTGAAACTACTGACAATGATTTAAGTATGCGCAAATTCGACGCTGATCGCAGGCACCGCAGACTCACACGAGTCACTAGAAAGGAAAAAAAAAAGAGAACCTTCAGTACGAAAGGACATTGGGGACGACTTTTATTAAAGGAGGATTACACGAAATCTCCACAGGCGAACTACGGGAGAGACAGCGGAATGGCACACCTGTACCTACAAAGACCACGAGTAGAAAAGTGGAAGCCCTTCTCCAAGAAAACGGCTGGGCCGGCCAACGCGCTCTACTTCGAAGAAAAGGAAAGAGAAAAAGGGGTCAAATTGCGTAAAAATCCCGCACTAGCAGCCAGCATTCGGGACGACTGAAGGAATAATGTGTAACTATATGAACCACGCGCAGTACGGTCTGGTCGAGCTGTCGGAAGAAAATGATTAGGCGTTACAAAACCGCTAAACGGCGACGCCGAAAGAAGAGACAGTGGAAGAGGCCCGTTGACCCCCGCCAAACAAAACCCCCCCCCCCCAAGCGCCAGTAAACTTCGATGCTCGACTAAAAAAAAAAAAAAGATAATAGACTAAAGAAAAACAAGGGACCACGCGACAAACACTCGGTGATGCTCACAAATGGCCTAAAGTGACAAGGACTTCTTGGGGGAAAGGAAACCGTATTGGGGCTTAGAAATAAGTCGATCAGAGCATGACTAGGCGAGGTTCGTGAGAAATCATCGGGCCTGCAAAAGAAAAGGAAAGAAAAAAAAGGTGGGAATTGCTCTCCCGAAAAAACATCGTCACGCGGAGAAGAGGTATGCATCCGCGCCGTACCTACAAAGGGGTTGGGGGGGCTGTGGGAAAGCTGCATAGATATGAAAAAGACTGGGACCTACAGCGTGCTGACCCGGCGACGCATGAGGTGAAGAAGAAACGCGAAGTCAGAGGACGGATCCGCGCCAGGGTAACGCCTAGAAAAAGGAGAACCAGTTTCAAAGGAAGAGGAGGGAAGAAGGAGAGGCAAGGTGCCAGTCTGAAGTCGTCGGAAAAAAACGAGCAGGTAGAGGTAAATGCCGACGAAAAAATCTACGCGTCGGAGGGCGACACTAGGTGTTCTATGATGGCATAGGAGGAAAAATTACATCGTCTAGTGAATCAGACCGACGAGAAAACCTGCAACCAGCTGGACACCTCTGGAAACTCCGAAACAGACCAAAGTAAAACACCAATCGGCCAACGAAAGTAAGCGCTCACGAAAGAAGGAAGTGCGAAAACGGGGGGGGAGGAAACAATTTAGGGAAAAAAAAGGGATGGGGGAGAACGCAACCGATTAGAGTCACACCGGGGGGGGTGACGCGATATCACACTGCAAGGGAAACGATTAAGTTACGTTAGGGGAAGAAAAAGGGGAACATGCGGGAGTTTGGTAAGGAATAGAAGGTCCAAGATGCTGAGAGGCCTAGCCAGTGCACCCGGGGCGCAGACTTAGACACGCGAAAAAGGGAAAGACGTGACATCCAAAACACTAATCCGAATTAGATTACCGCAGGAAAGCAGAACTTCGTCGGAAACATAAACAGACCTTCGGGAACGGGGCAAAGTGAGTCTGGTGACCGAGGCGCAAACCGGCAGCAGAAAAGAGGAAGAAAGACAAACCAAGCTGTTGACAGAACTGACACATTACGGGCCTGGGTAGGGTGAGAAGGTCTCAGGGAAGAGTCGAACTAAGAAGCTCATCGACAGTAGCG
>Ga0179591_1156320_pt1 | contig 16683 bp, 27 predicted proteins | sample CZOMad2_1_08_16f_FD_182891 | JGI IMG/M metagenome (GOLD analysis project Ga0179591, IMG submission 182891) | Vadose zone soil fungal communities from Angelo Coast Range Reserve, California, USA - CZOMad2_1_08_16fungal (PacBio error correction) | ecosystem: Environmental > Terrestrial > Soil >...
TTCAAGTTCTACGAATATAGGGCTTGAAAGAAGCGAGAAAGACGAAAAAAAAATGGTTGCGCTGGGGAAACGTCGGAAACAGAAAAGGATGGAATGGGACAAGAGTAAGAAAAATGTATTGGTTCAAAGAAATAAAATTGAAGGTGTTTTGCGTTCTACCGGAGTGGAGAGAGGAAGAGGAAACACACGTGGTTTGAATAAATGTGAGGGCTGAAGAGGTAAAAAATGGTTCCAAGGCGTCACTTTCCGGAAGAAAAAAATCGAAAATAGCCCGACAAACAAAAACCTCTTTGGGGCAAAATTCGCGGGGAAAGAATATTGGGAAGACAGCGGGACAAATGAAGTCGGGGGAAGGGGTCCGTGGCTCGGAGAAAAACAGGGGGGGGGGGGGGACTCGATGGCACAGCAGATGCTGCACAAATAGAAAAACGCGCAAGTGTGGATACTGTCAAGGGGGGAAGACCAGGTGTGGGCGGATGCAAAACAACACACTTCGTCGAGAGGAGGGAAAAAAAAGTCTATGAGGGGGAAGGCCACTTTACCAGCTGAATTATGAGGGGACGGATTGGGGGGCACAGACTCATAATACGTAAGGGCCGTGGGTCTTGTTTCTAAATTTAGCCGAGGGAAAAGAATACAGACCAGTGTTCAAGTTTTGGGTGGGGGAACTGGGAGCGGGGAGTCTCGCCATTTTTATGAAAGTAGGAACCACAATTCGAATTTAAAATGGACGTGATCTCTTATTCCCGGGGGGCAAGTGCAAATGGATTGGAGTCTAAAGAAAAAAAAAAAAAGGGGCTGTGAGTACGTAGGGGAGAAATTAAAGGGGGGGGGGGTCTAAAGTGGAATACGTGTGTCTATTAGAATGCTAGTTGGTTACTCACACTTCATGTGGAAAAATAGAATAACTTATAAACTAAGCGCAAAAAAGTTTTATTAATTAAAAGGCTCTGGGTTCAAAGGTGGAGAGAAGAAATCTTGAAGGTTTGAACCGAAATAATTAAGGGGCAGTCCAGGGATTCCGAAAGACCAAATCATTGTCAAAAAAAAAGATCCGAAGTATAAAAAAGTGAAAAGAATTGGGGGTAAACAATGGGTCACTGTCCCAAACTGCGACTCACACGACTGGGGCATACTTGTGGCAAAACTTTTTACTCAATAAGGGGGGGGGGGGGGGGGGGGGGGGGGGGGGGGGGGGGGGGGGGGGGGGGGGGGGGGGGGGGGGGGGGGGGGGGGGGGGGGGGGGGGGGGGGGGGGGGGGGGGGGGGGGGGGGGGGGGGGGGGGGGGGGGGGGGGGGGGGGGGGGGGAACCCACAACAGCAGCCGCTAACGAGGGAGCAACTACCACAGAGGGGGGATCTTCAGGCCAGAAGAATAGAACTCCAAGGGAAAAACACAGAGCGGGACAGAAGAGAAGGGGACACTGGTGGAAAGGTTACCTATTAAAAGGAGCTAATAAAACAGGGAAAAGGGATACACCTGGAGGGTTGTGGGAACTCGGACGTGGCAGAAGGTTATGTTGGGGACAAAAAGAGTGATATGTTCAGGCCCTAGAAAAAAGTGGTAGTGCAAAGGGGGGTTCCAGACTAGTGGGCAGAAAATGTAGGGGGGTGGGGGCATTATGTAAGTAATTACGTAGGTAATGCTAAACTTAAACTTATAAAACCCACCAAAGGAAAAATGAGGGGGGCATCGCAACTTGAGGTGAGGAAAGGATTAACGTTAGCGGCGGATATATGGAAAAGAACCTCGGCCACGAAGTGGGAAAAAAACGTAACATCTGAGGTGGGGGGTAGGAATTGTGGGGGGGTATTCATTGACTGGGGGGGGGACCAGAATAAGTAGGCCTGGTGGGCAAAAACTCACAAGGGAAAATACAGCAAGAAGGGCATGAGAAACGGAGTTAAACTCTTTGCTGGTGAAAAAAAAAAGGCTTTTAAAACGGTGGAAAAATGGGTTGGGGCATCACAAGCAAACAAAAGCGCTAGCTGCGTCGGACAAACAGAATATTATACAACATGGGGAGGGGAAAGTTATAGAGACCTTGGAGGGAGAACAGCAGGGGTAGTATGTGACGGGTGGTACACGGGGATTTTTGAAGGAAAAGAGTTGGAAAGGGGTGGCCAGATACAATCTAAGGGGGGATTGGGTATCGACAGGATTTACAAGTCTGCAGTAAGAAGAAGGGGGGAAAAAAAGAACCGCGGCAACTTTAAAGTTAAAAAATAATGCTAGTTTGTACAGAATGGGGTGGGGGTTAACAAACAAAAAAAGGAACAAAACGATTGGAAATGCTGAGATTGGTGGGTTATCAGAATATGAAACAGTAACGTGACAAAAAGACATGTTGCAAAATTTCAGCATCCGGACTGCAAGCGAAAAGATGCCTGGACTGACATCCGTCGTCTAGCGAAATATGCAAGGGATGACTGAACAGTTGGGGGGATAAAAAACTTTCGAAGGGAGTTGGTACCGCCGCGATTAAAAACGAGCCGCGAAAGGGGGGGCTGAGGTAAGAGATCGCATAAACGCAGGGAAGATACAAACCATAGTAGATATGCTGGGGGGTAGAAAGAGCTTACTCCATTGTAGAGGGCAAAAACAAAAAAGGAAAACGTCCAGTTGTGAAAAGCAAACAAAACAAGAGTGGGGGTCACTATCTTGCGCCTGCATAAAAGGAAAGAAGACGAAAACATGTCCTCTCATCAGAAAGGATCTTTAAGGGAAGCGTAAAAAATATGGGAAAAAATAGTAGGACGATAAGACGAGTCTGAACAAAGGTAGTAAGGAGAACTCGGTTGCTCAGTTGGGATGAAAAAAAAGAAGTTCAGCTCCGATGAGGAGGGGGGGCGGGGAACGGGGATTGGACCCTCAAAAACGAATCGTGGGTGGGGGGGGATGATGGCTCCCGAGGGGAAGATAAAAGAAAAACTGCGCAGTGGGAAAAAAGGAAATTTAGAATTCACTCGGGCGGGGGTTTTGTGGTTTTTGTTACTTGAAGGGTCGGGGTATACGCATTGGGGTAAAGTAGGACGGTTGGTCTTTTGTGGGGAAGACACCGATGGGCGTTTTTGGGGTCGCATTGTTGCGTGGGGTCGATTCGGATGAGGGTATGGATTCGGCGGGATTCACATACTTCCAGTGACCAACGGAAGCACATACCGCACGGGGGCTACACGGGTGGGGGAAAGGAAGTCTAATGAAACGAGGGTACTGATTAATAAAGGAGCTGAAAGATTGTACATCAGGGAATTAAAGACCGGTCACTACGGGGGAGCTGAAAAACAGCAACCAGAAAAAGAATGAAGAAGGGGTAAAGGAGGTCAGTCATAAACAATCGACTGACAGACGTCAACGGGCTTCGGGAGTAGAAAAAAAAACACCATATGTGCGTGACTAGAAGGTGAAAAAAAAAAGAACCATACTGACGTGTCGAAAGGAAAAAACGGAGGGGGGGGCTTTCGTGTTTCTGTTCGTATGAGGGGGTGAAGCTGAAACGGGGCGGGGGGCGGAACAAAGGAAAAGCATCGTCCATTCCCATCAAAAATGGAGGTCTGCGGGGATTATCTTGAGGGGAGGCTGTCTGTACTCAAATAAACAGCAGCCAAGCTAAAAAAAACAGGGTTAAAGTCGCAGCGGGGGTCCCGCACGAGGTTTGCGTGAAGGGGGACGGCACGGACGCAGGGGAAGGGGTGTCTTTCGGGGACGAAAAAGGGGGAAGCATAAAGTGTGAAACTCCGGGCGCAAGGGGCACTGGAAAAGGAACCTGAGGGCGGATAACAGCGTGCGGGCGAAGTGCATGTACTTTGTGGGGGGAAGTAAAGCAACAGAATCTGAGGGTGTCCAAAGATTGAAGGGAAAAAAAGCGAAGCAATGTATCAAAGCAGACAAACAAGGGGGACAAGAGAAACGAGCGATCATGGCAAACGTAAACGGCATTGTACCTGGTGCAAGGCAGGAAGACGAGGGGGGGGGGGGGCTCACGACGCGTCATGGCACGGGTGGGGGGCTTAGTCATAGGGATCTCAGAAGGGAGAAAAAAAAATTGGGTTACCAAGCGCAGCACAAGACTGTAAAGGCATCGGTACTTAGCTGCGCAGAAAGGCGAAGAAAAGAAGCGAGAACGTAAGGGGGGAGACAAGCAGACTAAAAAAGTCAGTGGGGCTGGGTCAAAAAGACTAAAAGAATAAAAAATGAAAAGGCCATCACTAACTGTGCCGTTAAAAAAACAGAAAGAAAAGCAGCGCTAGAAAGTGCAATCGGGGGGGGGAAAAGTGGCTCCCTCGTACTGGGGGGTGGAAGAGAAAAAAAAAAGGGAAAGCACGTGTGGAAAAATGGGGGAGGAAGGCACGTATAGTCTTACTTTGCTATTGGGTGGAGAAAACTATATATCAACTGAAAAGGGGGAAAAAACGAATCAGCATGACTTGAAGAATATGCACGTGGGGGTCAAAGGGGGGGGGGTTAATCAGGTATTCTAACACAGAGAAAAGTCTATGGGGGGAAAGCATAAATGGGCGTGCCTAGTTAGGGAAAAAAAGGGGGAGGGGAGTGTGGACAATCGCTACTGCTAGGGGACAGGAAGCGGGCGTCCCGGATCAAAGAGGAAAAGAGATGGCGTGTGTCTTCCCTCAAGGGGGAGAAAATAAGGATACAGTAAAAATACACCAGTTATGGGGGGGGGGCCTGTACGAAGCTAAAAAGTTAGTCGGGGGAGGAAAGGGGGCAGGGTGCACAGTTATCAGACAAAGGACGAGGGGGGTAAATTTATTCTAGGAATTGGGGGAGTGGGAACAAGAAAAAAAGTCCGGATGTACGAAAGAAGGGTAAAGGCATCAAAGGGAGAGAATTAAGGCGGAACCCATTGCATAGTAAGAAAGGGTCAAAATCTAGATGAACATAAAGGGGTCACGGGAAAGACAGGAGTCAGTATCGCAGGGGAACAGAAAATGTCAGGAAGTGTCTTCGAGGAGGGGGAGTGTAGTCCAGGTCTCAATGGCGTTCTGGGGAGGGGAAGGGAAACGGGGTCAAAGTGTGGAAAAAGGGGGGGGAAAGCGGAGAGGAGGGGTCACATGAGGGGACAACAAAAGATGCAACGGAAGTGAGGAAAAAAACACTCAACTAGGCAGATGATGATATAAGGGAGGGGGGGGGGGGGTGTCGTAATTTCATCTAAAAGAAAAATGGGAAGGACAAGGGCGACACGCCAAAAAAGCAGGGAAAAAAGATCGGGGTAAAAGGGTCTATAAGAGGAAGGGAGGAACGAAACCACTTGTGACAGGTCGTGAAAAAGAGAAGGTTCAGAAATGTCGCGCAAAATGAGACATGCCGAGAAAGGAAGGGGGGTCGTATGTGAGAGAACAGGAGGGAGTGAAGTGACTTTTTCATGCTAAAGGACGGGGATGAACTCTACGTGCGGAGAGGAGGAGGAAAAGGTAACCTCCGTGAAGAAGGAAGGGGTGAAAAGAAATGAGCGGCGGGGGGGGGAGGCAAGGGGAAAGAATGGATAAGGGGGGCGCGTGAATCGAGACAAAAGGGCGACACGAGGGGTGAAAAAAAGAATCCCAGAACGGCACGAAGGTGTGGTTTCAACGCAGCGGGGATCACTGAGGAAAGGAGGATCTCGGAGAGGGAAAAGGAAAAGCCGACGGTTTTAGGGACCTAAGGGTGACGAGATTTGTTGTGTTCGCAGAAACCGTTATTAGAAAACTGAAAATAGAAGATGTAAGGAAAGGTTTTGGGGTTAGCAAGTGTGGGGAGAACATCCAAGAAGGAGACTCCCGGTAGTGTACTTCGGAACTTTTCTTTGTTAGGGATCAAACACCCTGAAACAAGGAAGAAAAACGCACCCGAAGAACAAATCACATGCAAACAATGAACAAAATTGACACTGGAAAAACGGGGAATGGGATTCCCAGCAAAACGAATATGACAGGGCCTAGGGGGCGGAAAGGGTAGCGTCAAGTCAAACTTTTCACCAAAAAAAGCTTGGTATGGGCAAAGGGAAAAAGCTTCGGGGGGGGGACAAACAGGACGCATCCTCTCGAGGAGGGGAAGCCAAATCCAACGTTGGCCGAGTCCCTAAGAAAATTCAAAAATGGGAATGTTGGCTGGGTTGAATTAAGTTTTTTTGGGTGTGGGAGAAAAAAAAAAGAACGGCTGTGTGGCCAGCAAAAGATCAGGAAACACGAACATCCGCCTTCCATGAGAAGAGGGAAACAGTGAATTAATTAGAGGGGGAGTGGGCAAAGAGGTGTTTTGGTTGTGTGGGTGGGGGGGGAAACCGAGTGTACTGAAATAATCACTTGAACAGGGGTTGGGGGGAAATGGGAAAAACGACTCCAAGAAAAAAACAAAAAAAGAACAAATAAAGACAAAACCCAAAAAAACAATCAAATTAGTTGGCACCGTTTAAGAAAAAAATATCGCCTTGAAAAAAACCAACTTATTAAAAAATTGGGTAAGATTGGGGGTCGTTTTCAAAAGTGGAAAATGAAAGGGAATACTCGGGACCAAGGGCTGTGCAAACATCGTTTTCGGGGAAAAACAATGTACCAACAAACATTGTTTTGAGTGGGGGTAAAGTGCACTTTATTCGGGAAGGGAAACAACCGCCGGGGGGTTTGAAAGTCGTGGAGGGAGAAAAAAGAAAAAAAATGATGTTAAACAGTTACAAGGGGTGAAATCCTGGGGTTTGTTTTGGGAAACGACTTGTTTTATGCTTGAGAAAAAGGTTTTTAAATAAAAAAGACGACGGGATATTCTATTCAGGGGGGGTTAAACTTTGAGCTTGGAAAAATAAGGTTTTTTTCCAAGGGTGTTTGGCCAGAGAAATAAAAAACCTATCGGGACGTTTCGGAAAAAAAAAAGGGTTTACCTCCCAGGGGGGGGCAAAAAAATGGGGAAAAAAAAACTGTGGGTGGTTAGGTTCCCCAATTTGATGTGGGGGGTCGTTGGTTGTTGTTGGTTTTATGTTTTTTTGGGTGGGGTTTGTATATTTGGGGGGGCGTGTTTTTAGCGGGGTGGGGTTGGTCAGATGATTTTTCACGGTGTGTCAAAGTTAAAATTTTCGGGGGGGTCTTTTCCTGGTTCACAATACACCTGGGGGAACCAAAAGACTTACGCTTGTAAAGTCGCGTATTATTGGGGTCAAATTTGACTTTGCAAGGGAAGGATCGCACTGGAGAGAGATGGAAAAAAAGTGAGGAGGTTGAATTACTTTAAAGGGGTTTACAAGGACGGGAGTTCAATTGGAAAGGTCGGGGGACCACATGGGGGGGGGGGGGCAAAGATAAGGCAAAACAGGGTAACAAAAGGGGGAACCCGGAAACCCAGAAAATGGGAGGAGACTCCTAAAGAGAGCGAATCATGGTGGGGGGGGTGGGGGTTTTAAGTTCATGTTTCAACACATGGGAAAAAATTCATTCAAGTTCCCCAGGAAACGAGGAGGTCCGTCAGGGGGTTCCAAAAAACGGAGTGCAAGGAGTGTTGCTCGGGAGGTATTTTTCAGGGGTATCTCCTGGGAAACAAAAACAGAAAACCCCCAAAACAACCCAACAAAAAAAAAGCCAAACAAAAGGATATCTTCGAACTAACTCTCACAACAAACAAGGTCTTCTGGGAAAAAGATAGGAACAGCTTGTGTTTTTTGACTAACTGGAAAAAAAGGGAATACGAAGGACAAAAAACTCACTGCATAAGAAAAAGGAGGGACTTGGAGGGGAAAATACATGTGATACCAAGGAAAAAACACTCAATTTTGATGGGGGGTCCAATTAAAGTGGCCAATCGGAAAAAAACATGCTGGTCCTAACACGGAGTACAGACACAAGCACCGAGGAACTGTGGGGAAAAAGAATAACCTTAATAATCTATCATCCAAATGCGAAGAAAGAAATTCAATGAAAAAAAGAATACGAGAAAAAGTATTTTTGGTGGGGGGAAAAAGTAAATGTGTTGTTTTAAAAGAGAAGACAGGGGGGGAAACGACCAAAAGTGCGAATGAGGGGCAGAACCAAAGGGGACCTGCACTTAGACGAGAGGGGTTTTATTTTTTATGGGAAAGTTCAAAAACCCCGTTTGAAAGGAGGTGGTCAAGACCAGTTGTGGGAAAAAGGGGGAAATAGTAGGGGAGCGAAAAAAAAAAAAAGGGGGGAAGAGAAAGAGCAAGTGTATGGAAAAGGAGTTTACAAAGTAGTGGGTGAGCGAAACGGGAACAAGGGCGGCTAGAAATGAGTATATTGGGTGTAATAACAAATGAAAATTGTTGGCGGGGGGGGGGGGGGGGGAACATTGGAAAGAGGAAAAAATATGGGAAGGGGCCAGAAATATGGGAAAAGGTTATTTCCAGAAAACGACCAATGGAAAGGTTGCGGTTTAAAAGAGGCGAGAGGGGGTTATAGAGGGAAAGGACAAGTGGTCTTGGGGGGGTGAATATTTGGGGGGGGGGGGGAAGGACAAGTCAAAAAAATGTCAAGGGGGGCCCATTTGAACTCCATGAAAAAAATAGGCTAAAAAAAAAAAACCCAAAGTTGGGGACAAGCTTCGGGTAAACTAATGAGAATTACAATAACAAGCGACAAGGAAAAAATAATGTCCTGTGAATTACGATACCAGGTTGGGTAGGGTTTTCCACAAAAAAACCAAAAAAGCCAATTGTAAGGGCTGTCGCAAAGGGGGGGGGGAAAAAGGATAGGGAGTGGGGAAAGCGGCCAATTCAAAAACAAAAGGGAGGGGGAGAGGGGGAGGGGAAGGGAGAGAGGCTGTGGTTTGACTCGGGGAAGGCTAGAGGAAAAGTGGCATTCAGATCAACAGGAGGTAGAGTGGACTATTGAAGAGGGAAAAAACTTCACCGAAAGAACAAGGTGGAAGGGGGGTGGAAGAATTGCACTACCTTCAAAAGAAGAGACTAGGCGCGGGGAAAATTAGCGGAGAATGGAGGGGACAGGTTGAAAAGGGGGGGGGGGTTGGGTCCTGGAAGGCCTCTTCCGGGGGAGCGCAGGATTTTTTCAGGGGGAAAAAAAATGGTGACTCCCGGGGAGAATGGGGCGAATTTACGGACTGGAATCGAGGTTTCAAATTGAATGATAATACAGCGCGAAAAAAAGATCGGAGGGGGGGGACTTCGGGAAAAGGGAGAAAAACTGGTCAAATGCCAGCGGTGAAGCAGTTCTCCGCGAATTGGAAGAACAGTTGGATACAGGGAGGGCTGAGCAAAATCTAAGGAGGTTGGAACGTTTAGGCGTCGGGCTGGGAGAAACTTGCCTACAAAAAAAAAAGCGAAGTGGTGCCGAATCATGGTTCAGCGGTACCAAGGGTCTACAATGACACTATCTCAAAAAGAAAGTAAATGCAAACTTTAAGACAACACACCAAATCGTAGGGGGCGGGGGGAAATCACTTGGCAAGTCAACAAGGAAACCCGGTTAATGACACACGAAACTTCTTCAAATAGGGGATAACATCATACTCCAAGGACCGAAAGATATAAAAAGCCGAAAGAAAAGAAAAAAAAGTGAGGGGATGGGTGTAAAAAGAAAAATGGAACCTGAACACTCGCAGACACAAAAAAACTGGAAAAAACCATTTTTAAGATGGAAGCGCGGATTATGGGGGGGGGGGAAAAAAAACAGTTGTATAGGACCGTGTTCAGGGGGGGGATCAACTATGAAGGGGTGGGGCTGGGATCATTGAAAAGGTAAAATCCGTCAAAAAAAAGAGACAACTGTAACCCCTCTGAATGGGATAAAAAAAGGGGGGGGGGAAGAATATTATTGATGAAATCACGATGAATGGAAAGAAAGGATGGGCGTACGAATTGATTATTTAGAAAAACATGTATGGGGCAAAAAGAAAAATCTGTGCGTACAAATAGGAAAAGGGGGAAAAAAAACAAAAGAAACGCTATGAGGGGGGCACGGAAAGGGGTATTGCCTGGGGGGTGCCCAACCAAAAGTTGTGTACGGTACAACGTTTGAATTTACCAAAACTTATGCTTCAAATGTAGCAAGCTGTGCAATTGATGGGAAAGGACAAACAAATCTGAAAAAAAAAAAGAAAGGCTTTTAATTAGAGTGGAAAAGTTTGGAGAGACGGCAAGTGATACGTGGGGGGGGGGGGAGAACCTTTTTGGTAGGGGTGGTGCCACTTAGGGGGGGGGGGGGGTGGGCGACCCATCTTGACGATAATTTACTTTTTTCTCAAAGGGGAGGGGGGGGTAAATCTCGTAACGGGGGAAAAAAAACCATCAACTTTAAAGGAAGAAAAATACTGGTGGACAATGGATCCACCTACAAGGAAGAAAGGAGGGGGGGGGGGGAAATTGGGGTAAAATCAAGTACAAGAGGAAAAAACTATACGAGGGCAAGAGTGACAGGGGGATACAAAAGACTAAAACCGTTGACAATAACAAAGGGGGAAAAGGGAAAAGGGGTAATACCCAGGGTACAAAAGACCATGAGTAATGCAAACAGACAGGAGAAGGGTCAAAAGAGCCGATCAAGACGCAATATCCGGATAAGGAAAGATATGGGGGTTGGTAAACAATGATTGACGGAGACGCTTTAAAAAAAAAAAAAAGAAAAGGGGGGGGGGGAAGCAGGATTTGATAAGACCCTCACCGAGCTGTACAGATCGCGAACCAAAACACAAAGAGTATGTATTGACAGGAGGAGGAGGAAATCCTCTGGGGAAGGTACTTAAAAAATGCAGGCGTCCCCCATCATGGGGAGGTTTATTTTTGGTTTTTTGGGGGGGGGGTGTTTGGGTGGACAAGAAAAAGTGAAAAAGGACCAAGTAAACAAAGTCGCCTAAGGGGGAGGGGGTGCTCTTGGAGGGGAGGGTGGAATGGAAAGGGGAGGCAAAAGAAAAAATTGTGGGAAGGGGGACCACATGATAAGACAAAAAAAAATAGAAAGGACTATCTCACCGGGTTTAAAGTATACAACCTTACGGCGTGTGTGTCAGAGGAATGAAGTGGTTTGTTTGACAACTGGTCGTCTAAATTTTGTGGGACAGGGGGGGGTAAAACCGTGGGGAGGTGAATTCTCTGTATTAAACGAAAAAAAATGGGAAACATTGGTGCATCACGTGGCGGGGGGTATTAGTTGTACGGGGGTACCGCACAAGAAAAAGGCAAAAGCCCAATCTAAGAAGAAAACTTCTTTTGAAAAAAAAAATACATTGGTAAACGAAAGGTTGGTCGGGGGGAATTTTAGCAATGAGTTTGAAAGGGGGGTGTTTCTGGCGTTTCTTTCCGGGTACGTGCATCCCGGTCAAAAAAGAGGGGGGACGAGGGAGGGTGTGGAAGGGGTTCATGAAGTTTTGGAGGGGGGCATTTGTGGAGTGTCCTGCTGGAAGGGTGGATGGGGCGGTTCGGGCTCTTTTACCTGAGGGAACCTTACAGGGGGAGGGGCTTGGGGGGGGGGAGGGGGGGCAGTGGATTTTTTTTTCGTTGGTTGTCGGGGGAGGTCAGTCACTCTGAGGTGACCGCTCTGGGGGGATTGTGGAGGGCAGTTGGGAGGAGTCCGGGGAAAAAGGGGTCCTTTGCAGGGGGGGAAAAAAAAAAAAAAAAAACGGGTGACGTGCTTTTTTCAGGGGGGTGGGTCCGGCTTTCTTCTTGGTCTCAAACGCTTCCTGGTGGGGGGTCTCGTTGAAAAAAGGCAATGGGAAAAGGGGACCCGAGGACTTCTCAACGGGGGGCCTTCCTGGAGTGCGTTCTGGAAAGGTGATGTCTTTGGGGATGGGGGGGGGTGCGTCCACAAAAAAAAGTCAAAACACTGTGGGGAGTTAAAACGGCGTTTTTCTGAGTTGGAAAAGTGTACGGAGGTGGCTTGAGAGGGTTCACGTGCAAAGGGAAGTCTGGAAAAGTTTCGGGGGGGGCTGGTGTGAACGTGGGCCTTGTAAAAGGGGTGACGAAGAGGGGGTCAGGGAGAAAAAGGGGAACGGAGAGAAGGCAAATGCAGGGGGATCAATTGTGGGGGACAAAAAAAAACCAAAAAATAAAAAATTGTCCACAAAGGGAAAGGAAAAAAACAACCGAAGAGGGGCCGGAAGTAGCCGGGGGTCCAAAAATAAAAGAATGAGTCATATAAGCAATATCATAATTGGGGGGGGGAATAAACATAAAGGGGACACGCTGGAGAATTCATCAAGGGGAGGTGGGGTAATACAAACCGTGTGTTAAAAAAAAGCAATTTTCTGGGGTGGGGGAAGAAACCAACAGGTGTTAACCAAATCCTCCAAAGGAGGGTGCCCCACTAGATCATGGGATTTGTCCTTTCCGGTGGTAATATGGGGGGGGGGGGGCGCGAAAGGAGGAGTGTGGTTACAGAAATTGAAACGGAAAAAAAAGACACGATTTGTTCATTTTTCGGGAGGGCAAGAGTTGGTCTAGATACAGGGGGAGCAGAAATGGTAGCGGTAGGAGAGGGTGGTTTTGGTTTTTTTGTGGACAGGTTTTGGGGGTTTTACAGTATAAGGGGAACATCCTAGCCAAGTAATAGGGGTCCGTAACGCTCCCTTTTATCTCGTAAAAACAAAGGGAGTAACAGAAAAAAAACTCGGAAAAAATTAGAAAAAAAACATCTACTACAATGGAAAAAGAAAAACGCACACCCCTTCAGTATTTGTGGTACCGGGGGGCGAGGGGGTGACGAGGGAGGAACAAAAAAAAAGAGAAAACAAAAAAAAAAAACCCTCTTCCTAGGGGGGGGGGGGGGGGGGGTGCCTACCACTCTTAAAAAAAAAAAAGGAGTAAGAACACTCAGTAGGGGGGGGGGGGAGGAAGGCGGCTGGGCCAAGCGGCTCCAAATGAAATGTCAAGAAAAGAAGATCTGTCGAAGAGAATTCTCAACTTTAAATCAAAGACCTCACACAAGAAGGGTAAAGGGGAAAAGAATAGGGGGGGGGAAAGGAAGGTTCAGAGGGGGACGGAACGTATTGAGTGGAAAAAAAATGTCAAAAAACGCCTTTCTAGGGGAGGTGTGCGCAGAGGGGGGGGGGGGGTGAAATGGATCTGCTGTAAAAACGGGGGGGAAATGGGCATAAAGCGAGAAAAGGAAAGAGGGGAACAGGAAAACCTTGAGACTCAGTCAAGAGGAGGGTGGGGTCCGTGTGGATTGGCAAGGAACGTTTTGAAGGAAAATTAAACATTTGAGAAAAGGAAAAAATGGGACAGGGGAGACTTTATAGGGGGCAGCTTGGAGAAATTGAAAAAGAAAAGATGGCGCCGTATGGAGCTCAACAAAGCGACAACGGAAAAACACCCATAGAAAGGGGTGCCGGAAACAAAAATCTCGTGTCACTGGGGTCAGCAGAGGGATGCAATGGGAGGGGAATGCGTCCAAATAGGAATGATCGGGGGGGCAACACAAAGGATGGAGGGGGAAAACAAAAGAACAAGGGGACGACATGAGAATCTCTTCAGGTAGGAAAAGCAAATACAGAAGAAAAAAAGAAGGACGGTACGGGTGGGAAACAGAGGGGTCAGCACGGGGAAGGACAGGTACGGACAGAAAAGACAAATAAAGGACGCATTAGGACGGGCTTCTAACAGGGGGGGGAACCGTTCCGACAAGCGGTATAACCCAAAAAAAGTATCAACGAGAAAACCAAAAAAGATGAGACGCTTTGGGAGGGAAAGGTGACGGCAAATGCAAGTTATCATTTAGGTCTATAAAAAAACGAAAGAAAAAAAGGAAATTGGTGAGATAAAGTTCAGATAAAGGAGACAGGAAGGGGGTCAGGAGGACCACCGCGTCAAACGCGAAAAACTGAAAGAACCTGTGAGGGGGGTACGGAACGGAGGAGAAAGGACACTTTGATGGCGGGGGGGGGGGGGGGTCGAAGAAAAAGTGTATTATACAGAGGAAGTGCAGTTAGTAAAAAGGAAAAGGGCTACGTAAGGCTAAAAGGGGCCAGACAAGAAAAGATCCACTCATAGGCGAAAAAAAATTCACTTTACGGATAAACAGGACGAAAGGTCCTACGAGAAAAAAAACGAGCGAGGAGGACGAAAAAAAGATGGACGTCGACAACCGAACGAGAAAACAATTCCAACAAAAGCAGAGGAGAAGGGGGGTGATAATGCATTAAGAGAAGATCGGAGAAAAGGACCGACAGCTATTCTCAAGGAATCAAAGGAAATTAAGAAGATACGGTAACAGGCGAATGCTTAGTAAAAGCAAAAACGGCAGAGGGAAAGAGGGTGGGGGGGGGAAGTACAAATGCCAGGTAAGGGAAAAAAAAAAGGCGCGACTCCACCATGACAAGTACTTGGGGAGAGGGGGACGGTTGGTGGGAGTCACAGAAAACGAAAAATCGGGGGGAATCTCGGGGAGGGCAAAGGGTGGGAGTCACGCCAAGAGAGAACGATGACACGTGGCAAGAAAGGACAGGAAAGGGTACCTAGGGAAAAAAAAAAAAAAATACTTGCGGTGGGGGGGGGGGTGTTTGAACTACAAACAAAGGCATCATTTGGTGGGAAAGAGGGGGCAGGACAAGGAACAACAGGGCAGGGGGGGGCCAAAGCACGCAAAAAGCATGATCCCTCCAAAAGAAATAGGACATAGGAGCAAAAAGGCGGAGGGGGAAGAAAGGCAAAATGAAAAAGTTGTGAGGGGAATTAATGTGGCCGAGAAGAAAACTGTCCCGGTATTCAGTGGGGGGTAAGGAAAGGGGAAGGAAACAGGGGGCAACAAAAAGAGGGTGGGGGGGGGGGGAAGGGGGAGAGACTGAAAAAGGGGTGGAAAACAAGGGAGGGGAAGGAAGGGCTCTCCATTAAGAGGAGCAAGACATAAGAAGCAAAAGGCAAAAAATTGAAAAATTTTTGAGGGGAAAAGAGCTATACCAGCAAAGAGAATCAAAAAGTTGCGCGGAAGAGAAAAGGGGGTCCCTGCGGGATAAGAAAAAGGGAGGGGGCGGGAAGGAAGACTTACAAATAGAGAGAAAGGAAAAACAAAATAAAGTAGGGGGGGGAAAAAAAAGGGGAGGACCCCAGCCGTAGGCGGATGAAAAGCGGGATGCTAAACGGGGGAAGGGAAATATGATGATGAGAAGAACAAGCACAACGTGGTAAGACGGTGGGAAAAACATTCGAGAAGGGGGATCCGTCGAAAGGTGAGGTAGGATGAAAAAAGGGAAAAGAATTCATAAAAACTCTTCACCGGCCACGGAAGCCCAGGTTGTGTGGGGGGAGGAGGGGGGGAAAAGAAAAGCCAGGAGATGCAGAGAAGGGGAAAGGGCAGTGAATTGATAAAGCCATAGAGGTGTCCCGCGGAGGCTGGGGGGGGAAGCTCTGGGTGGGAGGACTCTGAGAGGAAACAGAAATACAGTCAGGAAGGAGCAGGTTGGAAAGGAGGTATGGGAGTTTCACATGAATCAAAAACGGGGTAAAAAAAGGGGCTATATTATAGGGGGGGGGAGAGGGGGCGTAGACTCGGAAAGGTAACACGGCGAAATTGGATGATTAATTCGTAAGGGTATAAGAAGAGGTAACACCGGGGGAGGTAAAAGGACATAAGCAGGGTGCAAGGGGATGTCAAAAAAAAAACTAAATAAAGGAGAGAGGGGTATGGACTGAGGGGGAAGAATAATTTGGAAAGAACCGGAAAAGGTTGGGAAAAGGGGCAGGGGGGGGGATTGGAATATCAAGGGGGAATCATGGACTTATCCGTGGACGCCTTTTGAGCCAAGGGAAGAAAATAGAGCACTGGGCCAGGTCGGGTGAATGGAATTGGGAGGGGGAATGGTAGGGGTACCGGGGGGGGGTGGGTGGAGCTGATGAGGGCGCTGGCGTCTCGGGGGAAAAAACAATCTAGGGGGGGGGGGGGGGGGGGGGGGGGGGGGGGGGGGGGGGGGGGGGGGGGGGGGGGGGGGGGGGGGGGGGTGTGGGTCTCTGCTTGCTAGGAAGGTAACAGGGAAAAGGGAACAAAAAAAGAAAAGGAGAAAAAAACGGTGCAGTGTACTACTTGTAAGGCAACGGGAGGGGGGAAAAATAATATGTGGAGCGTGGGGAACAACCGGAGGACTTAATTCGTCCAAAAGGGGGATGATAAAAAAGGGCGGCAGGGTCTCAAGACAAAAAGGTGGGGGGGAAAAGGTGTGATCTAGTGGGAGTTTATACACGAGTAAAGGACACATCACCGGGGGGGAAAGTCAGTAGTAGGAAAAAGGGAGTCAAAAGGGCAAAATAAGGGGGGGGGGAAAGGGGGGAAGTGACTAAATATTGGCAGGGTGGGGGCAAAGAGAAGACCTGCACTAAGGTTTGGTCAAAACATACAAAAATGAGCATCATCATGGGTGGCCAAAAAAAACGAAACTACCAGTATAGTGAAAAAGGAGAAGGGGACCAAGTGGATCGCCTTCGAGAGGACAAAACCACGTGGGGGAAAAGACACAGGGGGGGGCTTCCTCCGAGGGAACAACGGCTACTGATGTGGGACGGGGGGAGAGGGGGGGACAGGCGTGATACAAAGAATATGGTGGGAAGAAGTATTGGCGTTCGGGGGAGGAAATTACCGGCGAATATTGGGGGGGGGGGGGGGGGAGGGATCAGGTAACAGTATACAGGGGGGAGTCTCTCCGGGTGAAAAAACAAGAAAAACCCCCAAGAAGAAGGAGGGAACTACACAAGACAGGAAAACGACGTTAGCAGGGGAAGATGACTGTTTTCAAAAAGGAAAG